>Ga0209382_10002456_pt1 | contig 27035 bp, 19 predicted proteins | sample SoiMetdeltSBSDD5_FD_187599 | JGI IMG/M metagenome (GOLD analysis project Ga0209382, IMG submission 187599) | Bulk soil microbial communities from a Populus tree surrounding site in Tennessee, USA - Soil MetaG P. deltoides SBSDD5 (SPAdes) (version 2) | ecosystem: Environmental > Terrestrial >... | reverse complement strand
GCGCGACAAGCTGCTGCAGACCGAGAAGGCGCTGGTCGAGCGCTACCTGGCGCGCTACCCGCAGCCCGCGCCGCCCGTGGCGGCCACCGCGGACCGGGCGCCGGTCAAGGGCAAGGGCGGCGGACCGCGCGCGCTGCGCCTCATGCGCGGGCTGGTCAAGATGGCCGTCGCGAAGAGCTACAAGAAGGTCCTCTATCCGCCGCAGGGCGTCGGCATCATCACCCAGCGCGTGGCGGACGACTTCGTGGCCGCGGGCGGCCAACTGCACCTGCGCGCCAGCAACGTCGAGCTGCGCGCGCGCGGCGACCACGTGGCGCGCGTCACGTGGGACGGTGGCGTGGTCGAGGAGCCCAGCCACGTGATCTGGACCGGCTCGATCCACCGCCTGTGCCAGATGGTCGGCGTGCCGCGCGAGGAGCTGCCCTTCATGACCATCCTGCTCGCGCTCATGAAGATCCGGCGGCCCCTCAAGCCGGGCGAGGACCTGTACACCTACGTGGCGGACCCGCAGGTGGTGTTCAACCGCATCTACTACCCGAACCGCTCCGTGGGCGGGCTGTGCCCGAAGGGCAAGGACAGCCTGTGCGTGGAGATCACGCCCGACGACGAGAAGGACGCGGCCGACCCCGAGCGCCTCAACGACCGCATCAAGTCGGGGCTGAAGAAGCTGCGCGTCTGCGAGCCGGACGACATCGAGGCCATCCGCTACATGTTCGTGCCCGACAGCTACCCGGTGTACCCGCTCGACTACCGCGAGAAGCTCGACCGCATCTGGTCGCGGCTCGACCGCTTCGACAACCTCCATTCGATCGGGCGCAGCGGGCAGTTCTGGTACAACAACATGGCGCGCTCGATGCGGGCCGGCATCGAGACGGCGCAGGACGTGCTGGGCACCTTCAAGGCGTGAGGCCGGGGTTCCGGGAGCGCCGCGTGACACGCCCATGAGCGACAACGTCCTCATGGTGAGCGCGGACCGCAGCGTGGTCGCGGGCGAGAACGGCCCCTTCTACTACATGCTCGAGGCCTTCGCGCGGCACTGGGCGCGCGTGGACGTCATCGGCATGCGGCCGGCGCGCACGGTGTCCACGCAGCCCTTCCCGAACGTGTTCCTGCACCATCCGCAGGGGGGCAAGCTGGCGCAGGCGGGCTTCATCGCGCGCACCGGCCGGCAGCTCTGCGCCGAGCGCCGCTACGCGCTCATGACCAGCCACGACTACAACCCCTTCTACAACGCCCTCGGCGCTTCGCGCATCGCGCGGGCCACGGGCACGCCGTGGATCTCGGAGATCCACCACGTGCCCGGGCATCCGCGGCCGGCCGACCTGCGCGAGCGCGTGGACCTGCGCGCCACGCGGGCCTACGTGCGCTGGGCGCAGCGGCGCGTCGCCGGCTTCCGCGTGGTGAACGCCACCGAGGCGCCCGAACTGCTCCTGGGCTGGGGCGTCCCGCGCGAGCGCATCCACGTGCTGCCGTCCCTGTACCTCGACCGGCAGGCCTACCGCCCCGACGGCCCGGCCGACGAGCGCTGCGACCTGCTCATGGTCGGCCGCCTCGTGCGCAACAAGGGCGTGCCACAGGTGGTGGAGGCGGTCTCGCGGCTGTGGGCGCGCGGCGTGCCCGTCACGCTGCGCCTCGTGGGCCGCGGGCCCCTGCGCGCGCGGCTGGACGCGCAGGTGAAGCGGCTGCGGCTTGAAAAGACCGTGCGCTTCACCGAGTGGCTGCCCGACGCCGCGGCCCTCGCCGCCGCGTACCGCGGCGCGCGCTTCCTGGTCGTGGCCAGCTTCAGCGAGGGCGGACCGCGCGTCGCCGCGGAGGCCATGGCCTGCGGCACGCCGGTGATCGGCACGCGCGTCGGCATCCTGCCCGACCTGGTGGCGGACGGGCGCAACGGCGCGCTCTACGACGGCACGACGGCCGAGCTCACGCTCAAGCTGCAGCGCCTGCTCACCGACGCGAAGCACGAGGCCGCGCTGCGCCGGGAGCTGCCCGGGGACCTTTCTGCCTACGACCGCGACGCGGTCATTGCGCGCCTGGCGCAGGGCCTGCGGGAGGTGGCGTCCGCGTCGCGCGCGCGCTGAGCGGCGGCGGGGGCGCCGAGGCCGCGCCCGAGGGCATGCTGCACTCGAAGGGCTGGCCATCGAGCGCGAGGCACAGGGCGCCATCCTTCACCGACAGCGCCAGCTCGCGCACCTTCTCGAAGCCGGTCCGGATGGCCGCGTCCGAGAGCAGCGTGATCACCAGCCGCTCCAGGTTGCGCTCGAGGTGCCGCGCGCCCAGCCGCGGGTCGTAGCCCGTGGTGGCCACCAGCTCCGCCACGTGCTTGTCGAACACGAGCTTCTTGCCGCGCGTGCGCCAGCGCTGGGCCTCGCCGTCGAGCATCTTGCGCGCGATGCGCAGCATGTCGTCGGCCTCGAGGACGCGGAAGGGGACGATCTCGTCGATGCGGTTCACGAACTCGGCCGGCAGCACGCGCAGGAGGTGCTCCTGCACCGCGTCACGCGCCGGGCCCGCGGCGTCGTGCTTCTCCCCGCCGAAGCCCACGGGCCGGTGGCCCTGCAGCGCGTACAGCTCGCGGCCGATGTTGCTGGTCATGACGACGACCATGTCGGAGAAGTCGATGGCACGGCCCTTGCTGTCCGTCAGCCGGCCGTCGTCGAAGACCTGCAGGAACAGGTTCAGCACCTGCGGGTGCGCCTTCTCGATCTCGTCCAGCAGCACGACGCCATGCCCCATGCGCGCCACCGGGCCGGTCAGCGCGCCTTCCTCGCCGAAGCCCACGTAGCCGGGCGGCGCGCCGATGATGCGCGCCACGCTGTGCGGCTCCATGTACTCGGACATGTCGAGGCGCACGAGTCGGTTCTCGTCGTCGTACAGGGAGCGCGCCAGCGCGCGGGCCAGCTCGGTCTTGCCCACCCCCGAGGGCCCGAGGAACAGGAACACGCCGTCGGGCCTGGTGGGCTTCCGGTCGAGGCCCAGCTTGGCCAGGCGCACGCGGCGCGCGACGAGGCCGGCCGCGAGCTGCTGCCCCAGCACCTGCTCGTTGAGGTGCTCGTCGAGCTTCGCCAGCCGTTCGCGGTCGAAGGGTCCGGCGCGCTGTCGGCCGCCTTCGCCGGCGGCCTGCTCGACGTGCTCGGTGGTCACGTCCGCCTGGCCGCGGCTGCGCACGAGCGCGCAGGCCTCGTCCAGCAGCCGCAACGAGCTGCCCGGCGGCAGGAAGTCGGCGTCCGGATCGCCCAGCGTGCGCGCGACGGCCGCCTCGATGGCCTCGTCCTTCACCTTGACGCGCGCGTGCTGCTCGAGGCTCGGGCGCACCTGGCGCAGCACCTCGACCAGCGCCGCCTCGTCCAGCACGTTGAGGTGGCGCACCGTGACCTCGCCGCTGAAGAACGGGTCGGAGGCGAAGGTCTTCTCGTACTCCGCCGCGTCCACCGTGAACAGGGCGCGCAGCGTGCCGCGCTTGACGTGGATCTTCAGCGTGTCGATCACGTCCGAGGTGAGCGGGAAGCCCTGCTTGGCCACCAGCATGTGCAGGTCGTCCACGACGAGCACCGCGCTCCGGTCCTGCACGAAGCGCTGGAGCACGTGGTCCATCAGCTCGTGGATGTCCTGGCCACGGTGGCTCTGGGCCACCAGGTCGAGGATGCGCAGCTGCAGGAAGCGCACGCCCTCGAGCGCCGGGAGGGCCTTGGTGCTGGCCGCACGCGCGAGGCCGCGCACGAAGGCGGTCTTGCCCACGCCCGGCGCGCCCACGAGCAGCACAACCGGGGCGTGGAAGCGCAGCAGGATGCGCGACACCTGGTCCAGCAACGACTGGCGCCCGACCAGCGGCAGGTCGTGGCGTGCGTCCGCGCACAGGTCGAGCAGCAGCGGCGGCGTGCCGGAGTCGCCCTCGGCCGCGGGGGCCGCCGCGGGGGCCGTCGCGGCCTCCGACTCCGAGCCCGCCTCCCGCTCGAGGGCCAGCGTGTCGGGGGGCTGCACCTCGGTCTCGGCGTTGCGGGCGAAGGTGAGCGCGCGCCGAATGCGAGGTCCCGGGCCCTGCATGACGTCGGCCAGCACGCGCGGCGCCTCGTCGCCCTTGCGCAGGCGGTCGAGCGCGGCCAGCAGCTCGGGCGTGATGAACCATTCCTCCTCGTCGCCCTTGGGCGCGAGGTGCCGGAAGGTGTCACGCGCGTCGTAGAGCGCGTCGAGCAGGGCCTCGCGGAAGGCTGCCAGGCTGGGAACGAGGCGCGCCATCGCCGGCACGCCGTTCTCGGCGCCCACCACCATGAGGTGCTCGGCCCCGAGCACGTTGTGGCCGAGCCGCCGCGCCACGTCCACCACTGCGTCCAGGAGGTCGCGCAGGCTGGCCGGCCAGCTCTTGGTGTCCAGGCTCTTGAGGGCGACGAGCTTCTTCTCAGCCACGGTCGCTCCAGCGATGGCCGCCGAACTCGGCGATGAGCTGCTCGTCGAGGTGGTCGGCGTGGTGCGCGACGGACGCCAGCACGGCGCGGAACTGCTCCCAGTCCAGCGACTCGCCCAGCAGGTTGTGCTCGAGCCAGACGGCGTCGTCCATGACGTAGAACTTGCCGAAGATCGTGGTGTTGTTCAGCTCCGAGAGCCGTGCGTGCAGCTCGGGCCCGGGCTGCACGCCCAGCACCACCGGCGCGATGAAGCGCAGCAGGGTGCGGCCCTTGGTCCAGGCGATGGGGTGCACGATGAGCCGCGTGCCGCGGTAGGGGACCTCGAAGCGGTCACCCACGGGCGCGAACTCGCTGACCGCCTGGCGCAGGAAGGCCTCCGTGCGCGTGCGCAGCGCGGCGAGCTCGGGGCAGGGATCCAGGGGGAGCCTCCGGCGGGTTGCGCATTCTAGCCCTCTCGTCCGCGGATGTTTCGCGGCGGCGGGGCGTCCGCCCGGCGCAGCTCGCGGGCGCACGCGGAGCGGGGACGAGTGTTCTGTCACGCCCGCGCTCAGCGCCGCCGCACGACGAGGTGGTCGGCCAGCTCGTTCCTGTCGCCCGGCGCCACCGGGACGTGCTCGGCGAGAACGGCGCCGCAGGTGGCCACGCCCGCGCACAGCCCTTCCGCGAGCCGGCCGCGCGCCACGGCCTGCAGCACCGCGTGCGTCGCCGCCTCGAAGGGCGCGTGGCCGACGCGGGCGTGGATTCCCGTATCGCCCAGCACCACGACGCGGTGCTCGAACAGGCTGACGAAGAGCAGCACGCCCGTGCCGCCGGCCGTGCAGGACAGCTGCAGGCGCTGGAACTCCTGCAGGGCCTGCTCGTGGGCCATCTCCGTGGCGCGGCGCTCCGCGAGGAAGAGGCGCGCCACGTCCGGCAGCGCGCGCGCCAAGAGCCAGCCCGCCGCGCCGAGGAGGAGCTGGCCGGCCAGCACGAGCTCCGGTCGCTGCCAGGGCAGGTCGGCGACCAGCAGGGCCGTGCCGAGCAGCATCGTGCACAGGCCCGCCAGCCAGGCGGTGTCCGGATGCTCGTCGCTGCGCTCGAGGACGACCACGACGATCTCGCCGCTCGTGCCGCGCTCGGCCTGCGCGATGGCCGCGCGCACGGCCTGTTCGCCGGCCTCGTCGAGCGCGCCCTCCGCGCGATAGAGCCTCCGGCGAAGGAGTGCGCGCAACACCGCCAGCCCCGCCAGCGCCGCGAGCAGCAGCGGGCCCCAGCGCGACGCCGCCACCAGCCACGCGGGCCACGCCTCGTGCCACGTTCCGGCGGCGGCGGCCTGCAGCAGCGCGAGCGCGGGGAAGGGGGTCGACATCACCAGCGCCCCGAGGCGCCGCCGCCCGAGAACCCGCCGCCCCCGCCGCCGAAGCCGCGGAATCCGCCCCCGCCGCCGCCCCCGAATCCGCCGCCGAGCCCGCCCGACAGGCCGCCGAGGCCTCCGCCGCGCGAGCCGCCGACGCCGATGGGGAAGGGGAACGGGAAGACCGTCGGCCAGCCGCGCCGGCGTCCGCCCCCGCCGCGCCGCGCGCGCAGCAGGAACACGATGAAGAGGATGAGGCCGAGGGCCAGCAGCGGCGGGAGCGTCTGGTCCACCGGGCGGTCCTCGGGGATGTCGGCGTAGTCGCCGCCGGCCGCGGCGTGGATGGCCTTCACGCCTTCGAGCAGGCCGCCCGCGAAGTCTCCCTGCTGGAAGCGGGGCACGATGACGTTGCGGATGATGCGGCCGCAGGCGAGGTCGGTCAGCGTGCCCTCGAGGCCGCGTCCGACCTCGATGCGCAGGGCATGCTCGTCGCGGCCCACGACCAGCACGGCGGCGTCCGAGACGTCGCGCTCGCCCAGCTTCCAGGCGCGGCCGATCGCGAGGCCCACGTCCTCGATGGGGTGCCCCTGCAGCGAAGGCAGCGTGACCAGCAGCACCTCGTGCCCGCTGCCCTGCCGCAGCCGCATGGCCAGGTCCTCGAGCTGCGCGAGCGTGCCGCCGTCCAGCAGCCCGGCCGCATCGAGCACGCCGCGCGGCGGCGGCTCCTGCGGAAGGCCCAGGTCGGACAGGACGTCCGCCGCGCGCGCGGCCGGGGAAGCCAGCAGCAGCAGGACGAGGGCCGCGCGCGCAGCCGTCACTTCGCGCCGGCGCCGAAGTCGCCGAACTCCACCTGCGGGGTGGCGCGCTCCTCCTCCGTCATGGGCAGCTCGGCGGCGCGCTCGAAGTTGAAGAGGCCCGCGATGAAGTTGGCCGGGAACCTGCGCGTGGCGGCGTTGTAGTCGCGCGACGCGTCGATGTAGTCGCGCCGCGCGACGGTGATGCGGTTCTCGGTGCCCTCGAGCTGGTCCTGCAGCGAGCGGAAGGACTCGGAGGCCCGCAGCTCGGGATAGTTCTCGGACACGACCAGCAACCGCGACAGGGCCGAGCCCAGCTGCTGCTGCGCGTTGACGTACGACTGCATGGCGGCCGGGTCGGTGGGCAGGTTGGCCGGGAGCTGCACGCGGCCGACGCTGGCGCGCGCCTCGGTGACGGCGGTGAGCGTGGACTGCTCGAAGTTGGCCACGCCCTTCACCGTGTTCACCAGGTTAGGCACGAGGTCGGCGCGCCGCTTGTACTGGTTGTCGACCTCCTGCCACTTCGCCTTCGTGGTCTCCTGCTTGTCCACCAGGCCGTTGTACTGGCCGACGGACATGGCCACGAGCACGAGCAGCAGGGCCGCGAGGCCGATGCCGAGGAGGCATCCCTTGCCGACCTTGCCGCTCTCCATGAGGGCGGGCGTGCGCCTGGCGGTGGACGTGTTGCGGTCGCTCATCAGGGCCCTCCGGGCGCGCCGGGAGTGGCGCGCGATGACCGCTTGTTGGGCAGCGGCCGGCGACATTTCAGCACAGGCGGCGCGCGGCGGGCCACGGCGCGGACATGGCGGGCTCCTACGGGCGGACGACCGCCTCGAGCTCCGGCACGTGCTGCTCCCACGCGGCGCCGGCGGCGGCCCAGTCCACGTCGGCCACGCGCAGCGGCGCGAGGTCGAGCACGTGCGCCGGGCGCGGCACGCCCGGGTGCAGCGGGATCTGCGCTGAAGGGCCGCTGGCCAGCAGCGCCTCCGTCTCGGGAGCGAGCAGGAAGTCCACGAGGCGCCGGCCGGCCTCCGGGTGCGGCGCGCCGGCCACGAGCGCGACGGTGTTGGGGATGACCACAAGCCCCTCCCCGCCGGGCTGCTGGTCGGGCACGACCATGGCCACCGGGTAGCCGGCGGCGATGGCCGACTGGCAGTCGTCGGTGTCCGTCCAGCCGAAGCGCAGCCGGCCCTCGCGCACGAGGCGCATGACGTGGGCGTTGCCCGGCGCGAACTCGACATGGTTCCTGCGCAGCGCGGCGAAGCGCTCCAGCGCGGCGGGCAGCCCCAGGCGCGCGATCCAGGCGGCCGCGTGGGCGGCGGTGGTGCCGGTGAGCGGCTCCGCGATGGCGCACTGTCCCGCGTTGGCGGGTTCGAGGAAGTCGGCGAGGCCCGCGGGCCGGTCGCTCTCGCGCGGCACGACCTGCGTGTTCACGATGAGCACCCGGCCGCGCGCCGCGAAGCCGCACCACAGGTCGTGCGGGTCGCGCCAGCGCGCGTCGACCCCCTCGGAAGCCGGAGAGCGGTAGGGCGCCAGCAGCCCGCCCTGCGCCAGGACCACCGTCTGCACCACCTCGTTGTTCCAGAAGACGTCGCAGATCGGCCGCGCCGCCTCCTGCTGCAGCCGCCGCCGCAGGCCCACCGACTTGTTGGCCTCCACGTCGTAGTAGGCCTGCACGACCAGGGCGGTGCGCCGCTCGAAGGCGCGCACGATCGGCTCGGCGAACTCCTGGTCGAGCGAGCAGTACAGCACCACGTCCGGCGACTGCCCGCAGGCGGCGAGGAGCAGGAGGGCGCAGAGGTGAAGGGCGCGGCGCATGGCGGATCCTCGACGGGACGGGATCAGCCTAGGAACGATGCCGCCCTGGCGCACGCACGGCGCGTCGTGGAGTAGTCTGCTTCGCCTGATGAGCCCACGGGCATGGCGCGCGATCTGGCTGACGACGCTGCTGGCGACGGCGCCGCTGCGCGCGCAGGACGGCCAGCCGCCCGAGTTGCCGCCCGCGGAGGAGCCGCCGGCCGGCGTACCCGAGGAGTGGGCCGGCCGGCACCCCGGCGGGCCCGACGTCCTGCCGGACGATCCCCTCGAGGCCCCGCCCACCGCGGCCCCGGTGCCGGCCGCGACGCCGGAGATGCTGGCGCGGCTCGCGAGCAACGCCCTGCTTCGCGACCTCCCCTTCCGCGGGGAAACGTGCGACCCCGTCGACGTGCTGGTGCAGCCTCCGGCCAAGCCGGACGAGCGCCATGTCACGCGCACGTCCTGGATCCTCGGCACCTGGGTGCGCGGGCTGCACACGCTGTTCCGCATGCGCTACGCCGAGCCGGCACGGCGCCAGGCACGCGACGGCCGCGACCGCCTGACCGTCGTGGCGGTGACCGATCCCGCGCTCTTCGACGAGCTGCGCGGGGCCGCCCACGCCCGCGATGCGTGGGATCAGGTCGCCTTCCACGACCCGCAGCTGGCGGCCGTGATCGTGCTCGACGCCGATCCGGCGGGACCGCGCGCCGCGGCCGATCTCGTGCGGCCGATGCTGCACGCGTCCGTGCACGCGCTGCTCGACGCGTGGGGCGAGCCGGGCCGCGTGCCACCCGCCTGGTTCGCGGAGGGCCTGGCCGAGCAACTGGCCTCGCACGCCGACGTCTACTCGGAGCGGCTGGGCTCGCTGGGCGTCTTCGACACGCAGGCCTTCGCTGCGCTGGCCCAGGTGAGCTTCGACCGCACGCAGCGGATCGCGTGCCTGCGGCCCCTCGCGGACCTGACCGCGATCGCGACGCTGGCGGATCTCGACGCGCGGGTCGCGGGCCTCCGCGTCCCGGACTCGCTGCCCCTCTTGGGTTTCACACGAGAGGCGAGCCTGTTCCTGCACTGGCTGGACACGGGCGAGCTCGCGACGCCTGACCGCGCCGAGCAGATGGTGGTGGGCTGGCTCTCGGGGCGCGACGTCGCGCCACGACTGCCCGGCCCGCCGGACGAGCTGGAGGGGCCTTTCGTCGGCTGGGCCCAGGACCAGATCGCGCGGCGCCTCAAGCTGGACCCGGCGGCATTCACGCTGCGGCCCGAGACGGTCACGGCCGAGGAGATCCGGCCCGGCGTGCTGGCGCGGCCGGCGGACCTGGCGGTCCCGGAGGGCGGGCTCGACCTCGAATGGGGGCGCGCGCTGCAGCTCGCGGCGCGTGGCGACCTCCGGGCGGCCGAGGCACGCTGCGGGGAGCTCGCGCTGCGGCCCGGCACGTCCGCGACGGACGCGAGCGGGCTGAAGGACGAGCAGCGCCGGCTGGCTGCGCTGCAGCAGCTGCGTCACCGCTGGCTGGCAGAGCACGTGGGCAAGATGGTCGAGCTCCACGAGGGCGACGCGGTGCTGCGCACGACGCTGCAGCGCCTCGACGGCGAGGGCCTCGTGGTCAAGGACAAGGGCAGGGAGCGCGCGCTCCCGGAGCAGGCGCTGGTGCCTTCCGTGCTTGCGGCGCAGCTCCTCGCGCCGGGCACGAACCTCGTGAGCGCGGACGACGGGGCGCGCGCGCTGGCGTGGTTGCTGGCGGCCGACCCGGCGTGGAAGGACAAGACCGCCGCGCGCATCCGCAGCGGGAGCGGCCCGGCCGCGGTCGCGCTGCTGGACAGGCGCGCCGACTACGAGGCGCACCTCGCCGTGGGGCGCGCGATCGAGGCCCTGGAGAGCCTGGCGGCCGTGCCGCTGCCGCTGTCCGCCGGCAGCGAGGCCGACCGGGAGGCCTGGCTGGCGCGCCTGAAGGCCCTGCTCGCGGACGGCACGCTGCCCGTCGTGGCCGAGCGCCGACGCGTGCTCGCCGCGCTCGGGGCGCAGGTCCTCGGCGCACGTTTCGACGCGGCCCCGCTGGAGCACGTGGGGCTGAACGCCACGGTCGAGGAGCTCCCGGCCGGCCGCATCCGCGCCTCGTGGACCTTCTCCGAGTCCCGGCAGCTGCAGGATTGGGTCGCGCGGCCCTTCGAGCGCGACGACATCTCGTCCTTCGGGGAGCTCGGCTCCTCGCCGTCGCCCGCTGGCCTCGCGGTCGAGGAGGGCGCTCTCGTCGCGCGCGCCTCGGGCCGCTGGCGCTGCAAGCTGCGCGTCGCCGCGCCGTTCAGCATCGACTACGACCTGCGCTACGGCTACACGCCGGCCGAGGCGGCAGCCCGCGCGAAGGACGAGGAGGAGCCCGACGTCAAGGTGGTCGAGGGCTTCGCGATGCGCATGTGCGCGGACGACTACGGCAGCTGCCTGGCCTGCTCGTGGTTCGGAAGCCTCCTGGCCTTCGACAAGCGCATCGGCGAATACGTCAACCAGCGCAGCGCGCTCGCGCAGATCTTCCTCGACACGCGCTACCACGTGCGGCTCGAGCACGACGGCGAGAGGCTGCACGCGATCGTGGACGGCCACGAGGCCTCGTCGGTCACCGCGCTGCACCGCACGCAAGGGGCCCTTGAGATCTGGCACCACACCGAGCGTCCGATCGTCGTCGACGACCTCGTCGTGGAGGGTCCGCTCGACGTCGCCGGCATGGCCCCCGAGCGCGCGGCGTGGGTGGCGGGCGAACTCGCGGCGCTGGGCGCCGGCGACTGACGGCCGCCCCGGCCTACTCGTCGAGGTGGCTGGTCTGCCGCTCGTCGTTCAGCCGCATGCGCACCGCGATCTTCGTGGCGCGGTTGCCGAAGATCACCGTGAACACGCGGATGAAGCCCTTCACGATGACGCGGCCGAGGAAGTCGACCGGCGCCAGCGTCTTCCAGCCCTTCTTGCCCTGCAGCTCGTAGTACATCGTGTTCTGCTCGGTCACGAGCCACTCGCTGTAGAGCATGTACATGATGAGCCACGGCTTCTGGGCCCACTTCCAGCGGATGGCGTGGCGGGCGAAGGGCAGGAGCCACGGGTAGCGCACCACGACCGGGAACCACTTGTGCAGGTTCTCGAACTGGTGGCGGTGCGGCAGGTTGATGGACGTGGTGCGGTTGAAGAGCTTGGGGAACTTGTCCCACTCGTCGGTGCTGAAGCCCATCTCGCGCGTCATGTCGTTGATGTCGGTCAGCGGGTAGGGCTGCAGCAGGCTGGCCAGCGGGTGGTCGACCTTGCACTCGATGTTGAGCTTGACGGTCTCGAAGTCGTCCTCGATCGAGGTGCCCGGGCCGCCCAGCATGTTGAGGCTGGCCAGGCGCATGCCGGCGCCGCGGATGAAGCTGGCGGCCCGCACGAGCTGCGCGCGCGTCGTGTTCTTCTTCATGATCGCGTTGCGCATGTGGTCGTTGGCAGCCTCGAAGGCGATGCGCGCCTGGATGCAGCCGGCCTTCTTGAGCAGCGCGATGTGCTTCTCGGTGACCATGTTGGCCATCAGGATGCAGTCGAAGGGCAGGCCGATCTCCTTCGGCCACTTCTCCGCGAATTCCTCGAGCCACTTGTTGTTCACGTTGAAGATGTCGTCGACGAAGTGCACGAAGCTCAGCGGGTACTTCGCGCGCAGCTCCTTCGCCTCGGCGATCACGTAGTCGACCGAGTGGCGCCTGACGTACTCGTTGTTCGTGACCTTGTAGATCTTCTTCTTCCAGCTGTGGTGGAAGCAGAAGCTGCAGTTCATCGGGCAGCCGCGGTCGGTCTTGAGCACCTTGCGCTCGCTGCTGCGGTAGAAGTCGGCCGCGTCGTAGACCAGCGCGCGGTCGCAGAAGCCGAAGAGGTCGATGTCCTGCTCCAGCGGCCGCGGCGCGTTCTGCCAGGTCTTGCCCTCGGCGTCCTTGAACCAGATGTTCGGGATGTGGCAGAGGTCCTCGCCGCGCTCGACGGCATTCACGAAGTCCACGACCGCGCCCTCGCCCTCGCCCTGGCAGATGGCGTCGATGCCCGGCTCCTGCAGGAACTCCGGCACCACCGTCACGTGCGCGCCGCCGCAGAGGGCCTTGACGTTCGGCAGCGCCTCCTTGGCCTGCAGGTTCAGCCCGATGATGGCCTGGTGCACGCCCGTCGTGAACGAGTAGCAGATGACGCCCGGGTTCCACTCCCTGGCCCTCGCCAGCCAGTCCTTGTCGGGGACGAAGATCATCTTCGTCTCGTGCCCGGCCGCCTTCAGCGCCCCGGACAGGCACATGACGCCCAGGGGCTCCTGCGCCAGGTAGGGGCTGAGGAAGAGGACTCGCATCGTGGGTGTCTCGGTTCGGATGGTGGCGAGGGAGCGGGCGGGGCGAGGCGTCGTGGCGGGCGCCCGTCAGCCGCAAGCGAGCCCCAAACTCTACCACGCGCGGGCGAGCGCGGCGGCCCTCCGCGCCGGGAGCCTGCAGACCAGCCGGTCAACTGTCCCGTTCGGAGCGTCTTGAGGCGGCGAGCGCCTCAGCGATCAAGGATCGAGCGCAGGGCCGGTTCGATCGCGGCGTGACGGAAGACGAAACCGGCGCGCTGCGTGGCCTCGGGCACGCAGCGCTGGCTCGAGCGCAGGACGTCGGCGACCGGGCCGAACTTCAGGCGCAGCGCCAGGGGCGGCACCGGCAGGAACGCTGGCCGGTGAAGCGCGCGCCCGAGAGCGCGGCTGAACTCCGCGTTGCGGACCACGCCGGGCGAGACCGCATTGAGCGCGCCGCGCGCGGCCAGTTCGTCGAGCGCGAAGAGGATGAGAGCCGTGAGGTCGTCGCGGTGGATCCACGGGAACCACTGGCGGCCGAGGCCGACGGGACCGCCGAGCCCCATCCGGAAGAAGGGCAGCATCACCGACAGCGCGCCGCCGCCTTCGCCGAGCACCACGCCGAGCCGCAGGACCGCGGTCCGCACCGGCGAGCGCGCGGCCTCGGCCTCCCAGTCGCGGCACAGCGTGGACATGAAGTCGGCGCCCGGTCCCGCCGTCTCGGGCAGGAGCTCGTCGCCGCGGTCGCCGTAGAAGCCCACCGCCGAGGCGTTCACCAGCACGCCCGGCGGCCTGGGCGCGGCACGGAGCGCCTCGACGATGCGGCGCGTCGTGAGGATGCGGCTGTCGCGCAGCTCCTGCCGCACGGCCGCGTTCCAGCGGCGGCCGAAGATGTTCTCGCCGGCCAGGTTCACGACGGCGTCGTAGCCGTCCAGGGGCGGCAGCCAGCCGCGGAAGCTCGCGCCGGGCGGACCCTTGGCCTTGGCCACGGCCGGGTCGCGCGAGACGATCGTGACCACGTCGCCGCGGGCCAGCAGCGCAAAGGACAGCCCTCGACCGACGAAGCCGCTGCCCCCGGCGACGAGGACGTTCACGAGGCGCCGGTCTCCGCGGGCACGAAATCCTGGCCGGCGGGACGGCCCCAGTAGGCGGCCGCGAAGTCGAGCGCCTCGCGCTCGCTCCAGCGCCGCAGCTCGGCCTCGCCCAGGTCGTCCAGCCTGACCGCCAGAACCTGCGCCGCGCGGTCGCGGCTGCGCACGGTCGAGCGGCTGGTCAGCTCGACGCTGCCGGCCACCGCGTCGGTGCGCAGCTCGAAATCCAGCCGGGCGAAGCGCCCGACCGGATCGCCCGCCGTCTCGGCGGCCGTGCGCACGCCCATCACCCACGCTCCGGACGAGAAGCGCCGCCAGGCGCGGAGCCGCGGGATCGAGCGGACCAGCTCGGCCAGCAGCGGCTCGAGCGCGGCCGCGACCCGCTCCTGGAGCGCGATGGCGGCCAGCAGCCGCGTGCCGGCCGGGCTCATGCCGGGGCCGAGGCCTGGAGACTCGTGCACATCGATCATCGGAGGACTCGGGAGGGGTGGTGGGAATCAGGCCCGCACATCGCGTGCCGCCGTCGCCGGAGCGGGCCCCGGTCCCGCGACACGCGTCGGGTGTGCGGCGGCATCAGGAATAGTCCTCGCGACGTCGAAGGTCCAATGGCACTTTTCCTCACCGTGCGCGCGCCGCCGTCGTGCCGGCCGGCCGATCCCTTGGTGGCGAGGCCCGGCCTCAGTGGGCGGGCGCGGCGGTGGCGCCAGGCAGTGGCTCCTGCGCGGCCGGAGCCGGCAGGCCCGCCACCTCCAGCAGCAGGCGCTCGGTGCGCCCGAAGATGGCCTCGCGCGCAAAGCCGGCCTGCACCTTGGCGCGGCTCCTCTCGGCGTAGCGCCGGGCGGCGGCCGGATCCGTGGTCATCTCGCGGATGGCGTCGGCGATGACGTCCACGTCCTGCGGCACGAAGCTGCGGCCGTTGACGCGGTCCTCGATCAGCTCCACGTTGCCGCCCGCCGCCGACACCGCCGCCGGCAGCCCGAGCCACATGACCTCGAGCAGCGTGTGCGAGAGGCCCTCGTAGTTGCTGTTCAGCAGGAACATGTCCGACGCGCGGATCCACGCCATGACCTCCGCGTGCGGCACGTTGCCCAGGAAGTGCACGCGGTCCGAGAGCTGGAGCCCGGCGGCCAGCGCGGTCCAGCGCTGGAGCTCGTCGCCGTCGCCGGCCACGTAGAGGTGATGGCTGGCCGGGAACCGCGCCAGCGCGCGGATCAGGCCGTCGACGCCCTTCCAGATCATGAGGCGGCAGATGGAGAGCAGCACGACGCGGTCGGCGGGCAGCGACAGCCGCGCGCGGCACTGCTTGCGCGTCGGCTCGTACGCCAGCGGGCCATGGTAGGCGTTGTGGATGAGCTCGATCTTCTGCGGCGGGACGCCGTGGCTCTCCACGAGGCGCTGGATGAAGCGGCTCGGCACGATGAGGCGCCGCGCCCAGCCCCACCACGTGCGCTGGAGCTGGCGCAGCAGCCGGATGCGCCAGTCGTAGGACTTGAGCTGGTAGTCGTCGATGGTGTCGTCGTGCCAGCCGAGCCGGTGCGTGATCTCCCACGTGCCGTCCACGTAGGTGCGGATGACCGAAGGCACGCCGCGCAGCCGCGCCGCGAGGACCACGTGCAGGGCCAGGTGCTCGTTGACGTACACGACGTCGGCGCCGCGCGCCGCGCGGAAGGTCTCGAGGAAGTCGTGCAGGTAGCGCAGCGGCATCCAGGCTCGCGGCACCGCCACCACGCGGAAGGGCCAGCCATGGGGCGCCGGGTCGCTGCAGAAGGCCACGACGGTGACCTGGTGCCCGCGCGCCGCGAGCCAGCTCGCGAGGCTGGGCACGTAGGTGGACGGCCCGCCGAGGTCGGGCGGGAAGATGGGGCTGGTGATGACGATCTTCATCGCGGGAGCCGGCGCACCGGGCCAGTCTATCCCGCGGGGGTCGCGCCTCCGCCCGTCACGGCAGCCGACGCCGGCGCGAATCGCGCGATCCGACGTCCCGACCGGCGCCCCGACCGGGCGGCGGACGACGTGCGGCGAGACAGAACGATCGTGCGCGCGACGCTCCTGCGGCCGGGCCGGACCGGGCTTCCGCAGGCCCGTGCGACAGTGGGCAAGTTGGCGAGGTTGGGGTAGCATCCCCTGCCTCCACGGTCCCACGCAGGGGCGGGAAATCGCAGGCATCGACTCAACCGTGAGGAGACCCAACATGCGGGCATGTCGCCTGACTCGCCGGATCGCGCCGGTCGCCGTCTTCGTCCTGGCGCTCGGGCACCTGGCCGGCGCACAGGTCCTCTTCACCGACGTGGCCGTCGCCGCGGGTGTCGGCAACCAGACGTTCAAGGCCAACACCAGCCACGGCCTCGGCGCGGCGTGCATCGACGTCAACAACGACGACTGGCCCGACCTCTTCGTCGTGAACGGGAAGGGGAAGTCGTCGTACTTCTACCTGAACCAGGGCAACGGCACGTTCCAGCTCCGCAACGACCTGCTCCCGCCGCTGCCGGACGTCGAGAAGCCCGGCGTCATCTTCGCGGACTACGACAACGACGGCGACAGCGACCTCTACGTCTACACCGACAACGAGAAGAACATCCTGTCGGGCGTGGGCAACCCCGAGGACGGGCCGCCGAACCTGCTGCTGAAGAACCAGTGGATCGAGCTGGGCTCCACGTTCCCCGCCGTGGGGCAGCCGCTGTTCCAGGACGTGGCTGTGGCCGCGGGTGTGGACAACCTGGCCACGCCGCCGTTCCCGTCGGTGAGCGGCACCAACTACATCGGCTGGCGCGACGAGACCGCCGCGTGGCTCGACTACGACCGCGACGGCTGGGTCGACCTCCTGATGGGCCACTGGTCCTGCGGGAACATCTTCACGCTGTCCAACTGGGACCAGCTCTACCGCAACAAGGGCGACGGGACCTTCGAGGACGTGACGGTCGCCGCGGGCCTGCCCGACACCTCGATAGAGAATGGACTGCGGCCGACGATCGTGGCGGTCGCCGGACACCTCGACCAGGATCTCTGGCCGGACATCTACCTCGGCAACGCCTCGTGCGGGCTCGGGACCCAGCCGCCCAGCATGGGCGATGACCAGTTCCTCCGCAACACCGGGCTCGGGACCTTCCACGAAGCCATCGGCGACTCCCCGGGCGTGGGCGACGATTCCGGGACGGCGATGGGCATCGCGATCGGCGACATCGAGAACGACGGCGACTGGGACCTGTACATCACCGACATCTACGACGTCGGGTCCGACGCGCCGCCGCCCGGCAACCCGCTGTACGTGAACAACGGCAACGGCACGTTCCAGGACAACTCGGCCCCGTCGGTCGGCGTGGACGGCGAGACATCCTGGCCGGCGAACTTCTTCGACGCCGATCACGACGGCGACGTGGACCTCTTCATGGGGGCCTACAGCGGCTTCACGCCGATGAACCGGTTCTGGCTCAACGACGGCAGCGGCGGTTTCACCGACGTTTCGGCCGCCTGCGGCGTGCAGAATCCCGCGAACCGGGCCTTCGGGTCGGCGCTCTCCGACTACGACCGCGACGGCGACGTCGACCTGTTCATCATCAATGGCGTCACCGACAACATGACGCTGCTGCGCAACGACTCGGTCAACACCAACCACTGGCTGGGGATCAAGCTCGCCGCGACGGCCAGCAACCGTTCCGCGATCGGCGCCCTGGTGAAGGCCAAGGTCGGCTCGGTGCAGATGATGCGGCAGGTGCTCGGCGGCACGAGCGCCCACAGCGAGGACTCGCTGTTCCTGCACTTCGGACTCGGCAGCTCGACCGTCGCGGACAGCGTGGAGGTCTTCTGGCCGAGCGGCCAGGTGACGCACCTGTCCAACGTGGCCGGGGACCAGTACATCACCATCACGGAAGGGACGCAGTACTTCGCCGCCTTCGGCGCGGGCTGCAAGGGAAGCGGTACGTACGCGCCCTCGCTGATCCTCTCGGGTTCGTCGTCGGTGGGCGGCGCCTTCTCCATCGACATCGCGACCGCGCAGGGCGGAGGCAACGTGTTCCTGCTCCTCGGGCTCGCGCAGGTGCCGCCGCTCACGGTCAAGAGCTGCCCGCTGCACGTGCAGGTCCCGTTCTCGCTCTTCTTCCTGGGCTTCACGACCGGCACGCTCAACGGTCAGGGCAACTACCACCTGCCCGCGGGGATCCCGCCGGGGTCCCCGCCGGTCTCGGTGGCGCTGCAGGCCTTCGTGGTCAGCCCATCGCTCACGAGCAGCACGAACGCCGTGACGATGACCATCACGCCCTGACGCCGGCGCGAGCCCGCGGCGGGCTCAGCCCCCGATCAGGCTCCACGCGAGCCAGGCGAGCCCCGCTGCGATCGCCAGCAGCGCCGCGCGCCCGATCCACACGAGCGGCACGCGCCGGTTGCGCGAGTAGGGATCGAGGAAGCTCACGGCCTCACGCCGCGCGGCGCCGGCTGGCACTTCGGGCACACGTGCGTGCCGCGCTGGCCCACGACCAGCCGCCGGATGGTCGCGCCGCACGAGCGGCACGGCCGCCCGCCGCGCCCGTAGACCGCGAACTCGTCCTGGAAGGCGCCGGGCCGGCCCTCGGGCGTGCGATAGAAGGTGTCGAAGCTGCTGCCCTCCGCGGCGATGGCGTTCGTCAGGGTCTCGCGGATGGCGCGCGCCAGCGTGTCGGCCTGCCGCCGCGTCACCCGCTCGCTGCTTCGCAGCGGGTGCAGCCCGGCGCGGTGCAGCGACTCGTCCACGTAGATGTTCCCCAGCCCGGCGAGGAAGCTCTGGTCCAGGAGCAGGGGCTTGAGGCGCCGCCGGCGCGCGGCGAGCGCGGCGTGCAGCCAGTCGCCCTGCAGCTCGAGCGGCTCGGGACCGATGTCGCCGGTGGCCTCGTCCAGCCGCGCCACGAGCGCGAGCCGCCCGAACTTGCGGACATCGGAGAAGACGAGGCGCTCGCCGCGGTCCAGCTCGAAGACGACGCGCGCAAAGGCCTCGTCCGGCCTCCGCCCGACGACCAGCCGGCCGGTCATGCGCAGGTGCCCGACCAGCGCGCAGCCATCGTCGAGGTCGAGGACGAAGAACTTGCCGCGCCGCCGCAGCGCGTCGATGCGCCGCCCCGCGAGGCCGTCGCAGAACTTCCGCACCGACGGCCGCGCGATCGAACGGGCCCAGCGCACCTCGACCCGCAGGAGCCGCCGGCCGACGAGCCGTGGCCGCAGCTGGCGCACGATGGTCTCGACCTCCGGCAGCTCGGGCATGCCGTCGATTGTGGCAAGGGGCCCGCCCGGCAGGCCAGCCGCCCGTTACGGCTGGGTCGTGCCCAGCAGCAGGTTCGAGAGCGCGACGCCCTTGATGGCCGCGCCATCCAGCAGCGCGACCTGGAAGTAGAGGGAAAGGTCCGGAGGCAGCGCGTCGGGCCACACGGCCCACGGCAGGGACAGGCCGGCCGGCCCGGTCGTGAGCAGAAACTGCATGATCGGCGGATAGGCCTCGAGCACGCCGCCCTTGAAGGGCACCGCGACCTGGATGAAGGAGAGGAACAGCAGCGCCGGCGCGAAGGGGGCCGAGCCGGTGAGCTCCAGCGAGCCCGAGGAGGCGGGCGTGAGCGGCCCGAGTCCGAGGAGCTGCGGCACGCCCGCGACGCCGGCGATGCCGCCGCCGAGATCGACCCACGCGGGCGCCGGCGGAGACTGGGCGCTCAGGGTGCCGGCGAGCAGGAGCAGCAGCAGGGCGATGCGCAGGGAGGGCACGGGTGGATGTCCGGGGCGCCCCGACGCGGGGCGGCCTCAATCGTACCGCGGGCGCGACGGGCAGGGCGCCGGGGCCGCGCGCAGCGCGGCGGGTAAAGTAGCGCGCCCGTCCCGGGAGGAGGCCGTCCATGCGCCATCCAGCCTTCGCGAGGCCCACGCGCGCCGCGCCGCTCGTCCTGCTCGCCCTGCTGCCGGTCGCGTGCGGCGATGAGGCCACCGCAAGCGGCGCCGCGCCCACGCCGGACGGCGTCGTGCTGCTGGCCGACCGGCTCGACGAGGCCGCCGTCTCGAGCGCGGAAGTGCCGGCCGCGGCGCGCGCGCCGCGCACGTGGAGCTTTGACCAGCCGCAGCCGGACTGGCATGCCTGGAAGCCGGAGGGCGACCGGCGACTCGCGCCGGTCGCGCCCGAGACGCGCGGCGATGCGCTGCGCGTCGCGCTGGTCGAGCCCGAAGGCGGCGCGCACGGCCCGCTCGTCGGGGCCATCGCGCTGGAGCTGGACGGCGGCCCGCTCTCGGACTGGTCCGGCCTCGTCATCCGCGCGCGCAGCCACGACCGGCTCTCGGGCATCGCCGTGGGCTGCAACATGGAGGACCCGGACTCGCAGCCCGACAACTGGCGCTTCTTCGCCGGCGGGGAGGGCACGGCGCCGGTCTTCAGCGACGGCTCGGTGCAGGACTACTCGCTGCCGCTCGTGGGCCAGGCCGGCGCCACGCTGCACAGCCTCGCGCTGTTCGTGTCGGCGCCGCGCACGGGCGCGCTGGACGTGCTGGCCATCACGCTGGTTCCGCGCGGCGCGGAGTTCCTGGAGCCCACGGGCGCGCGCTCGGTCACGCGCTCCGGCGAGACGCGCCACGCGCTCTTCGCGCACGCGCCGGCGCGGCTGGCGTGGCGGCTCACGGTCCCGCCGGGCGGGCGCCTGGACTTCGGCCTCTCGTGCCTGCCGGGCGACGCGCTCACCTGCCGCGTGACCGCTCGCGCCGGCGGCGGCGAGCCGCAGGTGCTGGCCGAGGACGCCGTGGACGACGCGGGCGCGTGGAAGCAGCGCTCGGTGGACCTGTCCGACTTCGCGGGCACCGAGATCGAGCTGGCGCTGGGTGCCGAGTCGCCGTCGCCGGGCGCCGTGGCGCTGTGGGGCGCGCCCGTGCTCTCCGGCCAGGCGCCGTCGTCGCGGCCCAACGTGATCTTCTACGTCATCGACGGCGGCGGCGCGTCGCAGATGAGCGTCTACGGCTACGGCCGGCCCACCACGCCCTTCCTCGAGGAGCTGGCGAAGGAGGGCGTGGTCTTCGAGCGCGCGCACTCCAATGCCACGTGGACGCAGCCGTCGACGGCCTCCTTCATGACCTCGCTGCAGCACAGCGTGCTGGGCGGGCTGCGGCGCGGCGTGCACAGCACGCCGGTGCCGCACGCGGCCGTGACCTTCGCCGAGCACATGCGGCGCGGCGGCTGGCAGACCGGAATGTTCAGCAGCAACCCGAACGCCGGCCGCGTCATCGGGCTGCAGCGTGGCGTGGACCTGATGATCGACGACGCCGAGCCGGACGGCCCGAACGCCGGCTCGTCCGAGACGCTGCAGGCGCTGTTCGAGCGCTGGCGCGGCGACTACCCGGGCGCGCCGTACTGGGTGCACTTCCAGACCATCGACGTGCACGAGCCCAACGAGCCCGTGGCGCCGTTCGCCGGCCGCTTCGTGCCGCCCGAGCTGCGGGCGCAGGCCGAGGAGTGGGACAACCGCATGTGGGAGGCTGGCGGCCAGCTCTTCGGCACCACGAGCATCGCCGCCTTCTACGACGAGGCGCTGGAGCTGGCCGGCGTCGAGCGGCACGCCTTCTACGACGTGCGGCGTGGCCTCTACGACGAGACCATGGCGCACCAGGACGAGGAGCTGCGCGCGCTGGTCGCGCACCTCAAGGACACGGGCGAGTGGCGGCACACGCTGCTGGTCATCGGCGCCGACCACGGCCATCCGGCCGGCACCTTCTCGCGCTGGGGCCGCGGCCTCATCGAGCCCAAGCCGGAAGAGTGGCAGGGCGCGCTGTGCGACGCCTACGCCTCGCGCGTGCCGCTGCTCTTCATCTGGCCCGGACACATCGAGGGCGGGCGGCGCGTGCCCGAGCCGGTCTCGATGATCGATGTCCTGCCCACGGTGCTGGAGCTGTGCGGCCTGCCGCCGGCGGAGATTTGCCAGGGCCGCTCGCTGGCGCCGCTCCTGCTCGGGCGCAAGGAGGCCCTGCCGCCCGTGATCCTGGACGAGGTGCGCGTGGACGAGGCCACCGGCGAGCTCATCGGCAACATCGAGATCGTGGACGGCAAGTGGGGCGCGTCGCTCGAGGTGGGCCCGCAGCCGCCGGGCTCGGACCCCGCGCACGGCCGGCACGCCGTGCCGGCTGGCGGGCGCTGGGGCGCCGTGCACCCGTGGTTCCCCGATCCGCCGCGGCTGCTGCTGTACGACCTGGAGAAGGACCCGTTCGCCGCGCACGCCGTGAACGACGAGCATCCGGACCTGGTTCTGCGCTACACCAAGCTGCTGCACGAGCGCTGGGAGGCGCACCGCGCGCTGGCGCAGAACTTCACCGAAGCCGGCGGGGCGGAGCTGGGGCCGGAACAGCTCGAGCAGCTGAAGGCGCTGGGTTACATCCGCTGAGGCCCGCCGCTCACGGCACCAGCGCGATGACCCCGTTGCTGGCCGAGTAGCCCGCCGGCCCGGCCGCGTCCACGATCCAGTACTGCAGCACGAGCTGCAGCCCCGACGGCACGCCAGCCGGCCACGTGCCATTGAGGATGATGCGCCCGGCCAGGCTGGTCGTCAGCGCCGCGATCTGGACGGGCTCGGGCACGAGCACGCCGCCCTTGAAGGGCATCAGGAGCGGCTCGGAGCCGGTGACCAGCCAGGCGGTCGCGAGCGGCGCGGCGTCCACGAGGCTGAAGTCCCAGGGCGTGCCCGGCAGCAGCGCGCCGGTCCCCACCAGCAGGGGCGTGCCGGCCACACCCGCGAGCCCGGACCCGAGGCTCGACCAAGTGGCGGGCTGCAACGTGAAGTCAGTGAGGTCGAGCAGGCCCGGGCCGTAGTCGCAGTCCAGCGACCACACGCCGAAGGCCAGCAGCGTGCCACCCGGCACCTCGAAGCTCACGTCCTTCTCGAAGGAGACGTAGTCGGCGCCGACGATGCCCGTGCCCACGTAGGTGGTCTCGGACCCCACGCGGTAGAAGGGTTTCTCCGCGATCCAGTGGCCGATGCCGTGATCCAGGTTCTGCCAGTCGAAGTGCACGCTCACGGTGCCGCCGGCCAGCGTCGTCGTCTCGAACCACACGTTGGCGCCGCCCGTGCAGTTGAAGTTGCCGTCCGAGCCGACGATCTGCATGGCCGTCGCGCTCACCGCGCCGGAGCCGAACGACGAGCCCTGCAGCGTCCAGGTGAACTGGTCGAACTGCGCGCGCAGCGGCGCGCACAGAAGCACGAGGAACACGATTCCCGATCTTCCCAGCGTGACCATGGCGGACCTCCCGGGTGCCGGTCGACAGGGAAGAGCGTACTCCCGGATGCACGATCCGGGGGTCCCGGCACCACGGTCGTCGCGCGGCCGACGCACCGCAATCGCCCTCGGGCCGTGCAGGTCGCGTAGCCTGTCCGGCGTCCTCCGGGTCCGGGAAACCCGCGGCCGGACTCGCGCGCGCAGGTACCTCCGGAGGGTCCGTGCCCCCTGTGCGCGCGACGTCCGCTGCGGACGGAGACTCGCGATGCGAGCAGGAACGTCCGGCCGTCTGGCTCTGGTGCTGGTGCTGTGCTCGACGCTGGGGTGCATTGCAGGACCGCGCCGCCTGTCGCGCGGCTGGGATGACACGGTGAACGACCTCTACAGCCAGAACGCCTGGCTCCACGGCGCGCTGCTGCAGGACATCGTGCCCATCTACCCGATCGTCGGGCTGGTCATGTTCGTGGGCGACGTGCTGATCCTCAACCCGTGGTACTTCTGGACCGAGGACGCGTGGGACAACGACGGCACCGGCTTCACGCACCAGGACCCGACCGGCCCGAAGAAGACGGGCAAGGTCTGGGACTGAGGGACGGGCCTTGGCGCGCGGCCAGGATCGGGAGCCTGCGGCGCCATGAGGCCCGCAGGCTCCCGGCTCCCGCACCGCGATGCGACCGACGTCGCGAGGGAGGAGCGCTAGACTCACCACCGGAGGCCGCGGCGAGCGCCGCCGCCTCACGGAGGTACGACGATGCATCGGCCGGCCAGGGTCGCGTTGCCGGGTGCCTGCCTGCTCGCCGCCGTGTCCGCCGCGCAGGGCGAGCCGGGCGAGGTGGTCGCGCTGCAGAAGATCAGCTCCACCGCCGGCGGCCTCGCCGGTCCGCTCGACGATGTCGACGCCTTCAGCCGCGCGCTCGTGCCGCTGGGCGACCTCGACGGCGACGGCGTCGGCGACCTCGCCGTCGGAGCGATCGGCGACGACGACGGCGGCCCCGATCGCGGCGCGGCGTGGATCCTGTTCCTGCAGCCCGACGGCACGGTCAAGGCCGAGGCCAAGATCAGCGAGACGGCCGGCGGCTTCGCCGGTGCGCTCGACGCGGGCGACTGGTTCGGCTTTTCGGGCGCCGCGCTGGGCGATCTCGACGGCAACGGCACGGGCGACCTGGCCATCGGCGCGCCGCGCGACGACGACGGCGTCGCCAACGCCGGCGCGGTCTGGATCCTCTTCCTGGCGCCGGACGGCAGCGTCACCTCGCACGCCAGGATCGGCGCGACGAGCGGCGGCTTCGCCGGTCCGCTCGCCGCCAACGACCAGTTCGGCACCTCGCTGGCCGCGCTGGGTGACCTCGACGGCGACGGAGTGGGCGAGCTGGCGGTCGGGGCCGTGCACGACAGCGACGGCGGCGCCGACCAGGGCGCCGTCTGGATCCTGTTCCTGAAGCCCGACGGCACGGTCAAGGCGCAGACCAAGATCAGCGAGACGTCGGGCGGCTTCACGGGCGCGCTGGACAGCGGCGACCAGTTCGCGATCGGCCTCTCCGCGCTTCCCGACATGAACGGCGACGGCCTGCCCGAGCTGGCCGTGGGCGCGCGCGCCGACGACGACGGCGGCACCGACCGCGGCGCGGTGTGGCTGCTCTTCCTGGCCGCGGACGGCAGCGTCCGCTCCCGCGCCAAGATCAGCGCTACGTCCGGGAGATTCGCCGGCCCGCTCGACGACGGCGACTTCTTCGGCGTGTCGGTCGCGTCGCCCGGCGACCTCGATGGCGACGGTCACGTCGACCTGCTCGTCGGCGCGAACCTCGACGACGACGGCGGCACCGATCGCGGCGCCGTGTGGGTGCTGTTCCTCGACGCGTCCGGCGGCGTGCTGTCGCAGGCCAAGATCAGCGCGAGCAGCGGCGGCTTCACCGGCGCGCTCGACCTGCTCGACGACTTCGGCATCGCGCTGGGGATGCTCGGGGATCATGACGGCGACGGCACCGCGGACGCGGCGGTGGGCGCGCTGTGGGACGACGACGGCGGCGTCGACCGCGGCGCCGCCTGGGTGCTGTTCCTCGACGCCGGCAAATGGATCGATGTGGGTGGCGCGCTGGCTGGCACGGCCGGGACGCCCGTGCTGCAGGGCGCGGGGACGCTGCTGGATGGTGCCCCGACCAAGCTGTCGCTCGGCGCGGCGCTCCCCGGCGCTGCTGCCCACCTCGTGATCGGCTTCGCGGCGCTCGATGCGCCGTTCAAGGGCGGCACGCTCGTGCCCGTGCCCGCGATCGTGCTCAGCGGCCTCGTCGTGGATGGTGGGGGAGCGCTGCAGCTCGCGGGCTCATGGCCCGCCGGCCTGCCGAGCGATTTCGAGAGCTGGCTCCAGTTCTGGATCGTGGATCCCGCCGGCCCGGCCGGCTTCTCGGCCAGCAACGGCCTGCTCGCGATCACGCCCTGACGGGCGGCGCGCGCCCGCTCGAAGCAGCTCGAGCAGGTCGCCGAGGATCGCCGTCGACGTCGGGCCGCCGCCTGCGCCCTTTCCGCGCACGACGCGCGTGCCATTCCCTGTCCGGATCACGGCGGCGTTGCCCTCGCGCGTCACGCCGGCCAGCGGATGATTCGCTGCGAGCGCGAGCGGGCGCACGCGGGCCGAGCAGGCAGAGCCGCGCAGCACGAGCATCGCGACCTGCCGCACGACCGCGCCCGGCCGGGCCGCCGCGGCCGCGGAATGCGGCGTGACGGGCGTGCAGTCCACGGCCTCCGGCGGCAGCCAGCGCCCGGTGGCCGCCTGGTGAAGCAACGCGAGCTTGTCGGCCGCGTCGCGGCCGGAGAGATCGCGGTCGGTGTCGCGTTCCGCGAGGCCGGCCGCACGCGCCTCCTCGAGCGCGCGCTCGAACGGCGCGCCAGCGGCCACGGCGTCGAGGACGAAGTTGGTCGTGCCGTTCAGCACGGCGTCGACGCGCAGCGTCGGTCCCGCTCGCGCCGCCCGCGCGACAGCCGCGAGCATCGGCGTCGAGCCGCCGACGGCCGCCGACCAGCGCAGCGAGACGCCGCAGGCTTGCGCCAGCGCGGCGAGCTCCTCGCCATGGCGCGCGAGCAGGGTCTTGTTGGCGCTGACCACGTGGGCGCCGGCCCGCAACGCGATCGTGACCGCGGCGCGCGCGGCCTCGCAGCCTCCCAGCGTCTCGACCACGACGTCGGCGCCGCAGCTGGCGGCCGCGAGCACATCGGTCGTCAGCAGCGCACGCGGCGGCGAGACGGGCCGAGGCCTGCTGGGCTCGCGCACCGCGACGGCCACCAGCTCGAATGAATCATCGAGCTCGGCAAGCCGCTGCCACGTGGCCGCGCCCACCGTGCCGAGTCCGAGCAGCGCCACGCGCAGGCGCGCGCGACGCTCGGGCGCGCCCTCGAGCCGGGACGCCGGCGCGCCGATCCACGTCGGCCGCGTGCCGTTCCAGCACCCGAGCTCGAAGGCCAGCCCGTGCTCCCGGGCGAAGAGCAGCGCCTTGTGCTGCACGATCGTGCCGTCGGTCGCGAGCGCGTCGGCCCAGCTTGCGGTGGCGAAGCGCGGCGGCGCGGGTCCGGGCAAGGCGGGATCGCGCGCGTACAGGCCGTCCACGTCCTTGACCAGCCGGCAGCGGTCGGCCCCCAGGCGCGCCGCCAGGAACAGGGCCGTGAGATCGGAGCCGCCACGCCCGAGCAGCACGCCGCGGCCGTCGGGCGCGCGGGCGACGAAGCCCGGCACGACGGCCACCTCGCCCGCGGCGAGCGCGCGCCGCAGCGGCCGGATGTCGAGTGCGACGGGTGTCGCGTCCAGGGGGTCGCCCGTGGCGATCAGCCCCAGGGTCGCCGGCGAGAGCACCCGCGCCGGCTCGCCGGCGGCGTCGAGCTGCAGGCCGAGCAGCGCGGCGCTCTGCGCCTCACCGCCGCCGACCAGTGCCGCGACGGCATGCGGCGAGGGCGAGAGGCAGGCGGCGCGGCTCCGGCGCAGCAGCTCGTCGGTCACGCCCGCGAGCGCGGAGACCACCGCCACGACGGAGAAGCCCTGCCCCCGCCATCGATGGATCTCGTGCACGGCGAGTGGCAGGGTGCCCTCGTCCGCGAGCACCGAGCCGAGATCCATCGATGGCGGG
>Ga0209382_10002454_pt1 | contig 27040 bp, 25 predicted proteins | sample SoiMetdeltSBSDD5_FD_187599 | JGI IMG/M metagenome (GOLD analysis project Ga0209382, IMG submission 187599) | Bulk soil microbial communities from a Populus tree surrounding site in Tennessee, USA - Soil MetaG P. deltoides SBSDD5 (SPAdes) (version 2) | ecosystem: Environmental > Terrestrial >... | reverse complement strand
GATGGCTTGGAAGCCGCGGATGGAGGAGCCGTCGAAGCCGACGCCGTCGGCAAAGACGGACTCGTCGAGTTCGGCGATGGGGGAGCTGAAGTGCTGCCAGGTGCCGGGCAGGTCCACGAACTTGTAGTCCACGATCTTGAGCCCCTGGGCCTTGGCGTAGGCGATAACGTCCTTCGCGCTCGTCAACTTACTGGGTGCGTCTTTGACTGCCATAGTAGTTTCTCCTTCCTTAGATACACTCCAATACCCCGGGCAAAATAAATAAGCCCCCGACCTGGTTGCGGGTCGAGGGCTTCAAGGCCCGATGGGATTATCCGATTCGTGACATCGCGCGAGAGTTTAACACACCTCGCAAAACCTTGTCAAGGCTTTGCGCTTATTTTCGATTCTCTTTCTATTTGGTTGCGTCCGATCAGAAGCCAGTAGTTAGTTGGCGACTAATTTGTAACCGACGCCAGTGATCGTCTCAATACTCACCCGGCTACCGTTGAGCAGTTTGCGCAGATGGGCCACATGCACATCAATAGTCCTCGTCTGCCCCACATAATCAAAGCCCCAGACCAGATCAAGTAGTTGCTCTCGCGTGAGCACCAAGCCCCGATGCTCGGCCAGCGTTAATAACAGGTCAAATTCTTTGGTGCGAAGATTAGCAGATTTTCCAGCGACGGTCACCTCGCGCCGGGCTGGGTCAATCGTCACGTCGGCGATGTGTATTGGGCTGATGGATTCAGGCTTAGCGGCGCGCTCACTGCGACGCAAAATGGCTTTCACGCGCGCGACCAGTTCGCGCGGGTTGAAGGGCTTGGTCAGGTAATCGTCCGCGCCCAGTTCCAGGCCGATGATTTTATCTATGTCTTCATCGCGGGCCGTGAGCATAATGATCGGCAAATCGGAGGTGGCGCGCACGCGGCGACAAACTTCATAGCCCTCCACCTGTGGTAACATCAAATCCAGTACCATCAGCGCCGGAATATTTTCGGCGACAGAATCGAGGGCACTCTGACCGTCGCTGACGGCCACCGTCCGAAAGCCTTCGCGCTCCAAATAGAGGCGGGCTAATTCGATGATATTGGGTTCGTCGTCTACGAGTAGGATCAATTCGCCGGGCATCAGGCTTTGGATTATAAACGGGAAGGATAACGCTGCAAACTAAAGCAAAATCCAAATGGCCAATAGCCAAAGCCTATCGGATAACACGGATTTTACAACGCCGGCCTAAGCTGAGGCTACACATCCGGTTTCAGTCGGTCACCTGGCATGAACTCCCTGAGTACCCGTCTGTTTACGGCTTTTCTCCTCATCATCTTACTGGTTATCTTCGTCGTGGGCTTGGCATTAGTCGTCCTGCTCCGCAACAGTCCCATCGTCGAGCAAGAGTCACTGGCTAGCCTAAATACAGCGGCCCGCGCTGCGCCACGCCAGAACCCCCCTCCCCAAGATCAATCCGCCGACCAAGCGGCTAGCTATGTGAAACAACTAGCGGATACATTCGATGTGCGCGTCCTCCTAATCACGGCTAGCGGACAACTGATTGCAGACTCACAAGCGACGGAAGCTGTCACCCTCAACTTAAATCTTCTCAAAGCCCGGCCTAATCCAGGAGTTCCAGGTTCAATGACCGGCCGCGCGCGGGATGCTAATCTGAGTCCCTGGCTTTACGTTACCCGCCCGGCGGGGCCAAAGCGCCTCCTGGTTTTCGCCGAGCAGCAGCCCCGCCTACCCATTTTAGTTTTCTTCGGCAACCATCTGTTTCAACCATTGATTGAAGCGGGCGCCTTGGCGGCTTTTTTTGCCGCGCTACTCGCAATCCTTATCTCGCGCTCGATCGCCCTCCCAATGCAAAAGATGGCGGGCGTGGCTCAGGGAATCGCGCGCGGTGATTACTCGCAAACTGCGCCCCACACCGGTCCGAATGAAGTGCGGGCGCTCGCCCAATCGCTCAACGAGATGTCACAGCAAGTCCAAGCGACCCAGCAAGTCCAGCGAGATTTTTTGGCGAACGTTTCCCATGAACTTAAGACGCCGCTGACCTCCATTCAAGGTTTCGCGCAAGCGATCCTGGATGGGACGGCGGCCTCGCCGGAGGCCTTGAAACGTTCGGCGACTATCATTTATGATGAAGCGGATCGGATGCGCCGCTTGGTGGAAGGCTTACTGGACCTCGCCCGATTGGATGCCGGGCTGCGCCCGCTCCACCGGGTTCCACTGGATTTACGCTCGATGCTGGCGGCCATCGCCGAGAAATTTAGCCCACGCGCGAAGGCGAAAGGCCTTGAACTTCAAACTGAACTTCCCCCGACTCTGCCGACGTTGATCGGCGATGCGGACCGGCTGGCGCAAGTCTTTACGAATTTGTTGGATAATGCCCTCCAACATACGCCGGCGGGCGGAAACGTGACTCTCAGCGCTTCGGCGATGGCCGAGGGAGTCATGATCGCGGTGAAAGATTCAGGCCCGGGGATTCCACCGGAAGATCTGCACCGAGTCTTTGAACGTTTCTATCAGGTAGACAAATCGCGCGCGCACGCCGAGGGTCTCGGTTTAGGATTGGCAATTACGAAAGAGATTGTCGAGGCGCACGGTGGAAGTGTGCGGGTGGAAAGCCAGGCGGGTCATGGCGCTAAATTTAGCGTCCGCTTGCCATTGGCTCGCCCGGAAGATACAACCCTGGCCAAGAAGAAGAAATAACCCTTCGACTGCGGCTGCATAAGTTTAAATCCAAAATATTCCCTATTCACAGAAAGGAAAGGTTCACATGGCTACCTATCTCATGTTCGGCAAATATACGCTGGAGGCTTTGAAAGGGATCAGCGCGAAACGCACGGGGGAAGCCCAAGCGTTGATCAAGCAGCACGGCGGCGAAATGAAAGCGGCGTATGCGCTGCTGGGCGACACCGACTTGGTGCTTATTGTAGACCTGCCGGACAACGGGCAGGCGATGAAGCTCTCGGCCGCGATGGCCCAAAAGTTTAGTATCGCCTTCACCACCGCGCCGGCAGTGAGCGTGGAGGAGTTCGACAAGTTGATGGGATAACTGGCGTAGAGAATTACCACCCAGACACCCCGGCACGAAGAAAACCTTGGAATTTACTTTGTGTCTTAGTGGCTGGGTGGTTAAGAACACCCGGCTATGATAAGCAATTTCATTCCTCAGCCCAGCACTAGGTTGATGATCGCGTTAGTGTTCGTCAGTCTCTTAGGCGCCTGTGCTCCGTCTTCCGCGCTCTCTCCAACAAATACCCCGGAAGTCAACACGCCGGAAGCCTCGGCGACGCCCTCGAGCACCCTGGCCACTTTCACCGAAAACGGCGTGACAGTCGAAATCGTCGCGCAGTTGAAACCTTCCGGTCAAGGTTGGTTGTCCGGAACCTTCACCCCCCTGGAGGCCGGTTTTCATTTGTATAGCAACGACTTGCCCCGCAATGGACTTAACGGTCAGGGCCGCCCCACCTTGCTGGATATTATCTCTCCCGGCAATGTCAAAGTTACTGGCGCACTCGTCGCCAATCAGCAGACGATTCTCTGGGCCCAAGGCTTGCTCGTCTACCCGGATGGGCCAGTGACTCTCAGTTGGCCGATTGAATGGGCAGCGAACAATACTCCCGGGCCGACTGAGTTATCCATCAGCTACATGGCGTGCACCAAGGAGATTTGCCTAAAGCTGGTCGCTGACAAAAGAGTTTTGGTGGAGATACCAAAACCCTTCTGAGTCAACGGATGCAACGAATTTAACTGTTTATCTTCGTTTTATCCGTTCAATTCGTTGCTGGCACAACTGGCAAACCTATCTGGAAAGGAGAGGCACTAAAAGATGTGGCTCGGTGCGGGAGGATCAGCGCAGTCATTGTTCGAGATGCCGACCGGCATTGAATCGCGTTGGGCGAGTCCGGAGAATCCAAAGGGCGAAAAAGGCCAGGCGGCCCAGGCAGAGGGTGGACGCAAGGGTTCGCCGACGATTGCGGTCAAAGCCGGTGCGAGCCGCGTGTTGGCTGAGGCCTCCGGTCGGAGCGGTACCGTCCGACGCATCTGGTTGACATTTGCCGACCGCAGCCCAAAGAGGCTGCGCAGCTTACGGCTGGATATGTTTTGGGACGGCGCGCCGACTCCGGCGGTGAGCGCACCCCTGGGCGATTTCTTCGGCGTGGGATTGGGGCAGACGGCTAAGTTTCAATCCGCGCTGTTCTCGAATCCCGAAGGCCGAAGTTTCAATTGTGTTGCGCCGATGCCATTCAAGACCGGAATGAAGATCGTGATCACGAACGAAAGCGACACGAACGTAGATGAACTTTTCTACGACGTAGATTACACGCTCGGCGATCCGCATGGGGCGAATACGCTTTACTTTCACGCGCACTATCGCCGCGAGAACCCCTCTCAGCTTCAGAAAGATTACGAACTGCTCCCGCGCCTCGCGGGCCGAGGCCGCTATCTGGGCGTGAACATTGGCGTGATTGGCAATCGGCAAGCCTACTTCAACACGTGGTGGGGCGAAGGTGAAGTGAAAGTTTATCTGGATGGGGATCACGATCTGCCGACGCTCAGTGGAACCGGTACCGAGGACTACATCGGCTCGGCGTGGGGACAAGGACAATACGCGCATGATCTCCAGGGCTGCCCGTTCGCGGATGAAGAAAACGGGTGCTGGTGTTTTTATCGCTATCACCTCCCCGACCCGATTTATTTTTATAAAGACATTCGCGTTACGATTCAGCAGATCGGCTACTTGGGAGGCAATGATCGCGCGCCATTTGTGCAAGGCGGTCAGCGGCTCTACCGCGCCGGGCCGGGATTGGTCGAGATGGATTTGTCACAAGAGGGCAAGTTCGAACGCCAGGACGATTGGTCAAGCTGCGCTTACTTTTATCTCGACCGACCGGAGAATGAGCTGCCACCGCTTGAGACGGTGATTAAGAGAATCGCGGGGTTGTAAGCAATCATCAATTTAATCACGAATACCGCGAATATATCGAATGCCACGAATGTTTTTGGGTTTATTCGTGCTATTCGCGCGAAACGGTTCGTGCTATTCGTGATCAATCCCGCCCAAGCAAGAAAAGCTGGTTGATTATGAAATGGTCTTCTCGCTTTCTGCTCACGCTGGCGGTGCTGATTCACGCAGCAATGCTCATCGGCTGGCGGTGGCAGATGCCGCTCGTCCCTTACTTCTTTGACTCCACCGTCCTAAGCGGTGGGCGCGGGCTGGATTTTTACTCTATCTACCAAGCTGGGTATAACGCCCGCAACGGCACAGATGTTTACGAAGGTGACCCAGCCAAAATCCAGGTCGTCGTCCCCTACTTCACGCCCTACCGCTATCTGCCCGTCGTCGCGTATACGGTGGGGCTGCTGCTTAGTTTATTTTCTTCACTTACCGCTTATAAAATCTGGGTGGTTGTCATTGAATTGACGCTGCTGTTATGCGTCCTCATCACCTATCGGCGCGCGCGCGACCCAGACTTATTCGCCCGCTTGGCATTCATGTGGCTATGCTTCACGCCGTTTTATCTTGAACTTTTTATGGGCCAGTTCTCGCTGGTGCAAGGCGCGCTGATTTTTGGGATGCTACTCATCGCAGAGAAAGAACAAGCGACGAAGGACGAAAGACGGTGGACGGACGACGGACGACGGACGACGGAGGAAGAGAGAAAGGAAGAAGACACAGCGAACTCAGCGATCTCAGCGGTAAAATTTGACGCTTTATGGATCACCTCCGTGCTTTGGAAAATCAACACGATTATCTTCATTCCCGTGTTCATGCGCCTGCGCCGCTTTCGAGCTATCATTATCTCAATCATCATTGTCGCTACAACCACGATTCCGTACTTCCTGATCTTCCCAACTCATTGGCATGACTTCGTCACGAACAATTTTGGAAATGGAGTCACAGGCCACGAGCTAGGAAACTTAGGCTTCCGGCAGTTCATCTTTGAATGTCTGGCCGCCCTCAACGCCTCCCCGGCCCTCCAGCGCTTCGTCCAACCTACAATCATTGTCATTGTTATTGGCCTCGCCCTTGCCTTGACCTTCTACCTGCCACGTTCTAAGACTTCGGACTTAGGACTTCGGACATCGAACTTCACGACTTCATCCTTCATCCTTCATCCTTCATCCTTACTCTCCCTCTGGCTCCTTGTCTTCTTTCTCGTCTCCCCCCAAATTTGGGAACACCATTACGTCATGCTCCTCCCCATTCTCGTGAATCTCTATCGGCAAAAGCCCAATTGGATTGTCGGTCTGATCTGGCTGGCGCTGGCTTTGCCCACGCCGTTTGGGTTCATCGGGCTGCAGCCGGTTATCGCCGCTAACCACGACCTGCGCGCCTTTCCTCTGGAACCCGTTTGGCAACCGCTGCTTCAACACGCGAGCAAGGCGCTCCCAACTCTGTTACTCTTCATTTACTTAGGCATGACCCGTGACGCGTGAAATTCACGAATCACGCGTCACGCGCGTCACTTTTCACGTTTCACGCCTCACTCGTCACGTAGTGGTATAATCGCGCTGTTTGCCGCCTGGAAAAAAAACTTCCCCAATCACTCTTCTCACGGGGTTTATATCACTGGAGGGCCAATGGAAAAGGCCGAGATGTTGGAACTGTATAAACAGATGGTTGTCATTCGCCTCCTGGAAGAAAAATGCGAGGAGCTGTATCAGAAAAGCAAAATCGGCGGGTTCATGCACCTGTACATTGGGCAGGAGGCCACCGGTGTGGGCGCGGTCTCGGCGCGCGGGCCGCAAGACAGCGTCATCACGGCTTACCGCGATCACGGCATCGCCATCGCCTGCGGCATGGAAGCCAAGGTCATCATGGCGGAAATGCTGGGCAAAGTCACCGGCTGCTGCAAGGGCAAGGGCGGCTCCATGCACCTGGCCGACGCTAAACTAAAATTTTATGGGGGGCACGCCATCGTCGGCGCGCAGATCGCTCTCTCCGCCGGGCTGGCGCTGGCGGATAGCTATCGCAAATCGGATGCAGTCACCTTATGCTTCTTCGGTGAAGGCGCGACCAACATCGGCTACTTCCATGAAGCGCTGAACCTGGCCGGGGTGTGGAAGCTGCCAGTCATCTTCATCTGCGAGAATAATAAATATGGAATGTGGACGCCGGTGGAGCGCGTTACGCCCGTGACGGAAATTCGCCAAAAAGCAACGGCCTACAACATGCCGAACGATTGTGTGGATGGAATGGATTTGCTGGCGGTGCGCGCTGCCACCGAGAAAGCCATCGCGCACGCGCGTTCCGGCCAGGGGCCGTATTTCCTCGAAGTTGTCACCTACCGCTATCGCGGCCATTCCATGGGTGACCAGCGGCCTTACCGCACCCAGGACGAAATCAAAAAATGGCAGGCCAATGATCCCATCGGCAAGTTCCAGAAGGTGCTGCTGGCCGCGAAAGTTAAGCAGTCCGAAATTGAGGCGATTGATAAAGAATCAGCGAAGATTGTAGATGAGGCAGTGCAGTTCGCCGAAGAATCCCCCGCCCCCGGCCTGGAAGAGTTGTGGACGGACATTTACGTGGAAAACTAGCAGGTGGCGGATAGCGAATGGCAGATAGCAAATAGCGGCTAGCACAACCCATCTGCTATCGGCCATCTGCTATCTGCTATCTGCTATCGGCCATAGCTAAAGGATTTCTATGTCATCACTCACCATGAGCAAAGCCATCTCCCAAGCAATTATGGAGGAGATGGAGCGCGATCCCAACATTATTGTCTTTGGAGAAGAAGTGGCCGCGGCCGGTGGAACTTACGGCGCAACGCAGGGCTTGTATGATCACTTTGGGCCGGAACGGGTGCGCGATACGCCCATCTCGGAAGGTGTCATCGTCGGCGCGGCCGTCGGCGCGGCGATGAACGGCCTCCGCCCCATCGCCGAAATCATGGGCATCAACTTCGCTTTTTTGGCGATGGATCAGATCGTCAATCACGCCGCCAAAATGCATTCGATGTTTGGCGGGCAGTTCCGCGTCCCGCTCGTCATCCGGACGACGTCCGGCGGTGGGCGACAACTCGCGGCGACGCACTCCCAAACCCCGGACGTGATCTTCGCCCATTTCCCCGGCCTGAAGGTCGTGGCCCCCAGCACGCCCGCGGACGCCAAAGGCTTGCTCAAGAGTTCCATCCGCACGGATGACCCAGTCTTCTTCATTGAACATGCGACGATGTACTCCGAGCGCGGCGAAGTGCCGGACGATAAAGACTTCCTGCTACCCATCGGCAAAAGCGACGTCAAACGTCCGGGCAAGGATGTCACCATCGTCACCTACTCCAAGATGGTCTCCATCTCCCTTAAAGCGGCGCAGCAGTTGGCGGATGAAGGCATTGACGCAGAGGTCATTGACCTGCGCAGTCTGCGCCCGCTGGACATGGACCCGATCTATGAGTCATTCAAAAAGACCAACCGCGCCGTCATCGTCGAAGAAGGCTGGCGCTCGTTTGGGATCGGCTCGGAAGTAGCCTCGCGTATTTATGAGGAGTGCTTTGATTATGTGGACGCGCCCATTCAGCGCCTGGCGCAAAAAGAAGCGCCCTTGCCTTACAACGCCGAACTGGAGCGGAGCGCGACTCCGAATCCGAATGATGTGATCGCGGCGGTGAAAGCGGTGTTGTAAAAAAAAAAAATGTGTCAAGTGTTTAAGTGTCAAGTTTTCACGTGACACTTGAGCACCTGACACTTAAACACTTCGGGAGAATATTATGCCTGAACTGATCCCCATGCCTAAACTCGGCTTCGATATGACCGAGGGCACGCTGGTGCGCAAAGTTAAAAAGGAAGGCGACGCCGTCAACAAGGGCGAAGTCCTGGCCGAGATCGAAACTGACAAAGCCACGGTTGAGGTCGAAGCGTACATCGGCGGCGTGGTCAAAGGCTGGCTGGTCGAAGAAGGCCAGCACGTTCCTATTGGCACGCCAATGGCCGTCATCGCCGCGGCGGATGAGAAAGTGGATATGGACGCGCTGCGCGCGAAAAGCGGCGGCGCGGCCAAGCCCACAACGCCTGCGCCTAAGCCGGATACCGCAACCCCCTCCCCGACCCCTCCCCCATCAGTAAGTTCCCCGATAGGAGATGGGCAGGGCACTCCCGCAGCCGCCTCGCCGCTCGCGCGCAAAATTGCGGGTGACGCCGGCGTGGACATTCGCCAAATTCCGGGAACCGGCCCGGGTGGCCGCATCACTAAAAAAGACGTGGAGGCCTTTCTAAGCGCCAAGCCCGCGGCGGCGGCGCCCAGCCGCACGGCCGCGCCAGCCGTGACAACGTTCGTCGCTGGGCCTGCACCGGAAGATCAAACCATCCCCCTCACCCGCCTGCGCCAGATTATCGCCAAGCGCATGACGGAGTCCAAGCAGACTGCGCCGCAGTTCTATGTGACGGCGGAAGTTGATATGGCTGCGGCGATGGAACTGCGCCAGCAGATCAACACCCTCCTGCCCGACGAGCGCAAAGTATCGGTCAATGATTTGGTCGTCAAAGCTACGGCCTTGGCGCTGCGCGCGTTTCCGAATCTCAATGCGTCGTTCGCCGGGGACAAAGTTATCCGCAAAGGTCACGTTAACGTCGGGATCGCGGTCACCGTTGAAGGCGGGCTGCTCACCGTCGTTGTCAAAGATACGGATCAAAAGCCGCTGGCCCAAATCGCCGCCGAAGCCAAAGCGATGGCGGGGCGCGCGCGCGAGGGCAAGGTGCAAGGCGCGGACATCGAAGGCTCCACCTTCTCCACCTCCAATCTGGGCATGTATGGTGTGGACAACTTTATTGCCATCGTCAATCCGCCGGAGGCCGGGATTTTAGCCTTCGGTGCAGTGCGGGAGACGCCGGTTGTCAAAGATGGCGCACTGGTGGTCGGGGTGCGCATGAAGGTCACGGTGTCGGCGGATCATCGGGTCACGGATGGGGCTGAGGCCGCGCAGTTCCTGCAAGCGGTAAAGAAGAATTTGGAAGAACCGCTGCGCTTACTGGTATAAAAAGTTTTTAGGTGACTGTCACTGGGCGGTAGCGATCTTGGAATTTACAGTGCAATTATCGCCCAGTGACAGTCACCTTCGCTCTGGAAGGGCCTGAGAGATGCCCGAAAAGATTTTGATCGTAGATGACCAGGAAGATACGGCCACGCTGTTAGCGATTGCCTTGAAACGCGGGGGGTACGAGGTGCTCAAGGCCCACAGCGGCCAGGCCGCCTTGGAACAGGCTTTGAGCGAGAAGCCGGACTTGATTATCTTGGACGTGATGATGCCGGATATGAACGGGTTCGATGTGCTCAAGGCTTTATACTCTATCTCCCAAACGATTCCACCCGTCATCCTGTTTACGGCGAGGGATGAGATCGAAGATGTCGTTAAAGGGATGGCCGCCGGCGCGCACAGCTATCTGGTGAAACCAACTTCACGGGAAAAATTGATGGAAACCGTGAAGACGGCGTTGGCTGAGAAGAAATAATATTGTGTCAAACCTGTGAGGTCCGCTACGCGAGACCTCACAGGTTTAGTGAGGAGTCACTCGAAAAACCCTATGACTACTACCGCCGCGACCTGGTTTTACAAAATGCCTGAGAACGATGCTTATTTACTGGGCGAGCGCGTCCGCACCACATTTTGGGATCAACGCTTCGGAGGCTTGTGGCTCGACGTGGTGAACAGTGAGCCGCCCTTCGCTATGGCCGGCACGCATAACGGCGCCAATGTCAGAATGGAATGGGAGCCGGGGAAATGGATGCGGGTTTACAGCGCGCCCCCGTCGCCGGCCTTGGTCAACGGCGTGAGCAACGTTTTGCGCCGCAAGCCCGTCCTGCGTTACGAAGACCCGGAAGGGCGCAGTGTCTCGGAGTGGTATCTGACTCCGGAGACAGTGAACAAACGCTGGCAGGAGATTCAAGGCAAGCCGGCGTTTAAGAACCCCGAACGTTTAGACAAAGAGAGCTAAGGAAAACCAGGAACTGAAAGTTCCGGGAACTGAGGGAACTTGGGGGAACTAAGGGAACTCAAGTTCCCGAAGTTCCTTGAGTTCCCTTAGTTCCTTCTCTTTAATTCCTAGAATTCCAAAGAGGTGAGCAATGCAACGAATTCTCATCACCGGCGCGAGTCGAGGCATCGGGTTGGAGCTGGCGCGGCAATCCCTGGCCCAGGACGATCAGGTCTTTGCCGGCGCGCGGGATCCGGAGAAAGCCACGGGCTTGCAGGAACTAAAAACAAAATATCCTGATCGGCTCTTTCCGGTCGCGCTGGATGTGGCGGATTCGGCGTCCATTGAACAGTCTTATCAAACCGTGCATGAGCAGGTGGACGGGCTGGAACTACTCATCAACAATGCCGCGATTAACGCGTATACAGACCCGAGCGGCTCGGCCCAACATAACCGGCTGGGACAGCTTGATCCCGATGGGATGTTGGGAATGTTCCAGATCAATAGCATTGCGCCGCTGATGATCGTCCAGCGTTATTTGGATTTATTGAAAGCCGGGAAAGAAGCGAAGATCGTCAATGTCACGTCTGAATCTGGTTCGTTGGCCGACCAACACGGAAACAGCGACTATAGCTACTGCGCGAGCAAGGCCGCGCTGAATATGTTGACGCGCATCCTGGCTTTCGATGTGATGAAGCTCGGGATTGTGGCAGTGATGGTGCATCCCGGCTGGGTGCGGACGGATATGGGCGGCCCGCACGCCAACCTTTCCGTAGAGGAATCCGTGCGCGGAATGCTGGAGCTAATCGGCCATCTGACGCCGAAGGAAGCCGGGCGTTTCTTCGATTGGAACGGCGCGGAGCATCGGTGGTAAAAACCTGTACACGGATTGCACGGAGTTTGCACGGAAAAGCCGGATGTTACGGAAATTAAAAATCAGAAGGTCACGCTTGAAGCGTGACCTTTTTCTTTCCCAGAGTATGTCGTCCAAGGTCAGGTTCCCCACCGCTAGGAGATGATTTTCACTTTTCCCTTCTCTGAATAGTAGAGTGCACCAACAACCTTCAGCAGGCCATCTTTCACCCGGTCAGCTAGAATGGGGACTGATGATTTCAACTGGCCCACAGTCAGCTCGACATTTGCTCTAACCACATTCTCAACCGGATCACCTACTTGGTCGCGGGCACTTTCCACGGCAGGTCTGATAGCTTCAAGCACCAGGGCAAAATGGTCAAGGGCAATTTCATCGCGTTCTACCATCTTGAGGGCCATGTTCACAATACCACAGGGTATGTGTCCCATGACCATAAGCAACGATAAGTTGTATTTTTCTACCGCCGACTCAATGCCCTTCAACATTTCAGCATTTAAAACATTGCCTCCTACCTGAACTACCAGCAATGCACCTCCTTCGTCAAAGATTGCTTCGGGGGATACCTCTAAGTCGGAGCAACTGATGACCATCGCGAAAGGTGTCTCTTCTTCGACTGCCCCCACGGAGGGAACAACAAGCCTGTGATTAGAATCAGATGAGCGGGTAGCGACATAGCTCCGATTTCCCTCCAGTAAACGCCGCAGTGCCTGATCACTATTCAAGTTTCCTGCCGAGAGTCCCATTGGCATTGTCCTCCTTGTTTCCAGCAAAGCACCCGGCTTACATGAAAACTAGCGACTGCTGGCACTGTCTGAAACGCTGGCCTTTGCTTGGCATCACTTCTACCTCGGGTAAGCCTGACAGCCAGGAATATTTTACCCTTTGGCTACCCATTTGACGGAATTATACCTTCAGGTAAAATACAATTCAAATATTCTTATTTTAGAATATTTCATTATTTAGAACTCTTAGAGACCGACTGCCATGCACGACCCGCTGCGCCGCTTCAAGGCCGAATTTTTCAAAGCCCTGAGTCATCCGGCCCGCCTGAAGATTCTGGAACTATTGCGCTCAGGCGAAATGAGCGTGACGGAACTGCAAGCCAAGCTGGAAATGGATTCCTCCAGCGTTTCCCAACAACTGGCGATCTTGCGCGGGAAAAATATCGTCGAGGCCCGGAAGGTGGGCACCAGTGTCTATTACTCGGTGCGCGACCCGCAAGTGTTCGAGCTCTTGGATGTCGCGCGCAAAGTTTTTAACAACCACTTGATTGACACGCGCGCCATGTTGGAGCAATTAGAGGAGCAGCCCGAAATCACCAAAAAGCGTAAACCCAAGCGCGTCACGACAAGCAGCACCGCCTGAGTCCCCTCCCGTGGCGGCCTTTTCTTGTCGCCATGCCGCCCACTGAACACTTGGCGCTTCAATGGGCTTTGTTTTTTAGAGGGCTGGAAAGTTTCCGGGAGAGATGCTTAGCGTTTGGTGAAACTCGGCTCGATCTGAAGCAAACGGTTGGAGATTAGCCCCAATGCCGCTCTTATTCCAAAAAATTTTAAAGACCGGGATTGTGACCGAGCCGCTTGATCCCGCCGAGACAGAAGTCGCGCAACTCGTCAAAGAAGTGGAGACGAAAACCAAGCGGCTTTTAGGTCGTGCGCTGGCGATCCGCGAAGTGGATGCCGGTTCGTGCAATGGCTGCGAGATTGAAATCACCGCGCTGACAAGTCCGGTCTACGATGCCGAGCGCTTTGGGATTCACTTTGTGGCTTCGCCGCGCCATGCGGACATGCTCCTAGTGACTGGACCGGTAACGCGGAATATGGAAATACCGCTCCGCAAAACTTATGACGCCACGCCCGCTCCCAAGTTGGTCGTGGCCGTCGGCGATTGCGCTCAGACCTGTGGCGTGTTCAAGGGCAGTTACGCAATCGTCGGCAGCGTGGATCAAGTCATTCCGGTGGACGTGTTTGTGCCCGGCTGTCCCCCCGAACCGGCCGATATTCTTCGAGGGATTCTCGTCGCGCTGGATCGCTTGCCTAAACGGCGAGATCGAACTTAACACCTCACGACTTCCCCTCCTCTTGGAAAAGGATATGACTGACATCGTCTTCTTTGGAATGCTATTGGCGTACAGTTTTGGCGCCATCGCTGCGCTGGTTGGCCGAGGGGGTGCGCTCGGGCGCGGGTTGGTTGCCCTGGGCGCGGTCATCGGTGCGGGCGCGGGAATTGGGCTGGGAGCCAGAGTCTTCATCACCGGAGCTCCATTTGTTTTCTCGGCGCCCGGCTTGCTACCGCTGGCGGGTGGCTTGGCGTTAAGACTCGACTCACTCGGTGCATTCTTTCTGATTCTTATCGGCCTGGGCGCAATTCCGGCGGCTATTTATGGCGCGGGTTACTCGGCCGTCTATGAAGATGGGCGCGCGTCGCTACGGCTCTTGGGCTGCATGTTCAACATGTTCTTGCTCAGCATGAGCCTGGTGACATTGGCCGACAACGTCCTCACCTTTTTGTTCATGTGGGAGGGGATGTCGCTTAGCTCATACTTCCTGGTGATCACCGAAGCCAACGAGCCGAGCGCGGTGCAGGCGGGCAACTGGTATGCGGCGATGACGCACGTGGGACTCGGGCTGCTGCTCGCCGCGTTTTTGTTGCTGATGAATGGCCGGAGCGGCGCGTTCGCAGATTTGCGCGCGAGTGCGGCGATGCTCTCGCCGCTGCTGCGGAATAGTATTTTCTTGTTGGCTTTCCTCGGCTTTGGATCAAAGGCAGGCATCGTGCCGCTGCACATTTGGCTGCCGCGCGCTCATCCGGCCGCGCCGAGTCACGTCTCGGCTTTGATGTCAGGCGTAATGATTAAGCTAGGGATTTACGGCTTGCTGCGAGTCGTGCTTGATCTGCTAGGCGGCGGGCCGCCGTGGTGGGGAGGCTTGGTGTTGGGTGTCGGCGCGGTATCCGCTCTGCTGGGCGTGTTGTATGCGCTGATGGAACACGATCTCAAGCGGCTGCTGGCTTATCACTCGGTCGAGAACATCGGCATTATCCTGATTGGCCTCGGCGCGGGGCTGATGTTTCAAAGTTACGGACTGATGGCCCTCGCCGTGTTTGGCTTCATCGGCGGGTTGTATCACACCCTCAATCATGCCAGCTTCAAGAGCCTGCTCTTCCTCGGCGCGGGCGCGGTGCTGCACGCTACTCACACGCGCAACATGGAAGACATGGGCGGGTTGATCAAGCGCATGCCCTGGACGGCGCTATTCTTCCTCATCGGCGCGGCGGCCATTTCTGCGCTGCCGCCGCTCAATGGCTTTGTCTCTGAGTGGATCATTTTCCAATCTCTGCTCGGTGGGTTCAAGCTGCCCGCGCCGGAAGCGGCAATTATGATGCCGCTGGCCGTGGGCATGCTCGCGCTCACTAGCGGTCTGGCCGCCGCCTGCTTTGTTAAAGCATTTGGAATTACTTTCCTGGCAATTCCCCGTTCGACGGAAGCGGAACACGCGCATGAAGCGCCGCTTTCGATGCGGATGGGGATGGGGTTCCTGGCGTTTCTCTGCCTGGGACTGGGACTCGCGCCCTTCGCGGTTGTCCCCGTTTTGAGCCGGACGCTGACGGGCTTCGGCGGTCTGCCCGAGACCCAGGCCGCATTTACCTTCAACGCTTTCCTCCAAACGCCAGAGGCCGCCGGGGGCAGTGTCTCACCGACGCTAATGGCGCTCGGTTTAATCATCCTCCTCGGTCTCATCCCGCTGGGATTGTGGTTGGTGCGCGCCAATCGGAAATTACGGGTGAGTGACTCGTGGGGCTGTGGCCGCATCGGGCAGACGCCGCGCATGGAGTACACGGCGACGGCTTTTGCCGAACCCCTGCGGCGCGTGTTCGCCGAAATCTACCGCCCGACGAAAGAACTGACGATTGACTTTCATCCGGAATCCAAATACTTCGTGCAGTCCATTGAATACCGCAGTGAAATCACGCCGTGGTTCGAGCAAGTGCTCTACGAACCCTTCCTGCGCGCCGTTCGCTTTACCGCCCGAAACGTGCGGCGGCTGCAAGCCGGTTCGCTGCACTTATATTTGATGTACCTCGCCGCGGTGCTTGTGATTCTTCTATTAGTTACGCGATGGTTTTAAGCCTTTAATCACGAATTACCCGAATAGACCGAATAGACCGAATACCGCGAATTTTCTTTTGTTTTATTCGGTAAATTCGCGCGAAGCGGTTCGTGTTATTCGTGATAAAAACCCTTACGAACTGCGTAAGTTCAGATAGATGTAAAGGATTTTATTTCCAATGATTGGTTATCTTCTCGAAATCGCTCAAGCCGCGCTCGCGCTCGCCCTCGCGCCGTTGCTGGTAGGCTTTGTGCGCTGGGTGAAGGCCCGGCTGCAAAACCGGCGCGGCGCACCGCCCTGGCAGCCGTACTTTGAACTGGGCAAGCTCTTCGGCAAAGAAGTCGTTATCTCCAACAACGCCTCGTGGCTGTTCCGCTTCGCGCCGTATCTCGTCTTCGGCAGCACGGTCCTCGTCGCCTTCCTGGTTCCGCTCATCGTCGCGCCTTTGCCTTTTGATCCGGCGGGTGATTTATTAGCGGTGATCTACCTGCTGCTCTTGGGGACGTTCTGCCTCGCACTGGCCGGCCTTGATCCCGGTACAGCCTTCGGCGGGATGGGTGCCAGCCGCGAGATGACGGTAGCCGCCATTGCCGAACCGACGATTGCCCTGGCGATCTTTGGCTTGGCTCTCGGCGCCGGCTCAACTAATCTGGGACGAATTGTGACGCAAACGCTAAGTCAACCGGGCGTGGTCATCAGCCCCGGCCACCTTTTGGCGTTCGCCGCGCTGTTCATCGTGACGCTGGCCGAGACCGGCCGCCTGCCCGTGGACAACCCGGCCACGCACCTGGAATTGACGATGATCCACGAGGCGATGATCCTGGAATATTCAGGCCGTTATCTCGCGCTCATCGAATGGGCCGCCTGGCTCAAACTGCTCATCTTTCTTTCGCTCCTGGCGAATCTCTTCCTGCCCTGGGGAATCGCGACGGCGCTCACGCCGGCCGCTTTAGGGCTGGCCCTCCTGGCGCTCGTCGTCAAGCTGGCTTTCTTGGGCACCTTCATCGCCGTGGTTGAAACGCGCGTCGCCAAGCTGCGCCTCTTCCGAGTGCCTGAACTGCTGGGCGTCTCGTTTGTGCTCGCGTTGCTGGCAATCGTCTCTTCTTTTTTGATGAGATAACGACATGCCGACTCTTTTTGCTCAACTCTCCACGCTCCTCTCCAGCCTGGTCTTGTTGTTCGGAATTACGCTGCTCTGGCGGCGCAGCCTGCATGCCTACGTGGACGCTTTCCAGTGGCAGTCGGTCACGCTTTCAATCGTGTTTGCCACAGTCGCCTACTTCACCTCTAATCCCGAACTCTATGTCGTCGCCGCCATCTTCTTTGTGCTCAAAGCGGTAATTATTCCGCTCTATCTCAACCGGCTGGAAAAGCAGGTGGGCGAGCGGCCCGAATCGCAACCCTACGTGAACATTGCCACGTCGCTCGCGTCGGCGGGGTTGTTGGTCGTGCTGGCTTACCTCATCACCTACCCGGTGGTGCGTGTGAGCCTCTTGCCGACGCGCGGCGGCCTGCCGCTGGCAATGGGATTAATCTTCATCGGCTTGTTTGCGGTCATCACGCGCAAACAGGCGCTGACGCAGATCGTCAGCTTCTTAGTGTTGGAGAACGGCATTGCCCTGCTCGCGGTGCTGGGAACGTTCGGGGTTCCGCTCATCGTCGAACTCGGCGTGTTCCTGGATGTGCTCATGGGCTTTCTGGTCATGCAAGTCTTCGTCTACCATATTCACGGCACCTTCGAGTCGATTGATGTGGAACAGTTGAATCGGCTGAAACACTGAGGCAAGGAATCACGCGATGACTTTTCTTCTGCTGCTGTTGCCACCTCTACTCGCCGCCGGGTTGGCTTTCATCGTCCGGTCTTATCGCCCCCTCATCGGTTGGATCAATGCATTGTTCGCTCTCGTCTCTTTGAGTGCGGCGCTGGGGTTGGCTGGGCAAGCCCTCGCCGGGGGCGAAGCCTTGACCTTTGGCCCTGGACAGTTCCTCCGGTCGGATAGCCTTTCGGCGTTACTGCTCGTCTGCGTCACCGCGATTGCGGCGCTCACCTTGTTTCTCAGCCCCGGCCTCGGGCGCACCATCGGGTACACCGACACTCAACTGCGCCGCTATCACCTCTTCATCAACTTGCTCTTGTTTGCCATGTTGTTGGCGGTCGTGGCGAACAACGTCGGCGTGATGTGGGTGGCGATCGAAGCGACAACGATCTTCTCCGCTTTCATCATTCCGCTGACGCTGACTAAGTCTTCGGTCGAAGCTTCGTGGAAATACATTCTCCTTAGTTCCGTCGGCATTGCGTTGGCTTTTGCCGGGACGGTGCTGGCCTACCTCGACTTCGTGGCCTTGGGCGGTGAGGCACAAAACGCGTTGAACTGGCCGGTGCTGCGCGCCACCGCGCCCATGTTGCATCCGGAGATCATGCGCCTGGCGTTCATCTTCCTGCTCGTAGGCTATGGGACGAAGGCCGGCATCGCGCCCATGCATACCTGGAAACCGGATGCTTACGGAGAAGCGCCCGCGCCGCTGGGCGCATTGATGTCCTCCGCATTGTTGGCTGTGGCGATGTACGCCCTCCTGCGCTGGAAAGTGGTGACGGATGCCGCGGTCGGCGGCCACTACGCCGATAACCTGCTGCTAGCCCTGGGCTTGCTTTCATTGGGAATTGCCTCCTTCAGCTTGGTGCTGGCGCGGAACTACAAGCGCCTCTTAGCGTATTCGAGCATCGAACATACCGGCTTGATCTGTCTCGGCTTGGGGCTTGGCCCCTTGGGACTCTTTGCTGCTCTACTGCACCTCGTCAACCATACAATCGCTAAAGCGTTGATGTTCTTCCTCGCCGGCAACATTGAGCGCCGCTATCTCTCAACGCTGATGGAGAACGTGCGCGGTTTGCTCAAGACCATGCCGGGGACTGGCGTGTTGTTCGCCGCCGGACTGTTGGCGCTTGTGGGCTTGCCGCCGTTTGGCTTGTTCGTCAGCGAGTTTGCTCTCTTCCGCGCCGGATTCGCGCTCGGCTATTTCTGGCTGATGGGCGCGGTCTTGGTGTTACTGGCGGTTGCCTTCGTCGCCTTCATCCGGCACCTCAATCACATGCTCTACGGTGTGCCGCCTGCGGGTGTAACCATCGGTGAGGCGGGCAACTGGCGCAATGGGCTGCTCGGCCTTGGCCTGGCAGTGCTGGTCGTGCTCGGACTGACATTGCCGGCGCCGCTCATGGGACTGCTGAATCAAATTGTGGTGAGCGTAGCGCGATGACTGACTTTTCTCGACTTCAAAACGCGCTGACCGAACAGCTCAAGGGGCGGGCCACGAACATCTGCCTTCGACGGGGCAACGAACTGCACTTCCATATTGAACGCGGCGATGCGCCTTATCTGGCCGAGTTCCTGCGCGCCGACTTTGGGGCCGAACTTAGATTGATGGTCGCCAATGATCGCCGCGCTGACCAAGGGCTGTTCGAGGTTCATTATCTCTTCGCTCATCGCCGCGAGAACTGGTTCGCGCATGCGACCAAAGCCCTTTCGCCGGATGACCCAACCATTGCGTCACTCGCGACGTTTTACTATCCCGCCTCGCGCTTCGAGCGCGAGATCAAAGACCTGTTTGGCATCGAGGCCATCGGCCACCCGGATCGTCGCCCGCTCGTGCGCCATGCTTTCTGGCCTGAGACTTACTTTCCGCTCCGCAAAGATGCCGCGCCGCCGGAAAAGTTCGAGGACGACGGCACCACGTTCCCGTTCCAATCGGTCGGCGGCGAAGGCGTCTATGAGATTCCCGTCGGCCCGGTGCACGCCGGCGTCATCGAACCGGGACACTTCCGCTTCAGCGTCGTCGGTGAAACCGTCATCAACTTGAAGATCCGTCTGTACTTCACCCACAAAGGCACGGAAAAACTTTTTGAGGGCCGCCGCCCCGCCGAAGGCGTCGAACTCGCCGAGCGCATTTCGGGCGACACGACCATCGGTCACACGCTAGCCTATTGCCAGGCACTCGAAGCGTTGGCCGGCGTCGAAATCCCGGCCCGCGCCCAAGCGCTGCGTGTCATCTTGCTGGAGATGGAGCGGCTTTATAATCATGTCGCCGACTTCGGCGCGATTTGCACGGATACCGGCTTCGCCGTGGCGCATTCGCATTGTCTCCGCCTCCGCGAACGACTGCTGCGCTTGAACAAACGCCTGACCGGGAATCGACTCTTGCGCGGCGGCCTCACCCCTGGCGGGGTGACGTATGAGCTTCCCTCTGCTCTCGATCTCGCCGTCGAACTTGATTCCGCCCTGGCCGACTTTAATGAAATCGTCGAGATCAGTTTGAACAACACGATGCTGTTGGATCGTCTCGAGGGCACTGGTCACCTGACGACGCAAACGGCAGCCGATTACGGTGTACTTGGCTACGTCGCGCGCGCCTCCGGTTTGGATATGGACGCGCGCCGCGATCACCCCTTCGCGGCCTACGACCAATTAAAATTCAAAGTGCCGGTGTTCAAGTCCGGCGATGTCTACGCTCGGACGCTGGTGCGCGTGGAGGAGGCGCGCGAGGCAGTCAGCTTGATCAAGCAAGCCCTGGCGCAAATGCCGGAGGGTCCCTCAGTGACGTCTCTCGAACAGCTACCCGCCTTTGAACCCGCTTTTGGAATGGTGGAAGGTTGGCGCGGCGAGATCGTTCACTGGATCATGGCTGACGAGAATGGCCGACTCTTTCGGGTCAAAGTCAAAGACCCATCCTTTGCCAACTGGCCCGCGCTCTCTTTGGCCCTGCTGAAAAACATCGTGCCTGATTTTCCGCTGTGCAACAAATCCTTCAACCAGTCCTACTCAGGGAATGACTTGTAGCCGTAGGCGGGAGGTCGCCAATTTGTAAAATGTGATGAGTCTAGACCGGTCAGGTCTCACAAAGCGCGCGCTCAGGGCGCTGATAGCAGCCATTTTGTTAGGAGTTCTTAAGGATTCGCCGATTGGAAGTAAGCAAACCTGCCGCTGCGGATTTGGATGACGACCGCGCTCTTGATTGGATCACCCGTCCCCTTGAATTGCATATTACCGGTGACGCCTTCGTAAGCGGTTATGCTGGCCAACGCATCGCGGACGGCTTGGCTCTCGGTCTTTCCGGCGTTCTGAAGAGCCTGGAAGAGCAAGCCGAAGGAGTCATAGGTCAGCGCAGCCACATCGTCCGGCGTTTTGGTGTAAGCCGCTTGATAAGCCTGGATAAAGGACTGCGCCTTGGGCGTGGCGATGTCCGTGGCGTAGTGCGTGGTGAAATAGGCGCCCTCACAGTCGCCGCCGCACTGCGAGAGGATTTCCAGGTTGCCCCATGAATCACTGCCCACGAACCAGCCGGTGAAGCCCGCGGTGTGCGCTTGCTTCACTTGCAGCGGGACTTCGTTGTAGTAATTGGGCAAGAAGAGGCTGTCCGCGCCGGCGGCTTGAATGGCTTCTAACTGCTTGGTGAAGTCCGTATCGCCTGTCGCGTACTTCTCAAAGGCAACGACCGGGACGCCACTCTCTTCCAATGTCTGCTTATAGACTTGGGCGATGCCGGTGTTATACGCCGAGTCGGCATCATACAGCACCGCCGGTTTTTTAGATTTGAGATCGGCGGTGGCGAACTTGGCCGCGACGGTGCCCTGGAAATCGTCAATGAAGGCCGCGCGGAACACATACTGCTTGTGTTGACTGGTGCCAGCGGCCGCCAGGGTCGTTTGCGGATTGGTAGACCAGGGGCTGATCATAATCAGTTTTTTGGCTTCCGCAATTTCCGAGGCCGGAATGGCGTTGCGGCTGGCGTTGGGGCCGATCATCGCTAGGACACCGGCGTCCAATAATTCCTGGGTGACCGTCTCCGCGGATTCCTTTTTGTCTCCGTTGTCTTTGACGATCAACTCAATCTTGTACTTCCGGCCACCGATGTCCAGGCCGCCGGCCTCATTGATTTCCTTGACTGCCAGTTCGGCGGCGTTTTGGGAGGATTCCCCGACGGCCGGGATGCTGCCCGTTAACTCGACGTTGAGGCCGATTTTGAGGGTGGAGGTGGCGGGCTGGCAGGCCGTGAGCAGACCGCTTACCAAAATTACTGCTGAGAAGAGGAGCGAGAGACGTTTCATGTTTTTTTTCCTTTGTTTTTTTAAATTGTTGCCGTGAGTGGACAGGCGGGTAACTATAACATTTATTCCGAGGCGGTCAAATCGGGCGCGATTCAACGCCCAACCAGGAGTTAAACCAAGCGTGGCGCTCATCCGGAGCGCCAGACTAGAAACAGGAAATTAATGAGCGCGAGGACTAGGGATGAGGCCCGTGGCAGGTTTCGGTACCGCTATCGGTGAAGGTGTAACCGGCAGTCGGGACAAACTCCCAGGTGTAGTCATTCAGCCGCAGGGAAAGTTTAATCACGCCAAAGAGCCGGCCGGCATGGACTTCGCTATACGGTCGAATATCGATAAACCACTGGGTACTCCGGCCGCCGGTCCCGACGACAAACTGTCTAAAGCCGTAATCGGGATCAGGCTGCTTATTGCTATTCAGTCTGGCAAATCGCTCGTAGAAATGGGAGTGGCCTCCCAGCACCAATTCTCCGCCGTCCGCATAGAAAAGTTCAAAGAACGGCTGATACGCCGGCGCGAGGTCATAGTCCCGCCGGTCGGAAGCCGCGAACGGGTGATGCATGTACATCAACGTGCAGGCGTGCGTGTCCGTCGCCAGGTCATTTTGCAACCAGGTATATTCCGGGCTGCCTGGACCGCACCCACCAATCTTGTCGCAGTTCGAGTTGACGGCAATCAGATGCCAGTCTCCCAGGTTGTAACTGTAGTAGCCCTTCGAGCGGTCACCGGCGGGGCCGGTGGCGTTGCCTGGGCCATTGAAATAATCAAAGTAGCCCCCCGCCCCCTTGGTCATGTATTCGTGGTTCCCTACGATCGGGCTGATTTTAGCCTTCAAACTGCCCCAGGTGGGATCAAAGAAGGTGTTGTAGTCGCTCAAGGATCCATTTTCATATTGGTTATCACCCAAGGCAAGAATTTTATCGGGATTAAGCGAAAGCACCGTGCTTAAGGTCTGCTCTTGCACACACCCCGCGGTGGACAAGACGGTATCTGTCCCACAGGCGACATCACCGGCCCCGACCACGATGACTTCGCCTGGCGCCTCAGGGGCGGTCGGCGGGGCAGTCTCGGTGGGTGTCGGCGTAACCGTGGGTGTCTGAGTCTCAGTGGGCGTCGGCGTGTCCGTGGGGGTCGGCACCTGACTCTGATCGGGCGTCGGAATGTCAGTTGGCGTGGGTGTGTAAGTCTGGGTGGCTGTCGGCGTGTCGGTTGGCGCCGGTGTGTCAGTCTCGGTGGCTGTCGGCGTAACCGTGGGTGTCTGAGTCTCAGTCGGCGTCGGCGTGTCGGTCGGTGTCAGTGTGTCGGTGGGTATCAGCGTGTCAGTCTCGGTGGGCATCGCTGTGTCGGTGGGTGTAGGTATGGGTATCTCAGTCTCCGTAGGTGCCGGCGTATCGGTGGGTATTGGTGTGTGAGGCTCGGTCGGGGTCTTGGTTGGGATCGCCGTATTCGTGGGTGAGGGCGTGCGCGTCGGCGTCTTGGTCGGCGTTTTGGTTGGGATCGCCGTATTCGTTGACGTGGGTGTGCGTGTCGGCGTGTGAGTCCTGGTCGGCGTTGCCGTGTCGGTGGGTGTGGGCGTGAGAGTCTCAGTCGGCGTCGCCGTGTCGGTAGGCGTATGCGTCTCGGTGGGTGTCGGAGTGTCGGTCGGTGTTGGCGTGTAAGTCTCCGTGGAAGTCGGTGTGTCGGTGGGCGTGGGCGTGTAAGTCTCCGTGGAAGTCGGACTCGCAGTGGCCGTCGGGCTGGGGGTAGGTATTTGAGCGACCAGAGAAATATCGTCGAACCAACTGCCCGCATTCGGCGTCCCATCCGTCACGAGCCGGAGAATAAAACTGGTCGTTGAGCCGCTGAACCACAGACCACTGACAAACTGCCACTGACCGATGGTGGTGGCGCAGAGTTGCAGTTCACCTTGAAGATCATTCATGTCCAGGCATGAGCGATGGCCTTTATTGGTGGCATTATTCCAGATGTAGCCGGAGAGCAGGTAGGTGGTATTGGGGGTAACGGTAATCGTCGCGCGGGTGGCGGTTCCGCCGGTAGAGATGAACGTAGACTTGAGCGCCCAGTTTCCGGTGAGGAACAGGTCATTGGCTCGGAGATGGTTGGTGCCCTCGCGCCAGATTGAGGCATCCCCAATACCCCCCGTCCCTTCTACCTCAAATGAGGGATTGGGTACCAGGTTTGTGCCTTCCTGTGTTTGGGCAGCCGAGGGCCGTGGCTGAGAGATCCCAATCAACAACAGCAGGAGGCCGCTGACAATAGCAAGGCGGGATTTTTTGTTCATGTCCAATTGCCTTTGACATTAGCATCTACTCCACCCAGGTCACAATACTAAAAATGAAGGAGATATTTGGAGGAGGCGCTTCTTTAAGTGATTAAGTGGCAAAACTTAAGTACTGATCAAAGGCCCACGAAAGAGTTTAAGCATTTGACGCCGGGCCGCGTTGGAGCGAGGCAGCCGGCTGGCGATTTATTAAACTGGTCTATGGGTCAGACCGGTAGATCGAGTGATGTCAAAAATCAAAGGGGAGGTGATGGAGAACAGCCGAGAGAGAAATAATCACCCGCTTATCAACGACCTTGCGCGATTGGAATTAATTCGGTCAAAGATTGAATCCGTTTTCCCCGCCATGTAGAGCTTTCGCTCTTCGCCGGATCCGCCACAATTTCATCCGGCGGCGCAATTAAGACCGCCTCCAGGCCCACCTGCGCGGCGCCCGTCAATTCCTGGCTGGCACCATCGCCCACATAGAGACAGGCCTTTGGTTCAACGCCCAAACCCTGGCAGGCTAAATGATAAATGCGGGGATCGGGTTTCTTGAGCCGGGCGGTGCAGGAAAAGATGGGAACATCAATTAACGCGGTGAAAGGCGTTGCGGCCCAAAGTTCAGGGACTTCCGCCGAGCAATCGCTAACGAGCGCCTGTTGCAATCCCAACGTCCGCAAGTGTTGCAGCGTTTCTATGGCTTCCGCGCGCGGGCGGAGTCGACCGCGAGTAAATTCGTGACGGATGCGAGCGGCTGCCGCTAACTGCTCCGGGGTGGGCGTTACGCCCAGCGTCGTACAAATATAGTGGACGTTGGCGGCAATCGTGGCAAACTCACCGGTGGCCCGCGCGTGCCAGGTTTCTTGATTCCAGACACGGCGAAAGTCGGTGTACTCCACGGCAACCGCTTGCGCCATGGCCTGGAGCGTTTCTTCAAAGAGGAGACTTGGGAAAGGCGGGACGAGCGTGCCGAATAGATCAAAGATAATGGCGCGGTAAGACATCGGGGTGTGTTTGTGAGAGAGCGACCGAGAAAGAATGAAGTGAGGCCGCCGTTGCTTAGGGATTCAATTTCCGAATCAAGCGTTCGATGTGCGGCGTGAAATAGCCGCGATAGCGTTGTTGCAACTCCGGGAGTTGCCAATCATTGCCGGTCACACGCCCGCGACAGATAGCGGCCCCACAATCACACGGTTCGAGACGATAGCCAGGATAGGATTCGCAATAGGCGTAATCGGTCGTAATTTCTTCACCGGGCTGGATATCGCGCCAGGCGACGTCATTCAGCATATTGGGATCACACGAGTGATTGACGTAGTAATACAACGACTTGGGCGTGGCGAGTAACAGGTTGTCGCCAATTTGAGATTCGTTGTACTGCTCTGGCGCAAGCTGCACTCGGCCCGTCTGCCAGTCCTCGGGGGTATAGACGATCCCCCCACTCACCCAGATCAGTCGCTCGCCGGCAGGAATTGCATGCGTAGCAAAAGTTCCGATGCCGTGGATGGATGAGTTGCGCATCACCAGCCGCCGATCAAACCACATGGTCACCGGTTCAGTTTGGTATTCCATTGAGGCTCTCAGATACGCTCACCGGCCAGCCAGCTCAGGACTGCAACCACTAAGCTTCTTGTCTATCCAGCCACTTTTGCCGAAGAGCATCCACATCCGTCAACATCTTCGCTATATAGTTGCGGTGACGTTCTAAGTCTTCTGCAATTTCTTTTTGCGTCGCCAGTCGAATATGCTCAGGCTTGAACTCTAACCACTCCGCCGGATGATTACGCCAAATGCCTTTGGGCGAGGTAATCAATACCATGAGGTGCTTGTCAGAGATGGCTACTTCTTCCACCTGCCCCACCCAGAACTGGACTTTGACAATTGCGCCAGGCGTTAACCAGTCCGGCTTGGTCAGTAAACTCGGCATTGTATTATCCATCGTCGCTCTCTCCCATGTAGCACAGTAGCGCCTCCGCTAACTCATACGCTTCTTCACGACTCTGGGGATGGTATCCCAGTTTATTCAAAAGGTCCGTCAGAATATAGTGTTCACCTGAAGCCGAAAAAGATTCCGCAGGGTCGGGTGTATTCAGAAACTGGATTTCCAGCCTGACCCGCTCCTCTTCCGTCAAAACGCGCAGTTTACGCTTCACCGCCGTATTATATTCCTACCCGGGAAATTGCGGGGATACGGAGCATCCAGGAAACTCGGAAAAGGCGGGACGAGCGTGCCGAACAAATCGAAGATGATGGCGTGGTAAGGCATAGGGTGTTTGCGAGGAAGAGCTTTGATTAAGGAAGAATAAAATGACTCTACCGGGTTTAACGGGAAATTCATGTTCTGTCATGCTGAGGCCCGCTCTTTGGGCCGAAGCATCTCAACGCCAGAGTTGAGACTCTTCGCGGCGCAAAAGGCGCGCCGCTCAGAGTGACAATAATCCCGCCAGAGTCGTGAGAGCCAATAAAACGAACAACAGTTGCCCTCAGCCGTACACAGAGCGCAACATATCGGCTGAATAGTGGTTAAGCGTCTTAGCTTAGAGATTTGGGTAGTTCATCGAGAGCTATTTTGCTTCCATCATATACAAATACTTGCCTAGCTGACCTCCAAATGCGGTCATACCTTCCGTCAAGATCTACGCCCAGTGGTTTCTCAGGATCCAAGAGGAAAATCCGCTTAGAGCCTATCTCTAAACCTCACACTTGCGCCAACAGATGATGGCACAGGCGAAGGCGAGCAATGACAAATAGTTACAGGCTTTCTTTTCCCAGCGGACCAGCAGACGGCGGAAGCGGTTTATCCA
>Ga0209382_10002451_pt1 | contig 27071 bp, 19 predicted proteins | sample SoiMetdeltSBSDD5_FD_187599 | JGI IMG/M metagenome (GOLD analysis project Ga0209382, IMG submission 187599) | Bulk soil microbial communities from a Populus tree surrounding site in Tennessee, USA - Soil MetaG P. deltoides SBSDD5 (SPAdes) (version 2) | ecosystem: Environmental > Terrestrial >... | reverse complement strand
ATCTCGGTGTCGGCCTCGCGGACGATCAAGTAGCGGCCGTGTGGACAATCGCAGATCGACTAACCAAAGACCTCGAGACCATGTGATATGCGACGATCGGCGCTGGCACTGTGTATGGCGGTGAGTTCGGCGTGGCTGGCTGCGCAAGATCGACCGCAACCGCCGTCGTTTCGCGCCGGCGTCGAGCTCGTCCAGCTCGATGTGTCCGTCCTGGACGACAAGCGGCAACCCGTTCGCGGGCTGACCGAGGCCGAGTTCGCCGTTCTCGAAAACGGCAAACCGCGTCCGATTCGTGCCTTCTCCGCGATCGATCTGCCGGCTCGGAATCGCGCGACCGAAGCCGCATGGGCCGGCGGCGTGCCGCCGGACGTTGGCACGAACGAGATCGGACAACAAGATGGCCGCCTCGTCATCATCCTCATGGATCGCTCGATGACGTCTGGCAATCCGGTCGTCATCGCACGCCGCGTCGCAACGGCAGCCGTCGAGAGTCTGGGACCTCACGACCTTGCAGCGCTCGTGTCGACCAGCGGCGGCGTACCGCAGACGCTGACGTCAGACCGCGGCCGGCTGATCAACGCCATCAACCAACGCGATTGGAGCTCCTACTCCGACCCTAACGAACCGTTCACCGCAAACCCACCGTTCACGCTCGCATCTCCGTTGCAGGATCCGCGCTGCCTGTGCGGCTTGTGCGTGCTTGAAACGATCACCAGAGTGTCCGATGCGGTGCGCGACGCGCCGCGACGCCGCAAAACGCTCTTCTTCATCGGCTCAGGGATCGTGTTGCAGGCGCCGAGCGAGGTCAAGCTTGGGCCGCCAACCGGGGATATCAGCTGCGATCGCCGGGTTCGAGATGCCAGGCAGGTCATGCTGGACTCTCTGGCTCTCTCGAACCTGACGATTCATTCCATCGATCCAAGAGGACTCGTCAACATCGGTCCTCAGACCAGAGTTGGACCGGGCGGGGCAAAGGGTGGCGAGGACTCTGCGGGGCCGCGCGCGCGACTGCAAGGGCAGCAGAAGGAAACCGTCGATCACCAGGACATGCAGGGAACGCTGCGCAATATTGCCGAGCGAACGGGTGGCCGTGCCGTCCTCGATGCCAACAATCCCGAGCAAAAGATCCCCGAGATCTTTCGCGAGAGCGAGGCGTACTACGTGATCGGCTTCGATGCCGCCACGCCAGGTCAGGCTGAAGACCGTCGAACGATCGAGGTGAAGACCAATCGTAAAGGCCTCCGCGTGCACGCGCAGCGACAGTACGTCGTGCCCGCAGCGTCTCCGGGAACAGCCGCGCCCGGTACGTTAGCCGGCACGCCCGTGTCGGCCGAGCAGGCGCTTTCCGGATTGCTGCCGGCGCCAGGCACACCGTTGGCGCTGGCCGTCTCCGCGTTCGCGAGCACAACGCCCGGGAAAGCGTCGGTCAGAATCACGGTCGACGCGGGTGCATTCAGCCGCCGCGACGGCACCGTGCCCCTCGAAATTCGCACGCTCGCCCTCGACCAGACTGCACGCCGCATCGGCGGGGCGCAGCAAACGTCCACGCTCGAAGGCCGTCGAACACCTGATGACCGGTTACCAATGGCGGACATCCAGACGTATCTCGACCTCGATCCCGGGGATTACGAGATACGTGCTGCCGTCGCCGATCAGGCGCGCGGGAGGGCCGCCAGCGTCTTTCAGCAGCTCGCGATTCCGTCTTTTGCAGATGCGCCGTTATCGTTGTCCCATGTCGCCATTGAAACCGGATCGACTGGCAACGCCGCTATCTCGCCCACGACGCAACGCACGTTCGGGCGCACGGATCAGCCGCGGGTGTTTTTCCAGATCTACCAGGGTACCCAGCGCACCGATCCGATTGTCCCCGTCATTGTCAGAGTAAGAGTGCTCGATGCAAGCGGAACGGCGGTTCGCGACCAGTCATTGCCGTTTGTGGACAAGGACTTTCGCGACCGCCGCGCCGACTGTCGCATCAACCTGCCAATCCCCAGCCTCGTCGCTGGCGACTACGCGCTGAGGATTGACGTGTCATCCGAGAAGCAGACCGCGGGGCGCGCGATCCGGTTCTCGGTAGATTAGAAGCCATCTCATAAACCCTGGCAGCCACCCGCAGAGGCGCAGCACTGCGGGTCGAAAGAGAGGCGCGAGCGAAGCGAAGCGCCTCACGCGAACGGAGCGCGCCGGCGAAGCGGCGCGCGAGAGAGCGTGTAAGGGGGTCCGGGGGACGAAGTCCCCCGGATGGAGGATCACGAACGTCGCGTCGCGATGAACGTGACGTCGTGTGCGTCTCGCCTCCATGGCTCGGCGAGCGTGACCTCGAAACCGGACCGCTCGAGCAACTCGAACAGCTCGCGGTAGCTGTAAGCGCGATGCGAACCGCGCCGAACGTCGACATGGCCGTTCGAGACGAACGTGTACTCGATCTCGAGCCGCTGCCGCGCCGGATCGTATTCATTGGCGACCAGCAACCGCATGTCGTCGACTTGCCACCACGCCCGATCGCGAATGTGCCCCAGAAGGTTCTCGAGGACCATCGGCGTTTCCAGCACGAACCTTGCGCCCGGCTTCAGCGCCGACGCGACCGCTCGCAGAAACGCCGCGTTCCCCTCGTCGTCGAGGTACCCGAAACTGTTGCCGACACAGTAGGCACCATCGAATCGTCCGGGCCAGGGCAGATCGCGCATCTCCCGCTGCTCCCACGTCACGGCGCTCGATCCCGCATCGGACCGCGCGTGCCCGATGAACGCCGCCGACCAGTCGATTCCCGTGACGCGGTACCCGCGGCGCGCCAGCGCGAGCGCCAAACGTCCGCCCCCGCACGGCACGTCGAGCACCTCACTCCCCTCAGATACTGAGAGCAGACGCTCGATCACATCGGCTTCCTGCGCCGTGTGCTCCGGCGGCATGGCCCGCAACCAGAGATCGACCACTGCCCCCTCAAAAAAGTTCTCCCACCAGTTGGACTGCACGTGCATGACAGATCTCCATTCAGATATGTCTCGTCAACGAGACACACCACGACTCGATTGGCTTGAGGAAAAAGGAGAACGTCTAGACGCGGACGGCGGTATTCAGAGGCGGTTCCGCCGAAAGGCTACCACAAAGGCTTCGTTGATATCTGCCCGGCCGGAAGCGATGACGATCGTCCGGTATGACGTACCTTCTCCGGCACTCCGGAGCTTCGGCACCCGGCTGCCAAGATGTAGCCTAAAAACGGCTCAGATTTTAGAAATCGCGGTCTGGCACAGCACGTGCCCTCGTGAGGACGCGCTTGCGAGCAGGCCCTGATCCCGGGGCCAGCTTGGCGTGTCGCAGAGGTTGATCGCGAGTGGAACCTGCTCGGGCCAACAGTCGAAGATGCACCCCTCGCGGCCAGTGGCGGGAGGTGTGGGCGGAACGCACGGCTTGGGCTGTGGGCCTTCTGTGCCTGGTGACGTGGGCCGCGCTGCACATCGAAGGGATTACTGGCGCCCGCCACGAACTCGAGCGCTTTGCGGTCCTCCGCGCCGCCGCGGCGCAGCAAACCGCGGACCCGGATTTGAGCCTCTGGGACCGCGAACGCATCGACGCCTGGCGACGCACGTTGGCCGCACCCGCACCGCCCCCACTTGCGGTTCTGCGCATTCCGAAGGTCCGCCTCGAGGTCCCGGTCTTGCCGGGCACCGACGACTTCACACTCAACCGCGCCGTGGGTCATATCGAAGACACGGCGCTGCCGGGAACAGATGGGAACTCCGGCATCGCGGGGCACCGTGACGGGTTCTTTCGAGGGCTGAAAGACATCGCGCCCAACGACATCATCGAGCTCGAGACACTGCGAGGGAAGGAGGTCTACCGCGTCGAGCGGACCTGGGTCGTGGAACCGGAGGACGTGTCGGTACTCGACCCCACACCCACGCGCTCGCTCACGCTGGTCACGTGCTATCCGTTCTACCACGTCGGTCCAGCCCCACAGCGCTTCATCGTTCGCGCTGTGCGAACCCAACTGAACGCAGGAGATCAGACCAGCCGCGGGAATCAGATTTAGCCCTTGCGGGGAACTCGGAAAAAGGGAGGAACAGGAGGCTTTATGACGCGTGCATCGATTCGGTTCGCATTATCTGGCGCACTCGTGTGCTTGACGGCCGTCGTCACCTTTGCGCAGCAGACCTCAACGACGACGGAGGCTAAGAAGTTCCAGGTCATCTCGGTAGACGGGAACCAGCTAGTGGTCAGATTGCCCGAAGGCACGCGGGAACTGACTGTCCCCGCCGACTTCCGGTTCAATGTCGACGGCAAGTCGCTGTCGGTGCAGGAACTGAAGCCCGGCATGGCAGGCACCGCGACCATCACCACGACGACGACGGTGACCCCCGTCACCGTAACCGAGGTGAAGAATGGGACGGTCACGAGGACCATGGGCACGAGCATCATCGTCGCCACCGACGGCGGCTACAAGATGTTCTCCCAGAGCGACATCGACAAGCGCGGTATCAAGATCATGCGCGAGGGCCAGCCGGCGCAGATTTCGGACTTTCGAGAGAACGATCGGATCACGGCCACAATCATCACGTCGAAGCCGCCCCGGGTCATGACTGAGAAGGAAGTGAGCGCAACGCTTGCCAGGACCACTCCCAGCGCGAGCACGCCCGGGGCCGGTGGAGCGCCAGCGGCGTCGACGCCACCGGCGGCAGCAGCGCCGTCCCCGACGGCGGCAGCCACCACCGGGGCCTCACCAAGGAGGCTGCCCAAGACCGCCAGTTACCTGCCAGCTCTTGGACTCGTGGGACTCGCGTCGCTGCTCTCGGGTTTGGGGCTCGCCGTCCGGCGGCGTGCCGCGACCCGCTAGCCGTTTCGCCCATCGCCGCCGGGCCGCGCTCGTCGTGGATGGACGTGGCCCGCGCGGTGTTCAAGCCCGAGCCGCGTGTCGACAGGCACCGCCTCGCTTACGTTCTGTGACGGTTAGGAAACCCCGACGATGAGATACGCGCGCGAATTCATCACGAGCACGGTCGTCGGGGGCTTGTTCATCGTAGTGCCCGTCTACCTGGCGGTACTTCTGCTGCTGAAGGGTATGAAGTCGGCCGCCAGTCTGGTGCGGCCGGTCGCTGCGATGGTCCCTGACTGGCTCCCAGGTGAGAACCTGTTGTCTCTGGTCCTGGTACTCGCGCTCTGTTTCCTCGTCGGTGTCGCTGTGCGTACTCGATCGGGGCGCGCGGTTCGCGAGCGCCTAGAGGTGGCGTTCTTCGAGAGACTTCCCGGGTACGGCCTGCTGCGCAGTTTGACGCAGCGGTTGGCGGGAGACAGTGACGAGCAGGCTTGGAGACCGGCACTAGCCGAAATCGAGGAGGCGCTCGTCCCGGCGTTCATTATTGAAGAACTCGCCGACGGTCGATTCACGGTCTTCGTGCCATCGGTGCCCACACCGCTTGCCGGAGCCGTGTACGTCCTCCGGCGTGAACGCGTGCACATCGTCGACATCCCTTTCACGCAGGCCATCAGCTCCATCTCTCGCTGGGGCTCAGGATCGAAAGACCTCGTGGCAGCAATGCGAAACGGATAACGGGGCTCGCGTACGCGCAGGGCCAAGGAGCATGAAATGACAACGACGTGGATGGCAGGCGTTCTCGCAGGTGCTGCGCTCATTGGCGCCACACACGCATCGGTGGCTCAGGACAAAGGGAAAACAGAGGCGGCCAAACTCGCAAGCGAGGCGCAGGCGGCCTTGCAGCAGCTATACGCCAGCGTACCCCTGGCAAAGGAACTCGGGCCGAAGGCGCATGCCATTCTGGTCTTCCCCAAGGTTACGAAGGCCGGCCTCGGGATCGGTGGGCAGTATGGCGAAGGCGCTCTGTTGAAGGGTGGGAAGGCGGTTGGCTATTACAAGACAACTGGCGCTTCGTTCGGCTTGCAGGCGGGCGGCCAACAGTACGGCTACGCGATGCTCTTCATGAACGCCAAGGCGCTCGAGCAGCTGGACAACGCGAAGGGTTTCGAGGTCGGCGTCGGCCCCAGCGTCGTCCTGGTGGACGAGGGCATGGCGAAGACGACCACGACCACTACCCTGAAGGACGATATCTACGCCTTCGTCTTCGGGCAGAAGGGACTGATGGCGGGCCTTGGAATCCAGGGCAACAAGATCGCGAAGATCACGCCGAGGTGACGCCCCGGTATTACGTGCAGCCTCCGTCCGACGGGGCGCGCGAGCGGCCCGCGTGACTGTCACCGCTCTGTGAAGGGGAAGGAAACGCGCAACAAGACGGGACTTTAGGAGGACGTATGAAACGGTTTGTCGTAGGAATCATCGCAGCGGCAGTTCTGGTGTCGATGGCGCGCACGGCGACGGCCCAGGTCAAGACCGTCAGGTCGGAGATGAGGACGGAGACGGGCACCGTCGAGGCGATCGACGCCGCGACTCGTTCGATCACTCTCAAGAAACCGGACGGTACCTTCGTGACGACCGTCGCAGGGCCGGACATCAACCGGTTTGCGGAGGTCAAGGTCGGCGACACGGTCAACGTTCGCTATTACGAGAACTTGATCGTCCGCGTGAAGCAGCCCGGCGAGTCCGAGGTGGTCAGCAGCGTCAAGGGCACGACTGGTTCCGAACAGGTCCTGCCTGGGGGCACCAAAGCCAAGCAGGTGACGATCACGGCCTCGATTACGGCCATCGACCCGACCACGCCGTCGATCACTTTTACCGGGCCGAACGGCTGGAAGTACACCTCCAAGGTGCAGGACTTGGAGGCTCTCGCCAAAGTGAAGGTCGGCGACAAGGTTGATTTCGTCTGGACAGAAGCGATGCTGGTGTCGGTCGAGCGCAAGTAGGGGCTTGGTTACGGCCGGGGCGGTCCGCTGTGACCGCCCCGGGCCCTTGATCCAACTCGTGCGAGGAGTGCGCCGTGTTCTCCAAGCTCTCGGCGGAATTTATCGGTACGTTCTGGCTCGTTCTTCGGTGGTTGCGGCAGCGCGGTCCTCGCGGCTGCCTTCCCCGCCGTCGGCATCGGACTGCTAGGCGTGTCACTGGCTTTCGGTCTCACGGTGCTGTCGGGCGCGTATGCGCTCGGCCCGATCTCGGCGGTCACTTCAACCCCGCTGTCTCCGTAGGCCTGTGCCTGGGAGGTCGCTTTCCTGCCGCCCTGCTGTTGCCGTACACCGTGGCGCAAGTCCTGGGTGGTGTCGTCGGCGCAGGCGTGCTGTACTTTATCGCGAGCGGCAACCCGGATTTCAGCCTCGCCGGCGGGTTCGCCTCGAACGGCTACGGCGCGCACTCACCGGGTAAGTATTCGCTTGGCGCGGGGCTCGTGTGCGAAGTCGTGATGACGTTCATGTTCCTGATCGTCATTCTCGGGACCACACACAAACGCGCCCCAGTAGGATTCGCCGGCCTCTCCATCGGCCTCGCTCTCACACTGATCCATTTGATCAGCATCCCGGTGACGAACACGTCGGTCAATCCGGCTCGCAGCACCGCAACCGCGGTGTTCGTCGGAGGCTGAGCAGTACAGCAGCTCTGGTTGTTCTGGTTTGCTCCGGCGATCGGCGGCGCAATCGCCGGCTTCACGTATAAGGCGCTTCTCGAAGGCCCAGTCGAGGAACCCGCGGTGACCGGACGCCCGGTTCGTCATTGACAGAAGAACCCCGGTCCGATCAAGCTGCACAATGGTCCAGACAGTTTTCGCTTTTTGACGACCATCGGTTTCTGACATTCGCCTATGGCAGTTCTACGTCGTACGACGTAATTCGCCATGTGTTGTCTTCCTTCCGCCATAGCAGACGCAGGACAGGCGCGTCACCTGCCTCAGTGCGAAACCGGAACGTCATGCCGAAGGCCTGCCCGTATTCGAGCGGCAAGGGATCGGGCGGCACTGCCCCACGGGCTCGAGCCTCGCACTCGACGGCGTCGCCAAGTGCAGCAGGGAAGCTGGTGAGGCTGAAGATGCGAGAGTACGGCTGGTCCATCACGCGAATGGACGGGTGGAGCGGCTCGGCAGCCTCGACGATCGTCTCCAGATCGCGCCGCGTGCCAACCCATTGGCCGATCCGTTCGAGACTTGCGCGGATCTTCCGGCCGGCATCGTCGGGCGACGTCGACGCCGGAGCGTCGGGACCCCGCACGAGGTCGTAGCACGCGTAGGTTTGCGTCGACAGGTACCGGAACGCCGCATCGTAGTCCTTGCGAATCAACCAGGTGTCCACGAAGTTTTTCGCCGCCTGAACGAGGGCGAGGTCGGCTTTGATCCGAACGATCTTGGGCTCGGGCGGCGCCGGTGGAACCGGCGTCTCGTCGGGCTTCGGAGCTACGTGCCAAGATACGATCTTCCAGTACCCGTCCTCCTTGGCCCACAGTAACGCGACGGAAGTGTCCTTCCCTGGCCCGACGACGCGGAAGCTCGCAGCATAATGCTGCCCGTACGCGCTCGACACCTTCGTCGGCGCGCCCGGTGTCAACCGACTCGCGCAGTCGAATCCGGCCGCCATTTTGTCGGGCACGTCGTAAAGAACGAACTGGCCTTGATGAAGCTGGGGCACGGCGCGAAGCCCAGGGATCGGAAGCGGCACGCCGATGGTGAGTCCCTCGAGCGAGTCGTGCTTGCTAAGGGCGTCGTGGGCGGCTTTCAGATTGACCATGATCTGGACCGGCGCGAGTCCGCGGTCGAAGGCAGGCGGATCGGGTGTATCTTGCGCCAGGCACGCGTAGGATCGTTCCGAAACATAGCCCATCGCCGCCACCACGTTGCCTTCCACCAGCCACGCCTGCAGGAAGTCAGGCACGATTGCGTCGATGTGCTTCTTCCCCGCGCGCGGTACCTTCGGCAGAGTAAGCGCGGGAATCGTATCCTTGGCGGCAGTGGCCGGCTCGACGCCCGCACCGAAAAAGCTTCGCCACCAGTTCTGGAACCCGGTCCACCGCCCGGCGTGTCGCTCGGCGTTGTCGCCCGCTCGTACGTCCGAGTTTGCCGCGCTCAGGTGTCCGTTGAACAAAGAGACGGGGAAGATCGACGCTCGATAGTCGACGTCAATATCTGCCAGACGACCGTCCATCGCAATTGAGACCTGAATCGACGGGGTACGCCGCTGTTCGCGGTAGTTGATCGGATAGCCCTTGTGATAGACGGTGTTGTCGACACCGCGCTTGAACTCGCGCGAGCGCTCCAGCATCTCGCGCGCGTTCGGCGTCAATCGAACGTACATCCGAAACTGGCGATCGCCTGACGCTCCCGAGACTTCGCCCTTTACGGAGTCGACCCGCTCGATGAGCGCCAGACCGTCGCCGAATTTCTGACCTGACGCGTCGGTCAGCGGCGTCGTCAGCAGCGCATGCGTCACTGCGTCGAAGGTCGTCTTTGTAGAGAGCCTGAGAATCTCGTCGTAGAACGAACGGGCATCCAGGCTCTGACCGGTCACCTTGGTGAAACGCGCCACCCAGTCGTTGACGAGCTGCTGACGACGTGCGTCGAGTTCGGAGTAAGCCCCGCCGAAGCGTGGAGGCTGCTGGGCCGTGATGATCTCAACGGCTAGCACGCCGAGAAGTACGCTCCCGACGACCCTATACGTTCGCAGTAGCCAGAGTAGCGACACTATCGCGAATTCCTCACTGTGCGGAATTGTCGAACTGCCGCGAGCAAGCGGCGTACCCGGTGGCGCGTCGGGCCCCGACCGGCCGTTTCGTCGCTCAGGCAGGCGCGAATGTTGATTCCTCAATACGCGGTAGCCTCCTCATAACCCATCGCGCGGAGACCTGAACATCCCTCGACTCCGGCATCCCGTGGGCACTCCGGTTCTGCGGAGCCCGAGGTCACGACCGTAATCGCGCGTCTGATCTCCGTCGGGAATGAGAATTGCCATCGGCTCCGAGCGTGCGCTGGATGCCAGTCGCTGTACGCGGTGGTCGGGTTCGCTCGGAACGAGCTCGCCGCCGTTATTCGAGCACTCGCATGACGTTGCTGAGCATCGCCGCATGCCTAGCACTGTCCTCCATCATGGCGTGCGCCGGCCTGACGCAGAAGCCGACCGGACCCGATCTGAAGCCCTGGCCTGAAATCCGGCCGGACTTCCGCGTGGAAAGTCTGCGAGCGCGCATGCACGAGTACTCGATCACGTTCGCGGCGGAAGTCGATCTCGCAGCCACAGCGATCGAGCAACGGGCTGCCGATTCGACGGTCCGGCGCAACGCAGTGCTCTGGAGGGTCCGCGCAATACCCGAGATGCGAAAGGCCTGCTTTCGGCTGGAGCCGGTCAGTGCTCTCGTCGACGCGTGGATCTTCGCACGCCAGATGGATCAGCTCTTCAACGAAGGCGCGGGCACCAGCGCCTTCGGCACATTGCAGTCGGAGGCCATCGGGGTCTCGCGCCGGCTCGTCGACCAGATACGGGAGATCGGCGGTTCGGTCGCCGTGTCTCCTGAGGCACGCGCCGAGTTCGAGCGCAAGTTCATCGATCCGTGGCTCGCCGACCATCCTCTCGATGACATCACGTTCGTCCGGAAATCGCCGATTGCCCGCTTCGCGGAACAATCCCGTGCGCGCGGCGACACATTGCAGTCGGTCGGCACCATGGAGGAACTGGCGTTCACAATCTCCCAGCAGGCGCGCATCTACCTGGCCGATCTGCCGCGGCAGGTTCGGGGAGAGGTCGACTTGATGCGCTTCGACTTACTCCCTGCGGAGAGTGTGGCCTCGATGCAAGCCGACCTGCACCTGAGCGCTGCCGCCGCGGATCGCATTGCGCGAGCCGCTGAGGGCGTGACGCCGCTCGTCCTGAGCGAACGCCCCATCATCCTCGACGAATTGAGCCGCCAGCGAAGCCTGGTGATGGAGGCCTTTTCGGTCGAGCGGGAACAGGCGGTCGGTGCGATCATCCGCGCCCTTGCCGCGGAACGCCGCGAATTGCTGCGCAACGTCGAGTCGCAGCGTCAGGCCACGCTCGAGTGGGCGACCGCCGAGCGCCGCGAGACGATCGCGGAACTGCGCCGCGAGCTGGCCGGATCGCTGGAAGCCCTGCATGCCGAGCGCGCCGTGATCGTCGACGACGTACGCCAGATCGTCGATGTGGTCCTGCTGCGTGTGGCCATTTTCCTCGTTGCGGCCGTGCTGCTCGCGCCGCTCGTCGCTCACGCCTATGCTCGTGTCTGGCCGGGGCGACGGCGTGAGCCGGAGCAATCGGAGGCGCCGAGGCGCGTCCATTGACATCGGCCGGTCGTGGAGACGACGATCGCGTCATGCCCCGCGCGCTGGTGTTCGCGACGCTTCTTTCATTAATACCCGGCGCAGCCGTCCAGACGCCAAGCGTCGTGCACATCAAGGTCGTCCTCGTCGGTGCCGACGGCAAAACAACGCCGGTGCCGCGCTACCCTTTGCTCATCAGCGACAACCCGGTGAGCGCCCCGCCCCGCCGTATCGTGACGACGCTCGATGGCACTGTTGATGTGCGGTTGCGCCCGGGGAACTACACGGTCGAATCCGAGCGACCGATCACGTTCCAGGGGAAAGCTCACACGTGGATGCTGACACTGGATATCACCGCCGGACGCGATGCGGTGCTGGAGCTCACGACGGCCAACGCCGAGATCGAGGAAACCTCTGCAACGCCAGCGGCGGGAAGCACGCTGGAATCGGATCCCTATTCCCTAGTGCCCAAGTGGCAGGACAGCGTCGTTGCGATCTGGACACCGACCGCTCACGCCTCAGCATTCGTCATCGATGCGAAGGGACTCCTCGCCACGAACCAGCGCGTGGTCGGCACAGCGCCGTCCGTCGAAGTGCAACTGACGCCAACCGTCAAAGTGTCCGCCACGGTGCTCGCGGCGGATCCCGCAAAGGATGTCGCCGTCCTCTGGATGGATCCACAACTGATCGCAACCACGAAGCCCGTCCCCGTCACGTGCGGTCAGGGGCCAAAGCCGGTTGTCACGAGCGGCCAGGACGTTTTCGCGATAGCCACGCCGCTCCGTCAGGCGAAGGGCATGACACCGGCGACCGTGAAGCGGGTCGACTCGAACACGATCGCGTCTGACCTCGCCCTCCCGACGGGCAGCACAGGCGGTCCAGTCTTCAACTCGGAAGGCGAGCTGGTTGGAATCACGTCGATTCTTGACGATCGGGACGAATACCGTCGCGGCGACGTACGAATCCTGCGCAGCGAAGCCGCGTGCGATGTCGTCGCGTCCGCCGGGAAGAAAACGATCGGTGCCAAGCCGCCGAGCGGTGATGGCCTTCCAGTGGAACCCACAGAACCGTTTCCTGTCGGTGCACTGAAGGAGATCGTCGAACGCCGCTCCGGCAGCCTGAGCCCCTATCAGGTCACCTCGTCGTCGTTCGACGTGTCTTTCATCACGCCGCTCCTGATCTACGGCGCGCAGTATCAATCGGAGCAAGGCCGACGCCGCACTACCAGCAAAGATACCCGCAAGCCGGCGCTCGAGCCGCCCTTGGTGCGGCCGCTGATGGACTTCGGCAACTGGTCCGATTACGTCGGAGATTTCCCGCCAGTGTTGTTCATTCGCGCGACGCCGAAGCTGGTCGAGGGGTTCTGGACGACAGTGGGCCGCTTCGCGGCACGTACGCAGGGCGTGTCGCTGCCGCCAATCAAACGGTTCAAGTCCGGCTTCTCACGGATGCGCGCGTTCTGCGGCGATGCCGAGGTGACGCCGATTCATCCCTTCAAGCTCGAGCGGCCGCTTTCGGAGACCGAGGCCATTTACGAGGGTCTTTACGCCTTCGATCCCGGCGCCTTCGGACCACACTGCGCCTCGGTCAGGCTCGAACTCTTCTCCGAAAAGGAGCCGGACAAGACGGACAAAGCCGTCGTCGATCCGGCAATTCTCAAGCAAGTCTGGGAGGACTTCGAACCGTATCGCGCGGTCATCCGCTAACCCCCCTTGACTCACCAGGTGTACTACTGTAAGTAATACAGCCAGAGTGTTCTATTCACACTGGTACACCTGCGATGCTGCCTTTTAGCATCAACCTCCGCGCCGGAACATCGATTCATGACCAGGTCGTGTACGCCGTCCGCCGGGCGATCGTAACCGGTCAGCTCCGGCCCGGTGATCCGTTTCCATCTGTTCGCTCGTTGAGCGTGGCGCTCAAGATCAATCCGAACACCGCGCACAAGATCGTCGCAACGCTGATCGACGACGGGCAGCTTGTAGTCCGTCCGGGCGTCGGCACGTTCGTGGACGAGTTCCGTGCGAGTGGATCCGCCACGCGGCGAGCGACGCTGGAGCGCGATGCGGAACGTATCGTGATCGAGGCTCGACGCGCCGGAGTCTCGCTCAAGGAACTGCTCGCCGCAATCAAACGGTACTGGTCGGGTACCGTTGGCGAAGACATAGGGAGACCTCTCGATGACGAACGCAATCGAGACCTTCGATCTGACACGTCGCTTCGGACGAACCGAGGCCGTTAAGGGCCTGCAACTCCGGGTCCCTGCGGGAAGCGTGTTCGCGATCCTCGGACCGAACGGCGCCGGAAAGACGACGACGCTCAAGCTCCTGATGAACCTCGTGCGCGCGACACGCGGGACGGCCTCAGTGCTTGGCGTGGACACGCGGCGGCTCGGTCCGAATGAGTTTCGGCGGATTGGCTACGTGTCCGAAAACCAGCGCTTGCCGGAGTGGATGACACCGGGCCAGCTGTTCGACTTCTGTCGCCCTTTCTATCCGACGTGGGACGACGGCGTGCGCCGGAAACTCGAGTCGGATCTCTCGCTGTCGTCGCAGGCGCCCTTGCGCACGCTGTCGCGCGGAACCCGCATGAAGGCCGCGTTGCTCGCATCGCTCGCCTACCGGCCGGACCTCGTCATTCTCGACGAACCGTTTACGGGACTCGATCCCGTCGTTCGCGATGAGCTCGTTCGCGGCCTGTTAGGCGTATCTGGCGATCGACCGTTCACCGTCGTGGTCTCCTCGCACGACATCGACGAAGTCGAACGGCTCGCGGACTGGATCGGGTTCATGAGGGACGGTCAGCTCGAATTTGCCGAGCCTGTCTCGGTCCTGCTCGGTCGCTTTCGACTCGTCGAGGTGGTGGCGACCGGAGATGCACCGGCGATCATGCCTCGCCACCCGGATTGGCTGTCTCAAGGTGCAGCGGGCCGGACGCTCCGTTTCGTCGACACGTCCCACAACGAGTCTGACTCTCCCTCGCGAATCTCGGCTGCGTTTCCCTCGTGCGACATCCGGACGACTCCGATGTCGCTCCGCGAGATTTTCATCGCCGTCGCGCGACACTCATCGAGCGCATCTGATGCCGCGGAGGCCCTATGAACCACGTCGCGCATCTGCTCAGAACGGACGTTCGTCGATTCAGGCTGCTGTGGTCGATCTGGGTGTTGATCCACGCGGCGGACGCCATCTTCCGCGCCACACAGCCTGCATTGTCCGGCGACTCCCGACTGGCGAGGTCGATCGATCTCGTGGCCGCGGTCTTGTTTCTGCTCCGCTGGCTGGGAATGATCGTCATCGTCCCGCTCGTGATGCAGGAGCATCCGCCGCTCGGAAGTACCGCCTTCTGGCTGACGCGGCCGATTTCGTGGCGGGCGATGTTCGGCGCCAAGGTGCTGATGCTGGGGGCCATGCTGGTCGGGCTGCCGGCGGTCGCCGAGTTGATCCTGATGTGGGCCTTTCGCGTTCCGGCAGCCGAGGCGGTCTCGGTCTTTCTTCAGACGATGCTGTTCCAGTGGTTGTGGATGTTCGCCGTCATGACCTTTGCCGCGACGACCGCGAATCTCGCGCGGTTCGCATTGGCGGCTGGCGCTCTGCTCGTCGGCTTGGTGTTGCTGATCAACGTCACAGTCGCGGTGTTGTTCAGAAACCTGTCGGACGGCCCGCAGTTATCCGACGTCACAGCGCGGTCCACACAAAGCGCGGCCGGGCCGTTGACTCTTATCGCGTTGCTCAGCCTCGCGGCTGGAGCCTTGGTCGTGGTGCAATACCGGACCCGGCTGAAGCGCTTCTCAATACCGACCGGAGTTGCCGGTCTCGTGCTCGCCGTTCTCCTGATGTTGTTCTGGCCATGGGAATCGCGCCCACTGGCGGTACCCGCCTGGGCCGCGCAGGAATCGTCACTGCAATTCGTCCCAGACTCAACCGTCGGTGAGTTCAACCGCTTCGACCCTCGGCCATCGTCTGGGGCTGGTACCAGCTGGAGGTTCGGAAATATTCGCGGCCGGCTGAGCGGTGTCGAGCCCGGTTGGTTGACGACGGCGCGACTTGCCGACAGCTCGATAGAGTTCACCGATGGTACGCGTCTGGCGAGTGCAGGCAACGGGTACGGAGGCAACGTCTCATCCGACATGCTCGATACGTCTGCGATGCACGCTGCCCTGCGTCGCCTGCTCGCCGTAGATCGCCTGTCGGAGAATCTTCGTTTTGTGAGGGAAGAGGTGCCGGCGATAGTCGTCACGGAGGATCAATTCCGGGCGCATACCGGAAAGGCAGGCACGTATCACGGCCGATTCATGGTGGATCTGGACGAGATGCAGATCGCGTCAACGCTCCCGCTCGAGCCCGGCGCGACATTCCGTGACCGCGGGTTCCGGCTCGTGATCGACCACGTCCTCACTCAAGGCTACTCGCTCTCGATCCACGTCCGCCAGTTCACTACGACCGTTTTCGACTCAGAGCCTTCTCACCGCTGGTCTTTCTATCTTCGAAATCGGAATAAAGCCGAGGCAATAGCTAGCTCCACTCAATCGACCCACCTCGGAGGAGCGACAAGCATCCCGCTCGCGCGTCCGTTTGTCGCGTATTCCGTTGCGCCAAGCGGCGGATTTAACATTGCTGGCGCACACCTCCGGTTCGACGCCAACACGTCTGGTGACCAGAGCGTTGACTTGACCGAGACGTGGCTCGCGGGTGCCGAATTCGTGATCGTCCGCACGGTTACGCGCGGATCGGTCCTGCGAACAGTCGTGATCCCGAGTTTTCAGATGATTGAAGCGCCGGCGAGGGCTTTTTAGTGAGATTGGAGGCCAGCAATGAAGTGCGCCCGATCTAGTACCGTCCGGTTGGCACTCGGGCTCCTGGCCATTGCGGCCGTCGGTGTCCCTGGTACTGCACAGACACTGCGGCGCGGCCGCGATTGGGGCATCCCGTTTCCTGGCCGGACCGGACCGCTCAATGCGATCACCGACGTCTCAGGCGTAGCGGTCGGTCACGTGACGCTCATTGAAGGCGAAGGCAAACTCGTCCCAGGCAAAGGCCCGATTCGAACGGGTGTAACCGCGATCCTGCCTCGCCCGCGGGGCAACTGGGATCCTGTGTTTGCCGCGACGTTCAATCAGAACGGCAACGGCGACATGACCGGCATCAATTGGATCAAGGAGTCAGGCTTTCTCGAGGGGCCCATCCTGTTGACCGGCACGCACAGCGTCGGCACCGTGCGCGACGCGGCGATCCAGTGGCAATTGAAACACGGGCGTCAGTTCGTCTTCACGTATCCGATCGTCGCCGAGACGTTCGATTTCCTGAATGATGCGAACGGCGAACATGTGAAGCCGACGCACGCGTTCGACGCACTCGATCGCGCGGCGCCTGGCCCGGTCGTGGAGGGTGCGGTCGGCGGCGGCACCGGAATGGGCTGCAATGGGTTCAAGGGCGGCATCGGCACAGCGTCTCGAGCGCTGACGATGGCGCAGGCCCCGTACACGGTTGGTGTGCTGGTGCAGTGCAATTACGGCGGCGACCTCAGAATCCTTGGCGTGCCTATTCGCCCGGAGATCAACGGCCTCGGCACGTGCACGATGCTGTCACAACCATTGAGCCGGTCGTGGACGTCACGTATTCCATCGTGTCCGGCAAGCGGAGGCGGCGTTGCTGACAACAGTGATGTGGCCGATCATGAGGGTCGCGGATCGATCATCGTCATCGTGGCCACGGACGCTCCGCTCCTGCCGCATCAGTTGGAGCGCATCGCGCGACGCGTAAGCCTCGGAATGGGCCGACTGGGCAGCTTCGCCGGGAATTCGTCAGGCGACTTGTTTCTCGCCTTCTCGACCGCCAACAGCGGCGCCGCAAAGCCCGACGGCACGCCGGCATTGACCATGCTGCCGAATGAAAGGATCGATCCGTTGTTTCAGGCGACGATCGAGGCCACGGAAGAAGCAGTGGTGAACGCAATGCTTGCGGCACAAACCATGACCGGCGTCGATGGCATCCGCGTGTTCAACCTGCCAGGCGATCGCGTGGTTGCCGCGCTGAAGAAGTACAACCGGATGAAGTAAGATCTTCAACACACAACGCTGGAGTAATCATGGCAATCGATCGGCGTCACTTTCTCGGCTCCGCAGCCGCGACTGCAGCGTTCTTTGCGATGCACGACGTGCCGTCCATCGCGAACCAGACCCAACCCCTGCCGACCGTGCCGGCTCGGCCACGCCTACTCTCGCTGGAACTCCAATCGGGCGCTCCACTGAGCGCGATGAAAGCGTTCTACGGAAAGACGCTCGATTTGGCTATCCCGGAGGAGCGAGACGACAGGTTCACGGTTGAAGCCGGTGAAACCCGCATCACGTTCGTCAGCGGCAGTGAGCTCGTCGGGGGACGTTGTCGAGTACATCGCGCGGCACGATCTGAAAAACGGCGATATTGCTCCGTTCAGTTGGGCGGACATTCTGTACGCCAGCGAGATTGGTCTGGTCGTCGACGACGTGGCGACGACTGCGGCGACGTTGAGAGATGTGGCGACCGTAAGCCAGTACAAAGGTGGGAACGATCAGTTCATGGCGATGGGCGACGAATATGGACTGCTCCTCGTGATGAAGCGCGGCCGCGTGATTGACTTCACTGCCAACCCGGAAAACGGCGTCCGGGTTTACCGCACCGCTGTCACCGTGCGTGGACCGAAGGCGTCGAAACACAGCTTCGAGGACTATCCCTACCGGATCGACATCGAGGAGCGCTGCAGCTGCGCGTAACCGAACGTCAGTCCTGACGCAGCGCAACCATCGGATCGACGGCGGCCGCGCGGCGCGCCGGAACGACGGACGCCAGCAACGCGGCGAGCAACAGCGTGACGGCGACGATCGCAAACGTGATCGGATTCGCGGTTTCAACGCCGTACACTGCCCCTTCCAACAACCGGCCGATGAAAATGGCGCCAAGAGCGCCGAGCGCCGTGCCCGCGAGCGCCGTCAGCATCCCCTCTCGGATAACCTGCCCGAGCACCTGCTTCGGCCCTCCGCCGAGCGCGATGCGCAGCCCGATCTCGTGGGTACGCTGCGCGACGCCAAACGACATGACGCCGTAGATGCCGACCGTCGCCAGCAGGAGCGCCAGGCCGGCAAACGCCGCGAAGAACACCGTGTAGAAACGGTCCGCGGCGGTCGACTCGCTGAGCGTCTGCTCGATCGTCTCGACATCCGTCATCGGCAGTGTTGGATCGACGGTCCGGAGAACGTTGACCATGGCTGCGTGCGGCGCCGGCACGCCGCCTAGCGTCCTCACCGCCACCGTCGCGGTTGGCCATGGATTCTGTGCGAATGGCAGGAGAACTTCGGGAAAACCCGGCCGGCCCGGACCATCATTGGCCGTATCTGCCTGCACGCCGACGATCTCCCATTCGACCGGCGGAGTTGAACCAGGTGCGGCCCCGACCCTGAAGGGCGACATCAGTAGCCGCTGCCCGATCGGATCTCGCCCGGCCAAAAACCTGGTGGCAAAGGTTTCGTTGACGATGACTACGAGCTTGCCTCCGGCAACATCAGTATTGGTAAAGGTGCGCCCGCGGAGTATTGGAATTCCGAACGTCAAGTGGTACGACGGCGTGACCATATTGACGCCCGTTCCTGGCCACATCTGTGGCTCAGGAATTCGCTCGCCGACGAGCGCAAAGCTGCGCCCGAACTGCACTCCGCGGACAGGCATGCCGGTGGAAACAGACGCCGAGGCCACGCCAGGCAGCGCGCTGATCCGTTCGGACAGTGACTGGTAGAAGAGCAACGCCGGCTCCGGCCCAGTGAAGCGTCCGCGCGGCACTGGAACGGTGAACGTCGTCAGGTGATCGGCGCGAAATCCGAGATCAACGTTCATGATGCGGACGAGCGCATGGACCGCCATGCCGCCGCCGGCCAGCAGCGTCAGCGCCAGCGCGAATTCCAGCACCACCAACGCGCGCCGCAGTCCGAACCGCCGATCGCCCACGGTGCGCGCGCCTTCTTTCATCGTTTCGGCAGCGCTCGTTCGCGAGGCCTGCCACGCCGGCGCCAGCCCCGCAATGACACCGGTCAGCGTGCAGGCAACCAGCGCAAACAGAAGCACAGGAATGCTCAACGTGATCTCGGTCTCGGATGGAAGCGTGAACGGCGGCATCAACACTTTGATCGCGTCGACGATCGTCAGCGCCATCAACGTGCCAAACAAGCCGCCGCCAAGTGCAAGCAGCAAACTTTCGATGAGCAGTTGCCGAATGACGGCCGCCCGCGTCGCGCCTATCGCCGCGCGAATCGCCAGCTCGCGATGACGCGTGGTGCCGCGCGCGAGCAGCAGGTTTGCGACGTTAGCGCACGCGATCATGAGGAGAAACATTACCGCCCCGAGCAGCAGCCAGATCCCCTGCTTCGTGCTGTCGCGAACGAAGTTGTTGCGAAACTCTTGTACCTGGACACTCCAGCCGGTGCGCGGCCGGGAACGCTCTTGCTCGAGGCGCGCGGAAAGCGTACTCATGCTCGCATTGGCCTCATCAACGCTAACGCCATCCTTGAGATGAGCCATCACCAGCAATGAACGGTTGTCGGACAGCGCCTCGGCCTCGGTCATGGCCAGCGGCAACCAAATCTTGTTTTGTTGATGGTCCGCTGGACCCTGCCCAAGGACGCCCACAACCGTGTGCGGCACGTCGTCTACGTTCACCTGACGTCCGATGATTCCTGGATCGCCCGCAAAGCGGTCCTTCCAGAGTTGATACGTGAGGATGACAACGCGGTTACGTCCGAGCACGCCCTCGTCGTCAGTGAACGTTCGGCCGAGCGCGAGTGGATGCCCGTACCCCAGCATTCCTAGGAACCCGGGCGTCGCGACACCCGCGATAACGTTCTCGGGACGATCGACGGTTGCAAGGTTGACCGGCCCGCCGCCCCAGGCGTTGATATCGGCAAACACCGTCGCTTGACGCTTCCACTCCGTGTAGCCCTTCGGCGACGCACCGGCACGACTCCCGTCCACGTATTCCCACACCATCACCAGACGATCCGCATTGTGGTACGGGAGCGGCGCGAAGAAGAGACCGTAAACAACACTGAAGATGGCTGTCGTTGCGGCGATGCCGAGCGCCAGCGTGAGCACCGCGACCGCGGTGAACCCGGGATTTCGTCGAAGCAGGCGGAGACCAAATCGTGCGTCGCGGAGGAGCGTCGTCATAGGTGGCGCTGCGAGCAAGGGGTATGCCCTGCTGAGACGCACTCTATCAACGGCTTAGAGCGAATAGAGGCTGAGCAACCGTCCGGACGTGGGACGCCACTGGCCGACAATGGCCTGACGTCGCGGAGGGAGCGGAGACCGCAGAGTAAGAGCTCACGCAGAGATCGCAGAGAGCGAGAGACCGCAGAGGCCGGCCTGCAGCCTGGCAACGCCAGGCTGAGTGGGAGGAGAGTCGGGACTGTCTACACGTCCACAGACTCACGCTGGACGTGTAGACAGTCCCGGCTCTCCTCCCACCCGCGCCTACGGCGCGGCAGGCCGGCCGTTCGTCTGCGAACTCACGCCCTCTGCGATCTTTGCGTGAGCTCTTACTCTGCGGTCTCCGCCATCTCTGCATACTCTCATTTCGGCAGCTTTCTCAACGTGCGGATGACGCGCCCGGTCTCGCCGCTTTCCAGCCGCACGATGCCGCGGACGACGTAGTCGCCAGGCGGCAAGGCGCCAATCGGCACTGTGCCGCTGGCGACGACGCGCGTCTGGTCGGCACGCGTGAGCACGAGCGGCTGCGCGATCGCGGCGGGTCCATCGACGCTGCGGGCGATCTCGAGCCGAACAGACAGCGGCAACCCCTCGACCCCACCGTAAATGTCGAAGTACGCGATTGCCGTCGGCTCGGCGCGAAACTCGAGCTGCGGCGCGGTGCTGCCCTCGCGCGAGACGCCCAGCATCAACGAACCGAGCGACAGTGGCCCGACGCGAGTGACCTCAACGTCGACGTCCTCTTCGGCGACGCCGGCGCGACCAGCCGCATCGACCGCAGCGACCCGCAGGCGATACGGCCCGGCGTCCGCGGCAATCGCGCCAAGCAGGGGACGATCGGCCGCGCTCCTCGCGAACCAGCGGCCGATGACTTGTCCATCTGGACCGATGAGAAGCGCGCCCACGGACTCAAGGGGCACGGTTTGATCAACAGCCTCGACGAGAATGCCGAGACGCAGCTTGCCTTCCGCGTCGCGTGCGGTGAACCCGCCGATGCGCAGCCGCAGATCGGGGAACGCATCGAACGACCCAAGCAGCTCCGGAACACTCAGTCGAATCTTCCGTGTCGAAAGGGATTCGGCGAACCTGATCTCCGGGCGGGCCCGAACGGTGACGCCCTTGCGGTTCACACGAACGGCAAGCGGGCGATTGCGGCCGACCACTTCGTTCGCCACCGGCTCGAGTTCGGCGACGTAGTACGCTGAGCTTTCCCTGGCCACACGGATCAGCGAAGCGGTACCGGTCGCATCCAGAGGAAGGCGAGTGCCTCCCGTCACGCCGGTGAGATGCTCGATCCCTTCCAGCGGATTGTCGGACCCGCGATCTCCGACGCCGCCAATCGTCGAACGCGGCAGCGACGCTCCCACACCAACTTCGGCGGGCTGCATCACGTAGAAGTTCGCGCGTGCCGCGCCCGCAGCCGCCGCGACATGCCGGAACTTATCGACCTCGAGCTCGCACATGCCGGGCATCAGGCCCATCGGCGCATCTCGCCGCGGAGCCGCCAGCCCCGCCGTGAAGAGCACGACCGTCACCGGTGACGTGCCAGCCTCCTGCTGCTGCAGCCATCCTTCGAGCGATTCCAGAAACCGTCGCGTCCGGCACGCGAGATCGGATCCGGACTCGGTCCGCGACGCCTGGCCGGTCACGCGGCCTGCTGCCAAGCGCACGCGCTCGATATCAGACGTGAAGTTTGTGACCACGCCACCGAACGGCAGCGCGGCAACCATCGTTCGATCAGACGCCGTCAACTGTTTCAGCAATCCTTCGATGGCATCCCGGAACGGCTGTTCTCGCCCTGCGATAAAAGATTCCTGATCGATGACGAGCGCGAAGCGGCGACCCGACGCGACCTGGTCGTTGGTGCCGTACGGCGGCGGTACATTCGCGACGGTTGGAGCAGCAGGTGGCGCTGGCGCAGTCGAGACCCGATGGAGCGCGCGAACCACGCGAACCCGATCGGCGATCCGAATTTCTATTTCAGAGGATTGGAGGTCGGCAACAGGAGCGCCGCTAGAGTCGAGCGCGATGAAATCAACGGTGGGGCCGAGCGGTCGTTCGCTCGCGATCTGCGCAGCCGCGACTCCGACAACTAGAGCGACCAGCGCGGGGCGTGGCGAGAACATTTGAGAGAAGCGCGGACAGCGAGCAGCGAACCGCGAGTCGCGAAAGAAGGCGCCCAGCTGGCAGCGTGGTTGGCTGCCAGCTGGCGCCCATCCTGATTACCAGTTAAACCTGACCATCAACTGGCCGATACGCCCGCCCGGATCGTAGGTGTTGCTCGCGTCCGTGTAGGCGCTGGTTGTGCGGAAGATGTTCTCGCCCGATCCGGGATTATTCACCGGGGTGAAGTTCGGGGTGTCGAACAGGTTGAGCAAGTCGAACCGCACTTCGAAGTTCTTCGTGCCGCCGACGCCGACGCGCTTCGCGACGCCGAAGTCGACTCGGTTGAACCATGGCGACAAGAGCAGGACACTGCGCGGCGCGCAATCGCCGGGCCGCATCTGGATACAGGTCGCCGAGTTGGCTGGCGCGATATAGCGACCTTCCGGCGCACCGAGGCTGGACGAGTAGCCGTTCAGGGTCGTGTTGCTCGTGCTGAACGCGCGACGGGTGTTGAGGATGATGTCGTCGGGCAACATCCAGATCTCGTCGATGCCAGTGGCCGCGTTCGGCTTGCGGTAGAACTTGTACACGTCCTGCAACTCGTCGACGGTCATGCCGACCAGGTTTACGTTGCCGAGGTCTCGCACAGTCGTCTGGAACCGGCCGACGGCCGTGACGCTCCAACCGCCGATGAGCGCGTCCGTCAGCGCGTTGACGCTGCTGCCGAACCGCTCACCGCGGCCAAACGGCAGCATCCAGTCTGTCTGGAACTTGATCGCATGGCGGACGGTGGGTTGATCGGTGACCGGGATGTCGGTCCACGCGCGGCCGAAGCTGAAGCCATCGAACTGCGATCCGCCCTCGAACGCGTACTGATAGTTCACGTTCGCCGAGAAGCCTTTCGACAGTCGCCGGCGCAGCTCGAGCTGCAGCGCGTTGTACTTGCTGAACGCACCGCTGTCGGTGACGTTGACAGCGTTGGCGTCAGGATTGAGCACGAAGAAGTTCGTGGCGTATCCGAGCGCCTGCGCCTGGTTCCGCCGCGTCAGGTTCCCGTCGAGATCGCCAGCGGAGCCGGTTGGGTTCGGGTTCGGCCCGGCAAGCCGGCCAGCGATCGTCGCGTTGGCCCAGGTGTTGGCGGCGCTGACCGTGCCCCCGGTCGCATTCAGCCCATACGCGGCCACGTTGTCAGCATCCCTCCGGCCATTCAGATACGCGAGATAGATTGGCAGCGGGCTCGTGCCGGTACCCTGACCGAAGTACGCGAAGGAGCCGGCGCGATTCGCGACGCCAGAGGCGTTGTTCGCCGCGAGGTTGGCCATCGCCAGCTTGAACTCGTTCATGAACCCGTTCGCGGCGAGGTTCTCCGTGCGAATCGAGTTGTAGTTGATCGCGCCCCACTCGCCGTTGCCGCGGTTGCCAACGTAGCGGATCTCCACGGCCATGTCTTTCGAAAGGGCGCGCGCGAAGCCGATCGTCCACGTCTGCACGCGCGCGATCTCGATGTCTGGCGCGAACGCGTTCAGGCTGTCCGCTCGATTGGCATTCAGGGCAATCGGATACCGCGGATCGGCGTTGAACGACGACGGATAGAGACGGCTGGTCTGCGACAGCAGGACGGGCCACGACTCGCCCGACGGCACTAGCGTCGGCGTCCCGGTGTTTGCGGTTCGGTTGAGCGACACCGATGCGCCGCGGTTGCCGCCATACAGGTCCGTGAATCGGGTCAGTCCCTGACGGTCGTAGGCGATGGAATATCCCGCGCGGACTGTCGCCTGATCCGGATCGCCGAGCAACGTGCGCATGAAACCGGATTGCGCATTCGGCCGCCACGCAATCGCGAGCGACGGCGCGAAGTTGTTCATGTCCGTCTCGTAGCCCTCAGTCCCCTTTTCGAACTGGATGTACTGCGGGACAACGCCGCCGAGTGAGCCGGGCGACAGGAAGTTGCACCGGCTATACGTCCCGCCGTCACCCATGCCCGACCGGCCGCAGATGCTCTCCATCGTCACGGCGGACATGACGCTCGAGAACGGTGCGAACGGCGTGGTGACGTCGTAGCGAAGGCCACCGGTCAAGGTGATGTTTGGCTTGAGCCTCCACGTGTCCTGGATGAACGAGCCGAATACCTTCGTGCCGCCCTCGAGCTGGGTCGGAGCCAGTTCCTCGTACTGGCCGCTGCCAGCCTGGAGAACCGCCGTGCTGCTGACCGTGGCCACGCGGCCCGTCAGGTTGGCGTAGGTGGCGCGTGCGGCGGCCAGCTGATCACTCGATGCGCCCGGGAAGTTGGTCGTGTTAAACAGCCCGATCGCCGGATCGAAGTCCGTGTTGAAACCGAGCGTGATCCCCTGAACCATCGTTTGACCCTCAGACGATGCGTTCGAGATCAGATAGTTGGCCCCAGCCATGATCGTGTGGGCGCCCTTGTTCCACGTGAGCGTGTCTTCGATGCTGTAGGTCGGTGCCTTGCGCCAGCTCGGGGTGTTGGATGTAAACCAGTCGGTGGTGTTGCCCGCACTGACAATCGCGAAGCCACCCTGATCGGAAAACGTGCTGGGATCGTTGCGGGATGTCTCGGCCGATGGGTAGCCGAAGTTCGAGCCGCTCGCGTATGCGGTCAAGCCGCCGCGCACCTCGTTGATCATGTTCGTGGTGAACACCGAACGCATCGACATGGACATCAACGGGCGCGTGGACTTGAAGTCGCGCTGGTTTGGCGCGCCAGGGAACCGCGGGTCGGCGTTGTTCAAATAGTCGGGCGTCCGTTTGGCCGTGATCGACGACCAGGAGCCCGTGAGTCGATGGGCGTCGCTGAGGTTGTAATCAAGGCGGACGGTTGGCTGATGTTCGAAGAGCTCCGACGGGCTCTGCCACACGTAGTTGTCGTAGAGCGGATCGGCTTGCGCGGCGCGCGTGCCGCCCGTCTTGGTCGCCGCGTCGATCATCCCCATGATCTTCGTCATCATCGGGTCCTTCGTCGCGAGCTGGCCATTGCGGGCCGCCAGATCGAGGAGATTGACCTCGCGCACTTCATTGCCGAACTGGTAGCGGAACCAGCCGTCGTAGACGCGCGAATTGTAGACGGTGCGGGTTCGGGTGAAGCTGTTCGGGAAGCGAATCTGCTCGTAGTGGGCGAAGAAGAAGGCCTTGTTCTGACCGTTGTAGAGGCCGGGGATCACGATCGGGCCGCCGGCGCGCGCACCGAACTGATTCAGCTTGACCTCGTTCTTGCCCTGATGGTTGATCTCGTTGAAGACGTAGTTCGTGTTGAAGCTCGGATTCCGGTAGTACTCGTAGACGCTGCCGCTGAACTGGTTGGTGCCAGACCGCGTCTGGAACGCCATCGTCACCGCACCGGCGCCGCCACCGACCTGCGCGCCAGCGGCTGAGAGCGTGACTGAGACCGCCTCGACTGCATCCTGCCGCGGCGTGACGGAGGCGAAGAATCCGTCGGTGTTGCGCAGGAAGTTGTCGTTGTTGCTCACGCCGTCGAGCGTGATGCTGAGAAAACTTTCCGGCAGGCCGTTGATCGTCGAGTCGCGATTCGTGCCGGTCGTGTTGATGCCGGGCAGGAACGCAACCGCGTTCAACGCGTTACGGGTCGGCGTCGGCATGCGGAGCAACTGGTCCGAGTTGAGCGTCGCCGCAACGGTACCGTTCTGCGTGTTCACAAGTTCCGAACTGCTCGTCACGACGACCGTTTCCTCGATGGCGCCGAGTTCGAGCGTGAGCGGGATGTCGATTGGCTGGCCGATGGCGAGGCGGAGAGCCTTCGCTTCCGCCGTCTTGAACCCAGTGAGCGCGGCGGTGACGGCGTAAGTGCCGGCGCTGAGCGCTGTGAACACGTAGCGCCCCTCTGCGTCGGTGACGACTTCCCTCGCTCCACCGGATTCATCTTTGAGCGAGACGGACACGCCGGGAAGCACAGCCCCCGCCGAGTCCTTGACCACGCCGGAAATTGACGCAGTCGATTGCGCTAGGGCCGCTGACGACACCAGGACGCAGAGCAGGGCGACGCACACTACGCGCCACCTGCCTCCAGTCAAACGCGACATACACTTCCTCCCCAGACATCCAGGCGGATGTCCGTCCCTCGAAGCGTTGTTGCCAAACGTGCGGTAGGTAGGGCGGAGTCTATGACTTACGACAGGGGCGGTCAACCATCATTTTGGGACGGATGGCGACAAAAATGTGGTGAATTGCTATTTTCTGGGGTTTCCAGGCTCCCGGGACTCGAGCAGAATTTCCGCGTGATCCGCCGCGCTGATCGGCACGACGGTTGGAACGAGACGCGGATCGCGCGGATCACGCGGATGCTCGGGGCCTGGCCGCGCCGCAGGCGCGGGTGACGAGGGGCTGCGGCGAAAATCCGCAAGCCGGCGAGAGAAGATGGGCGTGCGGATCTCCGGCGCGGACCCCTCGCCCCGAACGCCAAACCCCGGACCCCGGACCCCGGATCTAGAGGTTGATGTGACCGACAATCCGCCGCGCCCGTTCTACACCGAGTACGCGTGGGCCTTTGACCTGATCATCGACCGGCCCGTCCGTAAGGACTGCGAAGCGATCGCAACCTGGCTGCGCGAGA
>Ga0209382_10002449_pt1 | contig 27078 bp, 23 predicted proteins | sample SoiMetdeltSBSDD5_FD_187599 | JGI IMG/M metagenome (GOLD analysis project Ga0209382, IMG submission 187599) | Bulk soil microbial communities from a Populus tree surrounding site in Tennessee, USA - Soil MetaG P. deltoides SBSDD5 (SPAdes) (version 2) | ecosystem: Environmental > Terrestrial >... | reverse complement strand
AGGAGCTCATCCTGAACGAAGGCCTCAACGTCATCGAGGCCGCCGGCTACGAGATCCAGGGTGAGGTCGTCATCCTCAAGGAGCAGCTCGACGCCGAGCGCGCGCTCGTCACCCTGCGCGCCGACGAAGAGAAGGTCGGCATCATCGCCGAGCCCCTGCGCACGTTGCGGCTCAAGACCGGCGATCACCTCCTGCTCGACGCGAAGAGCGGGTATCTCCTCGAGAAGCTCCCGAAGAGCGAGGTCGAAGACCTCACGCTCGAGGAAGTGCCGGACATCGGCTACGAGAGCATCGGCGGCCTCGGCGAGCAGATCGAAGCCATCAAGGACGCCGTCGAGCTTCCGTACCTGTACGCGGACTACTACAAGGAACACAAGCTCACGCCGCCCAAGGGCGTGCTCCTCTACGGTCCTCCCGGTTGCGGCAAGACCATGATCGCCAAGGCCGTCGCCAACAACCTCGCCGAGAAGATCTCCGAGAAGCGGGGCGAGAAGATCAAAGGCTTCTTCCTCAACATCAAGGGCCCCGAGCTCCTCAACAAGTACGTCGGCGAGACCGAGCGCAAGATCCGCGAGATCTTCATCAAGGCCAAGGAAAAGGCCGCCGAGGACGTGCCGGTCATCGTCTTCTTCGACGAGATGGACGCGCTCTTCCGCACCCGCGGCACCGGCATCTCCTCCGACGTCGAGACCACGATCGTGCCGCAGCTTTTGGCCGAGATCGACGGCGTCGAGGGCTTGAAGAACGTCATCGTCATCGGCGCATCGAATCGCCAGGACCTGATCGATCCGGCCATCCTGCGCCCGGGCCGGCTCGACGTGAAGATCAAGATCGAGCGCCCCGATCGCACGAATGCCGCTGAGATCTTCGCCAAGTACCTCACGACGGACATCCCGTTCGCTGAGTCCGAGACGCGGGGCACCGACGTACCGTCCGCGATCAACTCGATGATCGCCACGACCGTCGAGGCCATGTACGCGCTCAGCGAGGAGAACCGCTTCCTCGAGGTCACCTACGCCAACGGTGACAAAGAGGTTCTGTACTTCAAGGACTTCTCGTCCGGCGCCATGATCGAGTCGGTCGTGCGCCGCGCCAAGAAGCTGGCGCTCAAGCGCTACATCGGCCGCGGCGCGAAGGGCATCATGGCCGACGACCTCCTGACGGCCGTCCGCGAGGAGTTCAAAGAGAACGAAGATCTGCCCAACACCACCAACCCCGACGACTGGGCCAAGATCGCCGGCAAGAAGGGTGAGCGGATCGTCTACGTGAAGCCGCTCATGGGCGAGACGAAGGAGAAGCTCCGGAGCGTCGAGAAGGTCGTCAACACAGGTCAGTATCTGTAACAAGAGCGGGGGGCTCCACACGAGCCTCCGAGACCGTTGTTAGCAATGGGGGGGCGTTGAACGCCCCCCCATTTCCCCCCCAGCGATCATCCCTTGGGGGGCGATCTTTCCAGAGGACGGCATGGCGATCCCGAAAGTCATGGGCATCGAAACCGAGTACGGGATCACGGTCAGGAATCAGCCCGATTTCAACCCGATCCTCTCCTCGCTGCTGCTGATCAACTCCTACGAGACGTTCCGGTCCTCGCGCGTGCGCTGGGACTACGAGGCCGAGAGCCCGCTGCGCGACGCGCGCGGATTCGAGTACATGGAGGAGAAAGAGGGCACCTCCAAGGAAGAGTCACGCCTGATCAACCTGATCCTGTCAAACGGCGCGCGCTTCTACGTCGACCACGCGCACCCGGAGTACTCGAGCCCCGAGACGACGAATCCGCGCGACCTCGTCATCTGGGACCGCGCTGGTGAGCGGATCCTGAACCTGTCGCGGCAGCGCGCGGAGGCGGTCTCCCCGCCCGAGCAGCGCATCCTGATCTACAAGAACAACACCGACAGCAAGGGCAACTCGTACGGCACGCACGAGAACTACCTGATGGACCGGAAGGTGCCGTTCGCGCGCATCGTGCAGCACATGATGCCGTTCTTCGTGAGCCGGCAGATCTTCACCGGCGCCGGCAAGGTCGGCGCCGAGAACAACGCCGATCCGACCGACTACCAGATCTCGCAGCGCGCCGATTTCCTCGAGACCGAAGTCGGGCTGGAGACGATGCACTCGCGCCCGATCATCAACACGCGCGACGAGCCGCACGCCGACCCGGAGAAGTATCGGCGCCTGCACGTGATCGTCGGCGACGCCAACATGAGCGAGGTCTCCAACTACCTCAAGGTCGGCACGATGGCGATCGTGCTGAGCATGGTCGAGGACGACTTCATCGACCGCGACTTCTCGGTCGACGGGCCCGTGGGCGCCTTCCGCGTGGTGTCGCGCGACCTGACCTGCCGGGAGACGTTCCGGCTCAAGGACGGGCGCAGCATCACCGCGGTCGACCTGCAGCGCGAGTTCCTGGCGCTGGCGCACCGCTACTATCGCGACCGTGAGCACGAGCCGTGGGTCCGCGAGGTGCTGGCGCGCTGGGAGAACACGCTCGACCGTCTGGCCGAAGACCCGATGCAGCTCGGGCGCGAGCTCGACTGGGTCATCAAGCGGCAGCTGATCGAGAACTACATGGCCAAGCACGAGCTCGAGTGGAACGACTCGCGGGTGGCGATGATCGATCTGCAGTACCACGACATCCGCCCCGGACGCGGCCTCTACTACAAGCTCGAGGAGTCCGAGGCGGTCGACCGCATCGCGACCGACGACGAGATCGCGAAGGCCATCTACGATCCGCCGAAGGACACCCGCGCCTACTTCCGCGGCATGTGCCTGCAGCGCTACGCGGACGAGATCGTCTCGGCGAGCTGGGACTCGGTGATCTTCGATCTCAAGGAGGGTCCGCTGAAGAAGATCTTCATGCTGGAGCCCCTGCGGGGCACCGAGGCGCACGTGCGGCAGCTCCTGACCGAGTCGCCGACCGCCGCCGACCTCCTGCGCAACATTTCGCGCGCGTCCGGGATGTGACGATGGACGAGCGCTGGCGGTCGCTCTTTCACGACTACTCCAATTCGAGCTTCATCGACGTGTTGCGCCGGGAATCGCCGCACCTCATCCCGGGCGACCAGACGCGGCGGCTCGCCGAGGCCCTCGAGCCGATCCACGGTACGACGGTCCTCTCGGTCCGGTACCGCGACGGCGTGATCATGGCCGGCGATCGCCAGGCGACCGCGGGCTACCAGGTCGCCAGCCGCCACATGGAGAAGATCTTCAAGTCCGACGAGCTCTCCGGCGTCGGCATCGCCGGCGCCGCCGGCCCCGCGATGGAGATGGCCAAGCTCTTCCAGACCGAGCTCGAGCACTACGAGAAGGTCGAGGGCGAAAACCTCTCGCTCGAGGGCAAGGCCAACCGGCTCTCGCAGATGATTCGCATGAACCTGCCGGCGGCGATGCAAGGCCTGGTCGTGGTGCCGATCTTCGCGGGCTTCGACGAGAAGGCCGGTGTGGGCCGGCTGTTCAAGTACGACATCACCGGCGGCCGCTACGAAGAGACCAACTTCGACGCGCAGGGCTCGGGCTCGAAGGACGCGCGCGACTCGCTGAAGAAGCTCTGGAAGCGCGAGATGTCGCGCGACGACGCGCTGCGCGCGTCGATCGAGGCGCTGATCGACGCCGCCGACGAGGACGTCGGGACCGGCGGGCCCGACCTTGTGCGTGGCATCTTTCCGACGGTGAAGACGATCACGCGATCCGGATTCGGTGACGTTCCAGAGGACGAGGTCAAGCGCCTTTGCGAGGCGGTCCTGACCGACCGCTCCCGCAGCGGAAACGGGGCCTGAGCATGCCGCTCCCCTACTACGTGAGCCCCGAGCAGATGATGAAGGACAAGGCGGAGTATGCCCGCAAGGGCATCTCGCGCGGCCGGTCCCTCGTTACGCTCGAGTACGGCGAGGGCATCCTGCTGGTCGCCGAGAACCCGTCCACCTTGCTGCACAAGATCTCCGAGATCTACGACCGCATCGCGTTCGCGGGCGTCGGCAAGTACAACGAGTTTGAGAATCTCCGCATCGCCGGCATCCGCCACGCCGACGTGAAGGGTTACTCCTACAGCCGCGGCGACGTGACGGCCAAGGCGCTGGCCAACGCGTACTCCCAGGCGCTCGGCAACATCTTCACGCAGGACATCAAGCCCTTCGAGGTCGAGGTGCTGGTGGCCGAGGTGGGCGACGCCAACGGCGCGCGCAACGAGATCTATCACATCCTCTATGACGGCACGATCGAGGACGAGCGCAGCTACGCGGCAATGGGCGGCCAGTCCGACGAGATCCGCCGCTTCCTCAAGGATCACCACAAAGACGGGATGCCGCTCCACGAGGCGCTGCAGCTCGGCGTGCGCGCCCTCACGGTCACGCAGAACAAGACGCTGACCGAGAAGGATCTGGAGGTCGCCGTGCTCGACCGGACGAAGGCTCGCCGCAAGTTCCGCCGGATCCCGCTGGAGGCGCTGGGGCAACTCCTGGGCACGGCGAGGTAAGCCGTGTTAGTCTTGGGCAGGACGGGCCCATGAAGCGGCGCATCTTCGGCCTCGAGAACGAGTACGGTCTTACCTGCACGCTGAACGGTCAACGTCGCCTGTCGCCCGACAACGTCGCCCGGTACCTCTTCGAGAAGGTCATCCCCGGCGCCCGCAACGCCAACGTGTTCCTCGAGAACGGCGCCCGGCTCTATCTCGACACGGGGTTCCACCCGGAGTACGCGACGCCCGAGTGCGACGACGTCGCCGAGCTGGTCATCCACGACAAGGCCGGCGAGCGCATCGTCGAGGACCTCCTGCACCAGGCCGAGAAGCGCCTGCGGGAGGACGGGATCTCCGGCAACATCCTGTTGTTCAAGAACAACACCGACTCCGCCGGCAACTCCTACGGCTGCCACGAGAACTACCTCGTCAGCCGCGACGTGTCGTTCCAGAGGCTGGCGGAGGCGCTGATCCCGTTCTTCGTCACCCGGCAGATCTTCGCCGGGGCCGGCAAGGTTCTGCAGACCCCGCGGGGCTTCCACTACTGCCTGTCCCAGCGGGCGCAGCACATCTGCCAGGAGATCTCGGGCGCCACGACGTCGTCGCGCTCCATCATCAACACGCGCGACGAGCCGCACGCCGACGCCGAGCGCTACCGCCGCCTGCACGTGATCGTGGGCGACTCGAACATGTCCGAGGTCGCGACCTATCTGAAGATCGGGACGACCGCGCTCGTGCTGGACATGATCGAGGACGGCTTCTTCGACCGCGATTATTCGCTGCAGTCGCCGGTGCAGGCCATCCGCGACATCTCGCACGACCCGACTCTGAGAGAGGCGATCAAGCTCAAGGACGGGCGCTCGATCACGGCGCTGCAGATGCAGCTCGAGTACCTCGAGTACGCCACCCGGTACGTCGCGTCGATCAACGCCGACGCGACCACCAAGGACGTCCTGGCCCGCTGGACCGACGTGCTCACCAAGCTCGAGTCCGACCCGATGCAGCTCGGCCGCGAGCTCGACTGGGTGATCAAGCGCCAGCTCATCGACAACTTCATGAACCGCCACCGGCTGTCGTGGCGCGATCCGAAGGTGTCGCTGCTCGATCTTCAGTATCACGACATCCGGCCCGACAAGGGCGTCTACTACCGGATGATCGCCAACGATCACGTCGATCGCATCACCGACGACGAGACGATCGAGCAGGCCAAGCACATCCCGCCGCAGACCACGCGGGCGCGCCTGCGGGGCGAGTTCATCCGCCAGGCGAACCTGAAGGGCAAGGACTACCGCGTCGACTGGGTCTACCTGAAGCTCAACGACCCGGAGCGCGAGACCATCCTCTGCAAGGACCCGTTCCAGTCGCACGACGAGCGCGTCGAGCGGCTGATCCGCTCCTTCTAGCTTTTCGTCGACCGGCGGTCCCCGTGGCCGCCGTCAAATCGGGCACAACCGGAAGCCGCTTCGACACCTCTCTGCACCATGGGAGGTAGCGGGCCGCAAAGGTTGACACCGTCTGTTCGGGGGTGCTACGCCTGAAGATGTTGAGTTTGAGCCTCCCCGCTCACCCGAGCGGCCTCACAGCGTAAGGAGTTTTCGATGTTCAGCAACCAAAAGGATGCCCAGAAGCCGGGGGCTGCCTCGGCGTCGGCGAACGGGCAGGCCGGAGGCCCGGCGATCCCGCTCCTGTCGGTGGTCGGCGAGCGCGCGCGCATGGAGGGCAAGTTCGACATCGCCGACTCGATTCAGGTCGAGTGCGAGGTCGGCGGCGAGATAACGGTCGGCGGCAAGCTGGTCATCGGCGAGAAGGGCGTGGTCAACGCCAACGTCCAGACCGTCGACGCGATCATCAAGGGCAGCTATCAGGGCAACATGATCGCGACCGGCAACGTCGAGATCACGGACTCGGGCCGCGTCACCGGCAACATCACGACCGACTCGCTGGTGATCTCGAAGGGCGGCTTCTTCAACGGCAACGTCACGAAGATGAACGAGGCTCCCAACGGCCATCGGCCGATCTATCTCATGGATGACGCACGGACGCCGCAACTGAGCGGACAGAGGTAAACAGCGGACATATGCGGTGGCGCAAGAACAAGCACGCGAACCAGGGCAGCCGCGGGGACCTCACGGCCTTCATCGACGAGGGATCCGAGTTCGAGGGCAAGTACACGTTTCAGGGCACCGTCATGCTGAACGGCAAGTTCAGCGGCGAGATCGTCTCGAGCGACAGCCTCATCATCGGCGAGAAGGGCGTCGTGAATGCCACCGTCCGCGCGGGTGTGGTGCTGATCAATGGTGAGGTCATCGGCAACGTCTTCGCCACCGAGCGCGTCGAGCTTCGCGGCACGGCCCGCGTCTACGGAGACGTCGAAGCGCCGGTGATCGTCGTCGAAGAAGGCGTGCTGTTCGAGGGCCGCTGCAAGAACACGAAGGGCCGGTCGGCGGACCCGATGTCCGCCGACCGTGATCCCGTCGCTCTGAACCGGTAGCGCTCTCCCCTTACTCCAGGGCCGTTCTTCTTACTCCAGGGCGCCGATCGCGGCTTCCACGGCCGCGAGGACGGCGCCCTCCTCGCAGAGCTCCAGCGCGGCGTCGAGGTCCGCCTTCAGATAGCGGTCGCGGTCGAGGGGCGCGATCCGCGCACGCACGGCGGCGCGGGCCGCCGCGCTGCCGCGTCCCGGCGCCAGCGGCGCGCGGAAGTCGAGCGCCTGGGCCGCGAGTAAGAGCTCGGTCGCGATGACCCGCCGGGCGAGGCCGACCGCGCGGCGCGCCTTGAGCGCAGAACCGGCCGCCATCGAGTTGTAGTCCTCCTGCAGACCCGAGGTCGGAATCGACTCCACGCTCGCCGGGACCGCCTGCGTCCGGAGCTCCGAGGCCAGCGCCGCCGCGCCGTACTGCGCGATCATGTAGCCCGAGTGCACACCGCCGTGCGGCGAGAGAAACGGCGGCAGCCCCTCGTTGGTCAGCGGATTCACCAGCCGGTCGATCCGGCGCTCCGAGATGCCGGCCAGCTGGCCCAGGCCGAGGCTCAACGTGTCGAGCGCCAGGCCCAGCACCTCGCCGTGGAAGTTCCCGCCGCTCAGGACCGTGCCCTCGTCGGGAAACACCAGCGGGTTGTCGGAGACCGACCCGAGCTCGCGCTCGAGAATCGATCGCGCGAACGCGACCGCCTCGCGGCTCGAGCCGTGGACCTGCGGCATGCAGCGCAGGCTGTAGGCGTCCTGCACGCGCGTGCAGTCGCGGTGCGAGGCGATGATCGCGCTGTCGGCCGTGAGCTTTCTGAGATTTGCCGCGGTCGCGAGCTGGCCCGGATGAGGGCGCAGCGCGTGGATCTTCGGGTCGAACGCCGCGTTCGAGCCCATGAGCGCCTCGAGCGACATCGCGCCCGTGACGTCGGCCAGGCGCGTGAGCCGGCCGGCATCCAGCACCGCGAGAGCCCCGAGCGCGGCCATGAGATGGGTCCCGTTGAGGAGGGCCAGGCCTTCCTTGGTCCCCAGCACGAGCGGCCTCACCCCGGCCCGCGACAGCGCTTGCGCGGCCGGAAGCTGGCCATCCACGTCCGATGCCTCGCCCTCGCCGATCAGACAGAGCGCCACGTGGGCGAGCGGCGCCAGGTCGCCGGAAGCGCCGACCGAGCCGAGCTCGGGCACGATCGGATGCACGCGCCGGTTAAGGCACGCGATCACGGTCTCGACGACGACGGGCCTGACGCCCGAGGCCCCGCGGGTCAGCGAGGCGGCGAGCAGCAGCATGATCCCGCGTACCTCGGCCTCGGGCAGGGGCGCGCCCATCCCGCCGGCGTGGCTCAGGACCAGATTGCGCTGGAGCGCGGCGCGCTCGCCGGGCGGGATCACGACGTCCTTGAGCTTGCCCACTCCGGTCGTGATCCCGTAGACCGGCTCGTCGCCGGCCGCGAGCCGCTCGACGACGGCGCGCGAGGCCGCCAGCCGTCGCGCGGCGGCCGGCGCGACCCGCACCTCCTCGCCGCGACGGGCGACCGCCTCCACCGCCTCCGGAGTCAGCGGGCCGCCGTCCAGCTCGATCACGGGGCGACCGCCTCGGGCACCTTCCAGCCGTTCGTCAGCTCGCGGATCCTCGCGAGCATCTCGCCCTCGTCCAAGGTCACGAGGCGCCCGCAGTCGACGACGCGGCGGCCGTGAACCCAGACGTCGGTGACCGCACGGTCCGACATGGCGTACACGACCGACTTCAACAGATCGGTCCGCGGGTGCATCGACGCGTCGCCGAGGTCGACCGCGACCAGATCGGCAAGCTGCCCAGGAGCGATCGTGCCCGCGTGGAGCCCAAGGATCGCGGCGCCCGAGCGCGTGCCGAGGTCGAACGCGGTCGCCGCGTCGAGCGCGCCGCCGTCGAGCAGCCGGACGCGCTGCAGGAGCGCCGCCATGCGCATCTCCTCGAAGACCGACAGGCGATTGTTGGTGCAGCCGCCGTCGGTGCCGAGCCCCACCCTGACGCCGGCCTTCCGCAGCTCGGGCAGGCGCGTGATGCCGTCGCCCAGGAACATATTCGAGCTCGGGCAATACGCGAGCGCGGCGCGGCGCGCTCCCATCAGCGCGACCTCGTCCTCGTCGAGCCACACGCAGTGGACGCCGATCATGCGTGGCCCGAGCACCCCCAGGCGATCGAGATACCGGATCGGCGTCGCGCCGTGCTCGCGCAGGGTCCGCTCGCCCTCGTAGCGGCCTTCCGCGACGTGGATGTGAAACCGCGTGGCTTCCGTCTCGGCCAGCTCGAACCCGGCGCGGATCATCGCCGGCGAGGCGCCGTGAGGGCTGTGCGGCGCGGGCTGCACGACCGTCGTCTCGTCTCCGCGATGCGCGACGATCAGCTCGCGCGTGCGCCGCGTCGCGTCCGCGACCGACTCGCGATAGCGCTCGGGCGCGCCCGCCCAGTCGTACATCGTGCGCGCCAGGACCAGGCGGATCCCGACCGCGCGCGCCGCGGCGATCACGGCTTCGGCGTTCTCGTTGCCCTGATCTTGCAGATAGAAGAAATCGACGCACGTGGTGGCGCCGTGCTTGAGCATCTCGGCGAACGCGAACGACGCGCCGAGCGCGATCCCGCTCCGGTCGAGCCGCGCCGAGAATGGATAGAGCACGCGGTCGCGCCAGCCCGCGAAGTCCAGGTCGTCGCCGAGACCGCGCAGCAACGACTGGAACGTGTGGCAGTGCGCGTTGACGGTGCCGGGCAACAGCGCCTTGCCGGTGAGGGCGGCGTCCCCGGGCTGCGCGCGCCCGGCGGGCTCGATCGCGGCGATCCGGCCGCCGGCCAGGGTCACCGCCTGCCCTGACGAAAAGGCGTGCTCCGTCAAGACCAGGTCGGGGACGAGCCGCGCGCTCACTGCGGCGCCAGCCAGACCGTGTCGAGCTGGTTGTTGAGGAAGTGGCTGGGCGTGATCGCCCAGCCTCGGAGCCGCGCGTTGTGCGGCACGATGCGATGCCACTGGAACGTGAAGATGTAGTGGACCTCGTCGTCCAGGAGCCGCTTCTCGAACTCTCGGATGGCCCGGCGACGCTCTTCCCGGTCGGTCGCGCGGCTCTGCCGCTGGTAGAGCTCGTCGAGCGTGCGATCGGTGTAGCGGCTGTAGTTCACGTGGCTGACGTCGGCGGCGAGCAGGACGGCAGCCGTCCTTGGCAGCCTGGCGCAACTCATGTCGTGATCCCCGGCAGATCGATCCCGTGGCGGCGCGCCGCGGCGATCGCCTCCGGATAGCCCGCGTCGGCGTGGCGCATGATGCCCGTCCCCGGATCGGTCGTCAGCACGCGCTCGAGCCGCCGCGCAGCGTCCGCCGTCCCGTCAGCGACGACCACCATGCCGGCGTGAATCGAGTAGCCGATGCCGACACCGCCGCCGTGGTGCACCGATACCCACGTGGCTCCGGACGCGGTGTTGAGCAGCGCGTTGAGGACCGGCCAGTCGGCAATCGCGTCGGAACCGTCGCGCATCGATTCGGTCTCGCGGTTGGGCGAGGCGACCGAGCCCGAGTCGAGATGATCGCGCCCGATGACGATCGGCGCCTTCACGACCCTGCGCGCGACCAGATCGTTGAAGAGCCGCCCGGCCCGCGCGCGATCACCGTAGCCGAGCCAGCAGATGCGGGCCGGCAGGCCCTGGAAGCTCACGCGCTCGCGCGCCAGGCGGAGCCAGCGGACGATCGATTCGTTCTCGGGCATCGCCTCGATCAGCGCCCGGTCGGTGGCGTAGATGTCCTCTGGATCGCCCGAGAGCGCCACCCACCGGAACGGCCCCTGCCCCTCGCAGAACAGCGGCCGGATGAAGGCGGGCACGAAGCCGGGATAACTGAAGTCCGAGACGCCGGCGTTCTCCGCCTCGCGCCGGAAGTTGTTGCCGTAGTCAAAGAGCATCGCGCCGGACCGCTGGAACTCGAGCATCGCGCGCATCTGCGCGGCGATCGACTCGTACGCGCGCTTGCGATAGGCCTCGGGATCCCGCGCGCGCAGTGACCGCGCCTGCTCCGACGTCAGCTCGGCCGGCACGTAGCCGTTGATGATGTCGTGGGCGGACGTCTGGTCGGTCACGACGTCGAAGCGCACGCCGCGGCGCACGAGCTCGGGATGCACCTCGGCCGCGTTGCCGTGGACGGCGATCGAGAGCGGCTCGCGCCGCGCCCGAGCCTCTTCGGCCCACCCGAGCGCCTCGTCGAGCGACGACGCGGCCCGATCGACGTAACGCAGGCGCAGCCGCCGCTCGATGCGCTCGCGGTCGACCTCGACGAAGAGGCCGACGCCGCCGTTGAGGGTGACCGCCAGCGGCTGGGCGCCGCCCATTCCGCCGAGGCCGGCCGACAGCACGAGTCGCCCCGCGAGCGAGCCGCCGAAGTGCTGCCGCGCGCAGGCGCCGAACGTCTCGTAGGTGCCCTGCAGAATGCCCTGCGTGCCGATGTAGATCCACGAGCCGGCGGTCATCTGGCCGTACATCGTGAGCCCCATCGCCTCGTATCGCCTGAAGTGCTCCCAGTCGCCCCACTCCGGGACCAGGAGCGAGTTGGCGATGAGCACCCGCGGCGCATCGCCGTGCGTCTTGAACACGCCGACCGGCTTGCCCGACTGCACGAGCAAGGTCTCGTCGCTCTCCAGACGCCTGAGCGTCCGCACGATCGTGTGAAACGCCTCCCAGCTGCGTGCCGCCTTGCCCGAGCCGCCGTAGACGACCAGATCCTCCCAGCGTTCGGCGACGTCCGGGTCGAGGTTGTTCATGAGCATCCGGAGCGCCGCCTCCTGCGGCCAACCTTTGCAGCTGAGCTCCGTCCCGCGCGGCGCACGAACGGGGGCGGCGGGGCGCTCGGTGAGCGAGGTCATCAGGCGCCACTCTATCAGAGGCTCCCTCGAGTACAGGCTCCCTTGAGTACAATGACCACGCGCCGTCATGGCGATCCTCAAGGTCCTGATCGCCGCGCTCGCCTTCGGCCTCAGCGCACCGCTCTCCAAGCGGCTGCTAGACGTCGTGCCTCCGCTGTTCCTGGCCGGCGTGCTCTACACCGGCGCGGGCGTGTTCCTCGGGCTGGTGCGCCGGTTCTGGCGCGGCCGTCCGGCGACCGGGCGCCCGTTGACCGCGCGCGATCGCTGGATCCTCGCCGGCGTTGTGCTCACGGGCGGCTTGCTCGCGCCGCCGCTCCTGCTGTGGGGCCTTGCGCGAAGCTCGGCCACGACGACCGCGCTCCTGCTCAACCTCGAGGTCGTGTTCACGGTCCTCCTCGCCGGCGTCGTCTTCAAGGAGCATCTCAGCGCGCGCGTCGGCGGCGCCGCGGTCCTGATGGCCGTCGGGGGCGTCGTGCTCGGCTGGACGCCGGGCGACTCGGCGATCGCGGCCGGCGCCGTGGCGGTCGCGCTCGCCTGCTTTCTCTGGGCGCTCGACAACAACCTGACCGGGCTCATCGCCGAGGCGGACCCGCTGCTGATCGTGGAGGTCAAGGGCCTCGCCGCCGGCACCGTCAACGTCCTGCTGGCCCTCGCGACCGGCCAGGCGTGGCCTGCGCCCGGCGCGATCGCGATGGGACTGGCCCTCGGCGCGATGAGCATCGGCACGAGCCTCGTGCTGTTCATCCTCGCGCTGCGAGAGCTCGGCGCGGCCCGCACCGGTGCCTATTTCGCGACCGCGCCGTTCTTCGGTGCGGCGGGGGGAATCCTTTTGCTCGGCGAACGGCCGACCGTCGGCCTCGCGGGCGCGACGGCGGTGATGGCGCTCGGCGCCTGGCTCCTGGCTCGCGAGCGACACATGCATCTCCATCACCATCCGAGCGGCACGCACGTTCACGTGCACGTCCACGACGAGCATCACCAGCATGCGCACGAGGGCTGGGAAGGTCCGGAGCCTCACAGCCATCCGCATCCGACCGGCCCGATGGAGCACGAGCACCCGCACACGCCGGACAGCCACCACGATCACGGCCACCGCTGAGGCGGTATACTCGCGGCGCATGGCCCGACTCGGGATCGTCCTGGCTCCGTTCGCGACGTTGCCCGCCGCCGAGTTCATCGCCGTCGCGCGAGAGACCGAGGCCCGCGGCTACCACGCGGCGTGGACCGGCGAGGCCGGCGGCTATGACGCGATCACCTTGATGACGGCGATCGCGACCCACACCGAGCGGCTCCACGTCGGCTCCGCCGTGTTGCCCGTCCAGACGCGCACGCCGGTCGTGCTCGGCCAGAGCGCGGCGACGCTCAACCACCTGGCGCCCGACCGGGTCGTGCTCGGCATCGGGCTCTCGAGCAAGGTGATCGTCGGCGACTGGCACGGGCTGACGTTCGCGCCGTCGTTGCTGCAGATCCGCGAGGCGGTCCAGGTCATCCGAATGGTCGCGTCCGGCGAGCGCGTGAACTTCGAGGGCAAGTTCTACCGGGTGAAGAACTTCCGCCTGGCCGTGCCGCCGCCGGCCAAGCCGGTGCGCGTGGTGCTCGCGGCGCTCGGACCGGAGATGCTCGAGCTCGCCGGCGAGATCGCCGACGGCGTCGTGCTGAACTGGATCCCGCCCGAGACCGTGCCGGACTCGATCACGCATCTGCAGGCCGGGGCGAAGAAGGCCGGCCGCGCACTCGGCGGCGACTTCGAGATCGCGTCGTTCATTCGCACGTGCGTCACCGACAGCCCGGCCGCGGCGCGCGAGGCGCTGGCTCGCGACATCACCGGGTACGCCACGGTGGACGCATACGCGAGCTTCTTTCGCGACGCCGGCTTTGCCGACGAGGTCGACGCGGTCAACGCGGCCTGGCGCGCCGGAGACCGCAGCGGCGCCGTCAAGCAAGTGTCGCCGCGCTTTCTCGACGGGCTCGGCGTCGTCGGGCCGGAAGCGTTCTGTCGCGAGCGCATCGCGGAGTTCTCGCGGGCCGGGCTGACCCAGCCGGTGATCGTGCCCTTCGCGCCGGGCGCCGGCGGCGATGCGCGCGCCGCGCAGCTCCGCACGCTGCGCGCGTTCCCGTGAGCGGCCCCGCCGGGCTCCGCGTCATCGGCGTCATCCCGGCGCGGCTTCAGTCCACGCGCCTGCCGCGCAAACCGCTGCGCGAGATCGCCGGCAAGCCGCTGATCGTCCACGTCTACGAGGCCGCGCGGCGGGCGCCGGATCTGGCCGACGTGGTGGTCGCGACGGACTCGCAGGAAGTCGTCGACGCCTGCGCCAAGCACGGTGCGCCGGCCGTGATGACGTCGTCCGAGCATCGCTCGGGAACCGATCGGATATGGGAGGTCGCCCAGTCGCGCGCGGCTGACGTCTACGTGAACGTCCAGGGCGACGAGCCGCTGATCACGCCCGATCACATCCGGCTTCTGGTTCGTCCGTTCCGCGAGCGGCCCGATACGCAGGTGAGCACGCTCAAGATTCGACTGACGCCGGACGAGGTCTCCAACCCGAACGTCAACAAAGTCGTCTGCGGTGTCGACGGCAGAGCGCTCTACTTCTCGAAGTACCCGATCCCGTACGACCGCGATGGGATCGGCACGCCGCGCTTCAAGCACGCCGGGCTCTATGCGTATCGCAAGGCCGCGCTCGACGCGTTCCACCGGCTCAGCCCCTCTGAGCTCGAGCTCACGGAGAATCTCGAGCAGCTCAGGTTCCTCGAGAACGGGATCGACATCGTCGTGCTGGAGACGACCGAGCCAACTCTCGGCGTTGACACCGAAGCCGACCTGCAGGCCGTCACCGCGCTGATGGCCGAGCGCGCCCAGAAGTCGTAGCGCGCCACCAAGTCGTCACCGTCGCCGGATCGGCGGCGCGCTATGCTAGCGGCATGCTGGCGAAAGGCTTTCTCCTGGGCTTCGCGCTCGCGGCTTCGATGTTGACGCCATCCCCAAGCTTGGCCGAGCCGAGCAGCCCCAGCGCCGACCCGGTACGGCAGCCGACGGCTACGCCGACCGCTGAAAGCGAGTACGACCGGGGAATCCGCGCGCGTCTGACCAAGGACTGGACAGCGGCCGTGGAGGCTCAGCGCGCGGCCGTCACGATGCGACCGGCATTCCCCGAAGCGTGGAACGAGCTCGGCTTCGCGCTCCGCAACCAGGGCCGCTATCCCGAATCACTCGACGCGTACGGTGAGGCGCTGAGGCTGCGGCCGAACTACCCGGAGGCGCTCGAGTACCTGGGCGAGGCGTACGTGAAGCTCGGCCGAATGGAAGACGCGCGAAAAGTGCTCGACCGGCTGCGTCCGCTCGATCGCGCCAAAGCTCAAGAGCTCGCCGAGGTCATCCGGCAGGGAAAGTAGCCCGGGGCATGGCACCCCGGGCTCGTTTCCCTAGCAGCAGACCTCTTCAGAACCTCGACGCGGTCAGCTTCACGTCCGCCTGCGCCCACGCCTTTCGGAAGCTCTCGTCCGCCTGCGCGGCCTCGGCCGTCTTTCCTTGCGCGCGCAAGCTCTGCGCGAGGCCGAAGAGCGACCAGCCGTTACCGGGGTTGCGGCGAAGATCCTCGCGGTAGACCTGCTCCGCGTCAGCGGGCTTGTTGGCCTGCAGCAGCACCGCGCCGAGCGCCTGGCGCACCGGGAAGTACCAGGGCGGCGGCTCGGTGAACCAGTGTGAGTCCTGCTCGGCCACCGCCGCACGCAGCAGGCGCTCGGCGGCGGTGAAATCCCCCGCCTTCGCCGCGATCTCACCCGCCAGCAGATTCGCCGCGAGCTGCAGCACGTTTTTGGTGCGGAAGAAAAACGCGGTGGTTCGCTCGGGCGGCACGGACTGGAGGATCGCCTCCAGCGCGCGGAGCTCGCCGGCCGCGTCGGCGGTCTGGCCCTTGGCGTTGAAGGCCACGCCGCGCGCGTAGCGCCACACGCCCGACGTGTAGAGCCACTCGCGCGGCGGCGCTTTCTCGGCGAGCACCTCGTCCCACCGGCCGAAGCGCACGAGCGCCACGATCGGCGCGACGGGCGCCGTCTCCATGTCGGGCATCTCCTTGATCATTTCCGGCGGCGCGTTCGAGGCGAACTCCCGCGCGGCGCGGATGGTCTCGGCGCTCCGGCCCTGCATGGACGCGGACTGCCAGATGAAGTCGATGTTGTGCGGATAGTAAAGCCCGCGATAGATCGGGCTCGGCGTCGCGGTCTTGAAGTAGGCGCGATCGGCGTCGGCCGCAACCGCGTTGACGCTCACCGCGTCGGCGTAGCGGCCGATACGCCAGTAGATGTGCGAGGGCATGTGGACCATGTGGCCCGCGCCGGGCATCAGCGGGCGCAGGCGATCGGCGGCCGCCTCGGCGCGCCCTGGCTCGCGGCTGGCCTCGACCGCGTGGATGTAGAGATGCAGCGCGCCGGGGTGGTTGGGGTTCTTCGCGATCACGCGCTCGAGCGTGGCCACCAGCTCCTCGGTGCCGGGCTGCGGCGCGCCGTCGGCGGTCCACAGGTTCCAGGGACGAAGGTTCATCATCGAGTCGGCGAAGAACGTTCCAGCCTCGAGGTCGTCGGGAAACTGGCGCGCGACCTCGCGCATCGCGTCGGCGTACGCACGATCGAGCGTCTCGCGCTTGGCAGCGGGATCGGTCGAGTGACGCTTCGCGAGCGCCTGGATCATCGCGCGCTCGACCGGCCGCGCGCCGGCCGCGCGCCGCATCGCCTCCTGCACCGCCCCTGCCGCCTTCTTCTCGCGGTCGCCGTTCGTCGGGTCGTTGTAGTTCGAGCCCTCGGTGATCGCGATGCCCCAGTAGCACATCGCGCACGCCGGGTCGAGGCGCGCGGCTTCGTTGAACGCCCGCTGCGCCTCCAGGTGGTTGAACGCGTACACCAGGCGGAGACCCTGGTCGAACCAGCGCTGGGTCTCGGCCGAATTCGTCGTGATCCGATAGGAGTAGCTTCCGAGCGTGCTGTAGAGAACCGGGCGCGAGCCGTCGGCGCTCTGCGCGTGCGCTCCGTGCGCCGAGCTCTTACTGCCCCCCTGCCCTTGGCCCGCACAGCCGGCCGCGACGAAGAGCATGGCGCCGGCCATCAGCTGAGTCGTTCGCATGTGTGCTCCTCTCTCGAATTTGAGTCCGACGATACTACGCACACACAATGCCAGAGACCCAGGCGAGAGAATCGCTAATTCGACGCGACGTTGGCGTCAGCCGTGCGCTGCGAGCGCAGGACGGACTGGCGCTCCGCCCGAACGGCTCGGGCGCATTGCCAGGCGAGCCGCTGCTACGGCAGATCCGGCACGGGCCGCTGTAAGCGGAGGCGAATCCGATCTAATGGCTTAGCGGTAGGCGCAGGGCGGCACGGGCGTCTTGAACGGCGCCTGAGTGAGATGCTCGCCGTGCGGGAACAGGCGAAGCTGTCGCGGCGCGGGTGCGCTCGCGAGCCGTCGGCCGCGGAGCGAGAGGAACCAACCGGCTCGCGTCACGTCGACGCCGGCCGCGCGAAGGTCGCCCGACCAGCGGATCACCGCGCGGCGCCGCCCCTCCACCAGCGCGCGCGCCGTGACGGGACCGATGCCCGGAATTCGCACCAGGCTTTCGTATGGGGCGCGCGATACCTCGATCGGAAAGCGCTCGGGGTGCGCGAGCGCCCATGCGGTCTTGGGATCGTCGTCGAGCGGCAGATTGCCGTCGGCGGCGAAGACCAGCTCGTCGTAGCCGAAGCCGTATTGGCGCACGAGATGCTCGGCCTGATAGAGGCGCAGCTCTCGGCTTGCCGGCGTCGGCCGCCGGTTCTCGAACGGGGTTCCAGCGACCGGCTGGAACGCGCTGAAGTGAGCGTGATGAAGCAGCCGACGTTTCTCGAGCCGCGTCACGACGCCGAGGATCTCGCGGTCCTGCTCTCCGGCCGCTCCGACGACGAACTGCGTAGTCGTGCCGACGGCGGCGAACTTCGACGGGACCCGGTCTTGGCGACGCTCGAGCATGAGACGCCCGGCCCGCTCGAGGTTCGGCAGAAGGTCGCCCGCGAAATCCTTCTCGCGAGCGAGGGCGCGCACGTAATCGCCGCCGGGCGCCTCGAGATTGACCGAGACACGGCTGGCGAGCGACACCGCCGTCTCGACCTGGGCCGGCTCGGCGCCCGGAAGGAGCTTCAGGTGAACGTAGCCCTGAAAGTCCTCACGGCGGCGGAGCAGGTCGACGGCGGCCAGCATGCGGTCGGTCATCTTCGAGGGTCGCCCGGGCACCCCGGACGTCAGGAACAGGCCGTCGGCCAGCCCGGCCCGATGCGCGTCCATGAACACGCGCGCGACTTCCTCGGGGCTCAGATAGGTCCGGCGCACCTTGCCGCCGCAGAACGTCGGGCAGTAGCCGCACGACAGCGAACAGGCGTTGGTCTGCATGACCCGCATGAGGCGCGTGGAGCCCTTGCCGGGGTAGCGGACCCTCGTTATCCCCACGGGGTCGCCTGGGCGCATGGACGAGCCCGGAGGGCCGTCCCGGTCGGCGGATTCGGAGAGAACCGTCACCCGAGTCCTGAGGTCCACAGCACCCGATACTATACATGAGACGAGTAGTGGCGCAAGGCGCTGCGCTCAGCTCCGACCGGGGCCGTCGCCTCCCACCGCCCTGAGCTCGACCCCTCGCACCTGGACGGGGATGCGGACCCCCTCGGCCGCGAGGCGCGTCAGAACCCGCTTGCGCAGCTCGTGCTGCACGACGAACTGGTCGGTGAACGACTTCACGTGGACCGTCAAGGTGAAGTCCAACGAGTACTCGCCGAAGCCGGGGATGAGCCGGGCCGAAGGCGCGGGCTCACCGAGCAGGCCGGGCACCTCGTCCAGCGCCCGCGTCGACTCTTCCAGCAGGATGCGCTCGACCAGCTCCGCATCGGCGCCGTAGTCGACCGCGATGCGGATGGGCACGGCGAGGCGCGACTCCGGCATGTCGTAGTTCGTGATGGTCGATTCGGCCACGCGCTTGTTGGGAATCGTCACCACGACGTTCTGCAGCATGCGTACGCGAGTGGAGCGCCAGCCGATGTCCACCACGTGCCCCTCGACGTTGTCTGCAACCTTCACGTAGTCACCGACGCGGATCGGCTTGTCGGCGAGCAGGTGAACGCCGGCGAACAGGTTCGAGAGCGTATCCTGCAGCGCCAGCGCGACCGCGAGGCCGCCCACGCCGAGCGCGGTGAGGATCGGCGCGATCTGGATGCCGAGAGCGCTCAGCAAGACGAGAAGGCCTGTGATGAAGACGACGCCGCGGGCGACCGACTGACCGAGGCCCGTGACCGCGCCCCCGAGGGCCCGCCGCTCGCTCGCGGTCTGAACGAGGGTCGTGAAGATATTCGAGACGGTGATCGTCACCGAGAGGATCACCGCGATCTCGAGCAGGACGCTGATCTGGTGCGAGACCCGCACAGGCAGCCGATCGGTCTGGCGGGCGACTTCGTTGCCGACCCAGATCCCGAACACGATCGACCAGAGGACGGAGGGCAGTCGGATCGCGCGCGCGAGAGCTCCGCGGCCGTCCTGTCCGGACCAGCGCCGCACGAGCATCAACAAGATCGCGCGCAGCAGCAACGCCAGCAGCGAGGCGGCGACGAACGCGAACGTGGGCCACGCGAGCTGACGCATTGCGGTACATGCTATCGTAGTCGCGTCAATGAGTCAGCGCCGACTCTTCTACGGCTGGGTGGTCGTGTTCGCCGCCGCCACGGTCGTCGCGTTCGGACAGGGTTCGCTCTTCTCGCTCGGCGTCTTCCTGAAGCCGCTCGAGGATTCGATGCACTGGAGCCGGAGCGCCGTCTCGGTGACGGCGCTGCTCAACTGGCTGGCGATGGGCATCGGCTCGTTCTTCTGGGGCGGGCTGTCCGACCGGCTCGGAAGCCGCTTCGTCACGATCTCCGGCGGCTTGCTGCTCGGCCTGAGCCTCGTGCTCTCGAGTCAAGCCACCGCGCTCTGGCATCTCCACGCGACGTTCGGCTTCGGCGTCGGTTTCGCCGCCGGCGCATTCCTCACGCCGCTCTCGGCGACAGCGACCAAATGGTTCACGAGCAATCGCGGACTCGCGCTCGGGATCATCTCGGCCGGCGGCGGCGCCGGAATGCTCCTGCTCTCACCGCTGACCCGCTGGGTCACCTCGACCTGGGACTGGCGCGTCGCGATGATCGTGCTTGGCGACCTCGCGTGGCTCGTCGTCATCCCGGTAGCACTCCTGATCAAGAACGCGCCCGCCGAGATGGGCGCCGTCGCACTCGGGGGCGCGGCCACGCGCCAGCGCGAGTTCTCCACCGCCGAAGTCCTGCGCACGCCGCAGTTCTGGGCCATCGCGCTCACGCACTTCGCCTGCTGCGCCGCGCACGCCGGGCCGATCTTCCATATGGTGACCCACGCGATCGACCAGGGCGTCGCGGCGATGATCGCCGCCACCGTGCTGGGCGTATCCGGGCTCTCGTCGATCGGCGGCCGCATCGCCTGCGGGATGATCGCCGACCGGTTCGGCGCCAAGCCCACGTTGCTGGTCGGGCTCGCGCTCCAGGCCGTGATGGTGTTCTCGTACCTGTTCACGCACGACACGTGGAGCTTCTACGCCGCGGCGGTCTTGTTCGGCATCTCGTACGGCGGCGTGATGCCGCTCTACGCGCTCGTCACCCGCGAGTACTTCGGCGAGAAGGTGATGGGCAGCGCCTACGGCGCGGTGTTCCTGATCTCGACGCTCGGGATGGGCCTCGGCTCGTGGGCCGGCGGGTTCTTCTACGATGCGTTCGGCACCTACGCCTGGCTCTTCATCAGCTCGGCCGCGATCGGGCTGATGGCGATGGTGCTCGCGCTGACCTTCCGGGCGCCACGCCTGGTAGCCGGCGCGCGTCCGGCTACAGCAGGAGCCCGCTAGACCGGTTCGTTGGCGCACCAGCGCCATTGCCGGTTGACACCCCTGAGCCGGGGATGGTACTAATTCGTCGCTTTTCCCGGAGGTTAGGCCGCGCCCGGCGTCCGCACTTCTGATCAAGGAGGATCACGCATGGATCTTCAGGGACTCAATCGCCGACAGTTCATTCGAGTCTCAGGGACCGCAGCGTTGGCCACCGCGGGAATCGAGGGGATCCTGGCCGCGCGGCGCGCGCCGGCGTGGGCGCAGGGAACCAAGCTCCACATCGTTCGCTGGGTCGACTTCATCCCCGAAGCCGACGTCGAGCTGCGCCGGCAGGCGCCGGAGGCCTCGAAGGCCCTCGGCGCGGAAGTCACCTTCGAGTTCATCAACGCCAACGACCTGCAGCCGCGTATCACCGCCGCGATCCAGTCCGGCTCCGGCGCCGACATCATCCAGATGCTGTGGAACTGGCCCCACCTGTACGCGAACGGGCTCATCGACGTGTCCGACGTGGCGGAGCCCCTCGGCAAGGCGCAGGGCGGCTTCTACGACGTCTTCGACGCCGCCGCGAAGGTCAACGGAAAGTGGCTGGCCGTGCCCCACGCCGTGATCGGCAACGCGGTCGCCTACCGGAAGTCGTGGTTCGGCGAGATCGGCGCGAAGGAGTTCCCGAAGACTTGGGACGAGTATCGCGAGGTCGGCAAGAAGCTCAAGGCCAAGGGCAAGCCCGTCGGGCAGGCGCTCGGCCACAGCTTCGGTGATCCGCCGACGTTCGCCTATCCATTCCTCTGGGACTTCGGCGGCGCCGAGGTCGACGCCAGCGGCAAGAAGGTCGCGATCAACTCCAAGGGCACGCTCGAGTCCGTGAAGTTCCTCCAGGCCTTCTGGAAGGACGCCTGCGACGAGGGCGGCCTGGCCTGGGACGACACCAACAACAACCGCGCCTTCCACGCCGGCGAGATCTCGGCGACGCTCAACGGTGCCTCGATCTACATCGTCGCCAAGCGCCAGAAGGACAAGATCAAGGACGACAAGGGCGAGCCGCTCTACCAGGACATCGAGCACTCCGCGCTCATGCCGAAGGGCCCGGTCGGCCAGTTCGCGCTCTACGGCGGCCAGCAGCACTCGATCATGAAGTACTCGAAGAACCAGAAGCTCGCGAAGGACTTCCTGAAGTGGCTGCACCAGGACGCGAACTATGGCAAGTGGTTCGAGGTCAACGAGGGGTACAGCGTCGGCGCCACCAAGAAGTGGGAAGAGCACCCGATGTGGGCGAAGGTCGACAAGCCGCTTCAGGTCTTCCGTCAGGCGGCCCGCGTGACGCGCGCCTTCGGTCACCCTGGCCCGGCGTCGGCCAAGGCCACCGAGGCGTACACGAAGTACATCATCGTCGACATGTACGCCAAGGCCGTTCAGGGCACGAAGGCCGAAGATGCCGTGAAGTGGGCCGAGGGCGAGCTCAAGAAGATCTACGAAGGTTAACGACTTCCCCAGGGGGAACAGAATGCAGCGACGCACCTTCTTGAAGACGGCTGGTATCGCCGGCATCGTGGCGGCGGGGCGCGCTCCCGCGTTCGCGCAGGGCACCAAGCTCCACATCGTCCGCTGGGTCGACTTCATTCCCGAGGCCGACGTCGAGCTCCGGCGCCAGGCGCCCGAGGCCTCGAAGGCGCTCGGTGCGGAAGTCACCTTCGAGTTCATCAACGCCAACGACCTGCAGCCGCGGATCACCGCCGCGATCCAGTCCGGCTCCGGCGCCGACATCATCCAGATGCTGTGGAACTGGCCGCAGCTCTACGCCAACGCGCTGATCGACGTCTCGGACGTGGCCGAGCCGATCGGGAAATCGCAGGGCGGCTACTACGACGTCTTCAACGCGAGCGCCAAGGTGGGCGGCAAGTGGCTCGCCGTGCCGCACGGCTGCGGCGGCAACGCCGTCGCCTATCGACGCTCGTGGTTCAACGAGATCGGCGCGAAAGAGTTCCCGAAAACCTGGGACGAATATCGCGACGTCGGCAAGAAGCTCAAGGCCAAGGGCAAGCCGGTCGGGCAGGCGCTCGGCCACAGCTTCGGCGATCCGCCGGTCTTCGCCTACGCGTTCCTGTGGGACTTCGGCGGCGCCGAGGTCGACGCGAGCGGCAAGAAGGTCGTGATCAACTCCAAGGGCACGCTCGAGTCGGTGAAGTTCCTGCAGGCCTTCTGGAAGGATTGCTGCGACGAGGGCGGGCTGGCGTGGGACGACACCAATAACAACCGCGCCTTCCACGCCGGTGAGATCGGCGCCACGCTCAACGGCGCGTCGATCTACATCGTGGCCAAGCGCCAGAAGGACAAGATCAAGGACGACAAGGGCGAGCCGCTCTACCAGGATATCGAGCACGCCGCGCTGATGCCCAAGGGCCCGGCCGGTCAGTTCGCGCTGTACCTGCCCTTCCAGCACTCGATCATGAAGTATTCCAAGAACCAGAAGCTCGCGAAGGACTTCCTGAAGTGGCTGCACCAGGACGAGAACTACGGCAAGTGGTTCGAGGTCAACGAGGGCTACAGCGTCGGTGCCGCGAAGAAGTGGGAAGAGCACCCGATGTGGGCGAAGGTCGACAAGCCGCTTCAAGTGTTCCGTCAGGCGGCCCGTGTGACGCGCGCCTTCGGGCACCCCGGCCCGGCGTCGGCGAAAGCGACCGAGGCGTACACGAAGTACGTCATCGTCGACATGTACGCCAAGGCCGTGCAGGGCACGAAGGCCGAGGACGCCGTGAAGTGGGCCGAGGCCGAGCTCAAGAAGATCTACGAAGCGTGATCCACGAGGTAGTCAGGTGAAAAGGCCGATCGCTGGAGGTGCCGGGAGCGCCGCGGTGGCGCTCCCGCGCTCCCGCGCCGCCCAGCGCGGCACGGTTGCCGGCCTGCTCGAGAACGAGCGCTTTCTGGCGCTGGTGCTGCTGACGCCGACGGTGGTGCTGCTCGGCCTGTTCATCGCCTACCCGTTCGTGATGGGTGTGTGGTTCTCGCTGTCGAATATCAGCGTCGGGAATCCAGGCCACTTCGTCGGTCTGCAGAACTTCGTCAAGGCCTGGAACGACTCGATCTTCCGGACCGCGTTCTGGAACACCAGCGTCTACACGTTCTGGGCGACCATCTTCAAGCTCGTGCTCGGCATGTGGCTGGCACTCCTGCTCAACCGTCACTTCCGCGGCAAGCGCATCGTGCGCGCGTCGATGCTGCTGCCGTTCATCGTGCCGACAGTGCTGTCGACCTTCGCGTGGCGCTGGATGTTCGATCCGACCTTCAGCGTGCTGAACTGGACGCTCTACAAGAGCGGCTTCATCGTCACCAAGCTGCCGTTCTTGTCCAACGGCGACTGGGCGCTCTGGTGCGCGATCGCCGTCAATACCTGGCGCGGCATGCCGTTCTTTGCGATCACCCTGCTGGCCGGCCTGCAGACGATCAACACCGACTTGCACGAAGCGGCCTCGCTCGACGGCGCGAACGGCTGGAAGCGGTTCTGGCACGTGACGTGGCCGCTCCTGAAGCCGGTCACGGTGGTCGTGGTCGTCTTCTCGATCATCCAGACCTTCTCGGATTTTCAGCTGATCTACGTCCTGACCGGTGGCGGGCCCGCGAACTCCACGCACCTTCTGGCCACCTACGCCTACCAGATCGGCGTCGCCACCGGCCTCCTGGGCGAGGGCGCGGCGATCTCGCTCTGCATGCTCCCAGTCCTGTTCATCGTCGTGTGGATTCAGCTCAGATATCTGCGGAGGCTCGAAGGCGCATGACGCCGCGAAGCGAACGAAGCCGCACAAGCACTGTCGCGGCGGTGGAACGGGTTGTCCGCGGAGCCGAAAGGGTTGTCCGCGGAGCGGAGCCCCGAGCATCTACAGCAGGCCACCCGCGGTTGGAACCAGCCTGGAGTATTCGGTAAATGGTCATCGAGAGACGGTGGAAGAAGTGGGTGTACTTCTACATCCCGCTGACCATCTTCGTGATCGGCACCCTATTTCCCTTCTACTGGATGCTCGTCACCGCGATCCGCCCCGACGCCGAGCTCTACCGCTCATGGCGTGCGGTGAACAACGCGCCGTTCTGGACCCTCCAGCCGACGCTCGAGCATTTCCGCGATCTCATGGCGAAGACCACGTTTCCGCGCTGGCTGTGGAACACGTTCTTCATCGCCGTGATCTCGACCACGATCTCGCTGGCGTGCGGTCTGCTGGCAGGCTACGCGCTGGCGCGGCTCAAATTCCCGATGGCCGGCACCCTTGGCACGTCGATCTTCGTGACGTACCTGGTGCCGCCGACCTTGCTGTTCATCCCGCTGGCGGACATCATCCGAGACTTCCAGCTCGGCAACACGCCGTGGGCGCTGATCCTGACCTATCCGACGTTCTTGATCCCGTTCTGCACGTGGCTCCTGATGGGGTACTTCAAGACGATCCCCAAGGAGCTCGAAGAATGCGCGCGCATCGACGGGGCCACGCGCTTCGGCGCGATGGTGCGGATCATCTTCCCGATCGCGGTGCCCGGCATCCTGTCGGCGGGCATCTTCGCGTTCACGCTGTCGTGGAACGAGTTCATCTACGCGTTGATCTTCCTGTCGTCGCCCGAGCGCAAGACCGTTCCGGTCGGCGTCGTGTCCGAGCTGATCCGGGGCGACATCTACTTCTGGGGGCAGCTGATGGCCGGCGCGCTGCTCGGCTCGATCCCGGTGGCCCTCGTGTATTCGTTCTTTGTCGAGTACTATGTCACCGGCCTGACCGGCTCGGTGAAAGGCTAAAAGGAGACGTCCATGGCCCAGGTGATGATGAAGGACCTGAACAAAAAGTATGACGAGGTCCATGCCGTCAAGGACGTGAACCTCCACATCCGGGACAAGGAATTCGTCGTGCTGGTCGGCCCGTCCGGGTGCGGCAAGTCGACCACCCTCAGGATGGTGGCCGGGCTCGAGGAGATCACCGCCGGCGAGATCACGATCGGCGACCGGGTCGTCAACGACCTGCCCCCGAAGGACCGTGACATCGCGATGGTCTTCCAGAATTACGCCCTCTACCCGCACATGACGGTCTACGACAACATGGCGTTCGGCCTCAAGATGCGGAAGTTTCCGAAAACCGAGATCGCCAAGCGGGTCGGCGACGCGGCCGAGATCCTGGGCATCCAGGAATTGCTCAAGCGCAAGCCGCGTCAGCTCTCCGGCGGTCAGCGCCAGCGCGTCGCGGTCGGCCGCGCGATCGTCCGCCACCCGCAGGTATTCCTCTTCGACGAGCCGCTCTCGAACCTGGACGCCAAGCTCCGCGTGCAGATGCGCGTCGAGCTCAAGCGCCTGCACGAACGTCTGGAGACAACGGCCATCTACGTGACCCACGACCAGGTCGAGGCGATGACGCTCGGCGACCGCGTCGTGGTCATGAAGGACGGCTGGATCCAGCAGGTCGGCGAGCCGCTCGAGCTCTACTCGCGCCCGGCCAACCGGTTCGTGGCCGGCTTCATCGGCTCGCCGTCGATGAACTTCGTCGAGACGACCATCGCCGACGTCAACGGCGGCCTGTGGGCCGACACGGCCGGCCTCAGGGTGAAGGTGCCCCCGGCGAGCGCGGCCCGGCTCGGTCCGTACAAGGGCCAAAAGGTGACCCTGGGCATCCGGCCGGAAGACCTGCGCGTCGCGAGCGGGGCCGACTCGGCGGACTACAGCTTCGACACCGTCGTCGAGGTCGTCGAGCCGCTCGGCTCGGAGATCCTGCTCGACCTCAAGGCCGGACCGAACGTCATGGTCGCGCGTGTCGACCCGACCATTCGCGTGAAGCACCAGGACAAGATGCGGCTGTCGCTACATCCGGAGCGCGTGCACTTCTTCGACAACAAGACCGAGCTGGCGATCTGACCTCCTGACGAGGAGCTCGTTGGGGCGCGCCCGGGACGTCCGGCTCGCGTATCTGCTGCTGGCGCCGGCGCTCCTGCTGCTCCTGACGGCGCTCGCCTACCCGGTCGGCTGGGAGGTCTGGACCAGCTTCACGGACCTCTCGCCGCTCAACGACCGCCCGACTGCCTTCGTCGGGCTCGACAACTATCGGAGGCTGGCCGCCGATCCCGCCTTCTGGCGCGCGGCCCTCAACACGGTCGCATACGCGGCGGTCACCAGCGCCGTCAAGCTGGCGCTCGGGCTCGGTCTGGCGCTCTTGCTCGCGCGCCCGTTCCGCGGCCGCGCGCTGGTCTTCCTGGCGATCTTCCTGCCCTGGGCGTACCCGGCGAGCGTCAGCGTGATCGGCTGGTACTGGACCTTGAGCCCGCCGATCCCGACCGCGTACAGCGTCTTCATGGGCAACATGAAATACGCGGTGGACGGCCTGCTCGGCGGCGGCGCGTGGGCCTTCCTCAGCGTCACCTTGTTCAACATCTGGCGCGGCAGCTCG
>Ga0209382_10002448_pt1 | contig 27095 bp, 19 predicted proteins | sample SoiMetdeltSBSDD5_FD_187599 | JGI IMG/M metagenome (GOLD analysis project Ga0209382, IMG submission 187599) | Bulk soil microbial communities from a Populus tree surrounding site in Tennessee, USA - Soil MetaG P. deltoides SBSDD5 (SPAdes) (version 2) | ecosystem: Environmental > Terrestrial >... | reverse complement strand
CGTTCTCCATATCCACCGAGCTGATCCACTCGCCGCCGGATTTGATCAGGTCCTTGGTGCGATCGACGATGCGGATGTAGCCGTGCTCGTCGATGCTCGCGACGTCGCCGGTGCGCAGCCAGCCGTCGGCGGTGAACTTGTCCGGCTCCTTCGGCACGTTGTGATAGCTGCCAGTGATGAAATTGCCGCGCACTTGAATGTCACCGACGCTCTTGCCGTCCCACGGCTGCACTCTGTCGCCGTCGCCGACGATGCGCAGATCGACGAGCGGCGCGGGCACGCCGGCCGTCGTCGCGAGCGCGATGCGCTGTTCGTCATCGAAATGCTGCAGCTCCGGCTTGACGAACGCGCCGCTGGCGAGCGGGCTCGTCTCGGTCATGCCCCAGCCCTGCAGCACGCTCACGCCGTGCCGCGCGAAACCGCGGATCAGCGACTCCGGCACAGCGGACCCGCCGACGATCATGCGCACGCCGAGCGGCATCCGATAGCGCTCCGGCTCGGAGTCGAGCAATTGCAGGATCGAAATCCAGATCGTCGGCACGCCGAGCGAATACGTCGGCTTCTCGCGCATGAACAGGTCGATGAGATCGGCCGCGCCGAGATGCGGGCCCGGAAACACGAGCTTGATGCCCATCATCGCCGCGCCGTACGGAATGCCCCAGCAGTTCGCGTGGAACATCGGCGTCACCGGCAGCACGCTGTCCTTCGACGCGAGATTCCAGTGATCGGGCATGTTGCCGACCAGCGTGTGCAGCACCATCGAGCGGTGCGAGTACACGACGCCTTTCGGGCGGCCGGTCGTGCCGGAGGTGTAGCACATCGCGATCGGATCATCCTCGTCGTGCTCCGGGTACTCGAAGCCGGCGGGCGCGCTCGCGAGGAACTTCTCGTAGTCGATGTACGGCGCGGGCACCGGCGCGCCGGTGAGCGGCACGACGATGATCTTCTCGAACTTCACCTGGTCCTTGAACTTCTCGAACAGCGGCAGCAGGCAGTCGTCGACGACGACGAAGCGGTCCTCGGCGTGATTGGCGATCCACGCGATTTCGTCCGGGGTCAGGCGCAGGTTGAGCGTGTGGAGGACGCCGCCGGCGGCGGGAATGCCGAAGTAGCATTCGAAGTGGGCGTAGTGGTTCCAGCTCAGCGTCGCGACGCGGTCGCCTTTCTTGAGGCCGGCGGCGAGGAGAGCGGAGGCGAGCTGGCGGGAGCGGCGGTAGAAGTCGGCGAAGCGGTAGCGGTGGAGAGATTTGTCGGGGAGGCGGCTGACGACTTCGGATTGGGGGTAGATCTTGCCGGCGCGTTCCAGCAGGGTGTTGGAGGAGAGAGGGACGCGTTGCATGGTCGAGCGAATCATGGGACCCCCAAGAAATCGGAGTCAGGCTAAAGCCTGACCCACAGTGTCATCGTGGGTCAGGCTTTAGCCTGACACCTTCTTACTCATTGGAATGAATTCGATGGTCACGCCGGGCGCTACTTCGTAGTGCACGCGCTCGGTGCCAGTGTAGCCGTATCGCGCGTACAGGCGAGCGCCGGGCAGCGTGGCCATCATTTCGAAGCGGCGGAAACCGCGAGCGGCGGCTTCGGACTCGCAGCGTTCGAGAATCGCAGAGCCGAGGCCGCGGCGGGCGTAGGCGGGATCGACGAAGAACGCGCGGATCTTCGCTGCATCGACCGCGGGATCGAGTTCGGCGGCATCGCGTCCAGAGCGAGCGTCGCTGCCGAACAGTGTGCGACGCTTGCTCCAGCCGCCGCACGCGACGAGCTTGCCGTCAGCTTCGGCGACGAAGTAAGTGCGATCCGTGATCAGTTGTGTGTCGACGCCAAACGCGCCGCGCAGTGCACCCTCGACTTGCGCCGGCGTGTAGTCGCCTGCGCTGAGCTCGCGCGCCGAGCGCGCGATCAGCTCGACGAGCTCGGCCTTGTCGTCGAGCGTCGCATTTCTAATCTGGAAGTCACCAGGCGATGCCATAGTCTTCACCGTGATACGCGGCTGCGCCCCACAGCGAGCCATGCTTGCGGTCGACGTAGATGGCGGTGATCGGACCGGAGTTGTTCTGTGTGAACTCCAGCTTGTAGCCCTTGCGCGTCAGCTCGGCGCGCACCCACTCCGGAACCGAGTTCGTCAGCGTCACGCGGCCGGGGAATGACTCGTGCGCACCGAACGAGTCGCGCATCTGGTAGCTCGTGATGTTCGCCGCTTCCGCTGCTTCCTGCACCGTCATCCCGAACTCGACCACGTTGAGGAAGAATTGCAGCAGGTTCTGATCCTGCGTATCGCCGCCTTGCACCGCGAAGGCGAGCATCGGCTTCCCGTCCTTCAATGCAAGCGATGGCGTGAGCGTTGCGCGCGGGCGCTTGCCTGGAGCGACGACGTTGAACGGATTTTCTTCTGCATCGAGCACGAAGCTCTGCATGCGCTGGCTCATGCCGATGCCGGTCTTGCCGGCGATCACTGCAGGAATCCAGCCGCCGCTCGGCGTCACCGACACCACCCAGCCTTCTTTGTCCGCCGCTTCGACGCTCGTCGTGCCGAGCCGGAACGTGCGGTCGAACTCAGCGAGCGCCGTCGGACTCCACTGAGCCGGCTTCGGCTTGTTGGGCCGCTCTTTGACCGTGTGCCACTTGTCGAGCATCGCCTGGAACGGATTGCTGCCGCCCTGGAACGGATACGGATCGCCGGGACGCGCATCGGGATTGTTGCTGTCCTCGTTGATGAGCTTCGCACGCGCACGCGCGTAGTCCTTCGAGAGCAGGCCGCGGATCGGCTCTTCCGGCGGGAAACGCGAATCGCCGTAGTAGAAGTCGCGGTCCGCGTACGCAAGGTTCATCGCCTGGTAGAGCGTGTGGATGTAGCGCGCGCTGTTGTAGCCCATCGACTTGAGATCGAAGTTCTCGAGGATGTTCAGGGTCTGCAGCATCACCGGGCCCTGCACCCAGTGCGTGAGCTTGTAGACCTCGACGCCCTTGTAGTTGGTGCTCACCGGCTCTTCGAGATACACGCGCCAGTTCGCGAGATCCTCGGCCGTGTGTAACCCGCCGACTTCCTGCGAGCCACGCGCGAACTCGCGTGCGATGTCGCCCTTATAGAAACGATCGTACGCTGCCATGATCGCCTGCTTGCGATTCTTGCCGGCCTTGAGTGCCTGCTTCTCCGTTTCGACGAGCTTGCGCAGCGTCGCCGCAAGCTCCGGCTGACGGAAGATTTCACCGGCTTCGGGTGCCGCGCGCTTGCCCTGACCGTCATGGACCAGGAAGGTGCGCTTCGACTCCGGCCACTTGCGCAGCTCGTCCTTGTACTTCTCGATCTGATCCGCGGCCTGTGCTTCGATCGGATAGCCGTCGGCCATTTCGATCGCCGGCGCGAGCACGTCCGCGAGGCTGAGTTTTCCGTACTCGGCGAGCATCACCATGATGCCGCCGGGCGTGCCCGGCGTGACGGCGGCGAGCGGCCCGAACTCCGGCGGATATTCGTAACCCTTGCTCTTGAAGAACTCCGGCGTGGCGCCGGTCGGCGCGGCGCCGAGTGCGTTGACGCCGATGACCTTGCCCGTGTGCGGGTTGTAGATGAGCGCCTGCGTTTCGCCGCCCCAGCTCAGCGTGTCCCACATCGTGGAAGTTGCGGCGATCATCGCGCAGGCCGCGTCGACGGCGTTGCCGCCTTTCATGAACGTGGCTGCGCCGGCTGTCGCGGCGAGCGGCTTGCCGGTGACGGCGACCCAGTTCTGTCCGTGCAGCGGCGGCTTGACCGTTTTCGCATCCGTTGCGGCGCACGCCAACGTAAGTGTCACAGCGAGAGTGGCTGTACGTATGAATGCTTTCATAAGCAGACTTTACCCCGTTCCGACAGTCATCTCAGCTAGGATGTGAGAGAAGAGTCGGGCTGAAGCCCGATCTACAGCCCAACGTACAAGCGTCAAGATTCGACAATTGCCTGGGGACGCCATGACCGAAGTCATCCTGCATCACTATCCCATGTCGCCGTACGCCGAAAAGGCGCGCAAGGCGCTCGGCATCAAGCGCCTGGCCTGGCGCTCCGTGACGATCCCCGTGATCATGCCGAAGCCGGAACTCACGACGCTGACCGGGGGCTATCGCAAGACGCCGGTGATGCAGATCGGCGCCGACATCTATTGCGACACGCAGCTCATCCTGCGCGAGCTGGAGCGCCGCTTCCCCGAGCCGAGCTTGTATCGCGGCACCGATGCGGGCACCGCGAATGCGCTCTCCTTCTACCTCGATCGCACGCTGTTCTCGCCGGTCGTCGGCATGACGTTCGGCCTGAGCCCGAAAATGCTGCCGGAAGGATTCGCGGAAGATCGCGCGAAGCTGATGGGCCGCGAGCTCAACATGGAGCGGCTGAAGCAGGCTGTGCCGATGCTGCTCGATCAACTCCGTCCGCAGTTCGCGTGGATCGAAGCGATGCTCGTCGACGGCCGCGCGTACCTCTGCGGTGAGTATCCGACGACGGTCGATTGCTCGGCGTATCACTTGTGCTGGTTCATCACGTCGAACGTCAGCGGGTCGACGCCGCCGCTCGGCGAACTGCCGAAGATCCACGCGTGGATGCAGCGCATGGAGCGCATCGGTCACGGTCAACCGTCGGAGATGAGCTCGCAGGAAGCGCTGGCGATCGCGAAGGCAGCGACGCCGCAGGCTGAAGAGCGAACGGATGCGAATGATCCGTACGGACGCAAACCGGGGATGCGCGTGCAGGTCACGCCGGATGACATCGGGCGCGATCCGGTGGTGGGCGAGCTGCTGGCGTTGTCGACTTATGAAGTGGTGGTCAAGCGGAGCGATCCGCAAGTGGGCGAGGTCGCGGTGCACTTCCCCAGGGCCGGCTTCATCATTCAGCCGGCGCAGTGAAGAGTCAGACTGAAGTCTGACCCACGGGAGAGCGGGCCAGACTTCTTGTGGGTCAGGCTTTAGCCTGACTGCTCATTCCTTCTCCAGCGCTTTCTTTCTCGCGGCTTCAAACTCGTCGCCCGGCACCCAGCCCAGCCCCTGCGCCGCATTCGCGACGTTCAGGCCGACGTAGAAGCCGAGCTGCGCGTCGTCGATCATGCCGTCGTAGTTCCAGGAGTCCTGGATCTCGTCCGACGGCTGGTGGTAGTGCTCCTTCTCGTACTCTTCGTGCACCTGCTTACCCCAGCCCGGCGGCTGGCCGACGAAGTCGGTGCCGGCGTCGAGATACAGCGCGGGCACGCCGATCTTCGCGAAGCTGAACTGGTCGGAGCGGTAGAAGAAGCCGCGATCCGGGAACTGATCCGGCACGACCGTACGACCCTGGAGCTTCGCGATCGCGTCGACGTACTCGTCGATCGTCGACTTGCCCTTGCCGATGAAAATAATGTCCTTGGTGCGGCCCCAGATGTTGCCGCCGTCGTAGTTGATGTTCGCGGCGATCTTGCCAGGCGCGACCGTCGGATGCTCCGCGTAGTACTTCGAGCCGAGCAGACCCTGCTCTTCCGCAGCAACCATCAGCAGCATGATCGAGCGCTTCGGCGGCGTCTTCAGCGCTCTGAACGCCTTGCCGATTGCGAGCACCTGCGCCACGCCGGAAGCGTTGTCCATCGCGCCGTTGTAGATCTTGTCGCCCTTGGCATCGGGTTCGCCGACGCCGAGGTGATCGTGATGCGCGCTGTAGATTACGTACTCGCTCTTGAGCCGCTCATCGCTGCCCTCGAGCACGCCGTAGACGTTCGCGGTCTGCGATTTGTTGATCTTGTTCTTGAACTCGAGCGAAGTGGTGACGCCGAGCGGCACGGGTTGGAAGTCCTTCGACTTCGCGGACTCGACCAGCTTGTCGAGATCCTGGCCCGCGAGCTTCACGAGCTCGCGCGACGCATCCTCGGTCATCCAGCCCTTCACCTGGATGCGCGGCTCGCTCTCCGCAGGCGTCTCGACCTGCTCGCCGCTCCAGGAATTCTGCACGACCTGGAAACCGTAGCCGGCGGACGGCGTCGTGTGAACGATGATCGCGCCCGCGGCGCCCTGGCGCGCGGCGCTCTCGTATTTATAGACCCAGCGGCCGTAGTAGAGCCGCGTGTTGCCGGCGAACAGGTTCGGATCCCAATCCGGATCGTTGTTCAGCATCAGCAGCACTTTGCCTTTCAGGTCCTGGCCCTTGAAGTCGTCCCAGCCATACTCCGGCGCCTGGATGCCGTAGCCGACGAACACGACCTCGGCGTTCTTGATCGAGCCCTTCTCGGTCTGCACACCGCTGCCGGCGATGTACTGGTCCCACCATTTGAAGGACGCCTTCTTGCCGCCCTTGCTGAAGGTCCATTGCTTCGGCATTTCCGCCGTGATGCCGACGACATCGAACGACTGTTGCCAGGTGCCTTCCGGACCTGCCGGCCTGAAGCCGATGTCCTGGAGCTGCTCGACGATGTATTGCCGTGCCTTCTCGTCGCCCGGCGTCGCGGGAGCTCGGCCCTCGAACTCGTCCGCGGAAAGTTTCGCAATCTGTGCACGGAGGTAATCGGGAGTGATCTGGCCGGCAGCGGTTTTCGCGTCGGCAGAAACGGGCGACTGCGGCTCAGGAGCCGGCGCGGGCTCGTGGCGCTTGCACGCGCCGAGCGCGAGCGCAGCTACCATGAAAAAAGGAACAACGAGTGCGCCCGACAGGGCGCGACGGGAATCTGTATACATGGCCCACTCCCGGTCGAGCGATGAGAATCGGCCGCAGACTGTAGCAGAGTGGGATTCAGGAGAGGTATGTGGCCAGCGGGATTCTCATGTGCGCTCGATACTGACGGGTACGAGTGCGGAAACAGTCAGTCGCGGCGCCGAGATGTTGCCGAACTGCGAGCACCGGACGTTGTCGCTGACGATCCGCAAGGACATGTGCGGCAGGACCTGTCTTCGCAACTGCCGTACCAGCTCGCAGTCCGCGGGAGCGAGTCTCATGCCGCGATCCCGCGCGAATGACACCGTCTTCCATGCCGCTCGCAGCCGCGGCAGGTCTTCCGCGGAGACCAGCGTCTCGCCGCGCGTGCGCGCGATCAACACGTCGTGTGAATCGTGCGCGGTCATTTGCTGAACGTTCTGCAACGTCGCTTCGACCGGCGATTCAAGCGTGATCTGGAACCGTGCGGCACCCGCCAGGTCGTCGCAGAACGAGACATGCAAGGCGACCCCTTTGCGGGCGCCGACGCTCAACAGGATGCGCTCGATTTTTTCGCGCAGGCCGCTGCAGGTGTATTGCGTGCCGTCGCCGTGGAACTGGAAATTTATGCGCTGCGCCTTCCAGATCGCATCGACAGCCGCCGCAGTCTCGGCGCGGGCCGCTGCCGTCGCCGCCAGGGATGACGTCGCCAGAGCCGCAGCGAGCAGTACGATCCGCAGCCGGCCGGGGGAGCTCTTCATCGTTTCTCCTGCGTGCACGTCACGCAAACTCACGCGCCGCTGCCGTCATCGCCTGGACGAGCGTGCGCTCGGCGGGCGTCAGCAGCGGATTCCATACGTCGAAGATCAACACGACACGCAACTCGTCGCTGTCGTTGCGCGCCTCGTGCTCGATCGTGTCGTCGAACACGATGGCCTCGCCGACGTTCCAGTGCCGGGTTTCGAAGCCGACGCGAAGCTCGCAGCGCTCGGGAACGATCAAAGGCAGATGCGCCACCAGCCTCGCATTCGTTTCGCCGTGATGCGGCGGAATGCGGGTGCGCGGCGCCAGAACCGAGAACATCACGTTCGGGCACAAGCCGCCGATCTGCGCCATCTCGACTGCCGCGAGCAGCTGCGCAGTCCGGGGACAGCGAATCAGGTTCTGCTCGATACGCGCGCCGCCGCGCCACAGATGCAAAGCGCTCCAACGGTCGGAGTGATTCAGTTCCTGCCACTGGTTGACGGGCTCTCCAGGCCGGTACGCGATGTACGGCGTGAACTGATCGCGCTGGGTGTGGAGCAGCAGTTCGAGCTCGGCGCGGATGACATCCGTCCTGGCTTCCAGCGCGGCAAGCCATGGAAAACAGGAGCGCTCGTGAAAGGGCATGGCAGGCAGCCGCGGCACGTGCAGCTGGTTGCACTCCGCTGCGAACGGCCTCGACCGGCCGGCCATGATCGAAGCAGCCTCGCGCCAGCGCTCCGCGAGCGAAGCAGGAAGCTGCGCCAGCAATTCGCCGAGCCGCCCCTGCAGATGCGCATTGAACTTCTCTGCATGGCGTTCGACGACGCTGCGAGCAAGCTCGAGTTGCGGGCGCAGGGCCGGCAGCCAATGAGGCTCAGCGGGTGCGACCCTGAGCGCGTTGCGATAGGCCAGCGCCGCGCTGAGCGCATCGCCCTGCCGCTCGATCCTGCGAGCCTTCGCCAGCAGGGCTGGCAGGAAGTACGCATCCTGCACGAGCGCTGCTTCGATAGCCTCCTGTTCCCCGGCCCAGTCACCGCTCTCTCTGCAAGCGGCACTCAGCGTGATGAGGACGATCAAGTCCTGCGGCGCAGCCGCACGCGCAGCGCGCAGCAACGCGCAAGCGTCGGCGATGTCGCCACGTTTCAGCGCGTGCGCACCGAGAGCGAAGAGCGCCCGCGGATGGTCGGGACGAAGCCTGCGCACTTCCGACCACAAGCGCTCCGCCTCATGCCACAGGCCCGAATCGGCCAACCGACCTGCGCTGCGCACGAGCTGTTCGACGATCTCGACCATTGGTTCTATCGAGGCGCTCCGCCTTCTGCGGGCAGCAGCGTCGCATCGCGCCCATTGGCGCTATTCCGATCGATCTCGCGAATCGTCTCGCGTGAGCGCCGCACCTCGCGCGCGAGGTCCGACTGCGATCGACAGCGTTCTTTCTTGAAGCGCGTACCGGTCTGACCCTCTCTGCGGCAGACCAGCTCGTTCGCCGCGGCGGTCGTCGGCGCGACAGGATCACCGGCAGGGTGGAAAACGCACCCTGCCAGAGCCAGGCCGATGCCGAGCCACAGTGATCTCGCTGCTGCACGCATCCGCGGCTCCGCTCAGAAGGTCACGTTCACGCCGAGCGAGTACATGCGCCCCAGCGCGTTGTACGCGGCGGGGAAGGTGTTGCCGGAGTTCGAAGCAGTGTCAGCCGCCTCGTTACCCACTACCGGCGGATCCTCCTCGAACACGTCGACGATGCCCACGCTCACGCGAATCCGGTCGAGCGGCCTGTAGCTCGCATGGAGATCGAAGTAATCGTACGAGTCGACCTTCTGGAAGGCGGGGAAGACCGGCACTTCACTTTCGACCGAGCCGAGATGGCGCCACAGTGCGGACACCGAGAACTCGCCGTACGTCCAGGTCGTGCGCTGAATCCAGCGCACCTCGGGGAGGGCGCCGCCCTGCGGGCCGCCGCCGCAGTTGGTGCCGAACTTGCCCAGGCAGTCGATGACCGGTGTGATGGCCGAGCTTTGCGACTCCTGCGTCAGGTACTTGTTCACGTTGCCCGAGAAGCTCAACGCGCCGAAGCGACCGATGTCGACGCCGAACGAGAAGCCGAGCTCGACGCCTTCTGCTCGCAAGTAGTCCAGGTTCGTCGTAAACGTCTCGATGCCCGAGCCGTCGAGCGTCAGCGTGCCACCGATGCGGCGGACCTTCGCGCACTCGCCCGCCAACCCGAGCACATAGCAGGCATCCAGCACCTCCTGCGCGCCGAACCTGCTGATGACGTCCCTGATGTCGATATCGTAGTAGTCGAGCGAGATCACCGGGCTGTTGACGAATGCGAACTCGGGCGTCCAGACCAGGCCCACCGTAAGCGTGTCGGCGACTTCCGGTCGCGGCAGATTCTGCAGATCCGTACCGGCGAAGGAATTGATCTGGCCGACGACGATGTCCTGGACGACGCCGACCTGGCCCGCGGTCATGCCCGTCGATATGCACAGGTTGCGCAACGTCGCATTGGCAGCCAGTACCGCGGCATTCTTGACCGAGCATGGGTCCATCGTGGCGTTGTCCAGGTTGGTCCGCTGCGGCGACGCGAGCTCGCCGACGTTCGGCGCGCGCACGGCGCGCTGCTTCATCGCGCGCACCAGCAGCTGATCGAACGGCTTCCAGCTCAGGCCGTACTTGTAGGTCTCGTTGGTCCCGGTCAGGTTGTAGTCGGCATGGCGATAGCCCAGCTCGAAGTCCAGCGAGCGGACGCCCGGCACGTCGTCGACGACGGGCACCAGCGCCTCACCGAAGAATTCGGTGACGTCGAAGCCTCCCGAGATCGGCAGGATGTTGCCGCCCGCGCCGCCGAGGCAGCTCGACGGCGCGAGCTTCAGGCACTCGTCCGGAACTGTCTCGCCGCGCTCTTCTCGATATTCGGTGCCGAAGCTGACCGCGACCGGCAGCGCAGCCCACGGAACGTGTGCGAACGGCAGCGGCCCGCTGACCGAAGCGGTCGCGATCGTCTGGTCATAGAACTGCTGCTCGATTGCGCTCGCGCTCGAGTAGGCGGCCATCTCACGGGTGATCGAGCCGAAGCCGCCGAACAGGTTGAGCGGCACGCAGGAGGGATCGCGGTTGCGGCAGGTCGGCACGCCGTTGACCGGCACCACGTCGATGGCGTTCGCCACGTTGGTCACGTTGGTGAAGCCGGCGGAGGTATCGGTGCGATTGGACTCGCCGTACTGCAACGACACGTCATAGTCCCAGTCGCCGATGATCCGGCCCCTGGTGCCGATGACGAATTGGAACGCATTGGTGTCGAACGTAGTCGAGCGCTCGTTGAATTCGACTGTGCGGCGACCGTAGGTGATGCGCACATCGTCCGCGACATCGACGACACCATTGGCGTTGAGGTCGCGCCAGTTGGGGAACGCGCCGCCGGTCGATACCGTCGGCGTGGAGCCGGCGCGACCCGCGTTGAACGCATCGATGATCGTGCCACGCGCTGCTGGGCTGATGAATGGGTTGGCAAGCGGCGTCCACAGCGCGCTGCCGAAGATGCCTGAAGGCGCCACCTGCGTACGCACGTTCGTGCCGCTGTAGGCAAGGCGCGCGTACGCCTCCGCGTGCTCGCTGACTACGAAGCTGCCCAGCGCCGATCCGCCGAAACGTTCCTGCGGCGTCTGGTAGTAGTTGTAGGGGTTGAAGTTGAAGACGCTGCAGTTCGACCCGACGGAGCCGTCGTCGCGGAATTGTCCGATCCCCGCGCCGCCTGCGACCGAGATCCGGGTCGGCAGCGTCGTGGTGGAGCCGCCGGCAGCGACCGAGTTGGGCCCGCCGCAACCCGCAGGTGCCGGCGTCGGGGCGACGCCGTTCAGGTAGTTCTGGTAGTTGGCGCCGGTTGCGGTGTCGATGCCGAGCCGGCCGAGCGGGCGGGCGCCGAGCTGCACGCCGGTGCGATCGGACCAGTTGATGCCGAGCACGACGTTGCCGCGGCCGTCGGCGACGTTCGCGCCCACCGTCAGCGAGGCAGTGCGAATCTCGCCATCCTCCTCGCCGTACTGCGACATGTCGTAGTTGAGATCGATGCCCTCGAAGTCGTGGCGCAGGATGAAATTGATGGCGCCGGCGATTGCATCGGAGCCGTAGACTGCCGACGCGCCGCCGGTGACGATATCGATGCGCTCGATCAGCGCTGTGGGAATGATCGACGTATCGACCAGTCCGTTGTGGTTGTACGGCGTGGCCCGCTTGCCGTCGATCAGCACGAGGTTGCGCTGCGGACCGAGGCCCCGCAGGTTGACCGTTGCCGCGCCCGCAGAGCCGTTGTTCGCGTTCTGGCCGTCGCTCGGAATCGTGATCGGCAGGATGCGCAGGATCTTCTCGATTTCCGGCTCGAGCTGCGACTGAATCTCGGCAGAGCCGATCGAGAAGATCGGGCTGGACGAGACGGCGCCGGGCACGACGATGCGCGTGCCGGTCACGACGATCTCCTGAATGGTGTCGTCCGCCGCCTGCACGCAATTCGTCATCGTCGCCGACATGGCCGCGCCCGAGAGCAGGGCGCAACGCACGGCGTCCCGTAGTGTTCTGTTCGACATGGAAAGCCTCCGCTGTTCTTGTCTCGCGTGACCGTAGCAACGGTGCTGCGCGTGCGGGCGACTGTGCTTGCGTTTGCAGGAGACTCAGGTTGCGAAAGCGCGGCAGCGCGACTTCAGTCGAAGCCGATGCGCCGCGCGCCCTCGCGGATCAGCGCTACGCCGTTCTCGTCGAGGCGAAACGCACGCAGCAGATCTGCGGCGGTGTAGTGCGGAAGAGTCCGCCGAATCGCGGCGACATGCGCGCGCGCTTCGTCGAGCGCACCGATGAGAGCCAGATTGCAAGCGGCGATCGCATGGATGTGCGGATGCGCGTTCGGACGCGAGGCGGCCTTCACTCCCCACTCGGCGGCCTCGCCGAAGCGGCCGAGCCGCATGAGCGCGACGGCGCGCGCACCGAGCATCCCGAACAGCAGCGGGTCGAACGGGCTGAGCTGGCGCGAGTGATCGGCATAGCGAATCGCCGCGAGCGGGTCGCCGGCCTGAGCGAGCACGAATGCCAGCGTGTAGTGGCCGAGCGCGAAGTTCGGGCTCAGGTCGATGGCCCGCTCCAGCTCGACGATGCATTGCTCGTGACGGCCGTGCAGCCACAACGCCCGGCCCATTGCCCAGTGCGCCGCCGGGTCGCGGTCGTCGACCATCAGGCTGCGGCCCGCCGCTTCGAAAGCACGGTCGATCTCCGCTTCGCGCTTGCCCCAGCCCTGGAACGCGTTCTGGAAATGCGTGAACGACAGGCCCGCGTACGCCCGCGCGAACGTCGGATCGAGCTGCACCGCCGTCGCGAAGAAGCGTTGCGCGCGCTCGTTGTCGTCCTTGTTGAACAGGTACATGTGCCAGAGGCCGCGATGATGCGCCTCCCACGCGTCGAGGGAATTCGGCGGCCGCAGGATCGCACGATTGCGCTCGATCATCTCGATCTCGTGCTCGATCGACGCGACGATCTGATTGCCCAGCTCGTCGAGCACCACGAACGCATCGTCGGGCCGATGGTTGAACAGCTCCGCCCAGACGATGCGCGCAGTCCGCGTCTCGGCCAACTCGACGTTCACCGACAGATGCTGTTCGTCGCGCCGCACGGATCCGCTCACGACGTAGTCGACGTTCAGCATGCGTCCGGCTTCCTCGGCGCCGACGTGCCGGTCATGCAGGGCGAACACTGTTCCCTGCGCGATGACGAACAGGCTGCGCAGCTTCGCGAGCCTCGTGATCACGTCGTGCGCGAGCGCATCCGCGGTTCCGCCGCGTTCGTGCCGGCCGGCCGAGGCATCCACGAACGGCATGACTGCAATGGATGCCCGGCGCGCCGCGACCACCCAGCCCTCGGCAGGACTGGCTGCCGGCGGCGGGCCGGGCACGTGCGTCCTCGCCAATCGCCAGGCCTGCCGGAGTGCCGCGCAATCCTGTCCGTCCGACTCGAAGGCCCGCACGGCCGCCGCCAGGTGCTCTTCGCCTTCGCGGATCCGTCCGCTGCGGGCCAGCGCACTCAGCAGGCGTTCGTGAACGTGCTGATCGAACGGCTCGAGCTGCACCCACTTCTCCAGATAGGCGAACGCCTCCGCCTCGGCAACGCGCTGGACAAGGTGCTCCAGGAGCGTGACCTGCCATCCTCGAAAGCGTCGCCGCTGCGCGGTGAGCCAGGCGGTGAAAGCCGGACTGCGGTCGATCTCCAGGCCTTCCAGCACATCACCGCTGAACAGCAGCACCAGCGCCCGCTGACGTTCGAGACTGAGCGAGGGAATGCCGGCGGCGACGGCGTGCGCGATCTCCAGCGCGTCGACGACGCAATCCGACAGATCGAGCCGGATGGTGTCGTCGCGCGCGTGTACGCGCGGGTGCCCGGGCTCATCGACGATGCCGCGGATCTTGCTCAGGCACCAGCGCAGCTCGCCGCGCGGATCGTTGGGTACATCCCACAGGAGCTCGCACAGCTGCGCCCGCATCACCGGGCGGGGCGCCAGGGCCAGATATGTCAACAGTGCGCGAACCTTGCGCGACGTGGGCAGCACCACTGCAGTACCGCCGCGATGGACCGCAGCCTGCCCGAGCAGCTGGATGTGAATCGAAGATCCTGCTGACGTTTCCACGCCGCCTACCACGCTTCGTTCCAAGTGCCGTCGTCAGATTCCGCTTTCGAATTATGAAGACGCCAGGAGCACACGGGCCCGGCCACAGGCGCTCGTGAGTGACGGCGCAATGGGCGCAGGCTGCAGCACCACCTGCTCAGCGAAGCGGAAATTCGGAGCGGACCAGCGCTTCGACCCGTGGCGTCGGCCGCAGCCGGGTCGCCGAAACCGAGCAGGTGAATCCGGTTGCGCCGCGAATCTGCAGCTTCGGAAATATCTGGCTGCGCAGGTCGTCGAGCAGGTCGCAGTCGCTCATGATCACGTACCGGCGCAACGGTATGCGCTGCCAGGAAGCAGCGAAACGCTCGATGTCCACCGGCGTCGGCAGCGCCACGTGCCTGAGCTGCGCCGCGAGGCGCTGATGCGGCTCGAAGCTGGTCGCGGCACGGATGTTTTCCTCGGTGGCCGCGGCGGGCGACGCCAGCGTGATCAGCACCTGTGCAGAGCTGATCGGCTCGCCGGTTCCGCAGCGGGTGTCGACGGCGATCGACTCGTGGGCGCCGACTGCCAGCAGGATCGACCGGATCTTGTCCTCCAGGCCATCGCACGAGTACAGAGCGCGCGTGCTGGAATAGTGGAGCTCGAGCCGTTGCACCTGCCAGATCGCCTGGATCGATTCCGCGTGACCGGGAACTGCTGCGCACAGCGCGATCGCGCACGCGATCGCTCGCGCCCCGCGGCGGCAGCGGCCCGCGTAGGAGTTTTTCTGGTCCAATGCAGCTCCCCTATTGATCTTTCAATCGACGGTAACAACCGGCCGTGGGAGCCGGCGTGGAATTCGCGCCTCTCGCAGCTGGCGTGGGCTGAACCCAGTCCAGCGCCGGATCTGCCGCAGCAGGGTCGTGCGCTCCGGAAAGCCCACACTGGAGGCGACTTCGTTGACGGTCAGCTGCGTCGTCTGCAACAGGCGCGCGGCCACGGCGCTGCGCTTGCGCTGCAGGTAGGCGACGGGCGTGATGCCATGAACGCGCGTGAACAGCCTCAGGAAGTGATACTTCGACAGGCAGGCGACGCGGGCGACCTCATCGAGGTCCAGCGCTCGCGCATAGTTCGTCTGCAGAAAATCCGTCGCGAGCCCGATACGTCGAAACAGCTCGCGGCGCCGGGCCGGACACATGAGGCGCAGCTCGTCGGCGCGCCTGAGTGCGCGCGCGCGATGCGCCTGCATGCGCTCGAGCAGGAACTGCAGCTGCTCCTCGTACCACGCCTCATCGTCGACCCCCTGCAGCAAGTGGACCTTGATGAAGCGCAGCACAGGGCTGACCAGCTTGTTGTGCGGCTGAAGATTCTCCGCGAACCCGGGCAGGGCGCCTTCGAGTGCCGTGCCGTCGTCGAGCGCCTGGTCCAGCGTCCGCGTCAGTGCCGCCGCAGTCTCCTCGACCAGGCCGGGTCGGAAGCAGATCGACAACGATTGCACCGGCCACGGCGCGTGAATGCTGGTCGAATACACGCGGCCGTGGTTCAGGATCAGGAAGCAATCGTCGTCGATGCCCAGAGTTCGGCCGCCGACGTGGCAGTACTCCGTCCCGCCCCAAGCCGCACGGATCGAGAGCGTGTGCGTGCACGGTCCGAAGTCCGCGCGCCGGCTGCGCCCGAGCACGACGCAGTTCTCGCGGCCCCACTTCGCATGGAACCGCTGGCGGAATTCGCCGCTCGCCGAGGCCAGGTCCGGCAACGAACGCAGCAGCATTCACTTGCTACGCGGGTCGTCGCCGGGATTGACGTAGGTCACATCGAAGGGACCCATGCCGTTGATCTGCACGACCGATTCGACTTCGGCCGCGGCGTAGTGCGGCATGCCCGCGGGAAGGTTGACGAAGCTCGCCGCCGGCAGCGGCGTCGCCTTCGCGCGATCCACCTTCTCGCCGTGCATGATGGCGACCTTGCCCGAGAGGATCGTGACGACCTCCGCCTGCGAATGCCGGTGCGGCGGAATGAGGAATCCGGCGGGGAACTTCAGGCGCAGGACGAACGGCCCTTGCTTCATTGGATCGCCGAGCAGGACTGCTGCCTGCGCGCCCGCAGGCAGCGAGGGCGGCGCGGCGCCCCACTTCACCTGGTCGGCGGCCACAACGGTGTGTGGCGCGTTATCGGATTGCGCGGCGACGCTGACGGCCGCCACGACTCCCAGAGTGATCAGACGAACAATATGCTTCACGACTCGCTCCCTCATGCAACGACGATGTGCAGAGGGAACGTAATGACCGGGCGTGGGAGCGGACGTGGAATCCCGCGTGGAATCCGCGTGATGCAGGTCGCAGTGAGCAACCAGCCCATCCCGCGCCTGTGACCCAGGTCCGGGCGGCTTCCGCAGGTGTTGCGCGAAACTGGCGCTGGGTCACATCAGGAATGGAGCACGCTGCCGATACCGTCAGCGAGAGTCAGCTCACGGATTTCGTCGGTATGGATTCCAGCCTCGCCATGGCGCAATTGCCGCTCATCGTGTGCCTCGCCGTCGTTGTGGCGGCCGGTCTGATTGCGGCTATTTCATACCTGCAGCGGCAAAGGGCCCTCGACGAGCTCGCCGTGCAGCGCGCCGCTGCGACCGCTGCGGGCAAGATCATCTACAACGACGCACCGACCGTTAAGGTCTCGGATTCGCAGCGCGTCGATCGGCGACGCAAGATCGTGCGTCTCACGGCTGGCGAGCACGTCGACATTCTCGAAACCCCCGCAGGCCTGGAGCCGCGTTTCCGCATCACGCTGAAGTCGGTCGTGCGCATGGCCGATGCTGCTCATCTCGCGGTGGCGTTCGGCGGCACTCGCGTGAGCTGCGGTCCGCTGGTGCAGGAAAAGTCGACCAACGAATTCATCGTGCCGCGCGCGCTGGGCGATGAGCCGCGGAGCTCGATTTTTTATTTTTATGAGAAGGGCAGCTCGCTGGATTTCATGCGCATCAAGGTGAAGTCGCTGGATGCAGAGGCAGGGACAGCGGAGCTGGATGTGATGCAGGTGTCGGCGCATTGGCCGAAGGCGGAGTGAGAGAAGAAGAGTCGGGCTAAAGCCCGACCTACAGGCCTCCCACACAGGTCAGTTCGAAACCTGCAGGTCGGGCTTTAGCCCGACAATCTTCTCTTATATAAGAGCTGCCGCATGCCCGCGTCAGCCGCCCCTCTCCCCCTCTCCTTCTACTCCCGCGAAACGCTCCTCGTCGCACGCGACCTGCTCGGCATGCACCTGGTCCACACCGGTCCATCCGGCCGCCAGGTCGGGCGCATCGTCGAGACCGAGGCGTACAAGGGACCGCGCGATCTCGCGGCGCATTCCGCGCGCGGCCGCACGAAGCGCACCGAGGTCATGTTCGGGCCGCCGGGCCATGCTTATGTCTATTTCATCTACGGCTTCTGGAACTGCCTCAACGTCGTGACTGCCGCCGAAGGTGTCCCGCACGCGGTGCTGATCCGAGCACTCGAGCCGGTCGCGGGCATTGACGACACGACGCACGGCCCCGGGCTGCTCTGTCGCGCGATGCATATAGATAGAGCGCTGAACGGCGTCAGCCTGCGGCGGGCCCCACTGTGGATCGAGCGGCCCGCGGCCCACAGGCCGCCCCGCGTCGCGCGCAGCGCGCGGATTGGCGTGGATTACGCCGGGGACTGGGCGCTGAAACCCTGGCGCTTCTTCGATCGGGATTCTCCGTACGTCAGTACGGTGAGCGCGGCGCAGCGGAAGAAAGCCTTGAAAAGCAGCGGTTAGGCGTTATGGAGGAGCGGGTTTATCATCCGCGCCCCATGCTTCCAGCCCGCGAACTCTTCTCCTACCGCAAATACTGGGCGTCCCGGTTCGGGACCGCCCCGTTCCTGCCCATGTCTCGCGAAGAGATGGAGGCGCTCGGCTGGGACAGCTGCGACATCATCATCGTCACCGGCGATGCTTACGTCGACCATCCGAGCTTCGGCATGGCGATCGTCGGGCGCGTGCTGGAAGCGCAGGGCTTCCGCGTCGGCATCATCGCGCAACCGGACTGGCACTCCGCGCAGGATTTCGCGCGGCTAGGCAAGCCCAACCTGTTCTTCGGTATCACCGCCGGGAACATGGATTCGATGGTGAACCGCTACACCTCGGATCGCCGCATCCGCAGCGATGACGCGTACACGCCGGACGGCGCCGGCGGCTTGCGGCCCGATCGCTCCGTGATCGTCTACGCGCAACGCGCGCGCGAAGCTTTCCCCGAGGCACCGGTCGTGATCGGTGGTATCGAAGCGAGCCTGCGTCGCATCGCACACTTCGACTACTGGTCGGAGAAAGTGCGCCGCTCGATCCTGCTCGACGCGAAGGCGGACCTGCTCGTGTACGGCAACGGCGAGCGTCAGATCGTCGAGATCGCGCACCGGCTCGCGAAGGGCGAAAGCATCGAGACGATCGACGACCTGCGCGGCACAGCGTTCGTGCGGCGCGCCACTCCGTCCGACTGGACGGAGATCGATTCGACGACAATCGATGAGCCCGGCAAGTTGAATCCGCCGATCGACCCGTACGCGATGGAAGGCGCGAAGCCCGCCGCCGCGCAACCGTGCTCGACGTCGGATCCGCAGGCAGCGAAAGTCGTCAGGTTCTATCGGCACGTGCCGACTTCGCAGCGCGAGCACTCAGTGATCCGCATGCCGAACTACGACGCCGTGCGCGACGATCCGGTCCTGTACGCGCACGCCTCGCGCATCCTGCATCTCGAATCGAACCCGGGCAACGCGCGTGCGCTGGTGCAGCAGCATGGCGACGTCGACGTGTGGCTCAATCCGCCGCCGCTGCCGCTCTCGACGAAAGAGATGGATGCGATCTACGAGCTGCCGTATCGGCGCGTGCCGCATCCGTTCTACGGCAAGGCGAAGATCCCCGCGTACCAGATGATCCGCTTCTCGATCGCGATCCAGCGTGGCTGCTTCGGCGGCTGCACGTTCTGCTCGATCACCGAGCACGAGGGCCGCATCATCCAGAGCCGCTCGGAAGAGTCGATCATCAAAGAGGTCGAGACCGTGCGCGACACGGTGCCGGGCTTCACCGGCGTGATCTCCGACCTCGGCGGGCCGACGGCGAACATGTATCGCCTCGCCTGCAAGTCGCGCGAGATCGAGTCGGCATGCCGGCGCCCGTCGTGCGTCTTCCCCGGGATCTGTCCGAATCTCAACACCGACCACACGCCGCTGATCAAGCTGTACAAGCGCGCGCGCACGCTACCGGGCATTCGCAAAGTGTTGATCGGTTCGGGCGTGCGCTACGACCTCGCGGTCGAATCGCCCGAGTACGTGAAGGAACTGGTCCAGCATCACGTCGGCGGCTATCTGAAGATCGCGCCGGAAGCGATCGGCGAAGGGCCGCTGTCGAAGATGATGAAGCCGGGCGTCGGCTCGTACTACCGCTTCAAGGAGCTGTTCGAGAAATACTCGAAGGAAGCGGGCAAGGAGCAGTACCTGATTCCGTACTTCATCGCAGCGCATCCCGGCACGACCGACGAGGACATGCTCGAGCTGGCGCTGTGGTTGAAGAAGAACGGCTATCGCGCCGACCAGGTGCAGGCGTTCCTGCCCTCGCCGATGGCGACCGCGACGGCGATGTGGCACTCGGGCAAGAACCCGCTGCGCAAGGTCACGCACACGAGCGATGGCGTGCACATTCCCAAGGGATTGAAGGTCCGCCGGCTGCACAAGGCATTCCTGCGCTGGCACGACGCGAACAACTGGCCGATGCTGCGCGAAGCACTGCGTCGCATGGGCCGCGCCGATTTGATCGGCCCCGGCAAACAGCACCTGATCCCCGCGTGGCAACCGATCGGCACCGGCACTGCGCCGGAAGGCAAGCGCAAGGCAGCGGCGAAGCCGTTCCGCACGCAGCACACCGGATTGAAAGGTGTGAAGTTGCCGAAGCGACGGAAGGGGAAGTCGGGCTAAAGCCCGACCTACAGCTCTTCTTTCCGATCTCCGTGGTCTCGGCGGGGTCCCCGAGAAATCGTTCCACTGGCCTCTCGCACTCCACGACCCTTACACGATTTCTTGGGGTGCCATAAAAAAAAGGCCCGCCGAAGCGGGCCAGTCAGGGGGTCAGGGGAAACAGCGGAGAAAATCAGAACGAGTGGGCGAGCTGCACGCCACCCCAGTACGCGGCGCGCGCTGCATTGCCTTCGCGCAACTCGGCAGTCTGGTAGTGCAACGCATAGCTCAGCTCGGTATTCGGAAACAGTTGCGTCATCACGCCAATCCAGGCTTCGGCGACCAGCGGCTCGATCTCATCGAACGAGTAGCGCACGTCGCTGTGCCGGAACTGACCCTGCAGGAACGCGTTGTAGGCGCGCGCCGTGATCTTGGCGCCGGCGAAGAAGTAAATCTCGCGCTGCATGCCCAGCGACTCGGTCGGCGTCGGCGCGGCAATGTAGTCCGCCAGCTCCGGCGTGAAGCTCCACCACGGCGTGTCGAAGCGACCGACGCGCAGGGACACAGCGGCGCTGGTCTGCGTCAGGTAGCCCACGCTGCCTGAGACAGTCGTCTTGACGTCGATGCGACCGGTCGGATCCGCGTACACCAGGTCGTGACGCGCAAGCATGTAGCGTGCAGTCGGCTCACCACCGGAAGAAATCTGATGGTCGTAACCCTGCGGGGCTTCGGAGCCCACGGCTTTGTGGACGGCATCGTGCAGGTCTTGCGACACATGCAGACCCAGCACGCCCACGGTCAGGCTGCTCGACCACGCGCCGCGATCGTCTGCATCGATGCGCATGCGGCCGTTCGAGGCAAACAGCAGGCTCGCGTAAGGCCGATCGGCCTGCTGTGCCTCGGCGGTAACTATGTCGGTCGGCGTGAATGCGATCAGGCCGATCTGCCGCGCGTGACGCACGCTCGCGGCGGGTGAACCTTCGAACAAGTCATCGATGCTCTTGAGCACCGGGTCGAGCGACAGAAAGCTGTCGCGTGCAGCAGTGCCCGACAACGTGATGGCCATGCCACCCGTGTAATCGCGATCGAGATTGCGGCCCGCGAACAGATCGTTGTCGATGTGCACACGCACGCCGCTGACCTCTTGCTCCGGCATCCACGTGCGCCAGGCATCGTCCTGGGCGCTCGCATGGGAGACGGGCAGGATCAGCGCCGCGGCCAGCACGGCGAGGGCAACGAGTGTTATCTGTTTCGCGGACTCCATGACTGTCTACTCTTCGAACCTTTGCCAGTGACTCTTCGTTGGTTGCTACTTTCCTCGATGCATCGCACCGGATAAACGCGGCGACGGGAATGACATTCATGACCGCCGCGTTCGGAATCAGTTGCCGTGCTTACGCAGGACCTGTCCCGCCGGATGCGAATACCGGTGAATGCAAGCATCCAACCGGTGAATACGCTTCTCATCGAACCACGTGACGCAGATTAAGACCGTTGCGTGAGAGAACAGTCGTACGAGGCGTGAAGCGGGCGTGAAAAAAAGCACCTCCGGCACCGTGATGACGCCGCAACGGACCAGAAAGTGACAGGGTTTGAGCGCCAGGAATGGCGCAATGCCCTTTCGTTATTAAGCCTCTTCTGGGATCAAACCTTGGCCAGCTCCCATTGCACCAGCGGTAGCCCACGCCGGACGTAAAGTCCGAATCCGGCATGTCGGAAGTGCCGCGCAAGCCGCCTGCGATACCAGTCCGTTGAGCGCAGGTGAATGTCTTCGTCGCTGCAGGATTGATCCGCGTTGCGCCGCCAGTCCTCACGCGTCGGGACGTGCAGGAACAGCGCGCCGCGACACAGTCGACCGAGGTTGGCGATTGCACGCGCGGCTTCGACGTCGGTCAGGTACTGCAGGACGTCGTAGCAGATCACCAGGTCGAACCGCGTGCGCGTGCGATACGAAGCAATCGATGCTTGCGTCCAGCCGTAGCGCTCGCAGATGTGACTGCTGAATTCGATGCCCGTGTACTTCGCACGAGGAAACGCACGCAGCAGCGGTCGGCGCATCCAACCCAACCCGCACCCGGCATCAAGAATGGTGCGTACCGGTAGCTCGAGATGTTCGACCAGTGCCGCAACGGTGCGGGCGCGTTCCGCCGTCTCGGCGCGCGTGGTCACTTTGGTTCGCGGGTTGAAATAGAACCGGCGGTAGAAAGCAGCGTCGAAGGCGTTACGTGGCATAGGGGCAGATAGTGCAGAACTTGACTCTGCTCTCCCAGTCCCCACCTACCCGCCATGTCCCACAGGGATCTTCTTCATGGCTATCCGTAACCCGCCGGCGTGGATGTGGGCCGAAGCGTGCGAGCTGCTGGAGCAGGCGCAACGGCTGCAACGGCAATTCTTTCGCTTCGGACGCGCTGTCGAGGCCCAACCGCGCTGGGAACCCCCCGTAGACATCGTTGCTTATGGGGATGCGGTTCAGGTGACGGTGGCATTGCCGGGCGTCGCGGCGGAGCACGTCGAGGTCCATGCGGAGGGCGACCTGATCGTGGTCGCGGCGGAGCGTGCCCTGCCCATGCAGCGGCATGCGACGGCTCTGCATCGGCTGGAGATCCCATACGGGCGCTTCGAGCGGCGCATCGCGCTGCCGACGGGGCGCTACGAGCTAACGGAGCGAAGTTACACGAACGGATGCCTGGTCCTGCGCTTCACCCAGCGCTGAGCGGAGCTGCAAGCAATGAACGATTCGGAACGCAAAGACGACACCACTACTCCGGCCGAGAAGACGATCTCGGACGACATGCTGATCATTGTGCCGGTGCGCAACCTGGTGCTGTTCCCGGGCACCGTCGTGCCGGTCGCCATCAATCGCGAGCGCTCGCTGGCCGCAGCGCAGGAAGCGGTGCGCGCGGAGCGCAAGGTCGGTTTCGTGTTACAGCACGATCCGGACCTGCAGTCGCCTACCGGCCGCGATCTCTACAAAGTCGGCACGGTCGCGAGCATCGTGCGCTATGTCACCGGCCAGGACGGCACTCATCACCTCGTCGTCCAGGGCGAGCGCCGCTTCCGCGTGCTCGATTGGCAGAACGGTCTGACATTCATGGTCGCGCGCGTCGAATACCTGGCCGAGACTCCCACGACTCCGGAGATCGAGGCGCGCGCGCTCAACCTGAAGCGTCTCTCGGCCGAAGCGGTCTCGCTGCTGCCGCAGGCGCCCGCCGAGCTGGCGAATGCGATCCAGGCGCTGGAGTCGCCCTCGACGCTCGCCGACCTGATTTCCAGCTTCATGGACATCAAGGCGAACGAGAAACAGGAGCTGCTCGAGAACACCGATCTCCAGGCGCGCCTCGACCGCGTCGCCGAGCTGCTGACCAAGCGCATCGAAGTGCTGCGGCTCCAGCGCAAGCTGGAGGAGCAGACGCGCGAAGCGATCGACGAGCGCCACAAGGAGGCGCTGCTGCGCGAGCAGCTTCACCAGATCCGCAAGGAGCTGGGCGAGGAAGGCGAGTCCGGCGAAGAGATCGCCGAGCTGCGCAAGTCGATCGAGAGCGCCGGCATGCCCGAGGAAGCGCTCGAACAGGCGCGCAAGGAGCTCAAACGGCTGGAGCGCATGTCCGACGCCAGTGCCGAATACTCGCTGCTGCGCACCTGGCTCGACTGGATGCTGCAGCTCCCGTGGTCGAAGGTCGACGACGAGTCGATCGACATCGAGAAGGCGCGCCGCGTGCTCGACGAGGATCACTACGGCCTCGACAAGATCAAGCGCCGCATCGTCGAGTACCTCGCCGTGCGCAAGCTCAATCCGCAGGGCCGCAGCCCGATCCTGCTGTTCGTCGGTCCGCCGGGCGTCGGCAAGACTTCGCTCGGTCAGAGCATTGCACGCGCGCTCGGCACTAAGTTCGCGCGCGTCAGCCTCGGCGGCGTGCACGACGAGGCGGAGATCCGCGGTCATCGTCGCACCTACATCGGCGCACTGCCGGGCAATATCGTGCAGGCCATCCGCAAAGCCGGCACGCGCAACCCGGTGCTGATGCTCGACGAGATCGACAAGCTCGGCTCCGGCATCCAGGGCGATCCGTCGTCGGCGCTGCTCGAGGTGCTCGATCCGGAACAGAACAACACGTTCCGCGACAACTACCTCGGCCTGCCCTTCGACCTGTCGAAAGTGATGTTCATCGCCACCGCGAACATGCTCGACACGATTCCCGGGCCGCTGCGCGACCGCATGGAAGTGATCGAGCTCACCGGCTACACGGAGGACGAGAAGGTCGAGATCGCCAAGCGCTATCTCATGCGCCGTCAGCTCGAAGCGAACGGCTTGAAGGCGGAGCAGGCGTCGATCACTGACGCGGCGTTGCGACAGATCGCGCGCGATCACACGCGCGAGGCCGGCGTGCGCAACCTCGAGCGCATGATTGGTGCAGTCCTGCGCAACGTCGCGGTGCGCATTGCCGAAGGCTCGATCGAGCAGCAGACCATCGATGTCGACGATCTGCCGCCGATCCTCGGTGCCGCGCGCTTCGAGAGCGAGGTCGCGATGCGCACCAGCGTGCCGGGCGTGGCCACGGGGCTGGCCTGGACGCCGGTCGGCGGCGACATCCTGTTCATCGAGGCGACGCGCGTGCCCGGCCACGGCAAGCTGATCCTCACCGGCCAGCTCGGCGATGTCATGAAGGAGAGCGCGCAGGCCGCGCTATCCCTGGTGAAGTCGCAAACCTCGCGGCTCGGGATCGACTCCGGGATCTTCGATAAGAGCGACGTGCACATCCACGTGCCCGCCGGCGCGATTCCGAAGGACGGCCCGAGCGCGGGCGTGGCCATGTACACGGCACTGGTGTCGCTGTTCACCAACCGCACCGTCGCGCACAGCCTGGCGATGACCGGTGAAGTGAGCCTGCGCGGCCTGGTGCTGCCGGTCGGCGGCATCAAGGAGAAGACGGTCGCAGCGCATCGTGCTGGCATTCGCAAAGTACTGCTGCCAGCGCGCAACCGGAAGGACCTCGAAGACGTACCCAAGGTGGTGCGCGACGAAGTTCAGTTCGTGTTCTGCGAGCGTGTCGATGAGATCGTGCGTGAAGCACTCGGCATCGACCTCGTGAAGCCGGTCACAGTGGCGGCCTGAACCCCCCCTGAATCAGGATCGCGAGTTGTCCACAGCCCGAAAGGGCTGTGGACGCTTCCGTGCGTCGCGGTCTTAACGAACCTCAGGGTCAATCGCATTGCAAGATTTGCCCGAAGGGAGTAATCAGGAGTCATGGTCCGCGCTCCCGCATGCGAGCTGCGCGATCCCCCGCGCAGTCCAGCTCAATCTCAGCGAGCTGACGGTCCTGCATCACTCATCGATTCCAAAATGAGGCATGGAACATGTGTTGCTGCGGATCAGTCTTTGTCTTACGAACACTGTGAACTGCGTGCGAGTGTGCACAGACTAACGAGCGTATAGCCCAAGAGAAATTATGGAGGGCGGTTCGATGCAGTCAGACAGCCCCAGAGGAAGCTCGCAACGCGGCGGCGAGAGCTTCGTCGAGGCCTTGAGCGCGTACAGCAGGTTCCACCGCGCACAGCACTGGTCCGGCACGTTCGGCGAGTTCCTGCGCACGGTGCTGCCGGGCAGCGGCCGCCAGCTCGCCCGCGCCAGCCATGAATACCTGTGGGACATGCTCTGCTGGTTCGGCAAGAACCACCCCGTGGCCAGCACCACCTCTCCCGCCGGCGCCACCAACGGCAACGGTGAGCCCGCGGGCCCGAAGGAATTGTTCAAGCGCGAGCTGTTCGGCATCGACGAGCCGCTCGGCCGCGTCGTTGACTACTTCAAGGCGGCCGCCGCGGGCTCCGACGTGGGCCGGCGCCTGTTGCTGCTGCTCGGTCCCCCGTCCGGCGGCAAGTCGACGATGGCGATCCTGCTCAAGCGCGGTCTCGAGGAGTACAGCCACACGGATGAAGGCGCGATCTACGCGTTGCAGGGCTCGCCGATGCACGAGTCGCCGCTCAATCTCGTACCGGCCAGCCTGCGCGCAGAGTTCCGCGAGACCTATGGCGTCGAGATCCGCGGCGAGCTCAGCCCGTGGGCACGCGATCGCCTGGAGCGCGAGTTCGAGGGCGACTTCCTGCGCATGCCCGTGGAGCGCATCTTCCTTTCGGAAGCTTCACGCATGGGCGTAGGTACTTATGCGCCGCATGATCCGACGACTGCAGATCTCGCGGACCTCGTGGGCTCGGTCGACCTGTCGAAGGTCGCACAGTATGGTGACGAAGGTGATCCGCGCGCCTGGTCGTGGTCGGGTGCCGTCTATGCCGCGAGCCGCGGCATGCTGGAGATGATCGAGATCCTGAAGGTCAAGCGCGAGTTCCTGTATCTGCTGCTGACGCTGACCCAGGAGAAGAACGTCAAGGTGTCGCGCTTCCCGCTCATCTACCTGGACGAGACGATCCTCGCGCACACGAACCTTGCCGAGTTCCACAAGTTCCTGCAGGAAAAGGAGAACGAGGCGCTGCTCGACCGCATGGTCATCGTCAAGGTGCCGTACACGCTGTCGTTCGTAGAAGAGTCGCGCATCTACAACAAGCTGGTGTCCGCGGCTCCGGCGTTTCGCGATGTGCACCTCGATCCGCACGCGCTGCGGCTCGCGTCGGTGTTCGCTGTCCTGACGCGCCTGCTGAAGCCGGAGCGCGAAGGCCTCGACCTGACGAAGAAGCTGCGCCTGTACGCGGGCGAGAGCGTGGAAGGCTTCCCGGAGAACGAGATCACGCGCCTGCGGTCCGAGTCGCCCGAAGAGGGTCTGACCGGCGTCAGCCCGCGCTTCGTCGTCAACTCGATCTCGAACGCGATCACGCGCAGCGACAAGAAGAGTCTGACCAGCATGGAAGTGCTGCTCGCGCTCAAGGACTCGATCGAGAACGACGCCCGCATGGATGCGAAGGCGAAGAAGCTGTGGATCGATTACCTGGTGCTGGCGCGCAAGGACTTCTACAACCGCTGGGTCAAGGAAGACGTGCACCGCGCGCTGTTCGCGTCGTTCGAAGACGAAGCGCAGCAGCTGCTGGACAAGTACCTGGACGAAGTGGAGGCCTCGCTCGACCATCGCGAGGTCACCGATCCGATCACCGGCGAGTCGCGTCCGGCGGACGAGCGCTTCCTGCGCTCGGTCGAGGACAAGATCAAGGTATCGGAGTCGGGCAAGATGAC
>Ga0209382_10002445_pt1 | contig 27106 bp, 25 predicted proteins | sample SoiMetdeltSBSDD5_FD_187599 | JGI IMG/M metagenome (GOLD analysis project Ga0209382, IMG submission 187599) | Bulk soil microbial communities from a Populus tree surrounding site in Tennessee, USA - Soil MetaG P. deltoides SBSDD5 (SPAdes) (version 2) | ecosystem: Environmental > Terrestrial >... | reverse complement strand
CGGTCGCGCTGGCATGGATGACGAGATCGCGCCCCGCGGCGGCCAGCGCCGGCAGAGCGAACCGCACGCCCAGCGCCTCGGCAACCTCGGCCCGGCCGGGGTCGGTATCGACCAGTTGCACGTCAACGCCGGGGAACCGGGCGACCAGCGCCGCGACGCAGCACCCGACCATGCCGGCCCCGACCACCGTGATCCGGTCTCCGACCAGTGGTGCCGCGTCCCACAGGGCGTTCACCGCGGTCTCCACCGTGCCGGCCAGCACGGCCCGCCGGGGTGGGACCGGGTCGGGCACGGGGATCACCGCGCCGGCCGGTACCACGTACTCGGTCTGATGTGGATAGAGGCAGAAGACGGTACGGCCGCGCAACTCCGGCGGGCCCGCCTCGACCACGCCGACGTTGAGGTAGCCGTACTTCACCGGCCCGGGCAGCTCGCCGTCCTGGAACGGCGCCCGCATCGTGGCGTACTGGCTCGGGGGCACCTTGCCGGTGAACACCAAGTTCTCGGTACCCCGGCTGATGCCGGTGTACACGGTGCGGATCAGGACGTCGCCTGGCCCGGGTTCGGGTAACGTCAACATCCGGATCTCACTACGGCCTGGCGGGTGTACCCAGAGTGCCCGAGCTTCGCGCGTCACCCGCTTGAGGATCGCACACGTTCGTCGTGGAGGCAGAGTGGTCCGGATTACTCCCGGCGCGGCGGCTGGCCTGGCCGGACAGGTCGTGGTGCTGGCGGGGCTCGCCGCAACGGTCGAGCTCAGTGACCTGGGCGGGCTGATCGGGCTCTGGTACGGAGTCGTCGTGTGTCTCCTGCTCAGCCGGGGTCTGGACCGGCCGGGCCAACGGCAGTTGGGAGCTGCGAATGGGGTGACGCTCGCCCGGGCGACGCTGGTGGGCGGCGTGGCGGCACTCGTGGTGACCTCGATCGAACAGCCGGTACCGGTGGCGGTTCTGGTCCCGCTCGCCATCGCGGCACTCGCGCTCGACGCGGTCGACGGGCCGGTCGCCCGGCGTACCGGGACCGTCTCGGAGCTGGGTGCGCGCTTCGACTACGAGGTCGACTCGGTGCTGTTGGTGGTGCTCAGCGCGTACGCCGCCGGCACCTACCCCGCCTGGGTGCTCGCGATCGGGCTGATGCGCTACGCGTTCGTCGCCGCCGGCTGGGTGCTGCCGTGGTTGCGTGGCCCGCTGCCGCCCCGGTACTGGCGGAAGGTCGTCGCGGCGATCCAGGGTGTGGTCCTCGTGGCGGCGGTATCCGGCGTGATTCCTCGGCCACTGATGGTCGCCGTGCTGGCGGCATCGCTGGCGCTGCTGGCCGAGTCGTTCGGTCGTGACATCGTGTGGCGGTGGCGGCACCGTCTGTCTCCGGCCACCGTCGTTGCGGCGTGACGCCAACTCACTCGATACGGTGTCGGCGTGGCTCGGCTCACGACGCGGGCGGTCACGTCACGTGCGGACCTGATCGGGTTCTTCGACGCCCTCGCGTCGCGGTACGCGGAGGCCCACGGGTCGGCTGATCGGCTGTTGGCGTACCGGCTCGGGGTGATCCGGCAACTGCTCGAAGGGGCGCCACGTGGCACCCTGCTGGAGATCGGCTGCGGGACGGGTATTCACGCGCTGGCGCTGGCGAGCGAGTTCACGACGGTGATCGGTACCGACATCTCGCCCGCGATGATCGACGCCGCTCGTCGACTCGCTGAGCAGACCGCGTACGCCAGCTTCCGGGTCGACCCCGCCGAGGAGCTGACCACGGTAGCGGACCAGTCGGTCGACGTCGTCCTGTGCGTGGGCGCGCTGGAACACATGCCGGACAAGCCGCGCGTCCTCGACCAGGTGCGCAGGGTGCTGCGGCCCGAAGGCAGGTTCGTGTGCCTGACGCCCAACGGCGGCTACTGCTGGTACCGGCGCCTCGCGCCGCTGCTGCGTCGCGATGTCCGTCACCTGTCCACGGATCTGTTCGTGACGCGTAGGCAACTCGAGGCACTCTTGACCGCGGCCGGGTTGGAGACCGTCGAGTGTCGCTTGTGGACATTCGTACCGCGAGGTGACCTACCCGCCGGGCTCGGCCCGGTTCTCGGAGTACTGGACCGGTTCGGTCGGCGTACCGGCATGGCCTCGCTACGCGGCGGGATCGCCATCGCGGCCTCGTTGTCGGAGGGCCGGTCTAGGGTGTGGGACGCGAAAGCCGAGCGCGAGTAGGGGGAGACGATGACCACACTGGAGAACCGGCCGAACACGGCACTCCTCGTCGTCGACGTGCAGAACGGCGTCGTCGAGGGAGCGCACGAGCGGGACGCGGTCGTGGCGAACATCGGCAGTCTGGTCGAGAGGGCGCGGCGGGAGCAGGTACCGGTCGTCTGGGTCCAGCACTCCAGCGAGCACCTCGTGCGGGGAAGCGACGAGTGGCGGATCGTTCCCGAGTTGACGCCGGACGACGCCGAGCCGCTCGTCGAGAAGAGCTACGGCGACTCCTTCGAGGACACCACGCTCGAGACCGTGCTGTCGAGCCTCGGCATCGGGCGGCTCGTCGTCGTCGGCGCCCAGACCGACGCGTGCATCCGCTCGACGCTGCACGGCGCGTTCGTCCGGGGGTACGACGCGACCCTCGTCAAGGACGCCCACACGACCGAGGACCAGTCGGCCTGGGGCGCACCGCCGCCGGACCAGGTCATCGCGCACACGAACCTGTACTGGACGGAGCAGTCGGCGCCGGGGCGGACCGCCGGGACGGTCGAGACCAAGGACGTCGACTTCGGCGGCTTCAGCGGCCAGTGAGGGTCAGGCGCCGAAGCGGACCACGACCTCCAGAGTCAGATCCGGATCGGTGGCTGGGTCTGCCAGTTCCCGGTCCAGGTCGCGACCTTCCGGAACTCCTTGATGGGATGGATCTCGTTCCAGCCCTCGTGGAGTGAGTCGTACACCCACGTCCCCTTGACGTAGACGATGTCCGCGCCCGGCAGCGGGTTGTTGTTCGCGTCCAGCTGGATCGGGTTGAGGCTGCCGATGTTCGGGTTGACGTCGGTCGGCGACCCGGCGGCGAGGTACTTGCCGGCGAGGAGGCCCAGCACACCGATGGCGATGCTCACCGCGACCAGGATCCCCGCCAATCCTCCGGACCCCGCCATGCCGGCCACTAGGGCCGCGACCGCGACGACGAGGCTCGCCACGGACAGATCTTGCAGCGTCCTGTTTCCCCGTCCCTCGAACTCCACGTGCAGTCCGAACGTCCGGATCGTGCCGTGCCCGGCCGAGTGGCCGGGGGTCGCGCGTCCGATCGCGGTGAGCGCCGGTGTCGTGGCGACGAGCTGGCCGTACGGCTGGCTCTGCTCCGCCTGAACCTGGGTCGACCCGAACGGCGCGTTCTGGAGCAACAGGTCGATGCTGTAGTCGGTGTCCCAGTCCCAGTCGGTCAGCGTCCGCGACGGTGGGGACAGGCGAGCCACCACGCCCACCACCTCGACGTCGCCCCCGAGGCAGATCAGCCGGTTGTAGTGCCAGATCACGCAGTAGGCGATCATCGCGACGAGGGCGCCGATCCACAGGCCGATGAGGGCGGCCAACGGTTCACCCGCCAGGATGGCAAGCAGCGCGGCCAGGACCGCGGATGCCCCGGCGGCGATGAGGATGCGGGCCACCCGGCTGAACTTCGTGAACTTGGCCGGTTCCACGCACTTGGTGTACTGCCGAAACGCCATTGCCGCAGCGTGGCGGAAGTGGATCGACAAGGCGAGGGTGAGGTCGGGTTCCGGACGCAGATGGTCAGCCGGATTCGTGCGGCAACCAGCGCATGTCGTCTCCAGGTGTAGCCAGGTCGCCACCCCCCGATGCGTTGCCGGAGCCGACCTGGGCCGAACATCGACCACGGTCTCCCGAGCAGCCCCCGCGTGGCCAGGGCTTTGGTCGGTACTTCGTCGGTACTTCCGGTGCCGGCCGGGGGTCTGAGAGCATCGGCACGTGCTCGGCGAGATCGTGCGTGCCGGCCGGCGGCGGTTGGGTCTGACTCAGGAGGAGCTGGCTGCGAAGGCCGGGATCAACGTACGTACCATCGGCAAGCTCGAGGCCAACCTGATCAGTAACCCGCGCCCGGCGACCCTGCGGTTGCTCGCCGACGCGCTGGCTCTGCACGGGGACGACCGGGATCGCTTCCTGACCGCGGCGACGGCTCGCCTCCCAGCGCGGCCCGGGCAGTTGCCGGCCGATGTCGCCGCCTTCACCGGCCGGGCCGACCAGGTCCGCGAGCTCACCGCGCTGGTCGAGGGCCGGCAGACCGGCCAGCCGGGGCCGGTATCGATCACGGTGCTGACTGGTACCGCCGGAGTGGGCAAGACCGCGCTGGCCGTGCACTGGGCACACCGGATCCGCCACCTCTTCGACGACGGGCAGCTGTACGCGAACCTGCAGGGGTTCGCACCGGGCAAGCCGTTGCGCCCGCTGCAGGTGCTCGCGCAGTTCCTCGGCGCGCTGGGCGTGCCGTCCGACCAGGTACCGGTGGACGAGGCCGAGGCCGCCAGCCTGTACCGGTCGCTGCTCGCCGGCCGGCGTGCGCTGTTGCTGCTCGACAACGCCCGGGACGCCGACCAGGTACGCCCGCTGCTGCCCGGCGATCCGGGCTGCCTGGTCGTGGTCACGAGCCGGGACGCGCTCACCGGTCTCGTCGCCCGGGACGGCGCCCGCCTGCTGACGGTGGAGGTACTGCCGCAGCCCGACTCGGAGCACCTGCTCGCGCGCCTGCTCGGGGCCGAGCGGGTCGGCGCGGAACCGGCCGCGGCGGCCGAACTGGCCCGGCTCTGCGGTGGCCTGCCACTCGCGCTGCGGATCGCCGCGGCCAACCTGACGAGCAGGCGCCACCGCGGAATCGCCGGCTACGCCAACCAACTGCGGGGTGGCGACCGGCTCGCCACCCTGGCCGTGGACGGGGACGAGCAGACCGCGGTACGCGCCGCGTTCGACCAGTCGTTCGCCACCCTGCCCGATGAGCTGCGTCGGCTGTTCCGGCTGCTGTCGGTCATATCCGGTCCGGACTTCACCGTCCCGGTCGCCGCCGAGCTGATCGGGCAGCCGCCGGAACACGCCGCCCGGCTGCTCGACCGGCTGGCCGGCGCCCATCTGGTCGAGGAGCACGTGCCGGGCCGGTACCACTACCACGACCTGCTGCGCCTGTACGCCCGGGAACTGGTCGGTGACGACGAGGGCGCGGCGGCGGTCCGTCGCCTCTTCGACTGGTACCTGCGGCACTGCGACGCGGCCGCGGCCCTGCTGTACCCGCAGATCCTGCGCCTGCGCGACCCGGAAGGCCCGCCGGCAGTCTTCGACCAGCCGGCGGCGGCCCTCGCGTGGCTCGACGCCGAACGTCTCAACCTGGTCGCCGCCACCGTGCAGGCCGCGACCCATGGACCGCACGAGCTGGCCTGCCTGCTCGCCGACGTGCTGAAGGGGTACTTCTGGGTCCGCAGCAACAGCGTGGACTGGCAGGTGGTCGGTGAGGCCGCGCGGATCGCGGCGGACCACACAGGCGACCTGCGGGCGCAGACGGCCGCTCAGCTCAGCCTCGGCCTGGCTCAGTTGTTCGGGTGCCGATATCGGGATGCCCTGCGGCACTTCGACGAGGCCCGGGTGACGGCGCGACGGGTCGGCTGGCGGGTCGCCGAGGCGAGTGCCTTCGGCTACCTGGGCCTGACTAGCACGGAGCTGGAGGACCTGCCGAGGGCGATGGACGCGCTGCGCCGGTCGCTGGCGATGAACGAGGAGCTCGGACCACGCGACCGGCGGGCCACGAGCCTCAACAATCTCGCCCGGGTGTTCTACCTCACCGGCCAGCTGCGGTTGGCCGAGGAGCACTTCGCGCAGGCGCTGGCCCTGGGCGAGGAAGCCGACGCGACGAGTACCGCCATCCGCCTGACCACGCTCGGCACGGTCCGGCTCGAGCTCGGCGAGCTCGACCGGGCCTTCGACCATCTCACCCACGCGGTCGGGCTCACCGTGCAGTCCGGCCACACCCTCAACGAGGCCTGGGCGCGGATCGGCCTGGCTCAGGTGCACCGCGACGCCGGGCGGCTCGCCGAGGCATTCGACGAGGCCCGGCGCGCGCTCGACCTCGCCGGCCGGACCGGTCATCGCGACGCCACCTGCGTCGCCAACCACACCCTGGCCACCATCGGCATCCAGGCCCGGCGGTACCAGGAGGCCGCCGCGCACGCCGGGCGCGCGCTCGAGCTGGCTCACAGCACAGGGTACCGGCGTTCGCAGGCGTTGGTGTCCACCACGTTGGCCGACGCGTACCGCGAACTCGGCGACCTCGACCGGGCGATGGCGTACGCGCGCGAGGCCGTCGACACGGCCAGAGAGCTGGGGTACCGGGTGGTCGAGGGACTCGCCCTCGTCGCGCTCGCCGAGACTTGCCAGCGGGCCGGTCTGTCCGACGACGCGACAACGCACGCGCGGCAGGCGCTCGACCTGCTCGGCGAGGCCGGTCACCGGATGGGCGCGGAGCGGGCGCGCGCGATTATTTGATCGTAGGTCATCGATATACTGACGCCCATGCGACGCCTTGCCGTTCTCGCGTTGTTGCCCGCATTGGCCGTCCTGCTCGTCCACCCGATCAGCGCGTGGGCCGACGGCATCATCTCGTCGCTGTCGGTCTCGCCGTCCCAGGTTCGCGACGGCGCGTCGGCAGTTGGCACCGTAGCGCTGATCCCGGACGTGACGCCGACGACGGTACTGCTGTTCAGCAGTGATCCTGGCGTCGCCGCGGTGCCGCCGTCCGTCGTGGCACCGGGCGGTCAGGGCACCGTCATGTTCACGATCACCACGAACGCGGCCGCGCCGCCGACGATCGTGCAGATCACGGCCGCGATCCAGAACGTCCCGCGTACCGCGAACCTGTCGGTCAACGCGGCCACTCCACCTGGTCCGTCACTGTCCACTGTGTCCGTTGTTCCGGCCAGCCTCACCGGCGGTAGCCCGGCGACCGGCACGGTGACGTTCACCGGTACCACGGACGGAGCGGTCGTCCAGTTGTCCAGCAGCAACCCGGCCGTGGTCCAGGTGCCTTCGGAGACGGTCGTCAGCGGCGGAGCGGCCAGTGGCGCGTTCCCGGTGACGACATCGGCGGTCACGGCTACCACGACGGTCACCATCACCGCCTCGTGGTTCGCCGTCACGCGGACCACGACGCTGAACGTCACCCCCGGCGCGCCCGCGCCCGCCGACGTCGTACGGATCACGAAGGCCAGATGGAAGCGCGGGTTGCTCACGATCGAGGCGACGAGTACCAACCCGAACGCGATCCTCTCGGTGTTCTCGCAGTCGGGTTCGTTCATGTTCACGTTGCGGAATCTCGGCGGCGGGCGGTACTTCGACCAGCGCGGCTGGGTCTTCAACCCGCAGGTCATCACGGTACGCAGCAACCTCGGCGGATCGGCGACCGCGACGTTGACCAGCTAGCTGAGGATCTCCACGCGGTCGGGTACGACCCAGGTGTTGGTGGCGCTGGGGTTGCCGGTACCGGTGACCCGCAGCCGGAATGTGTGCGCGCCCGCGGCCAGTACCGGGCTCGTCCACAGTAGACTGTTGCCCTGCCGAGTCGCGTTGAAGAAGTCGACCGCGGTCTCCGGGCCACCGTCGATCGACACCATCCCGATCCCGTGCCGCGGGTCGCGTACGCCGTAGAACCGGATCTGCGTACCGGTGAACGCCACGGTCACCTGGTCGTTGGCGGTGTTGTCCCAGCTGTTGGTGCCGGCGAACAGGTCGGCGCCGCAGTTGGTGCAGGACTGCCACGCGCCGGTGTAGTTGAACTGGTTCTGCCCGGTACCGGTGACCCGGTCGTCGACCGACACGACACTCCCGCCGCCCGTGGTACCGCGTACCTGGAGGTTGGCGACCGCCGTGAACGCGGTGCCGTTGACCGAGCTGAGCGCTCGCAGCCGGACGAACCGGCCGGACTTGGCCGTGAACGTGACGGTCTGCTGGGCAGTGGAGTTCGGGAACGTGCCACTCGCGACGGGCGTACCCCAGTTCGTGCCGTCGGCGCTGACGTAGAACTCGTACTGTCCGATCCGGCCGTTGGCGTTGCTGCCCTGCCGGGGCAGGTAGAGGAACGAGAACACGTTGTAGGTACCGCCGAGGTCGATCTGGATCTCGTGCGGCAGCGGGTCGGTGGCCTCCTGCCAGCGCGAGTGCCAGAACGTCTGCGAGCTGCCGTCGAAGGCGCTGATGGCCGGGCCGCTCAGGCTCTGCGTCTCACCCTCGAGCTCCTGACTGTCCACAGTGCGCAGTGACCACTCGGCCTGCGGGATGAGGTCGCCGGCGGGCGCCGCCTTCGGCGCCGCCACCAACGCGGGGGCGGCTGATACGACGGTCGCTCGGTCGAGAGCGACGGTCCCACTGGCGACGCGGACCCGGACCGTGTGGTTGCCCTGGGTCAGCGTGGCGCTGGTCCACAGTGCGACGTTGGCGCGCCGTGGGGTGGCCGTGAAGCTGACGGTCTGCTCGGCGCCGCCGTCGACCGAGATCGCCGCTTGGCCGTGCGTCGGGTCGACGACGCCGTAGAGCACCACCCGGTTGCCGGTGAAGGACAGCGTCGCGGTGTTGTTGGCGGTACCGCTCCACGTGTTGTCCTTGCTGAACGCGTTGTTGTCCGCGGTCACCGTCCAGCTGCCGGTGAAGCTGAAGAACCGGTCGTTGACGTCCAGCGGGAAGCCGAACGAGTAGCTGCCGCTGGTCGGCACGATCGGATCGGTGAACGCGGTCGCGGCGACGCCGACCGAGGCCGACGACAGTCCGGGCGCGCTGGCGCCCAGCGTGATCGTGCCGGTCTGGTTCAGCGCCGACTTGACGTAGACCGCGCCCACGCCGGCCTCGAGGATCAGCGGGTTCTCGCCGACCATCGCTCCGGGTCCGGACACCGAGAAGCTCACCTTGGCGTTGTTGGTCGGTACCACCTGGTTGTTGGCGTCCAGCGCGCGTACCACGACCCGGGTCATGTCGCCCCCGTCGGCCCGCAGCGAGGTGTCGTCGGCGGTGAGCGTCAGGCGGGTCGCGGTACCGGGCGTGAAGCGGGTGTCGGTCGCCACGATCTGGTTGTTGATGAAGCAGTCCGCGCGCAGGCTGCCCGCCGGTCCGGTGACGTTCGTGAACTGGAACAGCGGACGCGGCATCGCGGTGAACGCGTTCGGGCTGATCCGGCCGCGCGAGGTGCCGTTGGCGAACAGCTCGACCTGCTGGCAGTTGCCGGCGACGAGGATCGTGCTGGCCGACTGGCCTGGTGTCCAGCGGCTGTTGATGGCCACGTACGGGCCGTACCGCGCGGGGTCGCGCTGCGACGCGAACGCCGAGGCGGCGAACTTCGGGATCCGGTAGATGTCGGAGACGCCGTGATAGCACGTGAAGTCCACACAGGACGGAGTGTCGAACGTCGTGTTGTAGTCGAACGCGGCCCAGCCCATCGCGCCGGAGACGTTGGTTCTGACGTTGGCCTGGTTCTGCACGTTCAGGTGGGTACGCATGGTCTGGGTCAGCACGCGTTCCGGGTCCCCGCTGCGGTCCGGGTCGGTATGCCCCACCGACTCCGTGATCAGCCAGGGCAGCACGGTGGGCGCGATCGCGGTACCGGAGAAGTCGTTGAACGTGTACACGTCCTCGAGGAACTGGCTGCCGGTGAAGTTGCGAACCCCGCCGGTCGGCCGCGACGGATCCAGTGACCGGGACAGGTTGTTGGTGCGCGTGTAGAACGTGCTGTTGTCGCCGGACTCGTTGATGCGTACGCCCCACATGATGACCGAGGGGTGGTGGCGGTCCCGCATCACCATCTCGCGGACGTTCTCGACGGCCAGATCCTGCCAGGCCGTGTTGCCGATGAACTGCCAGCCGGGGATCTCCTCGAACACCAGCAGCCCGATCTCGTCCGCGCGGTCGAGAAACTCCGGGTCCTGTGGGTAGTGCGAGGTCCGCACGATGTTGACGCCGAGGTCGAACTTCAGGATGTCGGCGTCCTTGACCTGCAACCGGTTCGGCGCGGCCCGCCCGACATACGGGTACGACTCGTGGCGGTCGAGGCCGCGCAGCTTCAGCGGTTGGCCGTTGATTCTGAACTGGCCGTCGGTCGCGCTGAACTGGATCGAGCGGATACCCAGGCGCATCCGGTGTTCGTCCACATAGGTCGTGCCGTCACGGACCTGGGTGAACACCGTGTAGAGGTTCGGCGTGTCCGGGTGCCACAGCCGCGGGTTGGCCACCGCCGAGGTGTTGTACGCGAACTCGACCGCGGAGTTGGCGGCGATGCTCTGGGTTGCGGTCCCGGTCGCGACGACCTCGTTGGCCGAGTCGACCACGTTGGTGATGACCGTGACGGACTTGGTCGTACCGCTGTCGTTGCGCACCCGGGTCCGGGCGTTGACCGTGGCGCTGGACGTGCTGACCGAGGGGGTCGTGACGAAAGCCCAGTCGACGTGTACCGGGTCCGTGACGATCATGTTGACGTCGCGGACGATCCCGCCCCAGACGTAGTAGTCGACCGCGCCGCCCTCCGGCGGGATGTCGTTGTGCAGCATCGAGTCGACCCGGACGGCGATCACGTTGTCGCCGCCACCGATCGTCACGAACGGCGTGATGTCGAAGGCGAACGACGTATACGCGCCGCGGTGCTGCCCGACGAAAGTCCCGTTCACGTAGACGTCGGCTACCTTGGCCACGCCCTGGAACTCGACGGCGATGCGCCGTCCACTGTAGGCCGTGGGCAGCGTGAAGTGGCGGCGGTACCAGGACACCGGTACCTCGAAGTCGCCTCGCGGGAACGCCTTGTGCGGGTGGGTCCGGAAGTACGGAAGCGTCACCGGTACGAAGGTCGACTCGTTGAGGCCGACGGCCTGCCCAGTGCCGCCGGGTACCTCGCCGGCGAAGAGCCAGTGCGTGTTGAAGTTCAGCACCGCACGGTTCGAGTTCTGCGGTACGTAGGGTGCGGCCCACGCGTGCGAGTCCATGCCGACCAGTGCCAGCGCGACGACCGAGAGCGTGGTGAGCACGGCAACGAGCTTGCGCATCGGGAGCTCCTGGGGGATGGACCGTGCGAACCTGTTCAGTTTTGTTCGATTGTGTTAGGGAGAGTTATACCCTTCGATCTGTCGATGCGCCAGCACCCGGGAAAGTGCAAATGAGATGCGCGATCGGCTCCGCGCGGAGTTGACTGGCTGACGTGGTGATCAGGGACGAGGTGTACTTCTCGGTCGATGTCGAGGCGGACGGACCGATCCCTGGCCCGTACTCAATGATCAGTTTCGGGGTCGCGGTAGCCGGACGGCGCGGCGAAACCTTCATCACGGCGGACCCCACCGCCCAGACCTTCTACCGGGAGCTGCGACCGATCAGCGACGAGTTCGTGCCCGCGGCGCTCGAGGTCAGCGGGCTGGACCGGGCGCACCTGACTAGCCACGGGACGCCGCCGGAGCAGGCGATGCGCGAGCTGGTCGAGTGGATCGGGGAGGTCTGTGGCGACGGCCGGCCGGTCATGGTGGCCTATCCGGCGAGCTTCGACTGGATGTTCCTGTACTGGTACCTGATCCGGTTCACCGGTGGTAGTCCGTTCGGCCACTCCGGCTGCCTGGACATGAAGACGATGTACGCCGTTCGTGCCGGTGTTCCCTTGCGGCAGGCCGTGAAGAAGCTGATGCCGCGGGAGCTGCTGTCGACACGCCGGCACACCCATCACGCGTTGGACGACGCCGTCGAGCAGGCGGATCTCTTTGTCAACCTGATGCGATGGGCGGGACCGTGATACGGCCGGAAACCACCGAGGACCGGGCCGCGATCCGGGACGTGGTGGCTCGGGCCTTCTTTCCCGACGCGCGGGTAGCCGAGCTGGTGGACGTGCTGCGGGCCGCGGCCGCGCCGTTGCCGCCGCTTTCCTTTGTCGCTGTTGCCGACGACCGGGTCGTCGGACACGTCATGCTGACCGCGAGCCGGCTCGACGCTCCGGCTCGGCTCGTCGACGTCTACGTGTTGTCGCCGCTTGCGGTGCATCCGGAACACCAGGGCCAGGGCATCGGTACCGCGCTCGTCGCGCATGCCATCGTCGCGGCCGACGAGTCGGGGGTACCGCTGTTGTTCCTCGAGGGATCGCCGCGTTACTACGGCGCGCGTGGGTTCACCACGGCCAGCGTGGCCGGTTTCCGCAAGCCGTCGTTGCGTATCCCGGACGCCGCCTTCCAGGTCGTACGGCTCTCGAGCTACGAGCCGTGGATGGCCGGCACGCTGGTGTATTCCGAACCGTTCTGGGCCTTGGACTGTGTCGGCCTGCGCGAACAGTGACCGGATAGATACACCAATACATCGGCGACTCACGGGCGCGGAATACGCGGATCGACCATGATCCAGCAGTAGGGTCCCCTGAAGCGACATGACGCCAGGATCGACGGGCGCCTCTCGGGCCCAGACGGAAAGGGTGGCTAATGTCCCTTATGGACGGTACGCTCTCGAGCCCTGTCCAGCGAGAACGGTCGGTTGACGGTCGTGCGGCGAATCTGCTGGGTGGCGTGTTCTACTTCGTCGTCGCCGCGATCGCACTGGCCGGCCAGACCGGGGCAGCGGTGCACTGGCTCAACTGGCCGGTGCTCGCGGCACTGCCCGCGGTCGCCGCGCTGGAGCTGGGCGGGATCGCGCTGGCGGCGCGGGCGGACTTCCGCCGGCGGCTGGGCGAGACGGCGTACGTGGCACGCATCCTCTCCGCCGCGGTCGCGATCTTCGCGATCGTGTTCAACTGGGTCGGTCACCAGGACCACCTGCAGGGTGGCTTCTTCGCCGGCATGTCGGCCCTGGGCTACGCGGTGTGGCTGATCAACGCGGAGGACCGCCGCCGCGACCACCTGCGCCAGATGGGCAATCTGCCGCCGCCCGCACCGGTCTACGGCTTCTGGCAATGGATCCGCCACCCGTGGCTGACGCACCGGGCGCGTGGGCTGGCCCGGCAGTACCCACGGCTGGGTCTGTACGGCTCGCTGACCGAGGCGAGCCAGCAGCGGCGGGCCGAGCGCCGGCGCACCGCTATCGCCCGGACGCTGGAACACCGGCTGCGCAAGTCGCTGGACGCGGACACCGCCGCGATCGCGGTGGCCACCTACGACCTCGACGCGATCGCCGAACGGATCGCCGCGGCCGCCGACTACGACCGGGTCGCCACGCTCGTCGCCGCCGACCTCTACCCCGAGCGCATCACGAACCCCGAGCGATACCAGCGGCCCATCGAACCACCGCCGTCGTACCAGCCGCAGCTCGAGACCGGCACCGCGGTGGAACTGGCCGCTCGGGCGGCCCGACCCGCCGCGGTCACACCGGAGCCGAGCGCGGTCAACGCGGTGCGGACCACCAAGGCCAACACGACGACCCAGCGCAAGCGCCCGCCGAAGGTACCGAAGACCGCCGAGGCGTATGCGAACTGGCTGCGGATCTGGCGGGATTTCGAGGAGAACGGCGGCACCAACATCGAGGTGGCCGCACGCAACGGTGGTCCCTCCACCCGTCTGGTCGGCGAGATCCGCGCGGCAGGCCTGGCCGGTCTGCTCAGCGAGGAGACGCTCGACGAGATCCGCACCACCGGTCGTTCCGCGTCCCTCGCCGCTCGTAACGCTCTGCTGGACACAGGCGAACTGCGCGTATTGGAAAACGTCCGGGCGGTACCTGCCGCTTAACGGATTTTGTGCGGCACAGGTCCCTCGCGCAGAATCGAGGGCCATGCGCCCGGTCCCACCTGTCGATCCGGTAGTCCGGCTGGAGATTCACGATCGACTGGGTCTGCGGCGGCAGCTACCCGAACAGGCGCGCGCGTACGGGCGACGGTACGGGTTCGGGGTCACCGCCGATCCCGAGGCGGGCGAAGGGTTCCGGCACTACTTCCTCGTGTGGGACGACCCGCTGGAACCCGCCCGGCTCGACGCGATCGCCGACGGGCTGGGTACCGCGTACGACACCGCCAGCGTCGCGTTCGCGTACCCCGACGCCGAGGCGTCGGCGGCGGCCGTACCGCACATCGACGCGGTCAAGGCCGCCACGGAAAACCGCCTCAACGTGATCCGACCCGATCGGCACGACGAGCACGGCGTGTACGTCTCCGCCTTCAAGTTGCTCGAGACGATGGTGGCGGAGACAGTACGGATCAAGTACCGCCCGCGGAAGGCGAGCAACGAGCTGCCCGGTGCGTTCCGCCGGCAGGTGCTGCCGTTCTTCGTCGAGGCCGCTCGCCGGTTCAGCGACAACCGGCTGTGGCACCGCGGCCGGTCCGACGGGTGCATCGCGGTGCGCTGGGGCGACGGGCTGGCGATCACCGCGACGCGTACCTCCAAGGCACCTCTGGAGCCCGATCGGATCGTGCTCGTGCACGAGTACGACGAAGCCACCAACACGGTCACGTACAGCGGCCCGGCGCTACCGTCGGCGGATTCGGTCGAACTGATGGTGTTGGCCCGCGAGGTACCGGAGCTACGCGCGTTCACCCACACCCACGCCAGTGAGCTGATAACCCGCAACCCCCGCTTCGAAGCCGGGGTACGCATCGGCGCCCGGCCGTACGGCGAGCCGACGGTGGGGCACGAGCTGGCGGACCTGCTGCGCGACCGCAGCCACGAGGTGGTGGTCATCGAAGGACACGGCGAGATCTTTTCGTCCACATCGGACGGTGTGGACTACTTCCGGTGGATCGACCACGTCTGCGCGACCGCGCGGGACACGCTCGGCGGGTTGCGGTGAGGCCCTATAACGAAGCTATGGCGATCCTGCCGTCAGGTGTGGAGCTCTACCTCCTCGACACGGCCGGCACCGCACGGTTGGTGAACGACGAGGAAACAGTCGACCTCGGTACAGCGAACGGGTTGCAGCGATTCATCGACGACGGGCAGTACGCGCGATATCTCATCGGCTCGGAGTCGACATCGCCGGAGCGGCCCACCAATGCCACGTACAAGCTCGGGATCGTCCGCCCGCACAGCGGGTTCACCCCGCACGCCCACGGCGGGGAGCATGTCGTGCTCAGCCTCGGGTACGGGTCCTGCGGCCTCTACGACGAGGCTCGGCAAGCGGTGGTGACCGTCCATCTGACGCCAGGGTCGTTGATCCGTATCCCCGCGATGTTGCCCCACTCGTTCGGCAACAGGTCCAGCCGACCACTGCTGATCCTCGCGGCCAACACCGGCTACGGCATCGCGCACGCCGACTACGCCATCACCGCCGACGAGGCCGAACGGCGGGCGGCCGATCCGATCGCGCACACCGACTACCCCGCCCTGGCCAAGGCGCTACGCCAACTCGAAGCGGTCGCGCGGCCGGGCACCCTCAGCTGGCGCGAGCGGTTCGCGGCCCGCCTGCGCACCTGGGCGTCCACTGTGGAGCGTGTTCGATGACCTGTCCGCACTGCCTGGCCAACCTCACCCAGCGGGATCGGCCGAACCTGACCTGCAGCAAGTGCGACAAGAAGTTCGCGTTCGATCCGAAGACCAACCCGCTGATGCTGCACGACCTGTTGCTCGGCAAGGTCGTCGACCGGCTCAGCGACAACGGCCGGCTGCGGTACACCGCCACCCAGCTGTGGTACGCGTCGGCGCGCAAGACCGCGCGCCTCGACGTACAGCGGGTCCGCCCCGGAGCCATGGCCCTGTTCGTAGCCGTGATCCTCGGCATCGCGGCGCTGGGTGTGGAGAAGGGGTTCGAGTTCCACAACGTCACAGCAGTGGTGGGGTACTCGATTCCGCTGCTGATATTCGTGGTCGTGGGGATCTGGTGGCTACGGCGCCGGTGGCGGCGGACGATCGGGGTACGCCTGCCGTGGGAGAAGTTCGACCGCGACGTGGTGCGTCGGTGGCAGGGGATCTACGGCGAGCCGCCCCGCGGCATGGTGTACGACGGCACGTTCCGCGCTCCGGTCGTCCCGCCCGAGCCGGCGTTGGCGGTGCTCTCTCCGGACAAGAGCGTGCTCGCCTGCCTGCAGGCGAACCTCGTGCCGGAGCGGCTTTCGGTCGCGCTCGCGAGAAGGGTGGGCCAGGTGCCGCCCGGCGTACCGGTGCTGCTGCTGCACGACGCCAGTCCGGCGGGCTGCCGGCTGGCCGGCCACGTCCGGGCCGCGCTGCCCGGGCGGATCGTGCTCGACGGTGGGCTCCGCCCGCAGAAGGTGATGGCCGGCAAGGCGGCGGTACGGCTGCGGACCGCGCGACTGCGGGAGGACGAGGTGGCGGCGTTGCGCGCTCTCGGCACCTTGACCGACAAGGAGCTCGAGTGGCTGGCCAAGGGCTGGTGGAGCCCCGTGGCGGCGGTTCGCCCGGACGCTCTGATCACGAAGGTCCAGACGACCGTGGGCCGGGCGTTGACCAGTGACCCGGCGCACGGCGCGGCCGCGGCGGTGGGCTTCCTGACCTGGCCGGCGGCGTGATCATCGACCGGGCGCTGGCGGTCGCGGTCCGGCGGGCGGGCGCCCCCGGCGGCGTACGGTTCACCGAGCGGCAGCTCTACTACGAGCTGTGCCGGGTGCTGCTTCCGCTTGGTGGCGCCCCGCGACGGCCAGGGTTCACGCTGCCGGCACCGGTGAGCTACGACCGCTACCTGGGGGCGTTGCACCGGCTCGGACTTACCCGAGGTCTCGTCAGCGCGCCGCTCGAGCCGGCGCGCGCCGCGGTCCGGCCTTGGCTCGCGGTCGAGCCGGATGTACTCGACTACGGCCTGCCCAGGCTGCTCGTCTGCCAGGACGAGACGATCGCGGCGATGCTGCGGGCCAACGACCTGCATCTCGAGGCCGCCTGTCCGGTGTACGCCATGGCCGATCTGCCGTTGCACCCGGATCTGGTGACCGCCCTGGGCCGAGCCGGCGACGCGACCGTCTACGTGCTGCACGATGCCAGCGCGGCGGGGTTGGCGACGACCCATTCGGTCCGGCTCGGCCTCGACACGCGCGTCGTGCCGCTCGGGCTCCGGCCCACGCACGCCGCGACGATGCACCTGACCGCCGGCCGTGGACCGGCCACGCCGGACCTCGAGCCGGTCACCGGCCTCACCCCGTGGGAGCACCGGTGGTTGCGGTCGGGCCGGTACGCCGAGGTCGCCGCGATCAACCCCGCCCGGCTGCTGCGCGCGCTGCACCGCCTCGTCCGCGGGCAGCGGCGGATCCGACCGGGCGTACCGCGGCTGCGGCAGGTCCAGGCGGTGGGCTTCATGAGTTGGCCGACCTAGGAGGCGAGGGGTGGCACCGTATCAGGAGGTCAGCTTTACCGACGAGCTGTTGGCCGACGGCACCGCGCATCGGCGATTCTCCGATGGGCGTGAGGAGTGGCGCCGGCGATTGTCCGACGGGCGCGTCGAGTGGCGGGACAACCGCGGCCACAGCGGCACCGACGAGCTGCTCGGCGACCGCATCCTCAAGCGGGAGTACGCGATCGGTCGGGCGATCTACGGCCGTGAACAGGGATACGCGCGAACGTTGTGGAGCAACGGAACGTTGACCGTGAACCGGACGACGTTCGGCGGCAAGATGGGCGCGATCCTCATGGCGGTCGGCGCGGGTGCTCTGCTCGGCGCGCTCGTCGCACCGCCGCTGATGATGACTCCCGACGAGGAGCTGGCCCTGCGCCAACAGCAGGCTCAGCAACAGCAGGGCTCCTCCGACAGCGGCAGTGGCAGCGGCGGTGGGGACGGTGGCGACGGCGGCGGCGATGGCGGTGGATCGTCCAATGAGGACTGGGACGACGACGGCGCCGGCATCGACGACGACTTCGGCTGAGGGCTGGTCACGATGCCACGCTGCTTTGCCAGCCCGCCGAGGATCGGCCTGGTAGCCGACGAGCCGGGTTTCGCGACCGGTCCGGTCACGTTCGGCCGGTACACCGCGGTCGGCGAGGTAACCCTGCACAACCGCGCTTTCCTGATGACACATGTCCCCGCGCCGGCCGGCTGCTCCGACGCCGAGCTGCTGCTGCGCTGCTACGCGCGGCTCGGGCCGGCCGGAGTGGCGGCCGCAGAGGGCATGTTTGCACTAGCCATTATGGACGGTACCGACCTCGTGCTGATCCGCGACCACGTCGGCACCCGGACCATGTTCTACGCCCGCGCGGCCGGAGCGTGGGTCGCGTCGACCTCGCTGCGAACGCTACGCCGCTGGCCGGGGCTGGAGACCGGACTGCACCTGCCGGCGGTGCGCTCGTTCCTCACGTTCGCGTACCTGCCCGGCGACGAGACACTCCTGCGCGGAGTGCACGAGCTGCTGCCGGGCCGCTGCGTACGGCTGTCCGCCGACGGTACGACGACCACCGACGTGTTCTGGGAGCCGGTCGAGGCGATCGACGACGCGACACCGCCGGGCCGGCACGCCCGCAACCTGCGCGCGCTCCTCGAGGACGCCACGGTACGCCGGCTGCCGGCCGCCGAGCCGGTGGGCGTGCTGCTGTCCGGTGGCATCGACAGCAGCCTGGTGACCGCGCTCGCCGCGAAGCTGCACGACCAGACGGTGTACAGCTACTCGATCCATTTCGGTACCGAGCTGCCGAGCGAGCTGGCGTACTCGGGCCTCGTCGCGGCGCACTGCCACACCCGGCACCGGGTGCTGACGGTGTCCGGCGACGCGGTGGCGGCCCGGCTGGCCGGTACAGTGTCCATGTTGGACAGTCCGGTCGGAGATCCGCTGACCGTGCCGAACCTGCTGCTGGCCGAGGCGGTGGCCGCCGACGGGCTACGGGTCGTACTCAACGGGGAGGGCGGCGATCCGGTCTTCGGCGGCCCGAAGAACCTGCCGATGCTCGTCTACGAGCTGCATCGCGAGGACCCCGACCCGCACGACCGGGCCAACGCGTACCTGCGCTCGTACCGCAAGTGCTATCAGGACCTGCCGCACCTGTTGACCGCCGAGGCGCTGGCCGAGCTGGCCGATGCTCCGGGGCCCGAGCGGCTCGTCGCGCCGTACCTGCGGCCGGACCGGATGACGACCCTGCTCAACCAACTGCTGCACGCCAACCTGCGGACCAAGGGCGCACACCACATCCTCACGAAGGTGGAGCGCCTGACGGCCGCGTGCGGTGTCGAGGGCCGTTCGCCGCTGTTCGACCGCCGGGTCGTCGACCACGCGTTCACCGTCCCGCCGCGCCTCAAGCTCGCCGGCACCGCGGAGAAGTGGGTCCTCAAGCAGGCCGTCCGCGACCTGCTGCCGAGCACCATTGTGGACAGACCGAAGAGCGGCATGCGGGTACCGGTACAGCAATGGCTGCAGGGGCCGCTGCGGGACCTGGCGAACGATGTCTTCAACTCAGGTTCGCGGGGACTCTTCCGGACCGACACGATCCGGTCCTGGCTACGCGGCGAAGGATCGCTGTACCCGCGCCAGGGTGGCAAGCTGTGGTTGGTGCTGACCCTGGAGCTGTGGTTGCGATCCTATGTGGACTGACGCGGTACTCTTCGACCTCTTCAACACGCTCGTGCCGGGCGGCAGCGACGCCGAACGAGCCGCGATCAGCGAGCAGATGGGTACCGACGTCGGCGTCGACCCGGCCGCGTTCGCCCGGCTGTTGCACGAGACCTGGCCGCTGCGGTTCCGCGGCGAACTGGGCGACCTGGCCAGCACGGTGCGCGCGATCGCCATCCGGCTCGGCGCCGACCCGCCGGACAGCGCGGTACGCCGGGCGTGTGGCCGCCGGCTGGACTTCGCCCGCCGGCTGCTGACGCCCTCGGCTACGACGCTGCAGACCCTGGATGCCTTGCGGAACAAGGGATTCCCGCTCGGGCTGGTCACGAACTGCAGTGCGGAGACACCGCTGCTGTGGAAGAGCACGACGCTGGCGGAGCGGTTCACCGCTACCGGGTTCTCCTGCGAGCTGGGCGTGTGCAAGCCCGATCCGGCGATCTACCTGGCGGTGTGCGCCTCGCTCGGCGTACCGCCGGAGGACTGTGTATTCGTCGGCGACGGCGCGGTCGGGGAGCTGGACGGCGCCGCGGCCGTGGGCATGCGGGCGATCCAGGTGACCGAGCTGGCGAACCGTGACGATCCGGCGCCGCCGTGGTCGGGCGAGCGGATCGCGACGTTAACCCAGCTCCGCGCGCTCGAGTAGGCCGCGCACGGTCAGCTCTTCGCGGGTACCGGGATCGCAGCCGTTCACGATCACCGCCGCACCGAGGTACGTGGCACCCGCCTCGCGGACGATGTCCCGCAGCGCGGCCAACTGGGCGCCGCTCTCAGCCCAGTCGTCCACGACCAGCACCTGGTCGTCCGGGCCGAGGTGGCGGGTCCGCACATGCAGGGTCACCGACCTGCCGCGGTCGTCCACCGGGGCGGTACGGGCCAGCGTCTCGTCGGCGATCATCCGGTCACCGTCCCGGTACGCCTCGACGAAACCGGCTCCCAGCTCCCAGGCGACGAGTGGACCGACCAGGAATCCGCTCGCCTCGGGCCCGAGGATGACCGTAGGCGTCACGCCGGGGAACAGCTCGGCGAGGGTCGGTCCCATCTCGGCTAGCAACGACCTGTCCCGCCACCAGCCGGACAGGTCGCTGACCTGGTTCGTCCCGACGTCGGCCCAGCGGAACGCCTCCAGTAGCCGTACCCGCAGCTCATCGGCGTGAGAGCCCATAGAACGCACCGTAGCGGCCCACCACCGCCTCGGCCGAATGGCTGAATGTTTCCATCCAAAGTGGGGCAAGCGGTTCGGATCCGTTTGACCGATGCGGGTCGACGATCGTTACGGTCGGCGACGGCTGAAGATTTCGGGCGGAAGGCATAGCCCGGACAAGTCAGTGCGGACGAAGGAGGCCGAGGAGCTTGCCGGGAAAGCATGGTGTACAACGGCACCGAGCCCCCCGCAATGCCGCTTCGGCAACAGTTGCCCTGCTCGCGGCCGCTCTCCTGATCGGCGGTGCGGTGATAAGTCTCCGCCCGACCGGCTCGGTTACTCGACCACAGAGCGTGACGAGCGTAGATCTGTCGCGGACGCCCGACCAGCGAGTCGGCCGGGCCGCCGACCGCTCACCGGTACCGACACCGACCCCGAGCCGAACGCCGACCCGGACCACGACCCGGGGGGAGACGGTCACCGGTACGGGTACCTGCGAGGTGTCGTTCTACGACGAGCCGCAGGGCACCGCGAACGGCGAACAGTTCGATCCGGAGGCGCTGACCGCGGCGCACAAGGAACTGCCGTTCGACACCCGGGTACGGGTCACCAACCTGGCGAACGGCACGTCGGTGATCGTACGCATCAACGACCGCGGCCCGTACATCGACGGGCGTTGCCTCGACCTGTCCCGGGCCGCGTTCCGGGAGATCGCCGATCTGGACAGCGGCGTGATCGACGGACGGTACGAGGTCCTTGGCTGAACGGTCACGCCGCACCGGGACTCGCAACCCCGCTCCGGCCCATCGGCGTTCAAGAAGCGTGCGCCAGCCTCATTCTGCCGGGGCCGTCGATCGGGCATGCTGTTTCCGGTACCTATGAACCTGCTTCCGGCGGGTCGCCGCCCGATGAGCCCCGAATCCCGCGCCGGTCTCGGCGCGGCCGTGGTGCTGCTCGCGATCGTGTCGGTGGTCGAGGTGGCCGACGGCAAGATGGCCAACTACCTCGGCCTGCTGGCCGCGGCCCCGTTCCTGGCGGCGGCGTTCGCGACCTGGCGGGTCGTCCTCGTCGTCGGTGTCGCGGCCACAGTCATCGGCGCCGTGTTCGCCGCTATCGGACCGAGCAGTACGTTCTCGATCGTCAACGTGTGCGGCATCGTGCTCGCGACGGGGATCGCGTCCGCGGTCGGGGCGGTACGCCAGCGGCAGGCCGAGCGCATCGCCGAGCTGTCCCGTCTGGCGTCGATCGCCCAGCAGGCCGTGCTGCGCCCCCTCGGCCCGCAGGTCGGCACGTTGGCGGTGGCCGGCCGGTACATCTCGGCCAGCGTTGCCGCCGACATCGGCGGTGACCTGTACGAGGCGCTGGACACGCCGTACGGCGTCCGGATGATCATCGGGGACGTGCGCGGCAAGGGGCTGGACGCGGTCCGGTTGGCCAGCATCGTCCTCGGCTCGTACCGGCACGTGGCGTACGAGCGGGCGGATCTGCGCGCGATCGTGGCCGACCTGGACCGGGCGGTGGCCCGCAACCTCGGCGACGAAGACTTCGTGACCGCCGCCCTCGTCGAGGAGCGCGGCGGGACATTGACGATCGTCAACTGTGGCCACCCCCCGCCGCTGCTGCTCCGGCGCGGTGAGGTGATCCCGCTCGAACCGCCGGCCGCCTCGCCCCCGCTGGGCTTCATGCCGGTCGTCCGCCCGCGGGTCGAGCGCCTGGAGCCGGCCGACCGACTGCTGCTGTTCACCGACGGGCTCGCCGAGGCGCGCCGGGACGGTGACTTCTTCCCGACCGCCGACCGGGCCTGGCGGCTGCTCGGCCACGGCACGGTCGGCGATGGTCTCGCCTCGCTGGAGACCGCGTTGATGGAGTGGGTCCGTGGTCGCTTGGACGACGACATCGCGCTGGTGCTGATGGAGTACACCGGCGCCCAGCCGGAGACCGCCTCGATGGCCCCGAGCTGGGAAGTCGGCGCCACCGGCTGAGCGCCGCCAGTGGCTGTCAGCAACGAGCCAGACAAAGAGCACGAAAGCGTACGCGGTTCGATGGCCGCTCTAGCTACCTGCGAGTAATATAGGTTAAGTTACCGGCTGGTAATCACCCGGACCGAGCGGGGGCTACAACGATGAGCCACTACCGGAGCAACCTGCGGGATCTCGAGTTCAACCTGTTCGAAGTCTTCGACGTGCGACAGCACCTCGGCGAGGACCTCGACCCCGATACCGCGCGCAACATCCTGGCCGAGGTCGAGCGCCTCGCCCGGGAGGATCTCGCGGCCAGTTTCGTCGACGGCGACCGGCACCCACCGATCTTCGACCCGGACACCCACACGGTGACGATGCCGGAGAGCTTCCGGCGCTCGTACCAGGCCTTCATGGACGCCGAGTTCTGGCGCCTGGACCTGCCCGCGGAGCTGGGCGGAACGCCGGCGCCGCGCATGCTCTGGTGGTCCCTGGCCGAACTGGTCCTGGGTTCGAACGCGCCGATCTGGATGTATGCGTCCGGCCCGTCGTTCGCGCACACGCTGTGGCGCGAGGGCACGCCGGAACAGAGGGAGTGGGCGAAGGTCATCGCCGCCAAGCGCTGGGCGGGCACGATGGTGCTCACCGAGCCGGACGCCGGTTCGGACGTCGGCGCGGGCCGCACCCGTGCGATTCCGCAGCCGGACGGCTCGTGGCACCTCGAGGGCGTCAAGCGGTTCATCACGTCCGGCGAGCACGACCTGGCGGAGAACATCATCCACTACGTGCTGGCCCGGCCAGAGGGCGCCGGACCTGGGACCAAGGGGCTGTCGCTGTTCGTCGTGCCGAAGATCCTGTTCGATCCGGTAACGGGCGAGCTGGGCGAGCGCAACGGCGTCTTCGCGACCAACCTCGAGCACAAGATGGGTCTGAAGGTCTCGGCAACCTGCGAGCTGGCATTCGGCGAGCACGGCGTACCGGCCAAGGGTTGGTTGCTCGGCGGCGTGCACGACGGCATCCGGCAGATGTTCATGGTCATCGAGTACGCCCGGATGATGGTCGGCACCAAGGCGATCGCCACGCTGTCGACTGGCTACCTCAACGCGCTGGAGTACGCGAAGAACCGTGTGCAGGGCCCAGACCTGCTGCGGTCGACGGACAAGACCGCTCCGCGCGTCACGATCACCCACCACCCGGACGTGCGGCGGTCGCTGATGCTGCAGAAGGCGTATGTCGAGGGCCTGCGCGCGCTGGTCTGCTACACCGCGTCGTGGCAGGACCGGCTCCGGGCCGGGGGCGAGCTTGCCGAGCGGGTCAACGACCTGCTGCTGCCGCTGGTGAAGGGCTGCGGTTCCGAGCGGGCGTACGAGCTGCTGGGCCACGAGTCGCTACAGACCTTCGGCGGCTCCGGGTTCCTGCAGGACTACCCGATCGAGCAGTACGTCCGCGACTCGAAGATCGACACGCTGTACGAGGGTACGACCGCGATCCAGAGCCTCGACCTGTTCTTCCGCAAGATCGTGAAGGACGGCGGGGTAGCGCTGACCACCGTGGCCGGCGAGATCCAGCAGTTCCTGGACGACGCCGGCGGCAACGGGCAGTTGAAGGAGGAGCGGCTCGCGCTGGGCAAGGCCCTCGCCGACGTCCAGGGCATGATCGCGGTGATGACCGGCTGGCTGATGAAGTCCCAGTCGGAGGAACCGCGGGCGATGTACCAGATCGGCCTGTCCTCGCGGCGGCTGTTGCTGGCGCTGGGCGATCTGATGGTGGGTTGGCTGCTGCAGCGGCAGGCCGACGTGGCGTTGCGCGCGCTGGCCGGTTCACCATCCGCGGCCGACAAGGCGTTCTACGCGGGCAAGATCGCGGCTGCCCGGTTCTTCGCGGACGAGGTCCTTCCTCGGCTGACCGCCGACCGGAAGATCATCGAAGGCACTTCGCTCGACGTCATGGACCTGCCGGAGGAGGCGTTCTGACGGTTGATCAGGGGCAAGGGGGTGGCCGCGTACGCAGCCACCCCACTCCCCTGATCAATCAGGATCCCTGCCGTCCAGGCAAGTGGGGATCTTGGTGGAGTCGTCGAAGGCGAGAATGCCCAGCACGACCGGCAGCGGCGGTCGACCACGCGCGCGCAGTTCGTCGTGGTCGAGGACGACGAGCAGCAGGCCACCACCCGGTGGGTAGTCCGACGTCCGGACCGTGACGGTGTCGCTGTCCCGGAATCCGCGGCCCATGTGGTCGTCCGGGTAGAGGTCTTCGGGTTTGATGTCCGCGTTCTTGGTGGGGCAGCTGTCGCGGGACTCGGGCGTGTCGTTGATGACGCGTCCAGTGATACCGGCGTTGTTCAATGCCTGGGTAGCCGCAACCGCGTCGACGACGTCGTGTGCGGTGAAGGTGACGGAGCCGTCCGCGTTGACGCTCACCGTGAACGCCGCGGGTTGCGCATCTACCGACACGTCCGTCGACGTGGTGAGTCCACCGCCCGGCGTGCCACCGATGCCGCCCACCAGGAGGGCACCGGCCGTCACCGCCGTTACCGCCGCGGCGACCAGGGCCGGGCGTACCCAGCCCACCCGCGCGGCTACGGGTGCGATCTTGCCTGCTGCCATCTTGGCCCGCACCCGGTCCTCCGGTACGTCGACCGGGCTGAGCGCTTCGCCCAGTTCGGCCAGCTGGTTCATCTCGTTCATCGGAGCTCTCCTCTGCTGTCGTGTTCGCGGAGGGCCTCGCGTACCTTGCGTTTGGCGCGGTTCAGCCGGGAGGCGACGGTGCCCACCGGGATGCCGAGCGCCTGGGCGACCTCGTCGTAGCTGAGCTGACCCCACGAGATCAGCAGCAGCACGTCGCGATCTGCCCGGCTGAGCCGGCACAAAGCCGCGGCCAGCCGTCCCCGCATCGCCTGCGCGCTGACCTGATCCGCGACCCGTTCGTCCACGCCTTCGGTCACCGGCGCCTGCCACGCTCTCGCGTGCGCCCGGTAGTGGGTCTTCTCGGCCCTGCCCCACCGCGCGATCCGCTTGGTGAGGATGCCGAACAGCCACGGCCGCGCGTCGCTGCGCGTGACGTCGTAGCCGTCGCGCTGGGCGAACGCCGCAAGGAACGTGTCCGCCACCACGTCCTCGGCTGCCGTTGGGCCGACCCGCTGGCACGCGTAGCGGTACAGCATCGGCAGATACCGGTCGTGCAGCACACCGAACCGATCCGGTGTCTGACAGGACGCTCGGATGATCTCCGCGTCCGTGGCCACCGTCGTGATCATCGGCCTCCCTCCGCCGTCGGGGCCCCCTTCACCCAGTTCTTTCCACTAGGGCGGGTTCCCCTTCACGGCGGTCAGGCCCGAGCGGTATGAGTGGCGGCGAGCGGAGCCAGCCGTGGCCCGCAGTCCGTCCACGCGCCGGAGACCGTGTGCACCGCGACTCCGCCGGTACGCAGCCCGTCCGAGTCGGCGTCCCCGGTGGGGTCGAGCAGGGCCGACAGGTCCGACACGCTCGGGTTGTGCCCGATCAGCAGAAGAGTCCGGGTGCCATCCTCCGCTTGGCGGATCAGCTCGAGCAGATCCCTGGCCGTGCCGTCGTAGACCGCTCGCTCGTACCGCACGACCGGGTGGGTCGACTCGGCCATCGCCACCGCGACGCTGTGCCAGGTCTGTCTCGTGCGCTTGGCCGGCGAGCAGATCACCAGGTCGGGCACGTGTCCCTGGGTAGCGAGCCACGCTCCTGCCGCGCCGGCGTCGGCGTAACCACGATCGGTGAGAGACCGGTCGAGATCGGGCTGCCCGTCGGGGCGTTCGGCCTTGGCATGCCGCAGCAGTACGAGCGTGCGTCCGGAACTCATGGCCCTCAGCTTGCCTGATAGCGGACACGCGCAGGTGGGGTATGCACGCGGTCCGGTACCCTGACGGGTCATCAGTTCGAGGGGAGGAGCTCACGTGAGCTTCGGCGGAAGTATCTTGCTGCTCGTCATCGGCGCGATCTTGACGTTCGCGCTGAATGTCAAGCTCGGCTTTTTGAATCTCGACATCGTCGGCATCGTTCTCATGGCAGCCGGCGCCCTCGGCCTAGCTCTGACCTCGTGGGCCTACGCGAACCGTCGCCGGACCGCCCGTACGACGGTCGTCGAGCCCGACGGTGGCGATCTGCCGCCGCCTCCCGACGCCCTCTGACGGTCAGGCGAACAGCGCCAGGTAGATCGCGACGTGGTGGCATACGGCCGCTACGAGCGTGCTCGCGTGGAAGAACTCGTGGTGCCCGAAGACGGTCGGCCACGGGTTCGGCCATCGCAGCGCGTACAGCACACCGCCCGCGCTGTACACCGCGCCGCCGACCAGTAACAGCACGAGCGCGGCGACCCCGCCGGTGTGCAGGATGTCGGGCAGCACGGCGACCGCGACCCAGCCGAGTGCGATGTAGAGCGGCGCGGACATCCAGCGCGGCGCGTGGGGCCACACCAGCTTCATCGCTACGCCCAGCAGAGCGCCGGCCCAGACGACGATGAGCAACGCGGTCGCGGTGCGGGTGGGCAGCAACAGGACGCAGAACGGCGTGTACGTCCCGGCGATGAATACGAAGATCATCGCGTGATCCAGCCGGCGCAT
>Ga0209382_10002444_pt1 | contig 27107 bp, 22 predicted proteins | sample SoiMetdeltSBSDD5_FD_187599 | JGI IMG/M metagenome (GOLD analysis project Ga0209382, IMG submission 187599) | Bulk soil microbial communities from a Populus tree surrounding site in Tennessee, USA - Soil MetaG P. deltoides SBSDD5 (SPAdes) (version 2) | ecosystem: Environmental > Terrestrial >... | reverse complement strand
GACCATCCTGAATGAAGCGCGAGCCAGCTACACGAGATTTGACGTGAACGATGACTTTATCGATCCCGTGGCCCTGGGCGACCCCGCCCGCAACGGATTGGTTGGCGCCGTCAGCGCCACTGGCCTCTCCGCTCTTGGCCACTTCGCTTTTATGCGACGCCAGACGGCACAAAATACGTTCCAAGTGAGCGACGACCTGAACTGGTACCAAGGAGCGCACTCAGTGAAGGCCGGCTTCGCTTTGCGCCGCCTGCAATCGAACAGCGGCGTCTTCACGCCTGGCTTCACCGGCATTGCGCGCTTCCTCAACGTAAACGATTTCCTATCCGGACGAGCCGCTTCTTATTCGCGCAACATCGGCAATCCTTATCTCGGCCTGCGTACGACCGAGACAAATACCTACATGCAAGACGACTGGCGCATCCATCCGCGGCTCACCTTGAACCTCGGCGTTCGATATGAGTTCAACGCCGTGCCATACGAAGTAAACGGCCTCATTCAGGACCGCTATCGCTACCAATCCGACCGCAATAACATCGCGCCTCGCTTTGGCTTTGCCTACCGTGCCGACCGCGACGGCAAAGCGGTCGTGCGCGGTGGCTATGGCATCTACTACAACGTGCTCGAGCTCAGCTTCGTTGGCCTTGCGCGCTTCAATCCTCCACTCATTTCCAGCTTGGCCGCGGCCCAGCCCACCTTTCCCGATCTCCTCGCCGGAGCCGCGCAGTCCATTCCCAGTGGCCTCGTAATACCCGACGCCGGACTCCGCCAGCCCTATTCGCAGCACCTCAACTTCGCTGTCGAACGCCAATTGTGGAATCCCCGCACCTCATTCACCGCTGCCTATGTCGGCACCCTTGGCCGCAAGCTGCCCCGGGTTTCACGCCCAAACGGCGGCGATGCGCTCGCGCAGAACCAGCGGCCCGACCCGACCGTGGGCGTCGTCAACGTACTCGAAACCGCCGTGACGTCGAGCTACCACTCCATGCAGTTGAGCTGGAGCACCACTGCGCGCGGACTCATGATGCGCACCTCTTACACCTGGAGCAAGTTCATCGACGAGGTGAGCGACTTTCCCACAGGCAATCAAAACCTGGCCCGCGAAATTCTGCCGCTCGACGAACGCAACTGGCGGCTCAACCGCGGTCCATCCGACTTCGACCTGCGCCACACCTTTAGCTTCGCCTGGAGCTACGAGCTGCCGTGGATGAAGCGCAACCGCGTATTCGGCGGTTGGCAGGCGCAGGGGATCACGACTCTCTATAGCGGCCGTCCGTACTCTCTCTTTTCAGGCACGGACAATCCACAGGGTTCGAACTCGAACCGCATTGTCGAGGTCGCGGGCGCGCTCGTGCGCAACGGCGGAGCGGCGCAACGCTCCATCGACCTTGCTCCCGGTTTCACTAAGATGATGTTGACGCCCTCGCGCGGTGTCCTCGGCACCATCGGACGAAATACGGAAAACGGCGACTCGCTGATTTCGTGGAGTGCGTCGCTATTCAAGACTTTCTCACTCACCGAGCGCGCGAAGCTCCAGTTCCGCGCCGAGGCTTTCAATCTCACGAACACGGTGAGCTACAACCCGCCCGACGGTGTGCTCGGCTCGCCCAACTTTGGGCAAGCCCTCTCGGCCAACGATCCACGTCAGGCGCAACTCGCTGTTCGACTCACATTCTAGGGAGCATTCGATATGAATCGGAGAAACTTTTCTCAATTGCTGCTGAGCGCTCCGGCGTTTGCCGCCGCGGGCACTTTGCCCCAATCGCGGCCGGAGTTTGAGGCAAAGGCGCGCGCCGTCGTGAAAGGCCGTAGCCCGAAGTTCGTCACGCGCCGTGCGCACGGCCTGCAGATGATTTACTCCGTTTCCGCGCCCGGCGGCGGAATGGACCTGATGTTTCAATCCTCGCCCGACCTCGGCGACACCTTCACGGAAACCGTGCGCGTGAACAACGTGCCGGGCGAAGTGTCCGACCACGGCGAGAACTCCGCGCAGCTTTTCTATAGCGATGCCGCTGACACCGTTTACGTTGTGTGGAACGCGCGCGTGAAGGATCAGCCCGGCACGCTCGTGCGCTTCGCTTCGTCGTCGGCGATGCGGCCCGGTTGGACGAAAGCCGTGACCATAAACGACGATGGCCCGCAGGCATCGCACAGCTTCCAAGGCGCGGCCGTCGGTCCTGATGGAACTATCTACGCTGGCTGGCTCGACATGCGCGGACGTTCGCAGTCGGAGAACTATACAGGTTCCGGCTCGGCCGTCTACGTTGCCACCTCCAAGGACGGCGGCAAGACGTTCTCCAAAAACATCGAGATCGCGCGTGATGTCTGCCCCTGCTGCCGCGTCGCCTTTGGCTTCGCCAAGGGGCAAGTGGTCGCCGCTTGGCGTGGCGTTGAGGCCGGTGACATGCGCGACATCTGGGTCGCCGCGTCGTCCGACTCGGGCGCAACCTGGAGCAAACAGCGCCTCGCCGTGCGAGATGGCTGGAAGATTAAGGGCTGCCCGCACGTCGGGCCGTCGATAGCCACTTTGAACGGCGTGCTCTATATGACTTGGTTTAGCGAGGCGGGCGGCAAGCCGGCGATCCTCATGGCCGACTCGGCGGACGGCGGCAGAACGTGGCTCCATCGCGCCAGCGTCTCTACCGGCACAACTGATCCGACGCATCCGCAACTCGCCGAAGGCGGGGATCGCATTGGTCTTGTTTTTCAAGCCCGCGAAGGAGGCAAAGGCGCGGGCTGGGGCAAGGTCGGTGCCTACTATCGGGAAATTACGGGCCCCGGCGCGCTCACGCCCCTCCAACGCGTCGGCGAAGGCGCCGTCACCTCGAACTATCCCAGCGTCGGCCTTGGCATGAGCGGCCGCATCTTCATCGGCTGGTCCGAAACGACGGACGATGGGGCCAATGCGTACTTGGTGCGGGGGCGGCGAGGGTGATCGGGCAGCTTTCGCGGTGGTTAAGTGTAGAGTGAGGGTGTGACCGCTTTGGAGGCCTACGATCTGACCACTCGCGGCGGTGGCCGCGATTTCGCACGCCTCATCGAAGCTTGCGAATCCTTTGGGCAGTATTGCTTGATTGGCGGTCTAGCAGTCAATGTCTACGTTGAGCCGGTGTACACGTTGGATGCGGATCTTGTCGTGTACGCACCCAACCTCGCTCGCCTATCAGGGCGTCTCAGCGAAATTGACTTTGCCATCGAAGAACATCCTCACTCTGTAAACGCCCTCGCCCGAGGAAGTGAACTCCGCATTCGATTCACGACCGATGCGCGATACCAAGCCTTCCTCAAACGCGCCGTCGACGCCACTGTGCTCGGCATCCGTGTCCGCGTAGCTTGCTTGGAAGACGTGACGCAGGGCAAGCTCTGGGCCTACAGCGATCCTCAACGCCGCTTGAGCAAGCGGAAGAAGGATGAACTCGATTTGATCCGCCTAGCAGAGAAGTATCCGGAGCTGAAGGCGATGTATCCGAAGGAGTTGCAGGAGCAAATCCAACGAGGCTGAATGTCCGTTACGTCGTGAACTCCCCTGCCTCCACGATATCGTCCGTGTTCTTCATCCACTCTTTCATCAGTCCATTCAACCCCTCGACCCTCGCCGCCTGCGAGGTATCGCCCGCCAGGTTCTTCCTCTCCAGCGGATCGCTCTTCAGGTCGAACAACTGGGTCGTCTTCTTGCCGTTGACGTGGTAGCGGATCAGCTTGTACCGGTCGTCCTTCACGGCTCGCTGGAACTTTCGATAGGCGGTGAACATCGAGTCGCGCACCTTTGCCTTCTGCCCGCGAATCACCGGCGCCAAGCTCAGCCCCTCGACCGTAGCAGGGATTTGCGTGCCGGTCAGCTCACATAGTGTCGGGAATAAATCGAAGAGATACGCAAACGCTTCCGTCCGCTTGTTCTTTGGGAGCCCGGGGCCCCCAATCACCAGCGGCACGCGCATCGAATGCTCGTAGAGATTCTGTTTGCCTAGCAACCCGTGCTGACCCACTGCCAAGCCATTGTCCGCCGCGAACACAACGATTGTGTTTTCCGCATGGCCGCTCTCCTCAAGCGCCTTCAACACGCGTCCCATGTGATGGTCCAGGTGCGTGATCATCGCGTAGTATGCCGCAATGTGTTCGCGCACCACCTGCGGCGTGCGCGGCCATGCGGCCAGCGCTTCGTCGCGCACCTTCATCTCGCCGTTGTCGAACGGATGCTCTGCCAGAAAATTCTCCGGCAGCTGGATCTTCTCCGGCGGATACAGATCCGCAAACTTCTTCGGCGCCGTGCGCGGATCGTGCGGCGACGTATAAGCCACGTACGCCAGGAACGGCCGATCTCCCTTATGCTCCTTCAGAAACTTGATCGCCGAATCGCTGAAGATCTCCGTTGAGAATCCCTTGGCAATGAAACGTTTCTGTTTCGGATACTCACCAGTCGGATCGAAATCGGCTACCGGAACTTTGTCGTGGTCCGACATGCCGCCGAAGAAGATGTTCTCGCCGGATGAGAAGCAACGGGCGTGTGTCTTCTCACCGTTGTGCCACTTGCCCGTGGCGAAGGTCACATAGCCGCGCTCGCGCAGCACCTCGGGAAACAAATGATACGGTCGCCGCTTTTCCACGGGCGAGTTCGCGTCGATCAAATTGTGATGAACGTGGAAAAGTGTCTGCCCGCTTATCAACATCCCGCGGCTTGGCGCGCAAACGGCTGGAACGGTTCCGCCCATGATGCCGGCGCGGACAAACGTCGTGCCGCGCCGCATCAATGCGTCCATCGTTGGCGTGCGCACCTCCGGATTGTTCAAGGCATTCAATGTGGAGAAGCGCTGGTCGTCGGTGAACAAAATCAGAATATTCGGAGGCTTTGATCCTGTTTGTGCGCTTGCCGCCACGCCAGCCGCGGCGCCCGCCAGAGTTCGTAAATGTTCCCGTCGATTCATGACAGTGCAAATTCCAATTCTCGTATCACACTCAACACCCGTCGCCGACTTACAATAACATCCCATGGACCATCCGCAGAGAGACTATAGAAAACTCGCCGCCGCGCTCGCGCCCGACATTCCGGCGGCCGAGCTTGACCGCGTTGTGCAACCCCTCGAATCGCTCGAAGCGGCATTCCGGCCTCTCACTGCCGCCCTGGCCGACGAAACCGAGCCCGCCTTTACTGTGAGGCTCTCCACGGAGTGGCCGGCATGAGCGCTCGCCTTCCCTTCCGCACAATCGCCGAAGCGGGTGAGGAATTACGGGCGAAACGAATCTCGGCCGTCGAGTTGACGAAAATCTCGCTCAAGGCCGCAGCCGACGAGCAGCCCCGCACGAACGCCTTCCTCGCGATGATGGAGGAGCAGGCGCTCGCCGACGCCACTCGCTGTGATGCCGAACTGGCTCGTGGCGAATCGCCTTCCCCGCTGCACGGGATTCCGGTTGCCGTAAAAGACGTCTTTTCCACCAAAGGAACCAAGACCACCGTCGGCTCTAAGATCTTTGCAAATCATGTACCGGATCACGATGCGGCCGTTGTCGAGCGCCTCCGCGCCGCGGGCGCCATCATCATCGGCAAAACGCATATGCAGGAGTTCGCCTACGGCATCACCTGTAACAACCCTCACTTCGGGCCGGTCCGGAATCCGCACGATGTCTCGCGCATTCCGGGCGGATCAAGCGGTGGCTCAGGCGCGGCTGTCGCGGCTGGCGTCGTGCTCATGGCCATGGGCTCCGACACCGGCGGCTCCATCCGCATCCCTGCCTCGTTTTGCGGGACCTCCGGACTCAAGCCCACCACTGGCCGCGTCTCGCGGTACGGCGTGCTGCCGCTCGACTTCACCCTCGATCACATGGGTCCGCTCGCACCCACGCCCCACGACTGCGCCCTCTCACTGCAGGTCCTCGCCGGCTACGACCCACGCGACGAGTCCTCCTCTCGCGCTCCCGTCGACCGTTATGCACCACCCGCCGAACCCTCGCTTGCCGGTTTCCGCATAGGCATCCCCACCTCGTTCTACTACGAAGGCCTGCAGCCTTCCATCGCGCGGGCGCTTGAATCGCTGCAAAATAAGGCCGAAGCCTTGGGTGCGCGCCTGGTACCCGTCGATGTGGGCGACATTGCTGCGATCAACGCAATCGGCCGCGTCATTTTACTGAGCGAAGCCTCGGCCGCGCTCGAACCCTATCTCCACCGCCGCGCGGACTTCGGCGCGGACGTGCTCGCGCTCCTCGACCAGGGCCGCCTTCTTCCTGCCACCGACTACGTCAACGCACAGCGCCTGCGCCGCATACATATGACAAAGTTTGAAGCAGTGTGGGAGAAGGTGGACTGCTTGCTCACAGCGACCACACCCACCACAGCCCCTAAGATTGGCCAAGCCATGATCGACATCCTCGGAAAGTCCGAAGACGTGCGCCTCGCCTCCACTCGCCTCGTACGCGGCTTCAACGTACTCGGCTTGCCTGCACTCTCTATTCCCTCCGGTCTCGATGGTGAAGCATTACCCATGGGTGCGCAAATTGTCGGACGTAGGTTCAACGAGAAAACCGTACTCGCCGTCGGCCAAGCCTTATTGTCATAGGCACCCCGGACTAGGATGGGCCTCGTCTTAAGGATGTTCCTAGGTATTCTGCGGCGTATCCCCTAATCTCTGAGTGCATTGTGGCCGATAGAGCTTCCAGAGGAAGTTCCCTTGAGTTGCATCCGCACCGCCATTCTGGAAGCCGATCCGATATTTGCATCCGGGCTCCGTGCCGCCTTGTCTGGCGACGATGAGTTCTCGGTGGCCTGGGTGGCCCATAACTTGGAATCGGCGATAGGCCTCCTGCGGCAGGAGCCCTGCGACCTGCTGCTGGCCACACCCATGTCCGGGCTTAGCCGGACGATGGAACTGCTCATGACTGTGCGGGCACGCGCTCCCCAAACGCGCGTCCTGTTGTGGGACATGGTGGTCTCCGATGTCGCCAAGCGGCAGATGGAGCGTTCCACCTCGGCCTGTTGGATCAACCGCAAGATTTCCCCGGAAGATTTACGCAATACCCTGCGCGCGGAATTGGAAGCCGGTCAAAAGGACCCTGTCCCACTCAGCGAATCGGAAAACACGGCGCGGCGCCTGACCGTGCGCGAGCGCGAAGTGATCAGCAATGTGCAGATGGGCCTGAAGAACCGCGAGATCGCGGAAGCCATGGGCATCACAGCCGGCACGGTGAAAGTCCATCTCATGCACATTTTCGAAAAGACCGGTCTGCGCGACCGTATCCAACTGGGGCAGTACGCGCATCAACTGCTCTCGGCCACGTCCGCCACCTCCCCCGCTTCGGACGAGCCTGCGTGTGATCCCGCTGGCGAGGTGGTCGCGTGAGCGCTGCTTCCCCATCTCTGGACATGACCCGGGAGGACCCCGCACGGCGGATCTGGGTCCGGTGGCTCACCCCTTCCCTGTCGGATTTCTTTTTCGTCGCCATCGTTACGTGGACCTTCCTCATCTCCCCGTTCGGCTGGGCCCAACTGCTCGCCGATGGCGATACCGGATGGCACATCCGAACCGGCCAGTGGATCTTTGCCGAGGGGCGGTTCCCCTACACGGACATGTTTTCGTTCTCCAAAGCCGGAGAGTCCTGGTTTGCCTGGGAATGGGGTTCCGACCTCTGGTTTGCGTTCCTGTTCGACCGCGCTGGCTTGAAGGGTATTACGCTCTTTGCCGGCGCCTGGATCGCCTTGTTTGCCTGGGTCATTCTGCGCTACATGGTCTGGCGCGGGGCCAACGGAATTCTCGCCTTGCTCATTTCCCTCGTGGCGGTGGGCGCCAGTTCGCTGCACTATCTGGCACGTCCGCACATTTTCACGCTGCTCTTTGTTCCCCTGAGTCTGTGGATCATTGAGGCAGACCGGCGAAAAACGGGAAATCTAATCTGGCTGCTGGTGCCGCTTACCGTCCTTTGGACCAACCTTCACGGCGGTTTCCTGGCTTTAATCGCCTTTCTCGGGCTGCTTACCGTGGGCTCCGCGATCGAGTTGGCCTGGAACTCCGGCTGGAACTGGAAGGAGCCGCGCGTCACATTTGCGCCGGCCCTCCGCTACGGACTCTTGACGCTTGCATGCGCGCTTGCGACCGTCGTAAACCCCTACGGATGGAAGCTCCATCAGCACATCGCGGCGTATCTGAACTCGGATTGGATCAAGTCGGTCGTCCAGGAGTTTCAAGCGCCAACCTTTCGCGGCGAAGGGCTTCGCCAATACGAAATGCTGCTGTTCGCGGCCCTGCTCGTGGCGGCCTCGATGCTCGCGCGGCGCAGGGTTGTCGAGCCATTGTGGATCCTCTTCTGGGCCCACCAGTCGCTCACCAGCGCCCGCCACATTACGCTCTTCGCGGCATTGGCCGGACCGTTGGTCGCCTGCGAAGCCACCCGCTTGTGGAACTCCTTTCGCGCCGGTGCGGGCCGCAAGAGCGTACGCGCCATTCTGCACTCAATGTCAACGGACCTGTCGGCCGGTATGAAGTGGTCGAGCGTCTGGCCGCTCTTGTTTATTGGCACGTTGCTCGCCCTCCAGGAACCGATTCGCTGGCCGCAAGACTTTCCTTCGCAGAAGTTCCCTACGGACCTGGTACGCAAACATGAAGGGCTGATTCGTGAGTCCCGGCTGCTGACCACCGATCAGTGGGGCGACTACATCTTGTTCCACTACTGGCCGGCCCAGAAGGTGTTCATCGACGGCCGCAGCGACTTCTACGGCCCCAAAATCGGCAATGAGTACCTGCGCCTGTCGCAAGGTGGTTGGGATTGGAACCAACTGCTGGACCGTCATGGGTTTACCGCCGCTCTGGTCCCTTTGGAGTGGCCGCTGGCCGCGCTGCTCAAACAACATCCCGGTTGGAAAGTGCTGTCCGACGATGGTAAAGCCCTTGTTTTTCAAAAGATTGCCGCCAAACCCCAGTCCGCTGCCGCAAGTGGCGCCGTGACCCCGGGAAAAATATGGGGACGGCACTAATGGAATACCTTGTGGCGTCCGAAATCTCTATGGGAGTTCACTTTCGATGAAGTCGCTGCGCACAATTCGCCACGGGGTCAAACCCACAGAACCTGCGCGAGCTTCGGTTCATGCCAGTCGAGCGGCGGGAGCTTCGGCCGGTACGGTGAGCCTTACGGGTAATGGCCGCCGCGAATCCCGTTCGTCCCTACCCGGCCCGTCGGCCGGCTGGCGTCTGCCCTCGGGACAGCTTCTCGTCGAGTACGCTCTGCAGACCTGCTTCACAGGATCCCCCTTCGACCGTTCGCCGTTTCAGACCGAGAAGGAAGGGGAAGCGGAAATTCAATCTGGCGTCCCCACCGCCAGCGAGACTCTAATCACCCAAGGACTTCACAGTTTACAGGCTGCGGTTAGCCGCGAGGCCTCTACGATTAGCTCGCCGGCGCCCAGGCGCACATCTGCCGCGCGCTCCAACGCCTCCTCAAATAAGGCCCTGGCGGGCAAAGAGAGGCCCCGCTCATGATGCTGGCCAGCGCGGTTTTAGATTTGGGATGGCTCACTCTGCCGCATGCCGAGTATGCCGTTGCGTTGCTTATCGGCGGCGCGGCGGTTGTCGAAGATCTGGCCCGCCGCACCATCTCCAACCTATGGCCGGTAGCCGCCTTTGCCGGCGGAATCGCCTGCCAGGTAGCCGCTTCCGGTTGGGGTGGCTTGGGCACGGCCCTCCTTGGCACGGTCGCCGGATTCCTTGTCTTTCTGGTTTTCTATCTCCTCGGCGGCATGGGCGGGGGAGACGTGAAATTGATGGCCGGTTTCGGAGCCCTGTTGGGTACCGGCCGTTTGCTCCAGGCGGCGCTGTTTACCGCTTTGGTGGGCGGCTTATTGGCCGTTGTTGTCTTGGGCGTTCATACGCTCAGACGGAAACGCCGGGAGGGAAAAGCGGATAACGCTCTCTTCATTCCCTATGCCCCTGCCATTGCGACTGGGGTTTGGTTGGCACTGGTGGCCGCAAGGCCGTAACGAAATTCTTATTGGAAGTGGCCGCCCACGAGGCGGCGGGAAGGATCGTGAGAATCGACAACGGAGGAGCCGGAAATAAAGTCCGGTCACGTGATTCTCAAGGAAAGGTAACGCTATGGATCGCAGGTTTTTGACCGTTCTCGGCGTCAGCCTGGTTTTCGCGCTGGTAGTCTCGAGCATTTTCTACCAGATGTCGGCGCGAGCCGGGGGAGGTTCGAAAAAGCCCGAACAGGACAGTCTCGTTGACGTCGTAATCGCCGCCAAGCCATTGTCGGTGGGAATCAGCGTGAAACCTGACGATGTCAAGGTCGTCAAAGTGCCGGCCGGCGGTTTCCCGAAGGGCGCCTTCGGCAAAGTTGAAGAGGTGATCGACAGGCCCGTCATCAGCAACATCCTGCTGGATGAGCCGATTCTTGATGGCCGCCTGGCCGCTCGCGGCGCGGGCATGGGCCTCGCACCCGTCATCCCGGTCGGCATGCGCGCCGTGTCCGTTCGCGTCAACGAAGTCGTCGGCGTGGCGGGCTTTGTACTCCCGTTCATGCACGTCGACGTGCTGGTTACGGGACGGCCGCCCGGCGATACGAACTCCAACAGCATGACCACCACAGTCCTACAGGACATCACGGTCCTCAGCGCGGGTCAGACGATCCAGCCCGACGCCCGTGGCCAGGCAATCAACGCTCCGGTTGTGACGCTGTTGGTCACGCCCGAGCAAGCCGAAGTGCTGACCTTGGCCGGTACGGAGACCAAGATTCAACTGGTCCTGCGTAACTCTGCCGACAAAACGGTCACCGCCACGTCGGGACAGAAACTGGCCGGTCTCTATAAGAACATCAAGGGCGGCACCGGCTCATCCGGCGAAGGATCGGAACAGCCCAAACCGCGCTCCCGGCCACGTCCCGTTCAAATGGCGCAGGCTATCACGCCCGCTCCGGCGCCCGTCGCCCCCCCGCCGGTTCCCGACCAGATTGTCGTAATCCGGGGCACTCAGAAGACGGTCGAGGTTGTCAATAATCCACGCCAGAACGGCGTTGGGAGGAACTAATGTTCTCCAATAAAGCTCAGGCCGATCGCTCGGCCATGATCCGCGCGGTGTGCGGCCTTGCCGCCCTCTCCCTTGTTGCGGCCACTCCGGTGGCGCGGGCGCAGTCCACCGCCGAAGAGATCCGGATCACGCTCGGCAAGAGCATCGTCATCGACTACCCGGTCGACGTGGCGCGAATCTCCACGAGCAATCCGGAAATCGTGGATGCGGTGGCCGTCTCCACGCGCGAGGTCCTGCTCCATGCCAAGGCGCATGGTATCTGCACGATCGTTGTATGGTCGAAAACCGGCCAACGGACTTTCTATAACATCTCGGTTGAACACAACCTGGAGCCGATCCGGCGCATCCTCAAGGAAACCTTCCCGAATGAGCCAATTCAGATTCAGTCGGCCCGCGACTCCATCACGCTGGTCGGCAAGGTGACCTCGCAAAGCGTCGCCGACCGCGCCACCGCGCTCGCGGCCTCTCTATCCAAAACGGTGATCAACAATCTGCAGATCAACCCCCTCGACGTCGAGAAGCAGATTCTGTTGCGCGTCAAATTCGCCGAGTTGAACCGGACGAGGGCACATTCCTTTGGCGTGAACCTGATTTCGACTGGGGCCCTGGGAATAGTTGGCTCTACATCCACCGGCCAGTTCTCTTCGCCCGCCGTACGTGATGCAAACCGCGGCGAATTCTCCATCACTGATGCACTGAACGTCTTTGCATTCCGGCCGGAGTTAAACTTGGCCACCACAATCAAGGCCCTCCAGACCGAGGGAATCCTTCAGATAATCGCCGAGCCGAACCTGGTCACCACCAACGGCAAAGAGGCGAGCTTCCTGGTCGGCGGCGAATTCCCGATTCCTATCCTGCAGGGCGGCGCCAATTCAGGCTCCGTTACCGTCCAGTTTCGGGAATTCGGAATCCGGCTGACCTTCAATCCGCAGTTGACCTCGCACTCGACGCTGAAGATGTACGTCAAACCCGAGGTTTCCACCATCGATCTTGCCAATGCCGTTACCCTGTCTGGCTTTACCATCCCCGCCCTGGCTACGCGGCGCATGGAAACCAATATCGAACTGGGTCCGGGCCAGAGCTTTGTCATTGGGGGGCTCATTGACGACCGCGTGACCGACCAGATGTTGAAAATCCCCGGTCTTGCCAGCATCCCGGTGCTGGGCTCGTTGTTCAAGAGCCGCAATGAGAACAAGACGAAGACCGAATTGCTGGTCATGGTGACGCCGGAAATCGTGGATCCGCTGAACCCCTCCGATCCCAAGCCCACTCCCGTCATGCCACGCGAGTTCATACCGCCTATCCAGATCAAGCCAACCTCACAGAAAGGGAACGTCGATCCGGTAAAGGCCAAGGCCCGTAAACTCCGCGCAAAAGAGAGTAATTCTCCGGCCACAGCGCCGGCGGCCATCACGGTAGCGCAACCAGCCGCACCGGCTGCCCCGGCCGCCGAGCCAGCCGTCGACGCCGCCAAAGACGCTCCGAAAACAGGAGGAGAGTCCCACTAGTGTCCACACCCCCCGGGTGAAAGGACCGGTTTGGATATCCCAGCAACCGCCATGAGACACGGACGCGAATCAGCCCTATCGGCATTCCTCATCTCGCCGGATCGGGAGCTCGGCTCTCAATTTCTGCGCAGCCAACAGGAAGCCCGGGCTTTTGAGGTGGTGGGCGAGCTCGCCGAGTATCCGGCCCGCAACACCCTCGAAATCCGGTTGCGCCAAATCCGTCCGGAAGTAGTGGTGCTGGATGTCGCTACCGATCTGGCCAAAGCGCTGGAGATCATTGATGCCCTCTCTACGCCGGCCTCCTCCACGCTGGTCGTTGGACTGCACCATCAGAACGACAGCGGTTCGGTCATCTCGGTGCTGCGCGCCGGCGCCGCCGAGTTTCTCTATCATCCTTTCGATATTTCGGTTCAGAAGGAAGCGCTCGCCCGGTTGCGCCGGATCCGCCAGCCGGAAGGCGATCAGCCGGCGGAGTTGGGCAAGGTCTTCGTCTTCAGTTCGGCCAAGCCCGGCGCGGGCAGCTCAACCATGGCGACTCATTGCGCTCACGCCATTCGCCAATTGACGGGGAAACGCCTGCTTCTCATCGACCTCGATTTGGAGGGAGGCAGCATTGGCTTCTATCTAAAGTTGCAAGCCAACTATTCCACCGCGGATGCAATCGAGAATGCCGACCAAATGGATCCCGCCATCTGGTCCGCGCTGACGGTGGAGGCAAACGGCCTCGATGTTCTGACGTCGCCTGAAGTTCCCCATGCCGACCCGATCGATCCCGGACGGCTCCACGACCTGCTCGAGTATGCGCGCATGCTCTACGACTACGTCCTGATCGATACCCCAGTCGTGTTTCACCGCACGGCGCTGCTCTCGATCTCCGAATGCGACCAAGCTTTCCTGATCTCGTCGGCGGACCTAGCGAGCCTTCACCTCACCAGGAAAGCGATTGGGTTCCTGAACCAACTGGGCTTCGACAAGAGTCGATACAAAGTCGTCATCAACCGGCTCAGTAAAAAGGACAGCATCTCCACGGGCGACCTGGAAAAGATTTTCGGCTCCACCATCCAGGCATGCGTCCCGAACGAGTACTTCTCTCTTCACCGGGTTATCTCGTTGGGACAGCCGCTACTGCCCGACTGCGACCTTGGCAAGTCCATCGCCAGCCTGGCCAACAAGTTGATTGGTGGAAAAAATGGAGTCGATAAACGAGCCACGCTCGGAGGATTATCCTCGTCCCCTGCCTTGTCGAAGGCATGAGGACCGGACCGCGGAAACCGAATCGATTGAACTCACAGCAGAGCGAGGCGAAACGAACCCAACATGCTACCTACACTGGACAAAAATAACAGTCTGCCGCCCCAGCAAAACCTGAGTTGGGAACAGAGATTACTGAAGAACGCCGGGCGCCCGCGTGGCACGTTGAAGCCGGAGTACCAGGAGCTGAAGTTCACGCTCCACCGCAAACTGCTCGACAAGATCAATCTTGAAGCGCTCGCCACGATCGACAATCAGCGTGTCCGCACAGAAGTGCGCCAGGCTCTGATGACGCTGGTCGACGGCGAGCAAACACTGCTGAGCTCGCTTGAGAAGCAGCAGATTTGCGATGAGGTGCTCGATGAAGTGTTCGGCCTCGGTCCGCTTGAGCCGCTTCTTCAGGATCCGACGATCTCCGACATCCTGGTGAACACGAGCAAGCAGGTCTACGTCGAGCGCAAGGGCCTGCTTGAGTTGACAAGCGTCACCTTCCGCGATGACTCCCACCTGCTGCGCATCATCGACAAAATCGTTTCCCAAGTCGGCCGCCGCGTCGATGAATCGACGCCCATGGTCGACGCCCGGTTAAGCGACGGTTCGCGCGTCAACGCCGTCGTGTCTCCGCTGGCCGTCGACGGGCCTTTGTTGTCGATTCGCCGCTTTAGCACCGACAAACTTATGCCGGCCGACCTGGTCGAGCGGCGCGCGCTCACTGCCGGCATGATGGAACTCCTCGAAGCGGCCGTCAAAGCGCATCTGAACATCATTATTTCGGGCGGCACCGGCGCCGGCAAAACGACGCTGCTCAACGCCCTCAGCTCGTTTATCAACTCCAAGGAGCGAATCGTCACCATCGAGGACGCCGCCGAACTGCAACTCAAGCAACCCCATGTAGCCCGCCTCGAAACGCGTCCGCCCAACCTCGAAGGCAACGGCGCCGTGCGCCAGCGCGAACTTCTCATCAACAGCCTCCGTATGCGGCCGGACCGCATTGTGGTCGGCGAGTGCCGCGGTGAAGAAGCGCTAGACATGCTGCAGGCGATGAATACGGGCCACGACGGCTCCTTAACGACCGTCCACGCCAACTCGCCGCGCGATGCCACGTCCCGTCTCGAGGTCATGGTCTCGCTTGCCAATGCCAACATGCAGTTGGTCAGCATCCGGCAGCAGATCTCCAGCGCGGTGCATCTGTTGGTCCAGGCCACCCGCATGAGCGATGGTTCGCGCCGTGTCACCAGCATCACCGAAGTGACCGGCATGGAAGGCGAAGTAGTTACCCTGCAGGACATCTTTGTCTTCGAAAAACGCGGCCTGACTCCGGAGGGCCAGGTTGTCGGCCGATTTGCGGCCACCGGAATCCGCCCGAAGTTTTACGAAAAGCTTCTCTCGGCTGGCATTCGACTGCGCGCGGACATTTTTGACGAAGTTCTCGAGGTCTGAAGAGGAGCAATCATGTCTTTCATACTCATTGTCGTTTGCTTCTGGCTTGTGGCCGTGGGCGTTTGGATGGTCGTGACGAAGGCCTTCAAAAACGCCGATGTCGACAAGATGAAGAGCCGTGTGTTGAACACGGAGGAAGTAAAGAAGAAAACCAAACGCACTAAGGATCAGAATTCTCCCGTTCAGCTCATTCAGAGTGAAGACAAGACAACGGGAAAAGTTGTCCTGCACCTGATGCGGCGATTCGACCTGACCAACCGCTTGAACAATCTACTCGAGCAGGCTGGATTGAAGTGGCGGCCGGCCCGGTTAGTGCACTCCTGTTTGGGTCTTTTTCTCTGCGCCTTCCTGGTCACGCGCTACGTCATCCCCGTTCCCTACGTGTCCGTGCAGCTTCTCGCGGGTCTCTTTGCCGGAATAATCCCTGTCATGTACGTGCTTCGGGTCCGCAACAAGCGGATCCATCGCTTCGAAGAACAGTTTCCCGAAAGCCTGGAGTTTGTCGCGCGGTCCATGCGCGCCGGGCACGCCTTTTCGGTATCGCTCGAAATGTTGCACCGTGAGTTTCAGGAACCCCTTTCAGGCGAGTTCCGCCGCACTTTCGACGAGCATAACCTCGGGCTGCCGCTCGATCATGCCCTTCTGAAGTTGTCCAAGCGCGTCCCTATTCTCGACGTTCACTTTTTTGTCTCGGCCGTACTGCTGCAAAAGCGGACCGGCGGTAACCTGGCGGAAATTCTCGATAAGTTAGCCTTTGTCATCCGCGAGCGCTTCAAGTTGCGCGGTAAAATCCGGGCCATTAGCGCGCACGGACGCTTAACCGGCCTCGCCCTGACCTTGATCCCCGTCGGTGTCGCCGTCCTCATGTTCTACGCCAACCCGGAATACGTCAGTTTCTTCATCGAAGACGAAATTGGCAATTACATGATGGGGGGAGCGGTGTTCCTGCAACTGGTCGGGTACGCCATAATCCGCAAGATTGTATCGATTGAGGTCTAACTATGTCTTTAATGGTCAGCTCACTTCTATTTCTACTTGTGGCGGTATTGGGCGCGGCGCTGGGAATCAAGCTCTATGTCAAGCCTAAGGAGGCCATCGAGCGTGTGACCGGGACGGGAATGATACGGACCGAAGAAGAAGCTCCCATTCACCCCAGTCTCATGTTCCACGAGCTGGTGAAGAGGCTCGGCAACATATTGCCGGTGAATCCCAAGGAAGCAGGTGTAATTCAGCGCCGGATGATTCGTGCCGGAATCCGGAATCCGAACGCCATTAAATATTTGTATGGAGCCAAGGTTATCTTCGGCGTTTCCCTTCCCCTGCTGATGAGCATGGCCGTATTCAACTCCGCTTCCGAGCCTACTAATAAGATATTGGCCGTGCTCGCTAGCGCCGGCTTTGGTTTCTTTGCCCCCAACGAATACATTAACTTACGAGTGAAAAAGCGCCAAAAGGAAATTAAGAAGGGGCTCCCCAACGCACTGGATCTGCTGGTGGTTTGCGTCGAAAGCGGCCTTGGTTTGGACCAGGCAATGGTGCAGGTGGCCAAGGACCTTGAACACGCCCATCCCGACATTACTGAAGAGTTTGCGATGGTCAACTATGAACTTAAAGCGGGGAAACGCCGAATTGAAGCTTTGAGGAACCTTGCTGAGCGATCCAGCGTGGACGATCTTAAGAAACTGGTTGCCGTGTTGATTCAGGCCGACCGCTTCGGCACGGGTATTGCTCAAAGCTTGCGCGCACACGCGGATTTCATGCGGGTTCAGGCAAGACAGATTGCGGAAGAGAAAGCGGCGAAGCTGGGCGTAAAACTCGTCTTCCCGATCTTTTTCTGCATCTTGCCTTCGTTGTTCGTTGTAACTGTTGGGCCGATGGTGGTCAAGATCATCCGGGACATGATCCCGATGATGAACAGAATGTAGTTAGGTCTTTTTTGAAAGGAGAGAGTGATGGATAGCACGATGATTCGTATCGTTTGCACGGTGTTGGCGGTTCTTTTCCTGGGTGTCATTATCATGCGCCGCAAGAAGAACGTTGACGAGTAGGGTATACCAGCCCGTTTAGATATTGGGGCTGAGTAAGGATAGGGCTGTGACTTCCGCCTGAGCGCATCCAGACGGTCAGGCGGTGGTCACAGAATGAAACAGAAGAAGTTACTGAATTAAAAATCGCCGCAGCCGATGCGCGGATCTGCCGGCGAAAAAAGGGAAGAATTGTAAGGGAGTGAGCATTATGCACACCATGGCTGGGAACCGGCTCATGTCGGAGAGAATGATCTTACTGTTAGTGACCGGGCTGTTGATGGCTTCTCCCGCACAGAGCGGCACATTTGGCCGGGTGGTCGCAATCGGCGGCCATGCTTCCGATCTGGCTCTGGACGAGCCCCGTAACGTATTGTATGTAGCCAACTACACGGCGAATCGGATTGAAGTGCTGTCGCTTGGTGACGGGACTATTCAAACGTCCTTCAACGTCGCCTCGCAGCCCTCTTCGCTCGCACTTTCGCCCGATGGGCGATTCCTGGTGGTTGGACACTACGGCAACTTTGCCGCCCCTAGCGCGCCGACCAACGCGCTAACGGTAATCGATTTGACCTCGCGCGCACGTCAAACCTTCGCCCTCGGCAATGCCGCTCTCGGCGTCGCTTTTGGTATAGACGACCAGGCGCTGGTGGTCACGGCAACGGAATTTCTATTGTTCGATCCTGTCACCGGGACGACGTCTCTGCTCTCCACGGTGAGCGACCTCGCGGCGAAAACGCTGCCACAACCTCCGGCGAGCTTTCCGCCGAACATCATCGCCGCCTCGGTGGCCGCATCCGGCGACCGGAAGTTCATCTTTGGGTTGAGCGACACCTTCACCTTTAGTTACGAGGTTGAGCGGAAAGCTCTCTCGATCCAAGGGTACACTTCGTCACCGACGATGGGGCCCCGCGCCGTGGCCGTCAACCGCGACGGTTCCTATTACCTGTCCGGGTGGGTGTTGAGCGACCGCCGCGGCAGGACTGTGGCCCAGTTCCCCGATCCCGCCGGCTTGCTCAACTTGGGCAGCCACGCAATCGACAGCGAGCGGCGGATCGCCTACTCGCAAGTGGGACAAGGTGGCGACGCCGCGAAGGCCGCGCCGATTCTGCAGGTCGTGGACACGGACAACCTGAACGTCAGGAAGCGCGTGCAACTGGCCGAAAATCTCGCCGGTAAGGGCGTGCTCAGCGGCGATGGATCCACCATGTACGCCGTCTCCGACAGTGGCGTTACAATCCTGCCTGTGGGCCAGCTCGAACAGGCCCCGCAAGTGTATGCCACGGCGGAAGATCTTGTCTTTCGCGGGAATTTCTGCGACCGCCGCGTCGCCAGCCAGGAAATTGGAATTCTCAGCACCGGGGGCTCGCCGACCGATTTTGTGCTGACCTCGGATTCGCCGGGGATCGTTATCACCCCCTCGCGCGGCGTAACTCCGGCCACGGTGCGGATCTCCGTCGATCCTGCAACTTATCAGAACGTCAAAGGCACGATCAGCGTGCAGATCAGCATCAAATCCAATTCCGCCGTGAACGTGACGAAGCCCGTGCGGCTGTTGATTAACAATCGGGAACCGGATCAGCGCGGAACGTTCGTCAACGTCCCGGGCAAACTGGTGGACCTGCTGTCGGACCCTGTGCGCGACCGGTTCTACGTACTGCGCCAGGACACGAACGAAGTCATGGTCTTCGACGGCAGGAGCTATCAGCATGTGAAGACGCTCCGTACCGGCAACACCCCCACGCAGTTGGCGATCACATTCGACCGCCGCTGGCTCCTGGTAGGCAACGACAATTCGCAGTTGGCCAATGTCTTCGATCTGGAGACCTTGGAGGCGAGCGAACCGATCTACTTCCCGGGCGGTCACTATCCCCGGTCGCTCGCCAGTTCGGGCAACGCGCTGCTCGCCGCGACGCGGGTCGCCGGACAGACGCACAAGATCGACCGCGTCGACATGGCCACGCGGACAGCCTCCGAACTTCCGACGCTGGGTGTGTACGAAAACAACATCAGCATCAATACCGCCCTGGTTGCCTCGCCTTCGGGTAGCTCGATCCTGGCCGCTCAGGCCGACGGAAACCTTCTCCTCTATAACGCCAACGTCGATTCCTTCACCATTTCCCGCAAGGACGTCGCGGATCTTTCGGGCGCTTATGCCGCCTCCAGCTTCGATAATTTCGTCGTGGGGAACAGGCTGCTCAACGCTTCCCTGGTCACGATGCGCACATTTGAGTCCAATACAGGCCGCAGCTCCGGTTTTGCCTTTGTCGGCGAGATGGGCTTCCGGACGACGGCTCCCGATGCATCAAGCCCCGGCGTTATTCAGCGCGTCGACGTCAGTGCGAGCGGTACAACCCGTCCCACGCGAATGGTCGAAGCGCCCATGCTCGGTTCCACTGGCGCTGCGTTCACGCGATCGGTCGCCCCACTTTACAGCCGCCACGTGATCGTTGCCTTAACCACTTCGGGTGTCACGGTTCTGCCCTGGGACTATGACTCGGCCGTTGCATCGCCTCGCGTGACGAAAGTGTTGAACGCCGCCGACAATTCAACCGGGCTCTCCCCCGGCGGCCTCATCAGCCTCTACGGCTCCGATCTGAGTCCCGTTAACCTGGCTTCGCGCGAACTGCCCCTGCCGACCGCGCTCGGAGAAAGCTGCCTCACCGTCAACGGCATTCCGACTCCGGTCCTGTTCGTTTCGCCCAACCAGATTAATGCGCAAATGCCCTTCAACGTGGAAGGAAACGTTACGATGATCTTGCGCACCCCCGGCGGCGTCAGCGACAACTACAATCTCGTGGTTCGCTCGGCCGCTCCGGGTGTCTTCCGTGCGACGATCGACGGCAATAATGATGTGCCCACGGTCGTTCGCGCCGACAATAACGAAGTCGTCACCCTCTCCAATCCGATCCGCCGCAACGATGCGCTCGTGATCGTCCTGACCGGTTTGGGGAAGACATTCCCGGCTATCGACGCCGGAATCCCGGCCCCTGGCGACCCGCCGCTGGCCTCGCTCGTGGAGCCGGAGGTGCGCCTGGGCGGAGTGCCCCTCGCGGTTAGTTTCGCCGGCCTGAGCCCGGGCCAGGTCGGTGTTTATCAGATCAACGCCGACGTTCCCAACGTAATTCCAACGGGAGTCGACATTCCCTTGACCATCACTGCAGCCGGGTCGAGCACGACACTTGCCGTGCGGGTTGTGAACTGATCCGAGAGAGATTGGAGTAGACACACATGTTGAACAATACCTTCAAACGCTCGAAGTTCGTCTTCGCATTGACCGCGCTGTTTACGCTCCCCGCAATGGCGCAAAAATGGGAGTTCGGCGCCGGCGGCGGAGCAAGCTTCTATACCAACAAGGATGTGGTCAATCGCCTCGGTACGGCCGAAACCGGCTTCAGCCCGGGCTATACCGGCACCGCCTGGTTGGGACAGGACAGTTTCGGTCACGTCGGCGGCGAAATCCGGTACCACTTCGCTAAAAACGACCTGAAGCTCTCCGCCGGTGGAACCAAGATTGGCTTTTCAGCCCACACTCACACCGTCGGATACAACGTCCTCATCCACACGCAACCGAAATCGGCGAAGGTTCGCCCATACGTACTGTTTGGCGGCGGCGTGAAGATCTTCCGCGGCACGGGCGCTCCGCGCGCCTCCCAACCGCTCAGCCAGTTCGCCGTCCTCACCAACACTGACCAGCCCAAACCTTATGTCCAGTTTGGCGCGGGCGTCAAGGTAAACATGGGCGAGCATCTCTACATCCGCGCTGAATTCACCGACCAGATGTCTCCGTTTCCCAACGAGGTCATTCTGCCGGTCCAAAGCGGTTCCCTTTCCGGATGGATCCATAACTTTCTGCCCGTGTTCGGTATCGGCGTAGCTTTCTAGTCCCGCCAGCCCATCGCCCGGCGTTTCGAAACCCTGGGGACGCAGCCATGCGCTGTGTCCCCTGCTCCATTTCCCGTTTGTGCTGAAATGCAGATTGGGAATCGCGGCCGATTTCGTCCTGATCGTCGTCGCCGGTTTTATCGGCGCCTTGCTGGCGCGCGCATTGCGCCTGCCCCTTTTAGTTGGCTACGTCGCCGCCGGAGTGGCGGTCGGTCCCAATACGATCGGCCCCACGGTCGGCGAATTGCATGAAATCGAGCTGCTTGCCGAGATCGGCGTGGCCCTGCTGTTGTTCTCGCTCGGCTTGGAGATTTCGCTCCGCGATCTGGAGCCGGTGAAGCGAGTCGCACTCATTGGTGGCAGCATCCAGGTGGTTTTGACCTCTGGTCTCGCCGCCATCGCCGGAATCCGGTGGCTCGAAATGCCCGTTTCCGACGCCGCCTGGTTCGGCGCCATGGTCGCGCTGTCCAGCACCATGGTAGTTCTGAAGACCCTCTCCGTCCGTGGAGTGACGTCCACCCTCGCCAGCCGCGTCATGATCGGCCTCCTGGTCCTGCAGGACCTCGCCGTCATCCCAATCCTCATCATCCTCCCTGGTATTGCGAACCTCCAAGGCGCGCTCGGCGGCTTATTGCGGCCCATCGCCATCGCCGCCGCATTTCTCGCCGGCATGGTGATTCTCGGCACCAGGCTGCTCCCCGCGCTTCTCCACAAAATTGCCCTATGGGGGTCACGAGAACTGTTCCTGGTCGCCGTCGTTGCCGCCGGCGTCGGAACCGGTTACATCGCGCACATGATGGGGCTCTCGTTCGCGCTAGGGGCATTCGTTGCCGGCGTCGTGATGAGCGAATCCGAACTCAGCCATCAAGCATTCAGCGACGTCGTCCCGCTGCGCGACATTTTTGGACTTCTCTTCTTCGTCTCGGTCGGAATGCTGCTTGAACCCAACTATCTTTTCGCTCACGCCGGGCGAGTCGCCGCCACCGTCGGCGCCATCATTGCCGGCAAGGCCGTTCTCTTCTTTGCGCTCGCATATGCATTCGGCTACCGCAACATGGCCCCTTGGATCATCGGATTGGGCCTTGCCCAAGTCGGTGAGTTCAGCTTCGTGCTTGCCCGCAGCGGTCTCGCAACGGGCATGCTCTCCAAAAGCACCTATGATCTAGCCCTCACTTCCACGATCCTCACCATGGGTCTCTCGCCGATGGTCTCGGCCGCGGCTCTCCCCTTAGGCCGCTGGTGGCGAAGCCGGTCGGCCGAATCAGCCATTCCCACCCCCAACCGCGCAATCGAAGCGCCAAGGGAATCGCATGCGGACCATGTCGTCGTCGCCGGTTATGGCAGGACGGGCCGCGCCGTGGCTTCGGCCCTGCAATCGGCGGGTGTACCCTTCGTCATTATCGAGTTTGACCACGCTTCCTACCACGAAGCCACCGACAAAGGTTTCCCGGCGATCTGGGGCGATACCACCAGTCCGGAAATTCTCCGTGCCGCCGGAATCGACAAGGCCGCCGTCGCCGTCATGGCCGTGCCCGACCAGAGCACCGTTCGCCTTTGCGTAGAACGGGTCAAGTCGATCAATCCGCGTGTCGCCCTCGTGGCCAGAGCCGTGCGCGAGTATCACATCGCCGATCTGAAGCGGCTCGGCGTTTCGGCCACCGTCCAGCCGGAGTTTGAGGGCGGGCTCGAAATGGTCCGTCAGGCGCTTCTGCTCTATGGCCGCCGCGAGGATTCCATTCTCATCCTCATGTCGCTCATCCGGCGAGGCCTATACGAGGAAGGGAAAACCGCCGATCAGTTGCGCGAAAGCCGTTTTTGATGTCTAATCATTAAAACTTTGTGATCTACGAGGGGAAGAGGGTCGTTGTAACGGGTGGACTTGGCTTCATCGGCAGCAACTTGGTTCTGCGTTTGGCGGAACTCGGAGCGCGGGTGACGGCCGTGGATTCCTGTGTCCAAGGGTGTGGCTCGAACATCTTCAACGTCGCACCCGCCGGCGCCAAAGTCGAGGTGCTCAAAGCCGACATTGGCGAGCCTGAGTGCCTCACCGAAGTCCTGCGCGGCGTTCCCATCATTTTCAATCTAGCCGGTGAGATCAGTCACATCCATTCGATGCTCTACCCGGAGCGCGACCTGGAACTTAACACCCTGGCCCAAATGCGCTTCCTTGAAGCCTGCATCCGCATGACTCCCGGCGCTCGCGTAGTCTATGCCGGCACACGGCAAATATACGGCGCACCCCAGTATCTGCCCGTCGATGAACTACATCCGGTTAATCCCGTGGACTTCAACGGCGTACACAAGTACGCCGCGACGATGTACCACCTCATGTTCTCGCGCTCGGGCGACCTCGACGCCGCTGTCCTCCGCCTCACCAACGTCTATGGCCCGCGCATGGCGCTAGACGTCCCCTGTCAGGGATTCCTCAGCACGTATGTCCGCCGCACTTTAACCGGTAGCCGCCTCCAAATATTTGGGGACGGAACGCAGTTTCGCGACCCTGTCTATGTCGACGACGCCGTAGAGGCGATGCTCCTCGCCGGTGACGCCAGGCGGCTGGCCTCGCGCGAATATAACGTCGGCGGGCCCGATGCGTTGACTCTCACCGAGATCGCCAATGTCTGCACCGCGGCAGGCGGTATGGAGGCGCCGCAGTATCGTGAGTTTCCTCCGGAGCGGAAACAGATCGACATCGGCAGCTACCACACGGACTCCACGCGGCTGCGGGAGGAACTCGGCTGGCAGCCCAGGATCCGCTTTGCCGAGGGCATTGCCCGCACGGTGGACTATTTCCGCAACCACCTTGAGCACTACATGACGCCCGGAGTAACCGAGCCGGAGTGCAAGTTAAAGCATATGGGCGTCGAGCGAGGTGCCTACAGGCTGATGCCGGCATGATGAACCCGGCCGAATTCGCCAACATCGCGCAATCGGAACAGAATTTTTGGTGGTACCGGGGGATGCGGCGCATCACCTTTGCAGTCCTCGATCCCGTAGCCCGCCGCCGTCCGATCCGCGACGTGCTCGAAGCGGGCTGCGGAACCGGCCACTTCTCACTTCAGCTGGCCCAACGCTATGGCTGGCGCATGCACTCGCTCGACCTCGGCTGGGAGGGGCTGGCTTTTGGCAAGCAGTTGGGCGCGCCGCGCATGGTGCAGGCCGACATCTGCCGGCTCCCCTATCGCGACGCGGCCTTCGACGCCGTCGTCTCCATGGACGTTATCGTTCATCTTCCGCCCGGCCGGGAAGTAGAACCCCTTGCCGAGTTCACTCGTGTCCTCAAGCCGGGCGGACTTCTCGCCCTACGTGTTTCCGCGCTCGACCTACTGCGCAGCAATCACTCCGTCTGGGCCCAGGAGCGCCAGCGATTCACACGTGCCCGCCTCGAGCAAGCCGTGAGTGAACAAGGTTTGAAGGTCATCCGCGCCACGTATGCGAACTCCCTGCTGTTGCCGGTCGCGCTCGCTAAGTTTCGCATTTGGGAGCCACTGACCAAGTCTCCGCCGAGCAGCGGCGTGGAGCCTGTTGCCCCTTGGCTCGACAGCCTGCTCCACCTGCCGCTCGCCATCGAAGCCGCTTGGCTTGGGGCGGGTGGTGGATTCCCGGCTGGCCAATCCATTCTTCTGCTTGCCGAGAGGACCCATTGAACGGCTCCCCCGGTCCGCGTGAGTGGTGCGCCGTCGCCGCCATTGCTTTCCTGCAGTTGACGCTGCTGGTGGGAATTGCAGCGAGAGTCGGCGTGACGGTTGACGAACCGTCCCACCTACTCTCCTCCCGCCTGTATTGGAGTGGTGAGGACAAGCTGGCGCCCCGCGATATGCCTCCGCTGCTGAAGATATTTGCCGGCGCTGTTGCTTCTCGTTTCGAGATTCCTATCCCCCGCGACCACGCCTCCTGGAAAAAACAGAATGAATGGGAGATCGCGCTCGAAATGATGGAACGCATGAATCGTGCGCAGATCGAACAGGTGTTCTTCTGGGCGCGCCTTCCCATGACATTCTTTCCCGTCGCGTGCGCGCTTCTGCTGTGGTGGTGGGCCCGGCAATTGTTCTCTTGGCCGGCCGCCGTTGCCGCCCAAGCGATACTTGCCCTCTCGCCAACCGCCCTCGGCCACGGCGCGCTGGTGAAGAACGATATGGCGGCAGCCTTCGGCTATCTGCTTTTTTGGTACGCGGCTTGGCGATGGTGGCGGAGTCCGGAATGGAAGCACGCCGCCATGGTCGGAATCGGCTTGGCTGCGGCGATGCTCGCCAAGATGTCCATGCTCATCCTTCCACCTATCGCTGTCCTCGGCGTTTTGCTCAGGGCTCGCTCACTGGGGGTAAAACGGGCCATCGCGACGCTCGCACTAGTCCTCCTCATCCCCTACGTTTCCGCCCTCGCCGGATGGCAGTTTGAGGTACGGCGCCTCGGCAGAGCCGACATCGAGATATGCCGCCAGGACGCGCATTTACCCTCGTGGGCCTGCGACGTGGGTACTGTGTTTCAGGCCGTGCCGCTACCGCAGCCACTTTGGGACGGCTTCCTCGGGTTGCTTCGATCCAATGACGTCCCGCCCGGCGTCTATTTCCTCGGCTCCACGCAAACCAGGGGCCTACCCGCTTACTTTGTGGTCGCCCTCCTGGTGAAACTGACCGAGTTCGCGCTCCTCCTGTTTTTTGCGGGGGCCGCGACTCTCCTTTGGCGACTTTGGCGTCGCCGCCTGGACGCCTCATGCGTGTTCTGGACCGTCCCGGCATTTCTCTACATCGGTCTGGCGTCTGGCGCCAATCTGCAACTGGGTGTCCGCCTGGTGCTGCCCGCCTTGCCGTTCCTCGTGCTTATTGGCACGTATGCTCTGGACTTCGCGGCGCCCCGGTTGAGAACTTTCCTCTGCGCCGCCATCATCCTCTTGGCTGCCGTCAAAGCGGTTCAAGTCTTCCCCAATGGCATTTCCTATTTCAATGCGTTTGCCGGAGGACCGGATAACGGCATCGCCTGGCTATCCGACAGCAACCTGGATTGGGGCCAGTCGCTTCGTGATCTCCGGCATGAAGTAACCGACCGCCGCATCAAGTTTCTCCGCGTCTGCTATTTTGGAACCGACAATCTCTGGGCCTACTTCACCGATCGCGAGGTCGAGCAGATCACGCCGCCCTGGAATGCGGCATTTGCCCAGGGACCTCATTACCAGCCGCAGCCAGGCTGGTATGCAATTAGTGCCACGCACGTCACCGGACAGTTGTTTCCTCGTGAGTATCGCGACTACTTCCAGGTCTTTCGCACCTTGCGTCCCGTGGCCAAAGCCGGTTATTCGATTTTCCTGTATGAAATTCCCGATCCCGCGACGACACGCGATCGCCCAGTGGAAAGTTCCTCCCAGGTAGTAAGGTAAGGATACGGAGGCTGGGAACGATGCGTCGGTGCCTTACCTGGATCGGGCGTCTGGTGTTTTTCGGAGTCACGGTATCGCTATTTGCACAGGAGGCCGTGCGCTTCGAGTACGATTCAGGGGAACAGCGCTGGAGCCTCGACAACGGCGTGGTGCGGCTCCGCCTGCAATTACATCCGAGTGGCAACCTTGCGGTCGAGTCGTTTACCCTCGCTGCGGCCGGCGATTCCTGGGTGCCCGACAGCCGCTATCGCTCGTCGCCCATACAAGTGCAAGTCGGACAGGAGTTCGTCAATGAGAACTCTCAATTCCGTTTAGTCGCGCAGTCGGCCGTTAACGCCCCACGTGGAGGGAAGCGGCAATCGATCATCCTCGAAGAACTCACCGGCAAGGGCCGCTTCGCACTCGACCTCGACATGCATCCCGGCCAACCCGTGGTGCGCTACCGCGTCCGCTTTATCAACCGCGGCTTCGTTCGGCAAGTAGTCCGTGGTGTAAACCTCGCTCCTTGGACCTTTGCAGGTGAAGGGCGTGAGTTCACCGTGCTAACCGTGAACCAATGGTCCAATCACGGTCAGGATGGCAATTTCGAACCGTTGCTCACTACCTTGCCCGCTGCCGGTACGCC
>Ga0209382_10002443_pt1 | contig 27114 bp, 31 predicted proteins | sample SoiMetdeltSBSDD5_FD_187599 | JGI IMG/M metagenome (GOLD analysis project Ga0209382, IMG submission 187599) | Bulk soil microbial communities from a Populus tree surrounding site in Tennessee, USA - Soil MetaG P. deltoides SBSDD5 (SPAdes) (version 2) | ecosystem: Environmental > Terrestrial >... | reverse complement strand
GGCCGCCGGCACCGCCGAGCCGGTGGGCGTCGCCGACGTCGCAGCGACGACCCTCGAGCTCCTTATCGTGACCGGCGCGGCGCTCTTGCTCAGTCACCGCGCATCGGTCGAAGGGCGACGAGTCCGACTGAGCCGGGCGGTGCCCCTCGCCCTGGCCGTCATGGGCGTCACGAGTGCGGTGATCTTCGCCGGAGCCGAACACGCCCACGTCGAGTCCACCCACGAGCACGCCGCGTCGCACGCGCACGATCGGCACACCGGCTCCGGACACGGCGCACACGGCCATCACCTGGTCGGTGGGTCGGGCGAGGCGGATCCCGCCCAGATCGCCCTCATTCGCGAGGCGATGCAGGACTACCGGTATGTCGACGCCGCCACGGCCGCGGGCTGGGAGCAGGCGCCTCGCGACCTGCCCCGGATCGGTTCGCACTTCTACCGCGGTGGGGACTGGAATGGCCCGTTCCCCACGCGGTCTGGCCTCGACACGGGCGACCCCGAGTTCCTGATGTACTCCAAACTCCTCACCGGTACGTGGCAGCTCGTGGCCGTCGCGTACGTCGTCGACCAGGCGCAGTATGCGAAGCCGCCCACCGAGCTGACCGGGGCGGTCTACCACGAGCACTCGTGGAACTGCATCGCGAACGGCGAAGAGCTCGAGGCGGACGAGTGGGGCGTCGTGTCTCGCCGGGCGTGTCGCGCCCTGGACGGTCGCTGGTCGCCGGGAGGCGTGTGGATGACGCACGTGTGGCTGGTGGACAATCCGAACGGAGTCTTCGCCGAGACCAACCCCGTCCTCACCGCCACCTAGGCCGCAAGGATCAAATGACCGACGACCGTGTCGTACGCACGCCCACGCCCGCCGACCTTGAACCCGCCGCGAAGGTCGTACGCGCCCATCTGCGACCGACGCCGCTCGACGAGGGGCTGGAGCCGGCCGAGCCGCTGCTGAAGCTCGAGTCGATGCAGCCGACCGGCTCGTTCAAGGTGCGCGGCGCGCTCAACGCCATCACCAACGTCGACGCCGCCACCCCGATCGTCACCGCGTCGGCCGGCAACCACGGCCTCGGCATGGCCTTCGCCGCCCGCCGGCTGGGCCGCCAGGTGACCGTCATCGTCTCGAACGAGGCGTCGCCGGCCAAGGTCGAGGCGCTGCGTCGGCTCGGCACGGAGCCGACGCAGATCGGCACGACCATCGAGGAGGCCGAGGCGCACGCCATGGAGCTCGCTCGCGGCGGTGCCCACTACGTCTCGCCTTACAACGACCCCTATGTCATCGCGGGTCAGGGCACGATCGGCCTCGAGCTGGCCGAACAGATCGACGGACCGATGACGGTGGTGTGCCCGATCGGCGGCGGGGGACTGGCGTCGGGCATCGGGCTGTGGGCGTCGACCCGGCCCGATGTACGGCTGATCGGCGTCGAGTCCGCGTTGTCGACGCCCGTCTCGGCGTCGGTCCGGGCCGGCCATTGGGTCGAGACGGCGATCGGCCCGACCATCGCCGATGGCCTCAGCGGCAACGTCGAGCGGGGGTCGGTGACCATCGAGCTCATCGGGCGCCATGTCGACCAGCTCGTCGAGGTGAGCGAGGTCGAGATCCGGGACGCCTTGCGCTGGCTCGCCGGGCGTCGAGGCGTGGTCGCCGAAGGTGCCGGTGCGTCCGCGGTCGCGGCCGTGCTCGCCGGCAAGGTGCCCGCCGAAGGACGGGTCGTCGCGATCGTGTCCGGCCGCAACATCGCACTCCCGCTCTACGCCGCGCAGCTCGCCTGAGTCGGCCCGATCCGGCCTCGCCGCTGCCGTACTTGGTCGGTCACCTGCCGATCGGGCGGTCAAAACGGGGCGGATCGGCGATCCGGCGCGTGCCCGCGCCCCTGCCTGACCGGTACGCTGAATGCACCACGACTCAGCCCGTGGAATACGGGCACGGAGGAACGATGCAGAGCAACAATCCTGTCTTCAGGAGAAGCGACACGTTCAACGGTCGCTCGACTTATTCCGCCCCCTCGGGCTACACCGACCCCTCGACCTGGTCGACCGGCCGCGAAGGCGGTGGCACCACCGGTGCACCGCCGACCGTCGGTGATCGGATCACAATCGACAGCGTCGTCCAGAAGACTGGGATCACCCTCGGCGTCATCGTGCTGTTCGCGATCGGCACCTGGGTGCTCACTGGCGACCTCACCACTGAGGACGACCTCGGCCAGCTCGTTGGGCTGTCCCTGGTCGGCGGCGGACTCGCCTTCATCCTGTCGATGGTCAACTCGTTCAAGCGGATCATCAGCCCGGGACTCGTGCTGGCGTTCGCCGCCGCCGAAGGCGTGGCGCTCGGCGCGATCTCGAAGGCGTTCGAGAGCTGGTACAACGGCGTCGTGTCCGGCGCGATCCTCGGCACGCTCGCCGCGTTCGCGGGGACGCTCGCGGCCTACAAGGTGCTCAACATCAAGGTCGGCGACAAGTTCCGCCGCGGCGTGATCGCCGTGATGTTCGGCTTCATCGCGGTCGTCATGCTCGACCTCGTGCTCTCGCTCTTCGGCGCCGAACTCGGGTTCAACGGCTTCGGCACGCTCGGTCTGGTGATGTCCATCGTCGGTCTGATCCTCGGCGTGCTGATGCTGATCCTCGACTTCGACTTCATCGAGCGGGCGATCGAGGCGGGAGCGCCGGAGCGGGAGTCGTGGCGGGCGGCGTTCGGACTGGCCGTCTCGCTGGTCTGGATCTACACCAACCTGCTGCGGATCCTCGCGATCATCCAGAGCGAGTGATCCGGCGGCGACTCGGCGTCAGATGGACAACGACCGTCCGTCACCAGGGCATACCTGGCAGACGGACGGTCGTTGTGAGTCTGGGGTGAGGCTCAGGCGAAGGCGCGACGCGAACGCACGAGCGCGTGCTCGTGCACGATGGCAGTCGCGTGGCCGTGCGCGATGCCGTATTCGTCGCGCAGCCAATTGACACGGTCCTCGAAACGCCCGAAGGCGGGACCCGCCTCGAGATCGCGGAACCACTCCGGAAGTTCTTTGCCGGTCGCCCGGGGAACCCTTGCGACCAGGAGCTGGTGGGTCTCTTCGGAGTGGTGTAGGGCCATCGTTGCCTCCCGACGAGCTCGTAAGACGAGCGTGCCTGATCCGACCCCCACAGGCAAGGGTTGACTTCACCCGAATCCTGTGCGTCGGACAGTGGAACGGCAGGTGGTGGCGGGAGGGCGGCAACCGGAGCCGACCGCCCTCGCATGGTCCGGGTCCCACTCCTAGGCTGTGCCTCGTGGAGTACGTGAACTCGCTGGTCGATCTGGTCGGCAACACCCCGCTCGTCCGTCTGTCGAAGGTCACCGACGGCGCCCCCGGCACCGTGCTCGCCAAGGTCGAGTACTTCAACCCCGGCGGCAGCGTGAAGGACCGGATCGCGCTCCGGATGATTGAGGCCGCCGAGGCCGACGGGCGGCTGCGGCCCGGCGGCACCATCGTGGAGCCGACCAGCGGCAACACCGGCGTCGGTCTCGCGATCGTCGCCCAGTCGCGCGGCTACCGCTGCGTGTTCGTCTGCCCCGACAAGGTCAGCGAGGACAAGCGCAATGTGCTGACGGCCTACGGCGCCGAAGTCGTGGTCTGCCCCACCGCAGTCCCGCCGGAGCACCCCGACTCCTACTACAGCGTCTCGGACCGGCTGGTACGCGAGATCGAGGGTGCGTGGAAGCCGGATCAGTACTCCAACCCGGAGAATCCCCGCTCGCACTACGAGACGACCGGGCCTGAGATCTGGCGCCAGACCGAGGGCCGGATCACGCACTTCGTGGCGGGCGTCGGCACCGGCGGCACGATCAGTGGCGTCGGTCGCTACCTCAAGGAAGTGAGCGACGGCCGGGTTCAGATCGTCGGGGCCGATCCGGAGGGCTCGGTCTACTCCGGCGGCACCGGGCGGCCCTACCTGGTCGAGGGGGTCGGCGAGGACTTCTGGCCCGAGACCTACGACCGCGACATCGCCGACCGGATCATCGCGATCTCCGACAAGGATTCGTTCGAGGTCACCCGCCGGCTGGCCCGCGAGGAGGGCATGCTGGTCGGCGGCTCCGGCGGGATGGCCGCGGCGGCCGCGGTTCGCCTGGCCGCCGAGCTCGACGACCCCGACGCGGTCGTCGTCGTACTGCTGCCGGACGGCGGCCGCGGCTACCTCACCAAAGTCTTCAACGACGACTGGCTGGCGCACTTCGGCTTCCTCCCGGGCACGGTGGAGGGCACCGTCGGCGAGGTGCTGCGCGGCAAGAGCGGCGAACTGCCCGACCTCGTCCACACCCACCCGAACGAGACGATCGCCGAGGCGGTGGCGATCCTGCGCGAGTACGGCGTGTCGCAGATGCCGGTCGTACGCGCCGAACCGCCGGTCATGGCCGCCGAGGTCGCCGGTGCCGTCGTCGAGCGGGACCTGCTCGAGGCGCTCTACTCCGGCAAGGCGCGGCTGGCCGACCGGGTCGAGCAGCACATGTCGCGGGCGCTGCCCACGATCGGGTCCGGCGAGCCGGTCTCGGCCGCGATCACCGCGCTCCAGTCGGCCGACGCGCTGCTCGTCCAGGAGGACGGCAAGCCGGTCGGCGTCGTGACGCGGCAGGACCTGCTCGGCAGCCTCACCATCTGACCCGGTCGAGCGGGGCTCAGCCTCGAGCGGGCTCAGGTGAATTGGGCCTTCTCGTTGATCTCAGGCCCGTCGTCGGACCAAGGCGTGACCGGCCGATCCAGCGGTACGCCGTCGACGACCAGGTCGACCCGCTCGTTGTAGAACGACAGCAGGTCACGGATCTTGGGATTCTCCGGGATCGGGTGCGGGTAGCTCCACACCAGGTCCGGTTCGACCTCGTCGCCGACGCTGACCGTCCAGTAGCGGGCCTCGCCCTTGTAGGGACAGGTCGACACCATGTCGCTGCCCTCGAGGAACTCGGTCCGGAAGTCCTCGTACGGCAGGTAGTAGCGCACCGGCAGCGACGTCTCCAGCAGCAGCAGCGGTCGGACGCTGTCGGCGATCAGCTCGCCCTTGACGTAGACCTGGACGTGGCGCGAGCTGTGGAGCGTGTCGATCCGTTTGTACGGATCGCGGGCGTGCATGACGACCCGCTCGTCCTCCTCGTACCAGTCCAGCTGCCGCCAGGAGAACGTCACGTGATCGGCCAGCGCTGCCATCGGTCCGGTCGGGTCCTCGTGCATCCAGGCCGCCCCGACGGCTTTGGCGTGCCCGGCCTGGACGGTCCAGCGGCGCCGCCCCTTCGAGTCGGTGGTCTCGTCGACCAGGACGTCGGGGGTGATGTCGTCGCGCGGCAGGTAGTAGGTGGGCAGCCCGCCCGGGCCGTACTGCACCAGGAGCTGGGCGCGATTGCTGTCGGCGACGAGGCGGTTGGCGAGGCGGATCCGGATCCGACGCGGTGTCGGCTCGACGAAGGAGTCGGGGAGTTTCATGTTTTGACGGTAGCTCAGCCCACGTTGATCACGACGATTCCGAGGAAAACGATCGCGGTCGCGACGACTCGAGCCCGCCCGAAGCGCTCGTGGAAGAAGACCGTGCCGATCAGGGCGCCGACGATGATGCTGGACTCCCGAAGCGCGGCGATCGGCGCCAGCGCGCCGCGGGTCTGCGCCACCAGGACCAGCCCGTACGCCGCCACGCTCAAGACGCCGCCGAGCAGGCCGATGCCGAGGCGGTGGCGAAGCTGCCCGAACAGCTCCGGACCCCGCCGCGCGTAGGCGTACGCGGGGATCAGCAGGCTCTGCAGCAGGATCAGCCAGCCGGTGTATCCGGTGGCCGTGCCGGACGCCCGGACCCCGAGGCCGTCGACCGTCGTGTACGTCGCGATGGTCAGTCCGGTCGCAAGCGCCGCGAGTACAGCCGGCAGGTCGGACCGACCGGGTCGTCCGCCAGCGAACACCAGACTGGCGAGGCCCACCGAGACGATGACGACACCGGCCAGCTCGCCTGCGGGCGGCACCTCTCGGACGAAGGCCACCGCGAGCGCCGTGACGATCAGTGGCGACGTGCCACGGGCGAGCGGATAGACCTGATTGAAGTCACCCAGCTCATACGACGTCATCAGCAGGACGATGTACGCGATGTGGATGCCGACCGAGGCGATCAGGTAGGGCCAGCTCTCGGCGCGTGGCATCGGGGAGACGGCGACCACGACGGCCGCGACGGCGCCACCGCCGACCCCGAGGAGGGTGAACGCGACGAGCTTGTCGGAGATGTCGTGGGCGATCGCATTCCAGCTGGCGTGCGCCACAGCCGCCGTCAGCACCATCAGCGTCACCGCCAGCGGCAGTCCGCCGGCGGACGTCTCGAGACTCACCAGGAGGCTCCTTGCGGCTTCGGCCCCGCATGGGGCATACCTATGGAGCCCTCCGGGCTTTTGTCCCTTCAGGTGTGGGCCGGGTCGACCCCGGTCCTGGCGCCGCTCGGTCCAGGCCCGGCGATCCTGGTTGTCTGATCGAGGCGGATCGCCGACGGAACCCTAGGCGCAACCACGTGCTGCGCCCACCCTATAGCCGCAGTGCCGAATGCCGTGGCCGGCCGGACTGCCGCGGCCGGCCGGGCCTAGCCGATCGTGACGTTCGACGGCAGCTGGTCGGCGGCGACGGCGAAGACCGCCACGTAGAAGACCGGCCGGATGCAGCGAACCAGTTCGCCGCCTACGGTGCCGGCACTGACCTGGGACGGCGTGACGATCAGCTCCGCAGTCCTCGCGGCACAGCCGGTGAGCACGAAGCCGAAGGCCCGCTCGCCGTCGCCGAGCTTCGCCGCGGCGTCTCGTACCTCGGCTTGGTGGGAAGGCAACGCGGCGACGAACTCGCCGAGGGCCTGGTCGGGGGTCACCTCGCGGCCGACCGACGGCTGATAGCCCAGTGCGCTGTTGAGCTCGTGGAAGGTGAGGAGCTCGCCCGGACCGGCCGACGCGTCGGTGCTGGAGCTGTCGGTGCCGACGAGCGTGAAGTCCGCGGGCAGCTTGCTGCGGCTCACGGCGAAGATCGCGATCTGGGTGTGCGCGGCGAGGCACTCCTTCGACGGCTGCTCACCGTGGAACGCGGCATAGACCCGGGCGCCGTCAGCCATCAGGTCCGCGTCGTCGACGGTCGCGCAACTGGGTCCGTTGGTGAAGGCCAGCAGCGGCCGATTGGGACTCGGATAGCTGCTCCGCGCCGCGAACGCGCCCTGGACGTCCCGAAAGAGACCCGGCTCGGAGGCGAACCAGCCGGCGTAGGCCTGGACCGCTGCGGGCGACGTCAGCAGCGTGGGTGGCGCCACAGTGCCGCTCGCGCTGTCGCCGAGGAAGATCAGCTCGGCGTTGACCGTCTGGCCGGCGATGCCCTCGGTGGGTTCCGGCGTCGATTCGATCGCCGTGTCGGCGGCGCCGTCGTCAGATGCCGGCGCGGGCTCGTCGGCCTTGTCGGTGCCACAGGCGGTGGCGACCAGGATGGCGGCGGTGATGAGCAGCGTCTTCGATCGCATGTGAGTACGACCCCGTTGCGGTCGGATTGGTTCCGGGGTCGCGGCATCGTACTGGTCGATTCGGGAGATCTGCGACCGCCCAACGCCGTACGCCGCGAGTTCCGGGCGACATGTCGGGCTTGCGTGGTTCCGGTGACTGAACTTCTGCTGTGAGTTTCGCCCCGGCCCGGTCTCCGGGGCCTGGGGTCCTGGCGTGGTCGTCGGGCGTCAGGCATGCTCGAAGGACTGTTCGACGAATCGAGGAGCTCCCGCGTGACGACACGGCCCCTGCTTCGGCAGTCGCCGGAATCGCCCCCCGCGCGACCACAGATCGTGTGGGGTCTGCGACCCGGCCTGCTCGTGGTGGCTGCTGCCGGTGCGCTGCTGGTCTGGGTGACCCAGCGCGTGTTCGTCCAGTCTGCCCGTGGACAGGGCTGGGACGAGGGATGGCGTACCGACGTGGCGCAGGCGGCCGGCAAGGTGTGGGAGGCCAAGGCCCATGACTTCGGCGTCGTGTCGCTCCGGCTCGGCCTGTTCCTCTGCCTGGTGCTCGCGCTCATCGCCCTCGCGCGTCGTCGGATGGATCTGTTCATCCGCGGTGCGGTTGTGGTCGCCGGCGCCAACGCGACCACTCAGATCCTCAAGCGGGTCGTGATCGAACGCCCGGACTTCTCGGTCGGCTACGGCCCCAACGCACTGCCGAGCGGTCACGTGACGCTGGTGGCGTCGGTCGTCATCGCCGCCCTGATCGTGCTTCCGGCAGCGACCCGTCCGCTGGTCGCCTTGGTCGGCGGCGCCTGGGTCGTGGTCGTGTCTGTCGCGACGGTCGTGAGCGGCTGGCATCGCCCGAGCGATGTCGTTGCGGCACTCCTCGTGTGCGCGGGTTGGGCGGCGCTGGTCGGGTCGGTGCGTACGACGACGCGCTGGGCCCATCCAGTCACTGCCCGCTGACTCCGCCGGCGAGAGCGCGGGCATGGCGAGCTGGTCCGATGTCGAGCAGATCGGGCTGAGTCTTCCCGAGACGAGCCTCGGAGCGGCGCACGAGGGTTCACCCGCGCTGCTCGTGCGGACGCAGCAGTTCGCCCGGCTGCGATGGGACGACGACGGACGCGAGATCCTGCAGTTCTGGGTCGCCGATCCCGACCTCGTCCAGGCGTACGTCGCCGACGATCCCGAGGCGTACGCCGGTGCGGCGGGCTACTCCAAGAAGGTCGTGATGGCCCGGCTGGACCGGCTCGACACCCAGGCCATGCGGGAGAACCTCGTCGAGTCGTGGATCTGCCGCGCGCCGGTCTCGGTCGCCAAGGCGCATCCCGATCTGCGCTGACCGCGACCTCAGTCGGCTGCCTGCTCGTCCTCGCTCGGTTTCTGGGCCCGCAGCCGTTCACCCCACCAGACCGACCACGCGATGAGGCCGCCGTTGAGGATCCACGGCACCGTCCGGTTGAACGTGAGCGCAGTCGACGTCGACGACGTCGGCACGATCGCCGCGAGCGCCGCTGCGAGTGCGATGTGCGTCAGACCCCATACCGCCGTGACGATCCGCCAGAAGAACCGGGCCTCCTCGTACGTGTCGTAGTCGGCATCCAGCTCGGCGCCGTCGGACGAATGACGCCCGCCGTAGAACGCTTGGCCGAAGTAGAAGATCAGCGGTCGGCGTGCCGACAGCGAGAGCAGGCAGGCGATCCCGAAGGCCGCGGTGATCGCCGCGCTCTCGAGGAGTACGACCTTCGGGTCGGCGGTGATGATCGCCAGGACGATGCTGATCCCGATCCCGCTCAGGACGACGACCCCGACGACGTCGACGGTGCGCCAGCGCAGGTAGTCGGCGAGCACACCGATGCTGGGTAGCGAGCCGGCGATGACCAGCGACCACACCTCGTCCAGTCCGGCGGCTCGGCATGCCCGGTAGGCGACGAGCGGCCCGATGATGTCGAGCCCCAGCAGGCGCAGCACGCCGACTCGTCGGCTGACCGTGCGCGGCTGTGCATCGCTCCCCACAGCGGCAGTCTGTCTCACATTCGCGTCTGAGATGCTTCGGCGTATCCCCTGAGCGCGGAGGACGCCGTATGCAGCACTACGTACGCCCCGACGGATCGCCGCCGGTCAACGGCTACAGCCACGCGGTGGCGTTCACCGGCCAGACGGTCGTCGTCTCCGGCCAGGTGCCGATCGATGCCCACGGCCAAGTCGTCGGCGAGGGTGACGTCGAGGCTCAGGTACGTCAGGTGTTCGCCAACCTGGCGTCAGCTCTCGCGGCCACCGGCTGCGGGCTGGGGCACGTGGTCAAGCTGACGGTGTTCCTCACCGACATCGGCGACCTCGAGGCCTTTCGCCGGGTTCGCGACGAGCATATCGACATCGAACGACCGCCGGCGAGCTCGTTGGTGGAGGTCTCCGGGCTGGTCCATCTGGCGTTCCGCGTCGAGATCGAGGCGCTCGCGGCACGGCCCGCATAGCCCGGGCGCGAACCGTGAGCGTGGCGAGGCCGGAGCAGGTCGCCAGAACGTTGTTCGAGGCCTATGCTGCCGGGGCGATCTCGACGATGCGTGGCTGTCTGGCCGACGACCTGGTCGGGTGGATCACCAACCGGGACGGCGGCGTCGGTCGAACCGACGGAGCCGACGCCTATCTGTCGCGACTCCCCGACCTGAGTGAGGCTGAGCTGGAGGTCGGGATCACCCAGGTGCTCGGTATCGACGACGAGCGCGCGATGGTTATGGTCGCGATCCGGGCGACGCGGCACGGCAAGGACCTGCACAACTACGCGGCGTTCCTGGTTCGGGTCGAGGACGGCCGCGTGGTCGAGCTGTGGATGGTCGAGGCGCAGCCTGCGTACAGCGACGAGTTCTGGTCGTAGCTCCGGCCGGCGCTGCTCAGGCCTCGTACTTCACGCCGGTCGCGTGGATGGGGCAGTAGCCGTAGGGGTTCTTGACGAGGTACTGCTGGTGGTAGTCCTCGGCGTACCAGTAGTCGTCTAGCGGCGCGATCGCGGTCGTGATCTCGCCGTACCCCTTCGCGGTCATCGCCTTCTGATACTTCTCCCGCGACGCCTCGGCCGCCGCCTGATGCTCCGGTGTCGTCGTGAGGATGACGGAGCGATACTGCGAGCCGACGTCGTTGCCCTGGCGCATCCCCTGCGTCGGGTCGTGGCTCTCCCAGAAGACCCTGAGCAGGTCGTCGACCGACACCTTGGCCGGGTCGTAGATCACCCGGACGACCTCGGCGTGGCCGGTGCGGCCGGAGCAGACCTCTTCGTACGTCGGATTCGGGGTGGATCCGCCCGCGTAGCCGACTGAGGTGGACCAGACGCCCGGGATCTCCCAGAAAGTCTTCTCCTCGCCCCAGAAACAGCCCAGTCCGACGACGATCTCCTCGAAACCCTCCGGCACCTCGGCCGCGATCGGCGTGCCGAGCACGGCGTGGGTGTCACCGACGGCGAACGGACGCGTCTCGCGGCCCGGAAGGGCGTCCTCGCGGCTCGGGATCTTGGACTTCTCGCGGCCGAACAGCACGGCGCCTCCTCGCAGATTGTGTACATCTAGCACAACCCACGGGGAGGCCGATTCGTTCCCGGGTATGGTCTCAGTCCGCCGACCGCTCGCAGAGCTCGGGATACTTCTCGCACTCCGATGATTGGTCGCCGTCGGGGTAGTCGGCGAGAACGTCGCCGTCAGCGTCGAGGACCGTGATGCGCAGCGGGGACACCCCGTGAGGGTACATCTCCAGGTGAAGGTCCTCGGCGATGGCGAACCAGCCGTTGTCGGCCACCTCGCTGACGTGCTCGGTCCCGTCGGGCTCGGTGATGACGATCTGAGCCGCCGCTTCCGGCCCGGAGACCTGGTCGACACCGAAGACGTTGTAGTCGCCGGCCTGGTTGTCGCCCGCGTACTGATCGGTGCTGAACCATACGGCGTACTCGTTCTCCAGGCCCTCAGTACCTGGCGGCTGCTCGCGCTCGATCGCGACGTAGGAGCCGTCGCCCTGGTGCCCAGGCGCCGCACTGAGCGAGCAGGTCGCGACGTAGCCGTTGGTCGAGCGCAGGGCGGACGTCGTCGCGATGTCGGTGCCGGCGGCGGTGACGACCTCCCACCCTGTGAAGTCCCAGCCCAGGTACTGTCCGCAGGCGGCCCGGATGCCGTCGCCGTCAGAGGGATCGGGCAACGAAGCCGGCAGGGTCCCGGCCTGTTCGACCAGCTCGGCCTGCGGAACCTCACAGCTCGCAGTCCACCGCCAGCGGCCCTCGTCTGGATTCGCCTCGGAGACCTGCGCCGTCGTGCCCTCGAACCACGGGCCGTCGACGAACGGCGGCACGACATAGGTGTCGTCGGAGCCGTACGCGTTGTGCATCAGGGTCGTACAGCGCTCACCGACCTCCTCGCGGGACAGCTCGACCGGCTCGTACGTCCCGTCGCTGGAGGTGGTCGCGACCGGCGGCTGGCTCGAGTCCGGGCCAGGACTCGTCGGTGTCGCGTCGGGGAGCCACGCGACTGCGCCGGCGACAGCGAGGGAGGCGACCGCCACCCCGCTGACAGCGGTGACGCCCCGGCGCCGTCGGACCCGGCGTCGCCCGTGGCTCAGCAGGGTCATCGGATCGGCGGCCCGATTCGGATCGCCGTCGCTGGTCCGATTCATCAGGTCGTGCAGATCGTTCATCGAGGGTTCCCCTCTCCCATCAACGCGGCCGCGTCGATGCGCCCGTGCTCTTCGAAGATCGCGCGCAACGAGTCGAGTCCGCGCGAGGTCTGGCTCTTGACGGTGCCCGGCGAGCACCGCATCGCATCAGCTGTCTCGTCGACCGACATCTGGTCGAAGTAGCGCAGCACGACGCACGCCCGCTGCCGGGGTGGCAGTGCGCGGAGACCGGCGAGCAGCATCTCCCGATCGCTCACGTGATCCTCGATCCGATCGCGGTCGGGGACGGCGTGGTCGATCTCGGCCGGTTCCTCGCGACGCCATGGCCGTCGGCGCTGGTCGATCACCGCGGAGACCAGGGCACGTCTGGCGTACGTCGGGAGCCCGCCGGCCCGTTCGAGCCGCGGCCACGCGACGTACACCCGCAGCAGTGCCTCCTGCGTCGCATCGGCTGCCAGCTGCCAATCGCCGGTCATGAGGTACGCCGTCCGGCGCAGCCGCTGCTGCGAGGCGTTGACGAAGTCGACGTACTGCTCGTCGTCGCGCCGCCCGCGCCGTGGTCGTGGATTCGAGCGAGTCACCCCGGCCTCCTTCGGTCGCCTCTGAGAACGGAGTCCAGACCCGATCGGTTGCATCGCGCCCGGTGTGGAAGATTGAACTCTCCCGCCCGGCAGGACGCTTCATGCTCGGGCAGCTCTACATCCTCGAGTGCGCCGACCGCGACGAGGCGCTGGCACTCGCGAAACAGATGCCGTTCAGCGACGGCATGTCGATCGAGGTACGGCCCGCGCCGCACTGACGAGCCGACAGAGCTAGTCTCGCCTGCGTGAGCAACACACATCTGCCCCGCTCGGTGGGCTTCGACACGCTGGCCATCCACGCCGGTCAGGAGGCCGACTCCCGTACCGGCGCCGTCGCGCCGCCGATCTACGCGACGAGCACCTATCGCCAAGACGGTGTCGGCGGCCTGCGGGAGGGCTACGAATACTCCCGTACGGCCAATCCGACCCGGACCGCCCTCGAGCAGTGTCTGGCCGCGCTGGAGGACGGCTCCAACGGCCTGGTCTTCGCCAGCGGCATGGCCGCCGAGGACACACTGCTTCGCGCGCTCACCAAGCCCGGCGATCATGTCGTGATCCCGGACGACGCCTACGGCGGCACCCACCGCCTGTTCGACAAAGTGCTCGCGCGCTGGGGTCTGGACTACACGTCGGTACGGATCTCCGACGTCGACGCCGTACGGGCGGCGGTCCGTCCCGGCCGGACCACGATGGTGTGGGTCGAGACACCGACCAACCCGCTGCTGCGCATCGCGGACATCGAAGAGCTGGCCGCGATCGCCCGCGACGCCAGTGCGCTGCTCGTGGTCGATAACACCTTCGCCTCGCCCGCTTTGCAGCAGCCCATCCGGCTCGGCGCCGACATCGTCGTGCACTCGACGACGAAATACTGCGGTGGGCACTCCGACGTCATCGGCGGTGCCCTCGTCACGCGGACGCCGGAGCTCGCCGAACCGCTGGCATTCCACCAGAACGCCATGGGAGCGGTTGCCGGGCCGTTCGACTCGTGGCTGGTGCTGCGCGGGCTCAAGACTCTCGGTGTCCGCATGGACCGGCACAGTGACAACGCCGAACGCGTCGCCGAGTTCCTGACGACGCGGCCCGAGGTGACCGAGGTGTTCTATCCCGGGTTGCCCATGCATCCGGGGCACGCTGTCGCCAAGCGGCAGATGCGCCGCTATGGCGGCATGGTGTCGTTCCGGGTCGCCGGTGGCGAGGCGGCCGCGCTGGAGCTCGTCGCCAAGACCCGCGTGTTCACGCTGGCTGAGTCGCTCGGCGGCGTCGAGTCGCTGATCGAGCATCCCGGCCGGATGACCCACGCGTCGGTCGCCGGGTCGACACTCGAGGTGCCGTCGGATCTGATCCGGCTGTCGGTGGGGATCGAGACCGTCGACGATCTGCTCGACGACCTGGCGCAGGCGTTCGGCGCGGCGTGAGCGCCGGCCGGCCCGGTTTTGCGCACTCCCGGTTGATCACGGCTCGGCGGAACCAACCACGGGCGCGCAAGACCGAGGCGGGGAACGCGGCGCAGGAGTCAGCCGACGTGGGGGACGCGGCCGGGGCCGAACGCGCGGGCAAGGCGGAGGGCACGGGCGAGGCGGGGGACGCAGGGTGACGCTGGTCGCCTGCGTCGACTTCGGATCGACCTACACGAAGGCCCTGCTCGTCGACGTCGAGGGCGGCGACCTCGTCGCCCGGACCGAGCACCCGACCACGATCGGCACCGACGTGCTCGACGGCTGGCTGGCCTGCCGGTCCGAGCTGGTCTCCCAGGACGACGGTGCCGCGGCCGCCCCTGTCGTGGCCTGCTCGTCGGCCGGGGGCGGCCTGCGGATCGCGGTCGTCGGCCATGAGGAGCTCGTCACGGGCGAGGCCGGCCGCCGGGTGTCCTTGTCGAGCGGCGGCACCGTCGTGCACGTGGCGGCCGGTGGGCTCGCCGACTCGGGTATCGAGCCGTTGCGAGCGTCCCGGCCCGACGTCGTGTTGCTCGTCGGGGGAACCGACGGCGGCAACGCCGCCGTCCTTGTCGGCGCCGCCGAGCGACTGGCCGCGGCCGCCTGGCCCGGTCCAGTCGTGGTCGCCGGCAACGCCGCGGCCGCGAGTGACGTCGTCGATCGGCTCGCGGCGGCGGCCGTGGACCATGTCGTCGCGGACAACGTCGTCCCCCAGATCGGCGTTCTCCGGCCCGATTCGGCTCACGCCGCGATCCGCGAGACCTTCCTGCGCCATGTCATCGGGGGCAAGCACTTGTCGGCGTCGCCAGAATTCCTCGACATGGTCGTCGGCCCGACGCCGGACATCGTGCTGTCCGGTGTCGAGTTGCTCGCGGGGGCCGTCGGTGATGTCGCTGTCGTCGACGTCGGCGGAGCCACGACTGACGTCCATTCGGCCGTCACGCTCGACCCGGAGGATGCCGACCTGGCCCGCGAGGTGGTGGCGCCGACGCCGCTGACCCGTACGGTCGAGGGCGACCTCGGCATGCGGTGGAGCGCCCCCACGACAGTCGCCCGGGCCGTGGAGGCGGGTCTCGTCGACGACGCCGACGGCAGGGTGGCGGCCGCCGCCGAACAGCGGCATCGCGATCCGGGTTGGCTGCCGGCCACGCCGGACGATGTCGCGATCGAACACGACCTGGCGGCCGCGGCCACCGGCCTGGCACTGCGTCGGCACGCCGGACGACAGCGGGTCGTGTTCGGCCCGGACGGCCGGCTCGTCGAGCGCGAGGGAGTCGACCTGCGCGAAGTGGAGTTGCTCGTCGGGTCCGGGGGAGTGTTGCGCCATGCTTCGCCCGAGCGGGCGGCCGCCGTGCTGCGCCAGCCGACCGGCGACGACGTTCCGGGCGGTTGGCTGCTGCCGCGGGACCCTCGGCTCGTCGTCGATCAGGAGTACGTTCTCGCCGCGGCTGGACTGCTTCGTGCCGAGCACCCTGGCGCGGCGACGGCCCTGCTGCATCGGATGTTGGCGTGAAACTGCAGGTCCGGCGGAGTGTTGGCGCAAACTTGCGCCAACACTCCAGCCGGACTCCGCGTCAGCCGTGGTACGGCTGGCCTCGATCCAAACGCAGTGGGCCGTTCGGGCCCGGGATGAACCTCCGGTCGGCGTCGTAGGCCGGCGCCGCGGGGCGGGCCGCCTCGTCGACCAGCGTGATGCCGGGCACTCGGTCCTCGACGACGAGCCGCGCGTACGTCGTGATCGGCGCCGTCGGCTGCACGACGGTCTCGACGACCCGCAGCGACAGCTCGATCCGCGAGCGGTCGGCGTCGAACAGGACGTACCCACGCTGGTTGTCGATGAACTTCCAGTGCGGGCTCTCGGCCTTGATCGGGTCGAACGTCTGGTGGAAGGCCTCGACGTTCGGGTTCCCGCCCGACGACACGGACGAGCCGGTGATCTCCGCCCCGACGACCGGGCTGGCCTCGTCGTCGAAGTCGGGCTTGAGGTCACAGGCCCAGGTGGCGTGCCGGTCGCCGGTCATGATGATCGGGTTGCGGACGGCGCCCATCGCGGTGAGGAGCCGCTTGCGCTGCGCGCGGTAGCCGTCCCAGTTGTCGAAGTCGAAGACCCGCTCGGGTCCGGCCCGCCGGTCGTTCTGGGCCCACATCAACTGGTTGGCGAGCACGTTCCACCGGGCGTCGGACTTGCGCAGGCTTTGCAGCAGCCACCGCTCCTGCTCGTCACCCGTCATCGACCGCGACGGGTCCCAGGCCTCCGCCTCGGTGGCGACCTGGTCGGAGCGATACTGCCGCGTGTCCAGCACGCTGACCCGCACCAGATCGCCGAAGTCCATTCGGCGGTAGAGCTGCATGTCAGGTCCGTCCGGCAGGCTGCTCCGGCGCAACGGCATGTGCTCGTAGTAGGCCTGAAAGGCGGCGATCCGGCGGGCCCGGAACGCCTCCGGCGTCTGGTTCTGCGGGTCCTGCGGGATGTCGTCGGCCCAGTTGTTGTCGATCTCGTGGTCGTCGAGGGTCACGATCCACGGGTGAGCCGCATGGGCCGCTTGCAGGCTCGCGTCGGACCGGTAGCGGGCGTGCCGGTTGCGATAGTCGACCAGCGAGAACGGTTCGCCGGTCCCGTCATGGGTGCGCACCGCGTTGGGGTTGGGATTGCTCTCGTAGATGTAGTCGCCGAGGAAGGCCACGAACGCGAGGTCCTCGGCCGCCAGGTGGTCGTACGCCGTGTAGAACCCGTCTTGGAAGTTCTGACACGACGCGAACGCCCAGCGCAGCGACGACGGCTGGGCGTCCCGCGAGGGAGCGGTCCGGGTGCGACCGATCGGGCTCACGTGGTGGTCGACGCGGAAACGGTAGTAGTAAGTGTGGCCGGGACGGAGGCCGCGGACGTCGGCATGGACCGAGTGGCCGAACTCCGGCTCGGCCTTGGCGTTGCCGGACCGGATGATCCGGCGGAATCGGTCGTCGGTGGCGACCTGCCACCGGACCTCGTAACGCCGGTCCGGCATGCCGCCGCCGTCGATCGGATTCGGAGCCAGCCGGGTCCAGAGCACGACGGAGTCCGACAGCGGATCGCCGCTGGAGACACCGAGGGTGAACGGGTCGGCGGGCAGGGTGGGCTGGGCGACCGTGGGCGCCACCGTCGCCCAGGCCGGTTGGTTGAGAGTCGTGGCGGCGGTGGCCGCAGCGGTTCCCCCGAGGACGATGAAGGTGCGTCGATTCATGGGGCGGGTCATGACATCGGACGCTAAAGCCGATACATGACGTCGGGGCGAGCATCGGACGAACGGCCCCGCAACGCAGATCGTCGAAGCCGCCGGACACCCTGCCCGGAATCCGGGTGTTGCCGGCCAACTCATTAGGGTTCGCGGTATGGATCTCGGTGCGGACGTACCCCACGTCGCGATCGGTGACATCGAGGCCGCCCGGCGGCTGCTCGACGGCGTCGCGATTCAGACGCCCATGGAGGTGTCGCGGTCGCTCGCCGCTGTGGCCAAGACACCGGTGCACCTCAAGTGCGAAAACCTGCAGCGCACCGGGTCGTTCAAGATCCGTGGCGCGTACGTACGGATCAGCGGACTCAGCAAGGACGACCGCGCCCGAGGTGTCGTGGCCGCCAGCGCCGGCAACCACGCACAGGGGGTGGCGCTCGCGGCGTCACTGCTCGACACCCACTGCACGGTCTTCATGCCCGAGGGCGCGCCGATCCCGAAGGAGGAGGCCACCCGGGCCTACGGCGCCGACGTGCGCTTCACGGGGTCGAGCGTCGACGACGCTCTCGAGGCCGCGCACGAGTACGCCGACAAGACCGACGCCGTGCTCATCCACCCGTTCAACCACCCCGACATCATCGCGGGCCAGGGCACGATCGGCTTGGAGATCCTCGAACAGCTGCCCGCGGTGGCCACCGTGCTGGTCGCCGTCGGCGGCGGAGGGCTCGCGGCCGGGCTCGCCACGGCCATCCACAGTCGCCGGCCCGACGTCTCGGTGGTCGGGGTGCAGGCGGAGAACGCCGCGACGTACCCCGCCTCACTCGCGGCCGGGCATCCGCTGTCGATCGAGCTCTCGCCGACGATGGCCGACGGCATCGCGGTCGGCCGTCCGGGCGACGTGCCGTTCGCCGCGATCCAGCGGCTCGTCGACCGGGTCGTCACGGTCAGCGAGGAGTCGATGAGCCAGGCCCTGCTGATGCTCGCCGAGCGGGCGAAGCAGGTCGTGGAGCCGGCCGGCGCCGCCGCTGTCGCCGCGCTGCTGCAGTATCCCGGGCAGTTCTCCGGCCCGGTCGTCGCGATCCTGTCCGGCGGCAACATCGATCCGCTGCTGCTGATGCAGGTCATCCGGCACGGTCTCGCGTCCGCCCGGCGGTATCTGTCGTTCCGGGTCCGGATCCCCGATCACCCCGGCGAGCTGGTCCGGATGCTCAGTCAGCTCGCCGACCTCCAGGTCAACGTCCTCGACGTCGTGCACGAACGGACCTCGGCCCATCTGCACTTCGACGAGGTCGTCGTGGCGTTGCAGGTCGAGACCCGTGGGCAGCGGCACTGCGAACAGGTCCTCACCCGGCTCCGCGAGGTCGGCTACCCCGTCTCGTTCTCCTGACCTTGCCGATCATCGGTCACTTGTGGCGCGATGATCGGTCACTTGTGGCGTAATCATCGGTCATTTGTGGCGAGTGCGTCCTGGTCGTAGGCGAGGTCAGCCACGCCTCGACGTCAGCTCGGACCGGGTCACAATCTGATGGGTGCTGCGCAGCGCGCATCCGCCCGACTCGCTTGTGTCGGCGACGGGAGTCGGTCCTCGGGTGAGGCCGATCGAACCATTGGAGTAGTGGCTGCACCCGGCAGGATGTGCCAAGGCGCCCTCCTGCGTACGGCCCACGAGTGACCGATGACCACGCCACGAGTGACCGATGACCACGCCACGAGTGACCGATGATCGAGGGCGAGGTCAGGCCTCGAACGGCTCGGCGGCGACGATCTCGACGCTGGTGTCCTTGCCGTTGGGGGCGGTGAACGTGGCGGTGTCGCCCGCCTGCTTGCCGGTGATCGCGGTGCCGAGCGGCGACTGCGGGGAGAACACCTCGAGGTCGACGGAGTCGTCGAGACCCAGCAGCTCCCGGGAGCCGAGCAGGAAGGTTTCGGTGTCGGAGTCGCCGGCGAACCGGATCGTGACGATCATGCCGGGGCCGACCACACCCTGCTCGGTCGGCTGCTCACCTACTCGCGCGCGACGCAGCATGTCCTCGAGCTGGCGGATCCGGGCCTCCGACTTGCCCTGCTCCTCCTTGGCCGCGTGATAACCACCGTTCTCGCGCAGGTCACCCTCTGAGCGCGCCTCGCCGATGCGGGCGGCCAGCTCGCTGCGGGCCGGGCCCTGCAGATGGTCGAGCTCGGCGCGCAGGCGGTCATAGGCCTCCTGCGTCAGCCAGATGGTGTCCTGCTCGCTTGTATTGGTCACGGGCTTTGCTCCTCGGATGTGGACGTCGCGCACTGCCGGCGCCCTGAGATCTCAGGACATTATCAACACGCGCGGCAAGAACGCCTGACCCGACCGCTTCGCTCAGCTGCCGGTCAGGACGGGCCGTCGGTCACCTCGCACGAGTCAAGGACGCTGCTGACGGCCCGTCGTTCCGTCTTGATGGTCGCATTCACTGACGTGGTGCCCGGATCACCGGCCGGAACCTCGATTGTACGTTCTCCGACGACACTCTGGTTCTGGCCGTGGGCGTAGACCACGCATTGAACGGCGTCGCCGTCGCGGCGTTCGATGACGAGTGTGACGTCGGTCGCATGCGCGTTGCGCACTTCGTAGGTGCTCATCTGCGCCGACACCGGCGGGTTGGAGTGCGCCAGTCCGGCCCAGATCACCCAGGCCACGCCGGCGGTGACTGCCAGGGCGGCGACGACCACGACGATCAATCGCGACCAGCGGGGTGGAGTGCCGTACCGCTCCTCGAGCATGGGGTCCGCGTGGTCGGCGGAATCCAGGATCGACATCGGTGGCTCTCCATTTGCGTAGGGGCTCGGGCCAGCGTCCGCATGGGGGTGGGCCGAATTCGTTTGACCGACTCCGCCACCATGGTACGAGCACACCATTCTGACGGCACGCCACGCCGTGTCCAAGGAAAATCGAGGAGAGCGGTGGCAGAACAACTGCGCCTGATGCACGTTCACGCGCACCCGGACGACGAATCGAGCAAGGGTGCGGCGTCGACGGCGAAATATGTCGCCGAGGGTGTCGACGTCCACATCGTGACCTGTACGGGGGGAGAGCGCGGCTCCATTCTCAACCCCAACATGGACCGACCGGATATTATGGCCAATATTGCAGAAATCCGGCGACAGGAGATGGATCGGGCCCGCGAGATCCTGGGTGTGCGACAGGACTGGCTTGGGTTCGTCGACTCGGGCTGGCCGGACGGCGATCCACCGCCGCCGCTGCCGTCCGGCTGCTTCGCCGCGATCCCGCTCGACGAGGCCGTTGAGGCGCTGGTCCGGCTGATCCGCGACTTCCGGCCGCATGTCATGACGACGTACGACGAGAACGGCGGCTATCCGCATCCGGACCATGTGCGCTGCCACGAGATCTCCGTCGCGGCCTTCGACACCGCCGGTGATCCGGACTGCTACCCGGACTCCGCCGAGCCGTGGCAGCCGCTCAAGCTCTACTACCACCACTCGTTCCACCGCGAGCGCACCCAGGCGCTGCACGACGCGATGATCGCGCGTGGCCTGGAGTCGCCCTACGAGGAGCGGCTCAAGGAGTGGGAGCCGGATCCGGAGCATGCGGCCCGGATCACCACCCGGGTGCCTTCCGCCGACTACTTCCCGGTCCGGGACAAGGCTCTGCTGGCCCACGCGACGCAGATCGACCCGGACGGGCACTGGTTCGCCGTACCTCTCGAGGTGCACCAGGCGGCCTGGCCCACCGAGGACTTCGAGCTCGCCCGGTCGCTGGTCGATGTGGTGTTGCCCGAGGACGACCTGTTCAACGGCGTACGAGAGCGGCCGGACGAGCTCGCTCGCGAGGCCACGCAGGGCCGGGCGCTGTCCAACCTCGAGGGCGCGACATAATCCAGACGTGACCCTCTCCACCAGCGACGTGCTGCTCGCCGTCGAGCCCGAGGACGTCACGGCCGGCGGCATCGGCTTCGTCGTCATCGCCGCCCTCGCGGTCGGCACCGCAGTGCTGCTGAGGAGCCTCAACAAGCAGCTCAAGAAGGTGGATTTCGACGAGGAGCCCGAGCCCGGTCGCGACGCCGAGAAGCCGGCCGAGAAACTGGCGGACTCGGGGTCCGAGCCGGCCGCCGAGGAGCCCGCGGGTGATGAGCCCGAAGAGGGGCCAAAGTCCCCTACCTCGTAGTCCCTTCGGGTAGTCGGTTCGGGTACCTTCGGCCTGCCTTGGCGACCGATACCCGTGTTTGGCTCGGGGCGGCGAGCGCCGATCCGGAGTCGGCGCCGCCCCGACACGAGGGAGATGCCGATGGGTCGGACGAAACGGGGAGTCGCCGCCACGGCCGCCACCGCGACTGCCCTGCTGCTGACGGCGAGCACGATGAGTGGTGCGGCGCAAGGGAGTGCTGGGGTCACCCGCGCGGACGAACCGCGGCTGATTCCGGTCCATCCACAGATCGTCAAGGCGGGACTGGACAACCCGCGACAGCTGTCGCGGACGAAGGGCGGCGCCTTGGTGCTGGGCCTCGCCGGACGCGGCGGCAACACGGCCAAGCTCGGCGTCATCAAGAGCCGCGGCCACATCCGGTACGTCATGCGGGGATTCCCGTCCGGCGCGTCGCCCGACGGCACCTTCGCCGTGGGCATGAACGGCGCCAGCAAGCGGCCGGGCGGCGCCTACTACGGACTCGACCGGGCGCGGATGGCCCCACCGGGGCAGCGGCGCGACGTGTTCCTGCTGGCCAAGGCGCCGGGCGGCCAGGTCCACAAGGTCTTCAACGTCGGTCGGTTCGAGCGCAGGCACGACGTTGACGGCGAGGGCGTCGAGTCCAACCCGTACTCCGTGCTGGCGCTCAAGGGCAAGGTCCTGGTCGCCGACGCGGCCGGCGACTACATCGGCCAGTTCAAGAACGGCAGGTATCGCGTGTGGGCCGTGATGCCGGAGTACGGTCCGCGGATCGACGCGGTGCCGACCGTCGTGGCGAAGGGCGCCGACGGCTACGTCTACGTCGGAGAGCTCCACTCCGAGCGCAAGCACAAGGCCAAGGTGTGGAAGTTCAGCCGAGACGGCGACCGGCTGCGTTCGTGGAAGGGCTTCACGACCGTGACGGGTGTCGCGCGCACCAAGAACGGCACGCTCTATGTCAGCGAGCTGTTCGGTGGGCCGTGTGACTTCAGCCAGATCCCGAACTGCATCCCTGGCCGAGTCGTCAAGATCGCGCCGAACGGGAAGCGGACCTATTACCAGGTCCCGGTCCCCGCGGGCATCGTCGCCCGTGGCAACCACGTCTGGGTCTCGGCGTACTCCGTATGCCCGGGCTCGGGCTGCTTCGGTCCCGACACGAGCGGTCAGATCTGGCACTTCAGGGCCTGACCCCCTAGACACCGGCCGTCCACGCGGCACCTCCCGCGGCGCGTGGACGGCCGGTCCATGTCGGCAGCGGTGTCCCTTGTCGGCCCGCTGTGTCAGATTGTGGGCGTGCCCGAGCGACCGGACGTTCCCCTGGAGTGGATCGAGCGGCTCCGAGCGGTGTTCGCCGACCTGCCCGAGTGCGTCGAGGAGGACACCTGGACCGGGGTGAGCTGGCAGGTGGGCCGGGCGACGGTCGCGCATGTGTTCGGCGGCGAGGACCAGCTGTTCCGGATCACCTTCCGCGCCGAACCCGCCGAGGTGATGGCGTTCCGGCACCTCGGCGCGCCCTACTTCCGGGCGTCCTGGGGCCGCAATGTGGTCGGTCTCCTGCTCGACGAGTCGACCGACTGGACGGAGCTCGCGGAGCTGCTCACCGACTCCTACTGCCTCCAGGCGCCGGCTCGCCTCGCCGACGTGGTGGCCCGCCCCGGTGCGTGACCTCTCGGCTCAGTCGACGGCCGTGCTGTAGCGCAGGTTCAGCACGCCGGTGCTGAAGATCTTGCTGTCGATGAGCTTCAGCGGAGTGTTCGGCACGTCGTCGAACAGCCGCTGACCCTCGCCGACGACGATCGGGTGCACCATCAGGCCCAGCTCGTCGACCAGTCCGTTGGCCAGCAGCCATCGCACGGTGGTCGTGCTGCCTGACATGTTGATGTCGCCGTCGGTCTGCTCCTTGAGCTCGTGGACCTTCGCCTTGACGTCGCCGGAGATGATCGTGGTGTTGTGCCACGTCGCCTCGGTCAGCGAGTCGGAGATCACGTACTTCGGGATGTTGTTGAAGAACGCGGCGATCTGGTAGTCCTCGGCGTCCTCGGGCACCGCCGGCCAGTGCTTCGACCACTCGTCGTACATCGTGCGCCCCATGAGGAAGGCCGCGCAGTCGGCCATGCCCGCCCCGACGGCGTCGCCCATCTCGTCGTTGAAGTAGGGGAAGTGCCACTGGTCCGGTGCCTCGACGACGCCGTCGAGCGAGATGAAGAAGTACGGCACAAGCTTGCCCACTGCTGCTCCCTATGGGGTTTCGGTGCGAGGTACGGCGACGACGACGCTAGTGTCGCGGCGGCGCTCACGTCTTGTACAGAAGCGACAACGGCTCGCCTGGATCGCCGTTTCGCAGTCGGGTCGTGGTGCGTCCGATGTAGCGGCTCAGCGACCGGGCGAGATGTGGCTGATCGTAGTAGCCGAGCAGGTTGACCAGGTCGGCGGTCGGCACGCCGTCCTGGAGGAGCAGGGCGGCCCGCCGGGCCCGATCGATCTGCCGGACCGCGCCCGGCGTGAGGCCGGTCGCCGCCAGGAAGCGCCGTTGGACCGTGCGTTCCGACGCCGACGGTGTGGCACCGCGGGCCGCCTCGGCGACAACCGGGTCGCGAATCAGTACGTCCTCTCGGACCAGTCGACCTACGAACGTCTCGGCGTTGTCGTAGTCGGGAACGCGCCAGCCGGAGCCGGCCAGCTGGAACGTCCGCCGCGTCGCGCCGGGAACCTCCAGCTGCTTGTCGAGAAGCCCGGCGACCGGCAGATGGGGCAGTGTCGTGCCGAGCGCGAAGTCGATCCCGAAGAACGTGGCGTACGTCGGCACCGGTGCCGGACTGGCCTTCGACTCCGGACCCGTCACGGCCACGTGGACCTGACCCTGCTGCTCCCAGAAGGCCAAGCCCAACCTGGGCGTCGCGACCGACGTCATCTGGGCGACGTCGTCGCTGCGACAGCGCCACACGCGCGCGACGTACGGCGAGTCCGACGGTCGGTGTTCCATCTCCAGCGGCATCCGAGGCAGCCCCTCTCGCGTCGCAGGCTACGGTCGAGATTATGGCTAACCGGCTGGCCGACGCGACGAGTCCGTACCTCCTGCAGCACGCGGACAACCCGGTCGACTGGTGGCCTTGGAGCGAGGAGGCGTTCGCCGAGGCCCGAAGCCGGGACGTGCCGGTGCTGCTGTCGATCGGCTACGCGGCCTGCCACTGGTGCCACGTGATGGCGCACGAGTCGTTCGAGGACGCCGAGACCGCCGCCTATCTCAACGAGCACATGGTGGCGATCAAGGTCGACCGCGAGGAGCGCCCCGACATCGACGCGGTCTACATGACCGCCACGCAGGCGATGACCGGCCAGGGCGGCTGGCCGATGACCTGCGTCCTGACCCCCGCGGGTGAGCCGTTCTTCTGCGGCACGTACTTTCCGGACCGGCCTCGGCACGGGATGCCGTCGTTCCGGCAGCTGCTCGAGGCGCTCGTCGACGCGTGGCGGAACCGCCGGGACCAGATCGATCGGGTCGGGTCCGAGGTCGTCGAGCGGCTGCGAGAGGTGACGACGCAGTCGTCCGGCGGCGCCCTCGGGCCGGTGGAGCTGGACGCGGCGACAGCGCTGCTTCGCAGCCAGTTCGACCCGGAGGCGGGCGGACTCGGGAGTGCGCCGAAGTTCCCGCCCTCGATGGTGCTGGAGTTCCTGCTGCGACAGCACGCCCGGACCGGATCCGACCTGACGCTGTCGATGATCGAGCAGACCTGCGAGGCGATGGCCCGCGGTGGGATGTACGACCAGCTCGGCGGCGGCTTCGCGCGCTACTCGGTCGATCGCGACTGGGTCGTGCCGCACTTCGAGAAGATGCTGTACGACAACGCGCTGCTGCTTCGGGTCTACCTGCACTGGTGGCGGTCGACCGGGTCGCCACTCGGCCGCCGGATCGCCGAGGAGACGGCGGACTTTCTGCTTCGCGAGCTCGGCACCGAGCAAGGTGCGTTCGCCTCGGCGCTCGACGCCGACTCGCTCGACGACTCCGGCCGATCGGTCGAAGGCGCCTTCTACGCGTGGACGCCGGCGCAACTGCGCGAGGTGCTCGGGGATGCCGACGGTGACTGGACGGCCGACCTCCTGTCGGTCACGGCCGGTGGCACCTTCGAGCACGGGACGTCGACGCTCCAGCTGCGGTCCGAGCCCGACGATCCCGAGCGGTGGGCCCGGGTGCGGGAGCGGCTGTTCGACGCCCGGGCTGGACGAGCCCGGCCGGCGCGGGACGACAAGGTCGTGGCGGCGTGGAACGGCCTGGCCGTCACGGCGCTCGCCGAGGCCGGACTCGGTTTGGAGCGTCCCGACCTCGTGGCCGCGGCCGAGCGTGCCGGGGAGCTGCTTGTCGAGGTGCATCTCGACGGCGACGGCGACGGCGAGCGGCTGTGGCGGACCTCGCGAGACGGCCGCCGGGGCACCAACGCGGGGGTCCTCGACGACTACGGCTGCGTCGCGGCCGGCTTCCTGAGTCTGCTCGGCGCGACCGGCGACGCCGTCTGGCTCGAGCGGGCGGGTCGGCTGCTCGACCGGGCGCTGGACGCCTTCGCGGACGGCACCGGCGGCTTCTACGACACGGCGGCCGACGCCGAGCAGTTGGTCCTGCGGCCCCGAGACGCTTCGGACAACGCCTCCCCGGCCGGGATCTCGGCCGTGGCAGACGCCCTCGTGACCTACGCCGCGGTGGCGGGGTCGTCACGACATCGAGCGGCCGCTGACGGCGCCATCGCGGCCGCGGCGGACTTGGCTCGCCAGGCCCCTCGCTTCGCGGGTTGGACCCTCGCCGTCGCCGAGGCAGCCGTCGCCGGGCCCGAGCAGATCGCCGTCGTCGGGCCGCCGTCCGATCCGGCTCTCGACGCGATGCATCGGGCGGCCTGGCGCCGGGGGAGTCCGGGAGCCGTGGTGGTGAGCGGCCGCCCGGACGACGCCGCGATCCCCTTGCTGAGTGGCCGGGACCTCGTCGAGGGGCGGCCGGCGGCGTACGTCTGCCGCGACTTCGTCTGCCTCCGGCCCGTGACGGATCCGGCGGCCGTGGCGGTCGTGGACGCTTGATCGGTCGATGTAATGCTGTAATCATCATTACATGACAGCATCGACAGAGAAGATCCGCGGCTGGCTGACCGGCCGGCTGCCGGACGACTGGTTCGTCGGCGAGCCGACCGTCGAGGTCGACCGCGACGAGATCGTCATCGTCGGAGCGCTCGCCGAGCCCGACCGTGGCAAGGACGTCGCCGACGAGGAGCACGCCGCCGCCGTCGCGGGCCGGGTCAAGCGGTTCCGCGAGTCGACCCGCGACCAGCGCATCCGGATCGCCCGCGAGCTCGAGCGCTCCTCGGACCGGAAGGTCGCCTGGGGAGTCGAGGTCGCCGGGGAGCGGCAGATGTTCACGACCCTCGCGGCTCCGGTCATGACCCGGCTACGGCAGCCGGAGCGTCGCGTGCTCGACACACTGGTCGACTCGGGCGTGGCCCGGTCCCGCAGCGACGCCCTCGGGTGGTGCGTACGCCTGGTGTCTCAGCACGCCGACGACTGGCTGGCCGAGCTCCGAGAGGCGATGACGAAGGTCGAGGAAGTACGCGAGCGCGGCCCCGCCACGACTGACTGACGATCGCGTCACGAGTGGCTGACGATCGCGCCACAAG
>Ga0209382_10002441_pt1 | contig 27138 bp, 22 predicted proteins | sample SoiMetdeltSBSDD5_FD_187599 | JGI IMG/M metagenome (GOLD analysis project Ga0209382, IMG submission 187599) | Bulk soil microbial communities from a Populus tree surrounding site in Tennessee, USA - Soil MetaG P. deltoides SBSDD5 (SPAdes) (version 2) | ecosystem: Environmental > Terrestrial >... | reverse complement strand
GTATCTGTCCGTGCTTGAGCGCCAGCGCCGTCTTTATCAGCCCGGCCACCCCGGCGGCGGCGTCTAGGTGGCCTATGTTTGTCTTGACGGAGCCCAGCGCGCAGGAGCGTGGCCTGCAGGGCGACGAGCAGAAAGCCCTGGTGAGCGCTGCTACCTCGATGGGGTCACCCAGCGGGGTGGCTGTGCCGTGGGCTTCCACGTAGCTGATCGTGTCGGGCTCAACTTCAGCGATAAGATGTGCGGCCCTTATGACCTTCGTTTGCCCGTCGACGCTGGGGGCGGTATAGCCTACTTTCAAGGAGCCGTCGTTGTTGATGGCCGACCCCTTGATGACGGCGTGGATGTGGTCGCGGTCAACTATGGCGTCCGACAGGCGCTTGAGGACGACTATGCCTACCCCGTTGCCGCCGACCGTGCCCTGAGCTCTGATGTCGAACGCCCGGCAGTGACCGTCGGGTGAAAGAATGCCTCCTTGCTGGTAAAGGTAACCAGTTTTCTGCGGAACCCTTATCGAAACTCCTCCTGCTAAAGCGACATCGCATTCTCCGCCGAGCAAGCTTTGACACGCCATGTGAACGGCCACTAATGAAGTCGAGCAGGCCGTCTGCACTGTTAAGCTCGGTCCTTCGAGATTTAGTTTGTATGAGACTCGCGTGGACAGGAAGTCCTTATCGTTTCCGATTAATGCTTGAAAACCACCTACCGACCCAATGAAGTTCCTGACTGAAGAGACTATAGATAGCAGGTAACTATTTATGCTCCCGCCGGCGATCACGCCGATTCTACCTTTGTATCTGTTCGGATCGCACCCCGCGTTTTCGAGCGCTTCGAGGGAGCACTCAAGGAAGAAGCGGTGCTGCGGGTCCATTATGTCGGCCTCCCTCGGGTTGTACCCGAACAGCCCGGCGTCGAACATCTCTATCCCATCAAGCGCGCCTCCGGCCCTCACATAGTCGGCCCTCCTCAGCAAACCCTCCTCTACCCCTGCAGCCAACAACTCCTCGTCGGAGAAGAAGGCGATCGACTCCACCCCGCCGCTTAGGTTTTGCCAGAATTCTTGCAGGTTCTTCGCCCCGGGGAATCGCCCTGCCATCCCTATGATCGCTATTTCAAGACCGCTTTCGCGAGTCGACGTTGTCAATCGCTCCATATCAACTCCCCGACCTATTACCTAGTCATATGTCCGCGCTCGAGTTTCTTCTTCAGTCGCCCTCTGCCTTCTTTCATTTTTTCAGCTAGGTCGTCATCTTGATTCAGCGTCAGGGTGTGATCTCCCGCCTGAGATATTCGCCGGGCCAGCAGGGTTATCGTCGGGTACTTCAGCATTTCCACAACCGACAAATCACAATTGAGCGTATCGCGCAGTTTGCTCTGCGCCCTCAACAAGAGGAACGAGTGGCCGCCCAGGTCAAAGAAATTATCGTTGACCCCCACACTCTCTACCTGAAGCAACTCTTTCCAGATTCCCGCGATTGACCATTCCAGATCTGTCCGAGGCGGCGCGTATGTTTGTTGAAAGCGCGAATGAGACAGGTCAATTTCAGACAGGGCCTTGCGGTCTACTTTCCCATTAGGCGTCATCGGCAAGCGGTCGAGAAAAGTGATTACCGATGGGATCATGTAATCGGGCAGCGCCTCTCTCAGCGACCCATTGATTTCCGCAATCGAAGGTGGCGGCTGTTGCTTTGCGACCGCGTAAGCGACCAGCCGCGTCTCGTCTTTCGTACCCTCCTTCAGCAGCGCGATAGACTCTTTGATCAGCGGGTGGCGATTCAAAGCGGCTTCGATTTCTCCGAGTTCTATTCGGAACCCCTTTATCTTTATCTGATGATCTATTCGGCCCAGGAACTCAATATTCCCCCCGGGTTGATACTTTGCGAGGTCTCCAGTCTGGTAAAGCCTCTCTCCGTTGTTATGACTGAAAGGATTCGGAATGAATTTTTCAGCCGTCAACTCGGGGCGATTCAAATAGCAGCGGGCAAGCCCATCCCCGGCCATGAGCAACTCGCCCGGCGCCCCGACCGGCGCCGGCTCCATTCTCGCATCCAGTATGTACGCCCGAGTGTTTGCTATCGGTCGCCCAATTGTCGGGCGCTCGCCTGATTCCATTAACGTATAGGTTGAATAAGTAGTGTCTTCTGACGGGCCATAGAGGTTGCGCACACGCTCTATGTTCGCAAGCTGGTATAACGACTCGACCAATGTTTTTGGCAACGCCTCGCCGGCCAGATTTATTGCAATCACTGATGGCGGCGTCCCCCCCGCTCGAACCAATTCTGTCATAGCCGAGGGGACCGTATTGATTAACTTGACATCATCCCGCGCGGGCAGGGTCGTCAGCTCAAACGCATTTTCGGCAAGGATCACCCTGCCTCCCCAACTCAGCGGGACGAATAATTCAAAGATTGAGAGGTCAAAGCAGATCGAAGTTGACGCAAGAACTCCTGACAGTTCCTCGGCGGGGAAAACTTCTCCGGCCCAGTTCAGCAGCGTGACCGCGTTGCGGTGTTCTATTGCCACTCCCTTGGGAATTCCCGTCGAGCCTGATGTATAAATCACATACGCGAGATTGTCAGCCATCACCCCGGAGTCGAGATTCGCTTCGCTTTCGCTCGCAATCGCATCCCATTGCGCGTCGAGGCAAATCGCCCGCGCCGACGTTTGAGGGAGACGGTCGAAGATACTCCGCCCGGTCAACAGGACCGCAACCTGCGCGTCTTCGATCATAAACTCGAGGCGCAGGCGCGGGTACGCGGGATCTAATGGAACGTACGCTCCCCCGGCCTTTAAGACGCCCAGCGCCGCGATGACCATTTCTAAGGACCGGGCCATGCAAATCCCGACTCGCGCCTCCGGCCCCACGCCATTTCCTTTCAAGTAGCGCGCTACCTGATTGGCGCGTCGATTCAAAACCTCATAAGTCAATCGCTCGTTGGCGAAAACTATGGCCTCGGCGTCGGGCGCTTGTCCGGCTTGCGCTTCGAACAATTCGTGTATGCAATGGCCTGATGGGTACTTTCTGGCCGTATCGTTCCATTCGAGCAGCAGTCGATTTCGCTCGTTCGCAGTCAATATCGGATAAGCTGAAACGTGTCGGCTCGAATCGGCGACAACCCCCGCAAGCAGTTGTTGAAAATGGCCCGAAAGCCGCTCAATCGTAGCCCTATCAAATAAGTCCGCGTTGTATTTGAAAGAGGCGGCGAGCAAGTCGCCGGCTTCGGCCATCATTAACATCAAGTCCGTCTGCGCCACTTCTTGCTTCATCGCTAAAGATTCTAAAAGAAGGTCGCCCAAGCTCATTTGAGCGCCATCTTTCCCCAGCGCGAACAAGGCGATGCCTTCTTGTCGCGGGAGGTGTGATTTTTGCAACGCGAACATCACTTGAAAGAGCGGCGAATAACTGGGGTCGCGATTCGGTTGAAGCTTTTCAACCAGCAGCCCGAACGGGTAATCCTGATGCTGGAAAGCTTTGAGCGTTTCCTCTCGCGTTTGCGCATGCAGGTCTTCGAAGGTTAGTGTCGCCGAAAGTTCGGCTCGCAGGACTAAAGGATTGACAAAGTACCCGACCAGCCTTGCGAACTCAGCCTGGCTTCGACCATGCGCGGGCGAGCCCACCAGAATATCTTCTTGCCCCGCCCATCGATAAAGCGTCGTCTGGAAGGCCGCAAGCAGCGTCATGTAAAGCGTGGCCCCCTCGGACAGGCTTAGTTGCTTCAGCTCCCGTGTAAGCTCTGGCGGTAATTCAAATGACACCGCCCCTCCGCGATAAGTTTGAACTGCGGGCCGGGGGCGGTCGGTCGGCAAATTCGGAAGGGGAGACGCTGCGGCGAGCCTGTTCTTCCAATACTCCCACAGGCGTTCCCCCCGTTCTCCGGCCAGCATCTCTTGTTGCCAATAAGCGTAATCTGAATACCGCGAGGTGACCGGCGCAAGCGTCGCAATCTCTTTCCTCTTGAGCGATTGGTAGAGGACCCCCAATTCATCAATCAGCGCGGCCAGCGACCAGAAGTCAGTGATTATGTGGTGCGCAGCCAACAGCAGCACACATTCTTGACTTGACCGCGCCAACAGGCTCACGCGCATCAACGGGCCCTTCTCCAAACAGAAGGGGGTGTAAGCGTCCAGCGTCAGTCGTTCGGCCAGTGATTCCTCATCCCAACTCGAAGCGTCTTCATCTTGAAAACACAACTCGGCGCGTTCGTGAATACGCTGAAAGGGCTCGCCATTTATCTGAAAGAACGTGGTGCGAAGTGAGGCGTGGCGATCAACCAGCGTTTGAAACGCATCTCTTAAAGCGGCTTTGTCTAAATCTCCTTTGATGCGAACGGCGACGGCGATATTGTAAGCCGCGCTATCAGGCGTTAAACGATAAAGGAACCACAGAGCTTTCTGTCCATGAGAGACAGGGTGTTCATTAGCATCTCGGCGAACGGAAGCGGCCACGGAGCCGGGGCTGAAACCTTCCTCTTGCGCCTGCCGAGATGCGAGCGCGGCGATTTGATCGATACTGCAGCCCGCGAGCAGATCGGCCATATCGATCTTGACGCCAAAGTCAGTTTCAATGCTGTGCGCCAGTTCGATGGCCGCCATCGAATCCAATCCATATTGAGTGATCGGCCTGTCGCCGACTAGCTGACTCGGATCTAATCCGAGCGCGATGGCGAGTCTCGATCTGATCGCGCCCGCAAGTTCAAGCGAAGCTTCTTCAAGGCTCTCGGGCGCTTCGGTCGCGGCTCGCCATTCCTTCACAGGATCGAGATTGTCCGCAAGAAACAGTTCGCGGCATGCGCGTCGCTGAGTCTTCCCGCTGGAAGTCTTCGGGACCGTAGCCGGTTTGACAAGGCTTATGGCATAAGCTTGCAATTGGTGTTCTTCGGCGACCGCCTGCTGGATGCTGCGCATCACCTCATCGAGCGATGTCGCGCGGGAAGCGTTAATCTCTTGAACGACGATTAATCGCTCTTCGCCGAGAATCTCTACGGAGAATGCCGCGCCGAGGCCCGCGCGCAAGGCTGGGTGCGCGCCCCCCACCGTCAGCTCAATGTCCTGAGGGTAATAATTACTACCACGAATGATTATCAAATCTTTGAGCCGACCCGTAACGAATAACTCCCCATCCCTCAAAAAGCCGAGATCGCCCGTGCGCAGGAATGGCCCTTCGCCCGTGTCTGCCAGCCGCGCTCGGAAGGTTCGTTCAGTCTCCATCGGATTGCCCCAGTAGCCTTGCGCGACGCTAGGGCCAGATACCCAGATCTCCCCTACTTCATCAGGCGAGCAACGCGCCATTGTTTCCGGGCGCGCGATTGCCACCTGCTGGCCGGGCATCGTTGCTCCGCACCCAACCATTCCCCTCGCCCCTGATCCCATGCGCGGCTCTTCCGACACGAGATGGCGTTCGAGCCCGCTCGCCGAAACAAACAGGTTAACGGACGGGGCGTCCTTCAATCCGCCCGACACCATCAGCGTCGCTTCGGCCAAGCCATAGCAGGGATAAAATGCTTCCCGTCTGAATCCGCATTCTGCAAATCTGTTGACGAAATTTTCCATCGTCTCGGCGCGCACGGGCTCCGCGCCGTTGAAAGCGACTGTCCAACTACTCAGGTCCAGTTGCGCGCGCTGCTCTTCAGTGATTTTGCGAATGCAGAGATCGTAGGCGAAGTTGGGGCCGCCACTGGTTGTCGCCTTATAGCGGGAAATCGCTTCCAACCACCGGGCAGGTCTTTGAAGGAATGATGCGGGAGACATCAACACGACGGGCACCTCCGCATATAATGGCTGTAGCACGCCAGCCATAAACCCCATGTCATGATATGTCGGAAGCCATGAGGCATACTTGTCCGTGGATTTATGATCAAGCACGTGAGAGATGACGGCCGCGTTGTATAACAAGTTAGCGTGAGTAAGCATCACTCCCTTCGGCTCGCCCGTCGAGCCGGACGTGTACTGTAGAAATGCGAGGTCATCGGCGTTGATGGCGCCTTGACTCCATTTTTTTTCGACGCCACCGGCGAGTTGATTGGTGACGAGCCATTGCACGGTCTTGAGTTCGGGGTTTTGATCGAAGAGGGTTCGCGCTCTGAAAACGATCTGGTCCGGCGCGAGAACTATCGTGGCTTTCGCGTCCCTGACAATGGCTTGCAGGCGGAGCAGGTTTCTATTGAGACGCGGCGGGTAGGCCGGGACGGCGATTACGCCCGCGTAAAGGCACCCGAAGAAGGCGGCTGTGAATTCCAGGCCGGGCGGATAGAGCAGCAAGGCGCGTTCGCCTTTCCCGACTCTGGCCTGTAGCGCAGCTGCTATAGCGCGCGCGCGGCAATCCAGTTCGCTGTAGGTCAGGCTTTCTTCCTCCCGCTCGCCGTCAACGAGAAAGATATACGCCCGAAGGTCCGGCTGCTTTGAGGCCCTGGTACGAAGGTAATCTACCAGGCTCGAATCAGCCTGGGTGAATGAAGAAGCGCGACTCGAATATCTGGCCTTGTCGATCATCACAAAACGTTCGCTCTTTTATTGTTCTCTGCTGGGAATGTTAAAAGCCTCGCCTTTAGCGCAGCGTTAACCAGGCTTTGTAATATTTGTTTGGATCAGTACCGCGAACGGTACTGACTTGTCGTATCGAGTAACGTTTAATAACTTCGTTAACAGACTATTTAGCAGGTTTTGATAAATTAACGGTGTTGGCGAATATCCACACGGCGCGCATACCATCTACGAAATACATTTGCGTCTCGTCTGGATCACCAAGCGCCGACGACCAACGCTGACCGGGGAAGTAGGTCAGCGAGTCAGAGACTTGATCCGAGAAATCAGTGGACAGCGCGATGTCCCGCCCGCAATGGCGAATGCGGATGACTACCGGTGACTGTGAGGCTGGCTGCTGATTTCAAAGCGAACGCAACCAGTCACACAAGACGTCTTGATTGAATCTCAGGTAGCCCGGTGTCGGCGGCCAGTCGTCAGCAAATACGCTAACAATGATTTTCCAATTAGCTATCCAAATCGTGTGAGTTAGCCGAGATTAGAACCTGCGCGAATAGCCGATGATCAGCAAGTTGTCAGCGAACGCGGCGTCGCCGTGCCGGCCGTCGGCAATGTCGGGCACGCTGCGGCGGCGGTTGCGCTCAACGGCTATCGGCATGCTGATTGACCACGTGTCGCGGCCCCGCGTGTAGAGGAACCCGGGCTCTATCGAGATCGCGTAGCCGGGCCGACGGAAGCCTTCGCTCTTGCCGATAATATCTCTGACGGGCGCGCCCTCGATACGTCCTCCGAAGCTCATACTCAACCCGCGAATCTTGGGCGCCGGAACCGCCACGCCGATGCGCGCCGCGTACTGGTCTGCCACCGACATAATCGCCTCGGAGGGGCGACCGCGTCCCGTCTGCACGCCGTTAGTATTTCTCGGGTTGACCAGATATGTGCCCCCCGCGAAGAACGTCATAAACTTCACGGCCTTGTACGCCTGCATATCGAAAACCACCCCGACTCCTCCGTCGCCGAGCTGAATGGACTGATCCGCCACCGAAGTAACCGGGCCTGTGGCGGTCATGAAAGTGTTTGCCACATCGGGCTTTCCAGTCGGCAGCTTCAGACCGACGCCAAAGGCGATATTCTGTCTGGTCTCGCTTGGCGGGCGGATCAACCACATGCGCGCGCCGAGGCTGATGTCGCCGATGCCGGAGCTGTGGAAGATTCGATCAGGGGTTCTCCCACTTTTACGTTTGGCGAATAGGATCGGCACGCTCGCCGTGAGTGTGACGCGCGGCGTCAGCGTATAGCCGACCGCAACGTCGAAGAGATGGATTTTGTTGACGACGGCTGTCGCCTCCTCCTGCCGCTCATGCTGCTCGACCGTGCCGACGAAGTGGCGGGCCGATCGCATCCCGCGATAGCCGACCGACAACGTCCACTGGCCTTCTCCGGGCGCGTTCGAATCGCCGCCCGAATGCTCCTGACCTTCCGCCGATGAACCTGTACACGCGCCTACCACGGGCACGCTTTGTCTCGCCAACACTCAGCCCTGCGCCCAGGACTGAGGCGTAACAAGTACGCAGGTTGAAAGGGTGGCTGCGATCAACGCCGCCTTAGTAAGATAGACGTATCTCTTATGCGTCATAATGTTTTGCCCTCCATTCTGGATTTGTTTGAGGTATCAGTTGATCTAAATCAGGACAACCAAGATTGGGACATCAAACCGCCGCAGGGCGCAAAGGTACGCAGGGAAAGACCAGTCTTGATCGTTCTCTGCGCGCCTCTGCGTCCTCTGCGGTTGGACTAACTGTACTAATGTTACGTGGCCTGATTTAGGTGACAGTTAACTTCTCACAACTGAAAACCCGCCCTGTCGGATTATTGGGATTAGAGAAGAGAATAAATTTGGTCCGTTCTGTGATAGCTGCTTCCAGCGCATTTCGTTGGATACACCAGTCATGGGATGTAAATGCGCAAAAATCTGCGCCCCATTCAAACCTTCTGACGCAAATAATCGTCGGAGCCCTTCAACCAATCGATACGGATCGGGCTGAAGATGTCGATACCGATGAAGTCTTCGATGACTTCGGCTTGGTGTGGAAGGTTTGGGGGAATTTCGAGCAGTTCGCCCGCCTGCAGCACCAGATCCTGATCACCGATCTTGAATTTCAACGCGCCGCTTATGCAGTAGCTGAACTGCTCGCTCTCGTGATGGTGCGACGGAACGACGCAGCCTTTCTTAGCCCGGAAAAAAGCCACTGTGATCTTTTCGCCTGTGAAAAACTTGCGTGAAAGAAGATCTGTCACATGCTCTTCGGGAATCTCGCCCAATTTATGGTGTCTCATGTGTTTCATTCATTTCTCCGTATAAAAATCGACAGGATTCACAAGATTTACCCGGACAGATAAAGCAAACATACGCCATTAGGCTGTTGCTCGAATCGAGGATGTTTTCCCTACCCTCGCGCAACGCAAAATTGATTGTGCTTGTATGCAGGCAAAAGCCGCTGATGAGAAGTGTTTACAGGCGTCGGAAATCGACGTCTTGTTCACGAGCTTGGTTGAGTTCGCTCCTGAGGTTCACGGTGTTTCCGGGATGGACTTACGTAGCTCCATCGCCACATCAACGATGAGGTCCTCTTGGCCGGCTACCGCTTGACGACGCCCCAGTTCGAAAAAGATATCCCGGGCATCCACACCATGCTCCTCGGCGACGGCCACCACCTTGGTTCGGAAGCCCGAGAACACTCCCGATAAGCCGCTCACGATGCCCTCCGAGCTAATTGTTGGAACCTTCTCCATCAGTTCCTTCTCTGCCAAGTCGGCAGCGTCCAAAAGTCGGTAGAGATTGATGCTAGTGCTATAGCCACAGCGTTCCAGCACAGGAACCAGCGCCTCTAGCTGGGTGTTACCGGCGCCTGCGCCAAAGCCCCGGGCGCAGCCGTCAATGATGCTTGCTCCAGCCTCCGCTGCGGCTAGAGAATTGGCCACCGCCATGCCCAGATTATTGTGGCCATGGAACAGAATTGGCACGCTCACCGCCTTACGGATTGCGGAGATGCGCTCGGTCACGTCGGTATGCAGGTAGTGGCCAGCAGAGTCAAAAATACCTACTGCCTGCGCACCGTATCCTTCCATACGTGCGCATTCTTCGGCCAACCGCTCTGGTGACGCCATGTGGCTCATCAGCAGACACCCATGGGCTTCTACATCCCGTTCCCGAAGGAAACCGAGATGACGCTCCGTGAGGTCAGACTCGGTGCAATGCGCGCCTACCCGCACCACATCCACACCATGTTTGATAGCTAAGACTAAATCCCGGGTGGTACCCCAGCCAGGCAGCATAAAAACTCCCATGCGGCTGCTGGTGAGACACTCGCGCACAGTCTCCAACATCTCAGTATCCGTAAGGCAGGCCAAGCCAACCTGAAGCGAGGATGCGCCCAGACCATTACCGTGGCCCACTTCTACGATATGCACTCCAGCAGCGTTTACGGCGCTAGCGTAAGTACGAAGTTGTTCACGATTCAACTGATGGCGCACGGCATGGTTGCCGTCTCGCAGAGAGGGATCGCTAATTGTAATCCGAGGTTTATTACTCATAAATGCTTTTCTGCAAAGCAGGAGGATTGGAACATCGCAACCGTGCAATGGCATACTGTTCCGCTATAGTCACAGCCGCAGCATTCATAATATCGAGGTTGCCTGCGTATGTTGGCAGTAGATCACCCCTTCCTTGTATTTCTACGGTCACGAACACTCGCTCCTTATTCAGCACAGCGCAAGTCAAAAGGCGATACCCTGGTATGTAGGACCGCAGAACCTCAATGGCCCTATGTACGATAGCGTTGATGGCTTCTGGATCTACTCCAGGGGCCAGCATAGACATGGCGACGCGGAAATTAGCGGGCGGCCGCGCAGGGCTGATATTTACCAGCGCCTTCACCGCCTGCACGCCTGTGAAGACTCGTATGCCGCATTCAGTCGTTTGTATATATTCATCCAAGTTCAGGCGCGTTGACCGTCCGATGCTTAAGCTCGAAGCGGTAGTTACCGCCTCGATATAACGGATTCCTGGGACGTGATGGGACAGTGCGGTCAGGACGGGGATAGCCGCCTGTCCACCACAGCTCACCAAGTTAATGTTTGCGTGAGCCATGGAATCCTCCGCATTGATGCTAGGCACTACCATATGGCCAATCCCACTGGGCGTGAGGTCGATCACCTTTTTTCCGAGCGTTTGCAGCAACTGCCAATGCCGTATATGTGAGATGGCGTCGGTCGCGTCAAAAACCAGGTCGTAGAGCTCCTGAGGCTGCTCAACCAATGCGTCAATTCCGCCGTCCGTGATGGGATAGCCTAATGAAGCCGCGCGCTGCATACCTACGGCTTCCCGGTTACGCCCCGCCACAAGCGTACACTGCATCCATTTGGAGCGGTGGATCTTAATCAACAGGTCAGCCCCTATGAGCCCGATGCCAAGTAAGGCAATCTTTACGGGATTCGAATTCATTTGACACACTCGATGCTTCGTAACATCAGATGTATTCCTACTTATTACTTTCTTACTCCCGAAGGAGAAAGCATTGTTATTAGTTCAATCACACGCCTAAACTACCCTTACTATTGTGGCGGCCCAAGAATAACCCACTCCATAACCTATCAGCGCGACCCTGTCCCCCTCCTTAACCTGACCCCGCCTCTTTGCGCTCTCCAACGCTATAGGGATCGTGGAGGAAACAGTATTACCGGACATTTCCAGGTCGATACAGAACTTGTCCGCAGGGATTTTCATTTTTGCGCGAAGTCGCTCCAGCGTGAATTTATTGGCTTGGTGCAGGATAAAATAGTCAACATCCGTGATGCTTAAGGATGTTTTTCGAAGGAGTTGATCCAGAGCGCGCGGGACCGTCTGAAGTATGAAAGTAAAAATCTCTGGGCCGTTCATGTATAGGTTGCACGGCGAGCGCCAGTTACCGTCTTCGTCCTCACGCTCAAGCCTGGCTTCCTCGGATGCAGGGTGGCGCATGCCGCCAGCTGGGACTATTAAATTCTGCGCGCCACGGCCATCGGTCCCGAATACGAAAGGGCCGGTCATCTCATCCTCCAGCTCGACTACCCCAACAAGAGTCGCGGCCGCGCCATCCCCGAATAGCGTGCGGACGCTCCGGTCCTTCGAGTTGATGAACTTGGTGTAAGTGTCTGCTGTAATGAGCAGCACATTTTCAGCGACTCTAGTTTCAATCAGGCTTTTTGCGAGCGCCAAGCCGTACACGAAACCAGAGCAACCTTGGTTGAAATCTATTGCGCCGCAATCCAGACGAAGGCCAAGACGGTCTTGCATCGTGCAAGCAGTAGTCGGGAGGAAATAATCAGGGCTTTGCGTACAAAAGAGTAAAAAGTCGATGTCTTCGGGTGAACAAGCCCCACTCTCGAAGAGACAACAGGCGGCGGCGACACCAAGGTCGGATGCGCACTCGTCAGGCGAAGCCACGCTACGTACGACAATACCGGTTTTGTCAAATATCTTGTCCGAACTCCAATCGCCGTACTCTTCGGCTAGCTGCTCATTCGTGAGCTTGCTTACTGGCAAGCAAGTGTTGATGGCCTTTATAGCAGCGTTTCTTTTTTTCACATCACTCCTTCATCTGTCGCCTCCGCCGGTGTTCTATCTGGAATATGCTTTATCAGGTCAAGTTGTTCGATTGATGGCCGCGCTTAACAGCAAGCTCTTGCTCAACGCCATTCGCCATCAGCAGTGACTCTACTTTCCAGATACTCAATTAAAGTTCCAAGCGTGGCGAATGGGCTTGTTTGCTTTGATAATAAACCCTCGTCAGTCAAGACAAATTCTATCCCGAACTCATCTTGGATCTTTGTCTCAACCTCCATCACGAAAGTTACAAAGTCGAGAGATTCCAGCCTCCCCCCTGTTCCATATAGTGACGCGTCGGGAAATTTCTCAACCTGATCCCCTTTCGGCAATTGCTTATTCAATGCATCGACTGCGCTATAAACCGCCCGTTCAATTTTCTCGCGTCTCGCCATAGAATTCTCCTAAAATTCAGTCGACTCTACAGAAGTCTTTGTTTTTGCCGGGTGTGTAAAAAATTAAGCGTCACGAAATCGCCATCAAGCGATAACACCTCTATAAATAAAGGCGCAGAATTATGCACAGGTTTCAAATAAGATGTTGACGAAACCTACTGCAATCCACGCTGATTTTCGGCGAAGTTCGTGTGCGGATCTGAGGCGGCGAAAATGGGCATGTACTATGCAATCTCACCCTTGGTTCGATGTATTCTCCGATTGCTTTGTCTCCTTTGTTTTATTGAAACCGCTCCCGAAGTTTGACGAAGATCTCATGATCGGGGTTCAATTCCAGAATGCGCCGCTGTCTCGGTCCGCCACCTCTGCCCTTCTGTAAAAGGCGCTCCGAGGGAATCGCTGCCTTGTTCGGTAAATGATGCGCTTGGTTGTCTGCCGCACGAGTTTACCGCGGACGATCCTTGCTTCTCTGGGAAATCAGTCGCCGGCGTGGGCTTCGACTTTTTCTAAATGCCCCTTCCCCTCCAGCGTCGTAAGGTCGATGTCGGCAATGCATCTGACCTTGACATAGTCCAGAGTCAGATTCCCCTCGATGTGAACCGTGCCGCTCCCCTGGTCGAAATCGGCCCGGCTGAAATCGCATGCTTCACGGTCCAATCTGACGCCCAACTCCGTACCTCCTCTGGTCTTGGTGAATTTGATGTGCGCGTAATTGCGGTCGATCGCCTCCTTGAACAACTTGACTGTCTTTTCCGGACGCAGACCGGCTTCCACTTGATGATCGCCCTCGCAAAGCCTGTCGACAAGACTCTTTTCCCGCGGTTTATTCGGGTCGGGCGGGGGCGGAAGTGGGGGCGGATTTTTCGCCATCTCTTCCATTTTCTTTCTGAGGCTGAGAGGTCTCATATCCGTCCATACTTCCTTGATGTGAGCCAGACATTCGGCCTTCGGGCCGACCACACCGACGTCCTTCCAGCCCAAAGGAATCTCTTTGTAATCTGGCCAGATCGAGTATTGCTCCTCGTGATTTACAACAACTCTGTAAATAGTAGTGTCTTCCTTATCTGGGTCATGCCAGCTCATACTATTAAGCCTCCTTATTTTGGGTGTGTCTCACCCACTAACGAGGATTTGCGCCAACCGATTGCTTTATATCTGGCGCAAAATCTGGGGTAAAGTTCGCGCGCGTCTTCGTGATCTCAAAAAAAGCATGGTGAAGCGTCGCAACCCACTACAGGCTCTAAAGAGCCTTATTTTTTGCTCTTCTCATAAGCTTCAAGGCAAGGTCCGATTCGTTGCACTGCAAAGTTTTTTCCTTCTTTGCCGCTGAAAGGTTTTCAGCAACGCCAGAAATGCGATTCTCATTGCCGTGTTGTGTCCGACGGCGTGAGCCAAGTCGAACTCTTCGGCGGTTGGCGTAAACAACTCTTTTAGTTCTTTTTCTGAAAGGGGGCTTTTCAGGCATGGGGAGGCGGCATCGTGAATACTTGGCAAGCAACAGCCCTCAATAATGTCGGTTTTGAGGGAGTAGAGGGCCGATTATAGTAGTTCAGACTTAGTCGGTCTTGGAAAAGCTTTATATAGGGGAGTAACGCTAGATTAGAGAACCGGAGAAAATTGTGCGAATCGTTCTCGCGGGTCTATTTCCTTCACCGGCAAGTTCATCACATCCCAAGCCCGCTTCTTACCGCTCAACAATTTCAAAGATCGCCTATTGAGCGCCAGCCTGCAGGCTAACTAGCTTTCTTCAACATCTCTCGCTCTATGACCAGGTGGGCTTGATAGCTTACAGTCTGAAGAAGGATCATAACGCGATCGGCGTCACGGGTCTCCCTCTCAAATATCCCTCTAAACTCTTTCAACGGGCCGTCTTCGATTACTACCATGTCGCCAGGACTGAAGCGCTCACCGATTTTGACGCAGCCATCCTCTCCTGTCCGCGATTGAATAGTAGTGATAACCCAATCATCGACCCTAGCCGGGGTCACGCCGTAACAAACCAGACTGTGCACGCCCCTGGTGAGGCGAACTTTATGGAGTAACGTATGAGCGTCAAAGCGGGCAAAGATATAATTGGAGAAAAACGGCCTAATGAGGTAAATCGCGTTACCGGTATACTTATTATACTGGCGTTGTTTAATACGCGGGATGAAGGTTTCTACGCCTAACACGCTCAAATTATCACCGACGCGGTCTTCTTGCCTCCGGTGAGTGTGTATTACATACCAGCCAACAAGGTTAGGTTTGCTCGCATTATTCATGGCGCCATATCTATAATGTGCTACTTCTGAAGTAGGCGGCGCCTCTACAGACAGGCTGCCGCATGTTGCGCCGGGCTATTCAGGCCTGGCATCATCGCTTTAATATGTCTGGCGTATGGTGAGCGGCGCCTCTGAACGAACAACGACAGACGGCCCCCGATCAAACTGCACGCCGACCCGTCGATAAAATAGCCAGGAGACGTCCTAGTTAATAATCGACGTGGTAAATAGTAAGCACAGACGGTTCCCCTAGATCGTCACCAAGTGGTTACCACGCTTGCCTGGAGCGAGGGAGAACCCTTCGTACGTTGCTCTCACGTGACCGCGGCAGGCGCCCAATTGTTAACCATGTTTCCATCAGAAATTCAGGGCATCGTCCATCAAAAATCCATAGTGGATGGGCCGAGTTTCTGACGGAAGCAGGGACTCACCACGTTATCATCTCATTTCAACCTGCGCCCCTAGTCGAATGATCAAGGCCGGATGTTGAGACGCCTCGGCCTTGATCACTTAATTCGCCCGTTGCGGTTCAATAATTCAATCACCATAAGCCGCTTGGATCGAATGTAGCATTGCTCTCTTGGGCGGCGTCTCCCGCATCGTTGTTGTCCATTCGGATTTGTTCTGATCTTTCGTGCGTCTGCCTAGTGTGTCGATAGTGTAACGTGTCGACAGCATCTCAAGTCCAAGCAAAGTATTGACGGCATCCAGACAACCCTCACAACTGACTATGTGCGCAAGCGTTTTACAATCGATCTGCTCTTGGCGTGGCCCGACATACAGTTTCTGTAACGTAAATCGTGAGATACATGTGTGAGAAGAAGGCGGCTGGAAAATTGCACGTCGCAGCTCATCCATCAGATCGTCCACAAGGCAGCCATAGTTGAGCCCAGACACTCTACCGGCGTGGGCGACCCCATGTGAGAAATTGAGACGCTTCGGGTCGTTGAGGTAGACAAATACTTCGGCCCTGGCAAGCTTTAACAGGTGACTGACTGCGCTAGATGACACGCCCATGACCCGCGCGATCTCGCTGGTGTGATAGCCATGAAAAAAGCGCAGAATCAGAACACTGCCGAATTTCAATTCTTCCTTGCGAGAGCAAGCATACTCGCAAATGGCTCGCAACACGTCCTGAATCTGTAAAAGAAGATGCGGATTGCAATAACGGTCGACCACTTCGGACATTACGCTCTCAAATAAATTGTAAGTTTCGATTGGAATCACGACAGACATACGCTGTCTCTGCGATTTAAACAGATTGCGCACTAGTGTACGAAGATAGCTGCCGATGTTATTGATCTTACGCAGGTCTGGGGCCACGCGCACGAATTTTATCAGCGCGTCATGAACAAGATCTCTGGCTTGGTCAATATCATTGTTGACAAGCGACCGCGCAACCACAAGTAATTGATTATAATGCTCCGCGAAAACTTCTGTATGTGTGGGGGGGGCTTTCAGCATCGGTCTTGATAGGTCCAGCAATGATACACTCATTAGTTCACACCTGATTGCGTCAGTCACTAAACCAGAGCGGCTCGACACAGCAGTACACATAGGCGCATAGCGCCGCCCGCAGCAAAAGGAATATGCAGAGGCGCCCGCCTGTATACTTCAAGTGACCTGATTCAGCCGCGATAGAAACTCGTTGACCCGATTACAAGACCTTCGGCTATGGCTTAATTGAGAGTCGGGCAAAATTTTTGTGTTTTTTTTGTTTACGATCATTCCGCCCACCAGGCAGGCAGCTTTTCCGCGCGGGAATGAATCAAAAAGTTCTTGCGTTCCCGCTTGAAAGGGAATCTTGCGCGTCGGTCGTCCGGGTTTAACATATAAACAGAGGCGGTAATACCAATACTAGAACGAGGATTAACACTTTCAGAAGCCACATGAAGGCATACCTCCGCCTGCGAAAGCTCCTATGCCGCCGCGCGTAACGAAAAACAAAATGTAATTTGACCTCTACAACACTAGTAACAAAGGTAGGTTTGAGTGTCTAGCGCCAGTCGCCTGAACGGCGTCAGGCGCATCAAGTGCGCCAATTACGTCGAGAATTTTCTGGCCAACGCCACGCGGCCGGGATCAGTCGCTGACTCTAAAGAGGATTTCTTCCTTTGACGCGCTTCTTTATGAAGGTCATGAGCGAATCGAATTCGATTCTGTAACTTTTGCCAACGAATATGGCGTTGATATCGTCGTTTTCGATCCAAAATCGAATGGTGCGGCGTGACAGCCCGGCAAGCTCTGCCGCGCTATCGGGGGTTGGGAACTTCTGTTTACGCAAGTATTCAGGAAGGGATAAATACTGCTCCACCAAAGCCTCCCTGTAGTCATCAATTATAGCCTTCGAAGTGTTGGACATGCGATACGGTACTCCCTACTTGATTTTCGAAGCGATGGCGGTGTTGGAGGTTAGCAGTTCCCTGAGCGCCCAAAGACGCTCAGCCAACCCGGCAGCCCGCGCCGGTGGCTTGCAGCTCAAGGAACCGTGCGATCTCCGTTTTCGCAACCCGGTCTGCCTGGTGTGCTCGCCTGCCGTCACATAAATCGCGAATAACACACAATATTTGTTGATGAGCTTGTTCAATAATTCAATCCGTGTGCCGAAGTTGAGTTTCGGTGAGGGGAACCCCCTAACTTTCATTGGCGCTGTGGTTTGAGATCTTGCCGGTGGCCTCCGCCTTGCCAACCGTTCCGGCGCCCGATAGTAACTTTAGTTATCAGCGGCGACGTTTCCTCGTTGATGAAACATTGCTCACCCTAATGATCTCAAACTACTTGGGCGTGTGGAAACAAAGTTGCCAATGACTGACAACTTAGTTTCCACACGTGACAGTGTTAATGTCCATCAAAGATATCTATCGACGCCGTCCATACGCGCCCCGCTCGATTCCTAATTTCTTGATTGCCTTTCTCAACCCGGGGAGGCTCATCCCTATCTTCACGGCGGCTCTACTCAGGTTGCCGCCCTTCTCATTCAGCGCGTTGATGATAAATAGTCTCTCTAACTCGTCCCGCGCTTCGCGGTACGGCAGGTGAGAGTCAATTACCATTCTGCCATCGATTATCGCCGCCGTGGGAAGCGGAGCGCAGATCCCGATTTCCTCCAATACTCGATCCGGGCCGATCACTTCGCCGTTCTCGGCGAACGCCACTAGCCGATACAACACATTCTCCATTTCACGCGCGTTGCCAGGCCAGTGGTAATCGAACATCAGCGCCCTGGCATCATCGCTCAGACGCAGCCCCTGTTTGCCCGCCTCCCGCTGGTACCGACCGAGGAAATGATCAATAAGGAGGGGAATATCTTCGCGGCGTTCGCGCAGCGGAGGAATGCGCAGCCGTAGCGTGTTGAGCCGCCAGAAGAGGTCCGCGCGGAACCGTCGCGCCTGGACGTCCGCTTCGAGATCATGGTTGGTCGCGGCTATCACGCGCACGTCGATTTTGATGGGCCTGGCCTCACCCAGGGGGCGAATCTCGCCCTCCTGCAAAAAGCGCAGGAACATCGCCTGGGCTACAAGAGGCAATTCACCGATTTCGTCCAGAAAGAGCGCGCCGCCGTCGGCCTCGCGAATGATGCCTTTGTAACCTCTGTCCGCGCCGGTGAAGGCTCCACGCCGGTAGCCGAACAACTCACTTATGACTAATTCAGGCGCCACCTCTCCGCAGTTGAAGGGAATGAATTCCCTTCCGTGGCGGGGGCTGACGGCGTGAACCGCATGGGCGATCAACTCCTTGCCCGTGCCGGTCTCACCGGTGATGAGCGTCGGAGCAGAGCTGTTGCGCACGCATTCTATTTTATTGATGATTTTGCCCATCGCGCTAGAGGCGTAGACGATGGGTGAAAACGCCTTAGGCCGCGTCAATAGCGCCGGCGTGACGCCGTGATTGAGGTCCGATCCGTTCGAGCGGATCGTTGATTGCGATTCGACGCCTTGATGAAAACCGTTGACTGGTTGAACTTCCAACAACTCCGGCGTCATTCTCTGTCCCGAAGTTCGAGACTTCCGCACAGACACCTCCTCTTTGGCCCGGCTATTGGGCTTATAATCAATAAAAAAACGAGTGATGGTATGGCGGTCTGGGGGAAGTTAAAGGTGTAGCTCGAATGGAGGCAACTTCTGACGTTAATGGATGTGACGCCTTACCCAATGAGGAATCAGACAAATTTACATGCGGCTCCGGGACTTCGAGTGATTTCCCTGAAACGCCACCCGTGATTGCCTGCATGACTCCAAAAGGGTCTGCTAACGACGAAGTGGCCTAAGCTCGACTCTATCCATTCACGCCATATAACATACGGCGTCAGTCAAGCGCTCCAGCGAAGATTGGCCTCTCATTCGCATACCAGGCAGCGGCGCGAACCGGCTTGACCTTCCCTTTGATCAAACGATCGGCCGTCAACGTGACCAGCGAGAACAAACCGAAAAGCGCTGGTGTAGCGCGTGTAATCGCCAGATCACTCCATTGTCTCTGAGTCTCTATTCCAATATGCGCCCTAGCTTCTTCAAAGGCGCCCTCCATCCGTCAATTGCTCACGAACCAGGTCAAGATTTGCATCGGTGTATGATCGGGGTTCGTCGAAACAAATGCCTGAGGTTCGTATTCGCCTTGTGGGTCGCCTACCAACACCCAACGAATCAAAACCGGTTGATGTCCAGATTTGCGCCACACACAGGTCTCGCTGTAGATTTCGATCTATCGTTTACCGCCGCCGTACCAATCCTCAATCTCAATTTTCGCCCACGGCGTCCGAGAGTCGTTCAAACGTTGGTGTGGAGAAGGACGGCGAGCGCCTTTGGCTCGGGGCCGCCTATTTCTTGTTCTGATCAACTGAATAATCCGCCGGGCCCTCTCGGTCAGGCCCTCTCGGTCAGGTTCTGACGCCTTCTTTTGCGTTGAGCCTGAGAACGTTCTGATGGGCGCAAGACCGTCAGGAAAGGCAATCCCCAGATCGATTCGGCCAACGAGATCCTGACCAACAACATGCGGCAGAGCCAACGCAAGCCACTGGCTTTGACAAAATGCGAACGGGAAGATCGCGCCGGATCGCGGTAGACGCTTTTGGCTTTGATTTTGGCGTCGTGCCGCCGCTCAATTGTGTACAGACATCAGGTCATCAATCCCAAAGACCACCCCCATTCTCTGCGAATGCGCCGACCAACAACCGCGGCAAGACTTGGCTTGTCGCCAATGCAGACCATCACGTTCGATTCAAGACTCGATGATAGTTTTGAAAATGGGTCTCCCGGCTCTTACCCATGAGGCGCGCGCGCATTCTCATGCGACATCTCCAGGTGGATGCCGAATTCATCCAGAATCCACGGCCGCAAGGCCGGCAAAGTCATTTGTTTTTCGGCGAACGCGGCTCGCTCCGGCGGGCAGACTTCCCAGGGGCTGCGGGACTTTTTTTGAGCGTGAAGTCGATCTGTTGCAAGCCGCGCCAGACCGTATTGATGTTGACGTTAATACGGCGGCGGCGGCGAAGTAATTCACGCAGTTCGTCCAAAGTCGCATCGGGAAACTCGGCGACCAATCCGGCCAATTCGGGCAATTTGGCCTCATCCAATTTCAACGGAGCGCCCCCGCCGTGGGGCAGCGGGGAAAGGTCCCCGGTCTCGAGGCGCAATTTGAGTAACTGATAGACATGGCGTTCGCTGACGCCGAACAGCGCGGCCTTTTCCTCAATGGTGTGTTCTTGCTGGTCGAATGACGACAATACATCCGATGACGAAGACGCCGAGACGCCAGCGCAACTCCGGCGCATGGGAGCGGTCAAGGCTGTCTATAAAGATGATCGGCAGCGACAACAGCTCAAAGAGCTTTGTCCAGCTTACGACAATCTATTGTAAGACTCGCCCCGCATCCAGAATCGGTTGAAGGAGATCTGCCGAGGGCGAGGGATCTCGCGCTCGGGTCATGCGCTCTATCGACCAAATCAACGCTCTAATTGGCTGGTCAACATCTGCGACGAGACTTGCTTTCGCGCCGCATCATTGCTTGGGCGAATAGAGGCGATCTCGCAACTGCGCAGACAAGCCGGACAAAGGCTGATTGCTTATGAGCGCGGGCGCGCCGACTATAGGGCGCTGATCAAGCTGCCTGGGCTCGGCCAGTCCGCGTGGTGCAGATGGTTGCCGCTGTCGGCGCGCTGCATCCTTTCATACCACGCGGCAGTTCTGGCCTTACTGGGGCGACACCCGGTCAAGCGCCGACTATTAGTTCTTCGAAGGAAAGATTGTCAAACAGCGGAAAAAGGTCTCGAAGCGCGGACTTAATCGCAATCACAATCCGCGACTCAATCAGTTTTCAAAGGCGCCCGCTGCCGACCTTACGCTACGAAGCGGTCAAGGCCTACTACCAGCGCTTAATTGTAGAGCGAGACCGGAAATGGCGTGCGTTTCTCTCGACCGAGTTGGAACATATGCCCAAGGAGATCTTGACTTGATTCGTACGGCGCTGGCGAATGGAGGGCGCCTTTGAAGAATCGCGGGCGCGTCTTGGGGTTGAGACGCAAAGGCAATGGAGCGACACGGGGATTGCGCGCTTGAAGCCAGTATTGTTCGGCCTTTTCTCGGTGGTGAGATTGCTGGCCGACGCCTTGATCAAAGAAGTAACCAGGGTGGTCCGCACCGCCTCTTGGTATGCAAAAGCGCAACCGATCTTCAGCGATACGCTGGCCTGAGTAAGACGTTGTCTGTGGAGCAATTCCCATCTTCTAATGTCACAGTTAAAGACTGACGTCGTAAAAACCCCTCGCTCTTTACTTGAGTGATTGACTGACGCGGCATGCTACGCAGCGTGAATGGACAAAGTCCCGTTTAACTGTTAACCGAGTGGCGAACGGCCTCTCTGCATAAGCGGCAATAATTTAATTTCAGGTTAAGTGAGCGGTTAACTATAGGATATGCGGCGATGTTCGGCTCCTGATATTTTTCAATGTCGTTATCGCGTTATGACATCGAAAAATGGGCAAAGTCGAGCTAAGACGCCACCGCTCCCAGGAGGTTCCAAAGAGATTGTTTGTTCCGGACTGCGGGCGATTTTGCGAGTTCCGGCCTGTGAATTGACAAGTGGGCGAAGATGTCGTCGTTACACCAATGTTTGCGCGGAACAGATCTTCACAATTCCACCCCGCGCCGCAAGCTGGAATTCGACATACGCGTTTCGGGCAAGAATTTAAATGAATATAAGGCGAAGATATTTGCTTACGCTGCAATTGCGTTACTCGAGGCGCTATCTGGCGCATAAAATTCCATCTGCTCACAATAGTGGACATTATGACCCGATTATTAATTGTTTTGCGAATTCCGTTACTAAGAGGCTTCATGCGCTGGTGTAGCGCGTGAAGATGCGTATTCGGGCCGAGGGTACCGACAGCGGACAGAGACGTCAATAGTTTTGAGCCGGTTCAATAAAAATCTCCGAACAAGGCATAAGTTCGCCTCGTCTACGTCAGGGCGCCAATAGTTTTGGGCCGGTTCAATAAAAATCTATACGGGAGATTCCTGCCGAAAAGTTCTTCAATTCGTTGGTGGAAGGAAACGAGGAAAGGGGAGATTGGGTGAAGGCATTGCGGAAGGCGTTACGGCAAACTTTTCCTATGGAAGAGTGTGGAAAATTGGGCGATTACGCCTCCTCTTCCACATCTTCCTCGGCCACATCCAAGAAAGACATAGCGGCTCCTTGGACGACTTGGTAAATGAAACTTGCCCAGAGATTAGGCGGCATGGTGATGTCCCCTTTGACCATACCTGACGCGAACCGATAGCCGGCATCGCTCATAAAGTATTCCCACAGTGATTCAATGTCGCAGGCGCCCGCGTCCAAGACATCCCGCCGGGCGATCACCAGGTGATTGAAGATCACTTTCGTCAAGCTTTTGCCGGGGGCCGCGAACTCTGAAGTGGTGTCCGTGCGTTGGACGCCTCGCTCCCGCATCTTGTCTATTCGTTTCCTGCGCAAGATGTCAAAGAGTTGTCCGACATACTGATGGTGGTGGGCCACCTTGGCCATGCGCCCCGCGATCGCGGCGTCAATATCGCCTTCCTCTTGTTGATCCTGCGGGCGCCACCGGCTTTCTTGAAGCTCCCCTCCTCGGGGCGCCTGCCAGAACCTCGTCGCCCCGTCCGCCACTGTTTTATTGCCCGGATGATGGGCTTTTGTGATCAGCCCTCGCCGGATGACTTCGTCAATCAGATCCTTGTCTGGAGCTTGTTTCAGTGCGTTCTTGATATCACTTGGCGGCGGAATATGTTTCGATCTTCCCGGGTGTTTCTCCCTTCCCATTGCTTCATTCCCTTCTGTTTTGCGGATTAAAAAGGGCCTTTTTGGGTACCCAATGTAGGTGTCCGCTGTGAGAAATGGAGTTTGTCGTTGATCAAGGAGTCGGTCGAGACAAAAATAAATCGCTCATACCGTAACACGACTTTCACCAGAAAGGGAGAGGGAAAATTTTGATTCAGATGCTCAGTCATGTTTCAGAATTGATGCTGAGGTGAGACTCAGTCTCGAAGCTGATATTCTTCAGCAGTGATGCGCTGTGAAGAAATCCCTTACCCAAAACGCTCCTCGACGAAAATCAAGGGTTGTGTTGCAAAAAGTATGCTGGGACACAAAAATACTAAACGTCACTTAGGATTCAGGCAGTTTAGCTTTCGCCATATCGCACGGGCCTTGCGGGACGTCACCTTCTGCGTCTTCCAGTGGCGTCCGCTTCTCCGATATGCCTTTTTCCCCTCCAACTTTCATTTTCAGGTAAATCGGATGGCTCAGAAGCATCTCTCCGAACTTCTTCTGGCTGTGCCAGAGATTTAGCCGCGCGTTTCGCGGCGCACAGTTCCCCCGCAGCATGCTCAGGCCTTTTAAACGCCCTCGATGGAGGACGCGGTACAACAGCAAGGGCACTCTGCTCGTTTGATCTGCGCGTGCAATTGCCTATGGCAGTTTGGATGCATCAAGGTCAAGTTGGCCGTTGAGTCACACCCGCCGTTGGCCAACCAGACACGATGATGCAAGCGCCAGCCGGTTTCCCGGGTTATCTTTTGGTCGCATTGCGGGCATAGGCCACTTTGATTGAACTACAGCTTTAGGAGCTTATCGTACCCGCAGAGATTATTTTCCATTTGAAGACCTAGATGTTGTCTGGCGCCTAGAAATTATCCAGTGGTATAAGCTCAACTCAGGTTCAATTTTTAAGTTCAATAAAGAAGAATGCAGCAATCACAATTTAATCAACTTTCAGGAGGCGACATGAAATTCGGAAGTATTCTTCTCGTCGCATTGCTGCTGGCTTGCACGGCCAGCGTCGCAGCCCAGGAGCCGGCGAAAGTCGCCGTGAAAGACTGGGCCGAGCAATGGAAAATGGCCGCCGAACAACTGCTCGGCGTGGCCGAAACGATGCCCGCTGAGAAATACGACTACAAGCCAGTCAAGGGAGTGGGCGCCTTCGGCGAACAACTCAAACACGCGACGTTGGCCATGAAGGTGCTGCTGGCCAATGCGGAAAGCAAAACCGTTAGGACTGATGGCGCCTTAGCGGCGCTGCAAAAACTTAAAACCAAAGAAGAGATCATTGCCGAGCTACGCAAAACCGTTCAAGAAGGCGCGGCGGTCATCGGCAGAATCGTGGGCAAGAATGACGGCGAGGTCGTGGAGTCGCAGTTCTTCGGCAAGACCACGCGCCGCTTTCTGCTGATGCAAGCCATCGCTCATAACAACAATCATTACGGACAACTGATCTACTACTTGCGGCTGAACGGCCTCACGCCACCAGGCAGTCGCTGATGAGCTGTCGCCGAGTAGACAGGCGGGATTACTCCCGCCGGTTCTGTTGCAAATAAACCAGACATCCGGTCCTCAATGCTGATAGACTGCCTCAATTCCATTATCAGTGGGGGCTACTCTGACCAAATCTAACCCGTTCAAATGTCGACACTATCAATCCGAGATCATCCTTCTCTGCGTGCGCTGGTATCTGCGTTATACTCTCAGCTATCGCGATCTCGAAGAGATGATGAGTCGTATTTCAGAATTGATGCTGAGGTGAGAGGCAGTCTCGAGCCTGATATTCTTCAGCAGTGATGTGCAGTGAAGAAATCGTTTGCCCAAAATGCTCCTCGACGAAAATCAAGAAAAATGGCAGGACTGCTAATTGCAAGCAACGCTACAGATGTAATAATTGCGGGCGGCAGTTCATCACTACATATACTTACCTCGGCCGCGTAGAATCTGTCCGAGAATTGATTGTCCCCATGACGCTGAATGGTTGTGGTGTCCGGGACGTCTCGCGGGTGCTTTTGGTGAGCCCGAACACCGTTGTCCCTATCAAAAATTCCATCGCCCTTTCAATACTTACACTTAACTTCTGGAGCCAAATTCTCAATAATCGCAAATTAACATGTTAATTCCCACCTCGCCCAGGTTGGATGGAATATTCGATAGGGACAGCCATGCGGAGCCCGATCTCCGAAGTGCGGCGGCTCATCGAATACGAAAGCACGCCGTAGATGCCTGTGGTCGCCAGCAGGAGCGCGAGCCCGCTGAAAACTCCCAGCAGAATGGCGTTGAATCGCTGGGGAGCGACGGAACGGGTTACCACTTCCTGAAATGATCGAATGTCGGTGACGGGAAGGTTTGGATCCAGGTCGGCGACGATCGATCTCACTACCGGAGCCAGGTCGTGAACGTTCCCACTGGTGTGCGCCACAAACTCGGTCGCCAGCGCGTTACGTCCATACGGAAGATAGACAGTGAGGGTCGGGTCGGAAGTCAAACCACGTTCGCGACTGTCCCCCACCACGCCGATCACTTCGGCGTCCCGGTCGCCTGATTTCTTCCAAAGGATCACGTGCTTGCCGACGGGATCTTCATTGGGGAAGATCCGCTTTGCCAGACGGTCGCTGATCATCACTCGTCGCGCCGGGGCTGGCTGGCCTTGCTCGGCCCACACCGGTTTATCGTTCTCATCGAACACTCTGCCGCGGAGCACTTGAAGCCCGACCGCTCGAAAGTACCCGGGCGTAACGACGCGCCATCCAGCCCATGGCGACTGTCGATCCGCTGTCTGCGAATTGGAATCAATGCCCATTCCCGGATTGCCTCCCTCCACAGGGCGATTGCCGACCGCCCCGACCGCTATCACTCCCGGAACGGCGGACAGGCGCTCGAAAAAGCGATCCATGAACTGTTTCCCTACGCCGTCCTTCCAATAGGCCTCCGGCATATTCACGGAAAACACCAGGCGATTTTCGGTTTGGAATCCATGGTTCACTTTCATCAACTGACCGAAACTGCGGAATAGGAGTCCGGCGCCCACGAGCAGGAGAAACGAGAGCGCAACCTCGCCTGTAACCATCGCGGCTCGCAGTCGCCCCTGTCCGCGACTTCCTTTCTGGCGATCGCTCTCGCGAAGCGCGGCGGCGACTCCGCTCCCCCATCCCTGCAAGGCCGGAGCGAGGCCTGATAGCAGCCCGGTAAGCGCGGCGGTACCTGCCGCGAAACCGAGCACCCAGAGGTTCAGGCTGGCGTCCGCCAGACGTGGAATGCCGGAGATTTCCAACGACTGCATCACGCGCAGAGCTCCGTAGGCCAGCGCCAGACCGAGAGCAACTCCGAATCCGCTGAGCAGGAGCGCCTCCATCATCACAAAACGCGCCAGTCTCGCGCGGCTCGCGCCCAGTACCATGCGCACCGCAATCTCCCTCTGCCGCGCCGTTCCGCGCGCCAGCAGCAGGTTCGCGACATTCATGCACCCGATCAGCAGGAGGAATGTGACCGCGCCGAGCAGCACCCAGAGCGCGCGGCGTGTGTCGTTGCTCGCGCCCCATTGGCTAGAAGACCCCATGCGAAATCCGAGCCCCTTTGCCTCATTCGGGAATGATTGCGAGATGGCTCCGGCGACTTGCTGCAGGTCGGCTCGCGCCGTGTCATCCGAAACTCCGGTAGCGAGCCGGCCGATCACGCCGAATTCCCAACTGCCGCGATCGGCGTCCGGCCGATAACCCAAAAGCATAAACATCTGGTCGTTGAGCCAAGGCTCTCCCGCCGGCGCCACTCCGACCACCGTGTAAATCTGGTCGTTCAGCCTCAGTGTCCTGCCGATAATCTCAGGATCTCCGTTGAACTTGTTTCTCCAAAACCGGGCGCCGAGTATCACTACCCGATTGTCCATTCCGCCTCGGTCCTCTTCATACAAAAAGTCACGCCCCAGTATCGGCGATACTCCGAGGGTGCGGAAGAATCCTGCCGTTACCGCCGACCCGGATACTTTCTCCGCAGGGCCGGCGCCGGTCATATTAGCTTCAAAAGAGTGGATGGCCGCGACTTCCTCGAATGAATGGTTCTGAGCGCGTAGATCCCA
>Ga0209382_10002440_pt1 | contig 27142 bp, 19 predicted proteins | sample SoiMetdeltSBSDD5_FD_187599 | JGI IMG/M metagenome (GOLD analysis project Ga0209382, IMG submission 187599) | Bulk soil microbial communities from a Populus tree surrounding site in Tennessee, USA - Soil MetaG P. deltoides SBSDD5 (SPAdes) (version 2) | ecosystem: Environmental > Terrestrial >... | reverse complement strand
TGACGACGTAGATGTGCTCGTCGTCGGCGCGCGGCCGCAGCCCGCCGCTCATCGCGATGTAATCATCCCGCGACAGGTCGGCGCGGAACAGATGCGAAGTGGCGCTCTGCACTTCGCCGACCACCGTTACTTCCTGCGTCACGCGCGGCACCAGCAGACGGTCTCCGTTCTTGAGCACGATGTCCTGCTCGGAACCGGCTTGCGCATTCATCGACCGGTTCAGGTCGATGACCAGGCGTCCCACCGGCTCCGCCGCGCGCAGATTCGCCAGCAGCGACTGGCCTACGGCCAGTGTCTGGGCTGCATCCTTCCCCGTCTCCTGCGCCGTCATCAGCGAGAACTGCGCCAGGTCCGACTGCATGCGTTCGGCAAGCGTCTCGAGCTGCTTCTTCTCGCGCGCTTTCAGCTCTTCGCGCGTGAACACCGCGCCGCGCGCGAAGGCGAGATCGGTCAGGCCGCCGGCGCGCTCCATCACCGAGCGCAGCGTCTCGCCGCGATGGATCGGATACCGGCCCGGGAATTTCACCTCGCCGCCGATCTCGACTTCTTCCTGCGCCGCCCACAGCGGCACTTCCTTGATCACCAGGTAGTCGAACGGCCGCAGCGCCAGGTCGGCGGCGGGATCGCCGGCAATCACCGCGCGCAGGTCGATCTTGATCAGCTCCGCCTGCCGCACGTCGCCGTCGCCCACTTCGTAGCGCGTGAGCTCGGCCTGACCGCCATAGGCGGCCTCATCCAGGCTGCCGCCGGCACGCAGCAGATCGCTGACCCGCATGCCCGGCTCGAGCGGATATTTGCCCGGGACCTTGACGCGCCCCGCGACGCTGACCTCCGCAGTCGGCTGATCGATGCGCGACTGCATGCGCAGCTCGCGCATCAGCGGCTCGATGATGCGATCGCGGCCGGATTCCAGGTCGAAGACGAAGATGCGGTCGCGCGGCGCGAGCTCGAAATTCTGTGCAGAGTTGGGCTCGGCGAGCGCACGCTCGACGTTGGCCGAGAACACGCTGACGCGGCGATCCGGCTGCGACTCGCGCCGCACCAGCACGTAACGCTGATCCGCGTTCGGCTTCAGCTCGTCGAGACTCGGAATCACATCCGCGATGCGCATGCCCGGCTTGAACTGGTATTCGCCCGGCCGGTGCACGAAGCCGCTCACCGACACGGAATCCTCGAGCACGGGCCGGATTGTTGGAATGCGCAGAGTGTCGCCACTGCGCAGGATCTCGCCCTGCCCGGCTGCACCGGTGAGGTCCACATTGACCGTCACGCGCACGCGGCGCGCATCGACGCGCTCGACGGTCGCGACTCTCGGATCCGCTTCGGGCGTCAAGCCGCCGCCGAGCTGCAGGAGCTGGGCCGCGCTCGTTTCGGTCTTGAGCTCGTAGATTGCCGGCCGCCGCACTTCGCCGCCCAGACCGACAGTCGTCCCGACCGGCGGGACGAAGATCACGTCGCCCGGCATGAGCCGCACATCGGCGCTCGTGTCTCCGTGCAGCAGGAGGTCGTAGAGGTCGAGCGTGGTGACCGTGCGGCCGGCGCGCTTGAGCTGGATGTTGCGCAGCGAGCCGATCTTCTTCACGCCACCGCTCACGAACAACGCGTTGGTGACCGTCGACAGGCCGCTGACGGTGTACGAACCCGGCACCTGTGCCTCGCCGAGCACGAAGACACGGATCGAGCGCAGCTCGCCAATACCGATGCTCGCCTGCGTGCCGATCATCTGGTCGCGCACGCGCGCCTCGATGTCACGGCGGACCTCCTCGAAGCGCCTCCCGCTGACAGCGATGGGACCCAGCTCGGGGAAATTGATGCGGCCGTCGCGGCCGACGACCAGCGCATAACGTCCCCGGGCGCTGCCGCCGACGAGCTGCACCTCGATCGTGTCACCCGGACCGACCACGTACTCGGCCGGTACCGGCACATCGGTGGCCGGCGCGAAGGTCGAGGGCGCGCCGCTGAACAGGTCGTAGCCGAAGGGCTTCAGCGCCTCGGTGCCGACGGGCCGCAGCGGCAAGCGCATGACGCGGACGATGTAATCCTGCAGTCGCGGTTCGGCAGCCAGTCGGTCCGATGCCTCGTCCGCAGTGAGCCCGCCGAGCGGGATCGGTCCCAGCTCGGCCACGTTGAGGATGCCCCACTTGTCCAGCCTGTACGGGTTCCGCCGCAGCACTCGCTCACGGAAATCGGCGAGCCGGGCCAGGTCCTCGCCTGTGCGCTCGATCCGCGCCTGCGGCGGCTGTTGCGCGCCGGACGCGCCGGAACCCGAATCGGAAGCTTGCCGGCCCGGGATCACGGGCTGGTTCGGCACGAGGAGCTGCTGCCCGCGATTCGCTTCGCGTTCCAGCCGCTCGCGCTCCTCGATCTCAGGCGCTTGCCGCACGAGCTGCCGGATCTCCAGCGTCAGCAGGACGGTATCGTTGCCCTTCAGCCGCGGCTCCCGGGGTACGCCAGGGATGCCCTGGTCCTCGTCCTCCTCCTCCTCGCGACCGCGCGGCCGGACGGTTTCGGGGAACTTGAGCTGCCGATCGCTACGCGTACCGCTGGTGCTCGGGCCGGTGGTGGTACCGCCCCGGTTCATCGAATCGAGAATGGCCCGCTGCTGATCCGGGGGCAGATTCTGGAAGATCTCGATCTGCTCGGCGCTCGGGACCTGGGCGGCGGCGGGAAGCAGCCAGCCTGCGGAAAGCAGGCATGCAATGACACAGGCCAGCCAGGCAAGGCGGCTGGGGAATTTCGATCTGAGCATCAGAGTCGCTTAAGTAATGGAGTCCCTGCGACGGGCCGGCAGTTTACACGAACACCGCCCTTCAGCCGCGCCATTTCGCAACCTGCGCGAGCAGCCCCGCCAGCGCCGGGTCGCTGTTTTTCTGCGGATCGTCGACTGCCGGCGCGAGGGTCTCCGCCAGCTTCTTGCCAAGCTCGACGCCCCACTGGTCGAACGCATTGATGTCCCAGATCACGCTCTGCGTGAACACCTTGTGCTCGTACAGAGCGATCAGGCGCCCGAGCGTCTTCGGCCCGAGACGCGGGAACAGCACGATCGAGCTCGGGCGGTCGCCGGGATGCACCTTGTGCGGCGTGAGGCGGGCGATCTCGCTCTCGGGCAGGCCCTTCGCCGCCAGGTCGGCGCGCACCTGCTGTTCCGTCTGGCCGAACGCGAACGCCTGCGCCTGCGCGAAGCAATTGGCGAGCGCCAGGTTCTGCTGCTGCTGGTAAGGACTCGAGGCGTTCACGGGCGCGAGAAAGTCGAGCGCGACGTTCGCCGTGCCCTGGTGCAGGAGCTGGAAGAACGAGTGCTGCGCGTTCGAGCCGGGCTCGCCCCATAGCACTGCACCGGTGTCGTATGCGACCGGCGCGCCGCCGAGCGTCGTGCGCTTGCCGTTCGATTCCATCTCGAGCTGCTGCAGGTAAGCCGGAAAGCGATGCAGCCGCTGGTCGTAGGGCAGCACTGCAAGCGTATCCATGCCGAGGAAGTTGCGATTCCACACGCCGATCAGGCCCATCAGCACCGGCAGGTTCTGCTCGAACGGCGCACTGGCGAAGTGCTGATCCATTTCGTATCCGCCGGCGAGCATCAGCTCGAACTGATCCATGCCCAGCGCCAGCGCCACGGACAAGCCGACCGCCGACCACACGGAGTAGCGGCCGCCGACCCAGTCCCACATCGTGAAGCGGTTCTGCGGCGGGATCAGGAACGCGTCCATCGCCTTCGCATTGGTCGAGACCGCGGCGAAGTGCCGCGCCGGCGCGCCGTCGCCGAGCCGGTCGACGATCCACTGGCGCGCGAGTTTCGCGTTGGTCAGCGTCTCCAGCGTCGTAAACGTCTTCGAGCACACGATGAACAGCGTGCGCGCCGGATCGGCTTTCTCCAGCACGTCCCCGAGCTGCACGCCGTCGATGTTCGACACGCAGTGCAGGCGCAGGTTGCGATTGCGGTATTTCGCGAGCGCCTCGGTCGCCATGACGATGCCGAGGTCCGAGCCGCCGATGCCTATGTTGACGATGTCGGTGAACGTCTTGCCCGTCGCGCCGTGCACGCGTCCGCCGTGCACCCCGTCGACGAAGTTGCGCATCTTCTCGAGGCTCGCACGCACCTCCGGCATCACATCCTGGCCGTCGACGAAGATCGGTCGCTCCGAGCGGTTGCGCAGGGCGATGTGCAGCACGGCGCGGTTCTCGGTGACGTTGATCTTCTCGCCGGCGAACATCGCTGCAATCCGCTGGTCGAGTCCGCGGGCCCGGGCGAGCTCTACGAGCAGGCGAATCGTTTCACCGTCGAGCAACTGCCGCGAGAAATCGAACAGCAGGTTGAGCTCGTTGCGCGACAGTTTCGCGAAGCGCTGCGGGTCGGCTGCGAACAGATCGCGCAGGTGTCGCTGCCGCATCTGCGCGGCATGAGCCGCCAGCGCCTGCCATTGCGGTAGTTGCACGGCTCAACCCGCCTTGTAATAGTCGACGTACCAGCGCACGAACCGCTCGACGCCGACCTCGACCGGCGTCGCCGGCCGGTAACCGACGTCGCGCACTAGATCGTCGATGTCCGCGAACGTATCGGGCACGTCGCCGAGCTGCAGCGGCAGCAGGTTCTTCTCCGCCTTGCGTCCGAGGCAGCGCTCGATGCACTCGATATAGCGCATCAGCTCGACCGGCTGGTTGTTGCCGATGTTGTAGAGCCGATACGGATCCTTGCTGGTGCCCGGATCGGGAGCATCGCTGTTCCAGGCGGGATTGGCGGTCGCGACGCGATCCGCCGCGCGCACCACACCCTGTGCGATGTCGTCGACGTAAGTGAAATCGCGACGATGGTTGCCGTAGTTGAAGACGTCGATCGGTTTGCCCGCGAGGATGTTCTTCGTGAACAGGAACAGTGCCATGTCGGGCCGGCCCCACGGACCGTAAACAGTGAAGAACCGCAGGCCGGTGACCGGCAGTTTGTAGAGGTGCGCATACGTGTGCGCCATCAGCTCGTTCGCCTTCTTGGTCGCAGCATAGAACGACAGCGGATGGTCGACGTTCTGATGCACCGAGAACGGCATTTTCGTGTTGGCGCCGTACACCGAGCTCGTCGACGCGTACACCAGGTGCTCGACGGCGTTGTGACGGCACCCTTCGAGGACGTTCGCGAACCCGACGACGTTGCTGTCGACATAGGCCAGCGGATTCTGCAGCGAGTAACGGACGCCGGCCTGCGCCGCCAGGTGAATCGTGCGCGCGAACTTCTCCCGCGCGAACAGCTCCTGCATCCCGGTGCGATCGGCGAGATCCAGCTTGACGAAGCGGAAATTCGGCCGCTGCCGCAGCTGCGCCAGCCGCGCTTCCTTCAACGAGACGTCGTAGTAATCGTTGAGATTGTCGAGCCCGACGACTTCGTCTCCACGCTCCAACAACAGTTGCGAGGTGTGAAAGCCTATGAAGCCGGCGGCACCCGTGACTAGGAATTTCATGAGAAGCGGTTAGCGGTTGGCGGTTGGCGGTTAGTGCAGAGCATTTCTACTTAAAGTCGCAGGGAAGTCGAGCGTCGTCGGCCCGGCGCTGATGCACCATGCATTGCATGATTACCAGCCACAAAGACCTGATCGTGTGGCAGAAGGCGGTTGCCCTCGCGGGCAAAGTCTACGCGGCAACGCGGCGACTTCCCAGAGACGAAAGGTTCGGACTGAGCTTACAGCTCCGGCGAGCCGCGATCTCCATACCGAGCAACATCGCTGAGGGGTCGGCACGGCGCACTCGAGCCGAGTTTGTGCAGTATCTGCACATCGCCCGCGGTTCCCTGTCCGAAGTTGAAACCCAAATGCTGATCGTCCGGGATCAGGGCTTGCTAAGAGCGTCAGATTGCTTGCTCGAGGACATCGCCGAGATCGGCCGCATGCTCAATGCTCTCATGAGCCGCCTCTCGGTCAATCGCCAGGCCGCCCACGCCAAGGCCTGCTCTCCTGCGCACCAACCGCCAACCGCCAACCGCTAACCGCTTCTACAGCCGGCCATCGACCTCATTCGCATCAAACACGTACTTGATGTCATAGAGGACATGCGGCTTGCGCGCGAAGCTGCGGATCGTGTCGATGCCCATTTCGCGGAACTCTTTGTGCGCGACTGCGAGCACGATGGCGTCGTAGCGCCCTTTCGCCGGCGCGCGGATCGGCTTGATGCCGTATTCGTGCTCGGCTTCCGCGGCGTCGATCCACGGGTCGAACACGTCGACCTTCGCGCCGTACTTCTTCAGCTCGCTCACCACGTCCGCGACCTTGGAGTTGCGCAGGTCGGGGCAGTTCTCCTTGAACGTCAGGCCCATCATCAGGATGCGCGAGCCCTTCACGTGAATGCGCTTGCGGATCATGAGCTGCGCGACGCGCTCGGCGACGTAGATCGCCATGTTGTCGTTGATGCGCCGGCCCGCGAGGATCATCTCCGGGTGATAGCCGATCTCCTGCGCCTTGTGCGTCAGGTAGTAGGGATCCACGCCGATGCAGTGGCCGCCGACGAGGCCGGGACGGAACGGCAGGAAGTTCCACTTCGTGCCCGCCGCCTCCAGCACTTCCTCGGTGTCGATGCCGAGGCGGTTGAAGATCAGCGACAGCTCGTTGATCAGCGCGATGTTGACGTCACGCTGCGTGTTCTCGATCACCTTGGCCGCTTCCGCGACGCGAATGCTGGACGCCTTGTGCGTGCCGGCCTTGACGATGCTGGCGTACAGCGAGTCGACGAAGTCGGCGACCTCGGGCGTCGAGCCCGAAGTGATCTTCTTGATCGTCGTCAGGCGATGCGTCTTGTCGCCCGGGTTGATGCGCTCCGGGCTGTAGCCGCAGAAAAAGTCGCGATTGAACTTGAAGCCCGACAGGCGCTCGAGGATCGGTACGGCAACTTCCTCGGTGCAACCCGGATACACCGTCGATTCGAACACGACGACGTCGCCCTTCTTCAGCACGCCGCCGAGCAACTCGCTGGCGCGCACGATCGGCGTCAGGTCTGGGCGCTTGTAACCGTCGATCGGGGTCGGCACGGTGACGATGAACACCTGGCACGGCTTCAGGTCCTTCACGTCGGTCGAATAGCTGAGCTGCTTGGCCGCGCGCAGCTCGGCCGGCTCCACTTCGAGCGTGCTGTCACGGCCCTTCTTCAGCTCGGCGATGCGTGCCGCCTTGATGTCGAAGCCGACGGTGCGGAAATGCTTGCCGAACTCCACCGCGAGCGGCAGCCCGACGTAGCCCAGACCGATGACGGCGACTTTGCAATTGCGCAGACTGAATTGGGACATGGGCTTGGCAGTCACTGTGGGACGAATAGTTGTTGGCGCCGAAGAATGCCACAAAATACCGCCCGAAACAGCGACATAAGTCCTATATCAAGTACGCCACGGCCCAAAGGCCAGTCAGCGTCATCGTCACCGTATAGGGCAGCGCCATCCACAGCATGCGGCCGTACGAAAGTCTGATCAGCGGCGCCAGCGCCGAGGTCAGCAGGAACAGGAACGCTGCCTGGCCGTTCGGTGTCGCGATGCTCGGAATGTTCGTGCCGGTATTGATTGCGACGGCCAGCGCCTCGAACTGCTCGGGCGTGATCGTGCCTTCCAGTAACGCAGCCTTCACCTCGGTGATGTAGATGGTCGCGACGAACACGTTGTCGCTGATGATCGAGAGCGCCGCGTTGGCGAGATAGAACATCGCGGTCTGCGCGCGACCCTCCAGTTGCAACACTGCGGTCACGACCGGCTCGAACAGGTGCTGGTCGTGCAGCACCGCGACGATTGCGAAGAACACGACGAGCAGCGCAGTGAACGGCAAAGCCGATTCGAACGCCTTGCCGAGGCGCTGCTCTTCGGTGACGCCGGCGAGCGCAGTCGCCAGCACGATCACGAGCAGGCCGATGAGTCCGACCTCGGCAATGTGCAGGCCCAACGCCAGGATCAGGATGACGGCCGCGAGCGCCTGCGCGATCAGCACCGCGACTTCGCGCGGCGTGCGCTTGCGGCTCTGCTCGCGATCGTATTCTTCGAGCACCCGGCGCACGTTCGCCGGCAGGCTCGTGCCGTAGCCGAACAACCGCAGCTTCTCGACCACTGCGCAGGTGACGAGACCCACGCCGAGCACGGGCAACGACACCGGCGCCATCCGCAGAAAGAACTCGCCGAACGCCCAGCCGGCGTGCTTCGCGATCAGCAGGTTCTGCGGCTCGCCGACCTGCGTCATGACTCCGCCGAGCGCCGTGCCGATCGACGCGTGCATCATCAGCCCACGCAGAAACGCGCGGAACGCGTCGAGGTCGGAGCGGTGCAGCTCCTGCACCGCCTCGTCCTGACCTACGTCATGCTCGACGTCGTACTGCTTGCCGGAAGCGAAGCGATGGAACACCTGGTAGAAGCCCGCAGCACTCGTGATCAGCACCGCGAGCACGGTCAGCGCATCGAGGAACGCCGACAGCGCCGCGGAAGTCAGGCAGACGATCAGCGCCAGCGCGGTTCGCGAGCGGATGCCGAGCAGGATCTTCGTGAACGTGAACAGCAACAGCTCGCGCAGGAAGTAGATGCCCGCGACCATGAACACGAGCAGCAGGATCACCGGCACCGCAGCGAGCGTTTCGTCGTACACGGAAGCGGGCGTCGTCAGGCCGATGAGCACGCCTTCAATGGCCAGCAGCCCGCCGGGTTGCAGCGGATAACAACGCAGCGCCATCGCTAGCGTGAAGATGAACTCGAGGAGCAGCAGCCAGCCCGCCACGACCGGGCCGTTCACGCCACCGAAAAACATCACCAGAGGATTGACGACCAGGAACGCGAGGATCGTCAGCTTGTACCAGTCCGGCGCATGGCCGAGGAAGTTGCGGGCGAAGGCTTGGGGGAGCGTCATGAGCTTGCCCCTACGCAGGGACTGCACTCGCCTCTTCCGACTCCGCACTGACCGCCAACCGCCAACCGCCAACCGCTTCCTTCCTCCACACCGTCTTGCCACCGCTGATCTTGTCGATCACGCCCAGGATCCGCTCATGCGCCGCAAGCTCATCCTCGCTCGCACGCACTACGCGCAGCACGCCTCGCGGGCGTGCAGCAGTCGCCGGCTCGTGGGAGACGCTGACGTTGATCTCCGTGACTTCGCCGAGAATCAGCGCCGTCTGACCGCCAGTCATCGCGAGATAGACGTCGAGCAGAATCTGCGCGTCGAGCAACGCCCCATGCAGCTCGCGATGCGAGTTGTCGACGCTGTACCGCTTGCACAGCGCATCGAGGCTGTTGCGCTGGCCCGGGTGCATCTGTCTCGCGAGCGGCAGCGTGTCGATGACCGTGCAGAGCTCGCCCATCCGGCGCAACGGGCCAGGCAAGCGCTGCAGCTCCGCATCGAGAAATGCGATATCGAAGGCCGCGTTGTGAATCACCAGCTCCGCGCCGCTGATGAACTCGAGCAGCTCGTCGACCACTTCGGCGAATCTCGGCTGCTGCGCGAGGAATTCGTCGGTGATGCCGTGCACGTGCTGCGCGGCGCGGTCGATCAGCCGGTCGGGGCGCAGGTAGCGATGGAACTTGCGGCCGGTCTTGCGCCGATTCACCAGCTCGACGCAGCCGATCTCGATGACGCGGTGTCCCTGCTCCGGCTCCAGCCCCGTAGTTTCGGTGTCGAGGACGACCTGGCGCATGCGCCGCTCAGACCGCCGCGCGCAGCGCCTGCACGACGCTGGCCTGCTGCGCTTCGGTCAGATAAGGATGCATCGGCAGACTCAGCACGCGCCGGCCCGCCGCTTCGGAAACGGGGAACGCGCCGGCGCCGAGCCCGAGGTCGGCAAACACCGGCTGCTGGTGCAACGGCACGGGATAGTGCACGGCTGTCGGAATTCCCTGTGCCTTGAGCGACTGCTCGACTTTCTCGCGGTTCGCGACTTCGATCGTGTACTGCGCGTAGACGCTCGTGCAGCCTGGCGCCAGCAAGGGCGTCGTGACGCGTCGCGCCGGATCCCGCTGATCGTTGAAGGCCTCGGCGATCATTTCGCTGTAGCGTGCGCCGATGCGCATGCGCGCTGCGACTTCCTCGTCGAAGACTTCCAGCTTGGCGAGCAGCACTGCAGCCTGCAACGTGTCGAGACGGCCATTGATGCCGAGCCGCGGATGGTGATAACGGCGGTCCTGCCCGTGTACGCGGATCTCGCGCATCACCTTGGCGAGCTCGTCGTCGTCGGTGAAAAGCGCACCGCCGTCGCCATAGGCACCGAGCGGCTTCGACGGGAAGAACGACGTCGAGCCGACCTCCGACAGACCGCAGGAACGCTTGCCGCGGTACTTCGCGCCGAAACTCTGCGCGCCGTCTTCGATGACGGGAATGCGATGCTTGCGCGCGATGGCGTTGATGCCATCCATGTCGGCGCACTGTCCGTACAACGACACCGGCATGATCGCCTTGGTGCGCGGTGTGATGGCAGCTTCGATCAAACCCGGGTCGATGTTGTACGTGCGCGCGTCGATGTCGACGAAGACGGGTTTCGCCCCCGCGAGCGCGATCATTTCGCCGGTCGCGATGAAGGTGAAAGGCGACGTGATGACTTCATCGCCGCGTCCGATGCCGTACGCCAGCAGCGCAATCAGCAGCGTGTCGGTGCCGCTCGACGCGCCGATGCAATGCTTGACGCCGACGTATTCGGCGAGCTTCTGCTCCAGCTCCTGATGTTCCGCGCCGAGGATGAACTGCCCGTGCTCCAGCACCGCCTGCATGCGGCGATTCAAACTCTCGCGGATGCGCTGCTGCTGAGTCTTGAGATCGATGAAGTCCATTCGGCGCGGATGATACCTCAGACCTGGCTCAGCATCTCGTCGATGGCCTCGTTCGCGAGTCGATCCGCGCGCTCGTTGCCGGCCACACCGGCGTGACCCTTGACCCAGTGCCACTCGATGCGGTGCCGCTCGATCTCGCGCTCGAGCGCCTGCCACAGGTCGACGTTCTTGACCGGCTTCTTGTCCGCAGTGCGCCAGTCGCGCGCCTTCCATTGCGGCAACCATTCGAGGATGCCTTTGCGCACGTACTGCGAGTCCGTGTAGAGCGCGACCGTGCATGGCTTCTTCAACGCCGCCAGCGCGCGAATCGCCGCGGTCAGCTCCATGCGATTGTTGGTCGTCAGCAATTCGCCGCCGCGCAGTTGCTTCTCGTGCGCGCCCGAAATCAGGACGACACCCCAGCCGCCGGGACCGGGATTGCCGCGACATGCGCCGTCGGTATAGATCTCGACTGCTGGAGCCATTCTTTCTTGTTGCTAGCCGCTGCCGCGCGTCGTCGGCTCGATCAACCCGCCCACCACCTTCGGCCGCAGCCGCCACCGCGGCCGGACCGGCGTCAGCGTGTAGACGCGCTTGCGCGCTTTCATCAGGTAGCCGCCGGCGAACAGCGGCCACAACTTCTGGCCGCTGCGCTCGAAGAAACTCTGCGACGACGGCGCGCTCGATCCCAACGGCAGCGTGAACAGGTAGCGGCGCGCGTCCACGATCTCGAAGCCGAGGAGCTTGAGCCAGTCGCGCAGCCGTCCTTCGCCGATCATGCGCTCGACCCCGGGCGGAAAGCCGTCCTTCGCGAACAGGTGCCGCAAGCCCCAGCTCGACAGCGGCCGGAAGCCCAGCACGATCAAGTGACCTTCGGCAGAGAGAATGCGGCCGACCTCGCGCAGGATCTCATGCGGCTCCGGCTCGTATTCGAGCGTGTGCGGCAGGACCACTGCGTCGACCGAGTCCGACGCGATCGCCAGCGAATCGGTGCGCGAGCGGATCGCGGCAGGCCGGCCCGGCCGCGAGCCGTGCCACGCGAGCACGGCTTTGCCCTGCGTGCGACCCTCGGCGAGCAGGCCGTCGTCGTCGCCCCACAATCCGATCTGCAGGAGCTGCCACCCGAACACCTGCGCGAGCGCCTCGCCGACGACCTTCCGCTCCAGCGTGTACACGCGCTGGCCGAGCGCGCCGCGCAGCCACGAGTGCAGATCCGGGCGAAGCTCATCGGTCATGAGGGAAGGATAGCTTGCTGGGCCGGACGCCGGGCAGGTTAAATACGTCATGCTGCAGGTCACGCCAGTTCGGGCATTTGCCGACAACTACATCTGGCTGATCCATGCCCCGCGCGATCCCAACCAGGTCGTGGCCGTCGATCCCGGCGACGCTGCGCCCGTCGAGCGCGCGCTGGCGGAGCGAAACCTCACGCTCGCCGGCATCCTGCTCACCCATCATCATGCGGACCACGTCGGCGGCGTCGCCAACTTGCTACAGAACCGGCGCGTCCCGCTGTTCGGGCCGGGCAGCGAGCGCCTGCCCGGCGAGCCGACACGCCTGCGCCAGGGCGACCGCGTGGTCCTCGAGGCCCTCGGCCTGGAATTCACGGTGCTCGACATCCCGGGTCATACGGCCGGCCACATCGCTTATGTCGGGCATGGTGCGGTCTTCAGCGGCGACACGCTGTTCAGCGCGGGCTGCGGCCGCCTGTTCGAGGGCACTGCGGAACAAATGGTCGGCTCACTGGCCAAACTGGCACTGCTGCCGGCCGAAACGCTCGTGTACTGTGGCCACGAGTACACGGTGAGCAACCTGAAATTCGAGCTTGCCGTCGAGCCGCAGAATGCCGAGGCCGTGCGCTACCTGGAAGAATGCAGCACGAAACGCGCGCGGGATGAGGCGACGCTGCCATCGAGCATCAGGCTTGAGAGGAATGTGAATCCGTTCCTCCGGTGCGAGCAGCAGACTGTGAAGCAGGCCGCGGAAGCGAAAGCGGGCCGCAGGTTACAGAGCACAACAGAAGTTTTCGCAGTGATCCGCCAATGGAAGGACGGCTTTCGGGCCTGAGCCTTCGAGCGGTGGAACTGCGGCAGGGCGTAGCAAATTCCTGCGAGTCGGCACCCGACTCGCGTCGGTTGGAGGGGTCGATGGTCGAAGCGTGGAGCACCCGGGCCGGGCTGTATGCAATTTTTGCAGCCGTCGCCCTCATTGCCGCCGGTTGCAGCCATGTGCCGACCGCCCCTGCAGAAGAAGACCAGCAGGCCGAGGCCCTGGACGAAGAGGCCATCGAAGAGGTCGAGCTCGATCCGGCGATCACCAAGCTGGACGAGGCCGACATCGGCGTCTCCGGCCCCGAGCAGATCGAAGATGCCATCGAGACCCTCGACGCGCAGACCGAGTCGAGCCCGCCGCTCGTCAGCAGCAGCAACGGCGCGACCGCCGCGGCGCCCTCCGCGGGCGACCTGTTCCAGCGCATGCGTGCCGGGTTCGTCCTCGACGACGTCGAGCATGCGACCGTCGAACGCGAAGTGCGCTGGTTTGCAAGCCACCCGACGTATCTCGACCGCACCTTCAAGCGCGGCGAGCGTTACCTGTATCACATCGTCAACGAGATCGAGGCGCGCAAGATGCCGCTCGAGCTCGCGCTGCTGCCCGTCGTCGAGAGCGCATTCAATCCTGTCGCGTATTCGCGGGCGCGCGCTTCCGGCCTGTGGCAATTCATTCCCGGCACCGGCCGCCGCTACGACCTGAAGCAGAACTGGTACTACGACGGCCGCCGCGACGTAGTCGCCGCAACCACGGCCGCGCTGGACTACCTGGAATTCCTCTCGGAAGAGTTCGATGGCGACTGGCTGCTGGCCGTGGCCGCGTACAACTGCGGCGAAGCGAACATCGCTCGCGCGGTCAAGAAGAATCGCGCCGCCGGCAAGCCGACGGACTTCTTCAGCTTGAAGCTGCCGCGCGAAACGCGCGCGTATGTGCCGAAGCTGCTGGCGATGCGCCGCATCGTGCACGACCCGGCGGCGCACGGCCTGGAGTTCGCGCCGATCGCGGATCAGCCCTACTTCGCCAAGGTCGACGTAGCAGCGCAGATCGATCTGCACGTCGCAGCCGAGTTGGCAGAACTGGCGCCGGAAGAGCTGCTCGCACTCAACCCCGCGTTCAATCATTGGGTCACCGATCCGGACGGTCCGCACACCCTGCTCGTGCCCGTCGATCGCGAGTCGCGCTTCACTGAAGCAGTCGCCGCGCTGCCGCCCGAGAAGCGCGTGCGCGTCGTTTATCACCACGTGAGAAAGGGCGACACGCTCGGCGGCATTGCCGACAAGTACGGGGTGTCGATCGCAGCGATCAAGACCGCGAACAAGATCCGCGGCACGCTGATTCGTCCCGGGCAGGATCTGCTGATCACTGCAGCGCCGACGGGCATGGGCTCGAGCGCGAGCACGACGCTGGTCGCAGCTCGCGAGCCGCGGAACACTTCCGACAAGCACATCGTGCGTCGCGGCGACACGCTGTGGAGCATCGCGCGGTCGCACGGCGTGACCATGGAGAGCATCGCGAGCAGCAATGGCCTGTCGAGCGACGACACGCTCGCAGTCGGCCAGGTGCTGCAGATTCGGGGAACGACGACGCTTGCCGCGACGGACGGCGGCGCAGTCGAGACTCGTTCGACGACCTACGTCGTGCGTCGCGGCGACACGCTGTCGCGCATCGCGAACAAGTTCCGCGTCCGCCTGTCCGACCTGCTGGGCTGGAACGACCTCAGCTCGCGCAGCGTGATCAAGCCAGGCCAGCGCCTGGTGATGTACGTTGCGGACACGCGCGCGGGAATCTGAAGACAGCCCCATCTCGGCTACACTTGTGGCTGGTCCACCCCGGAGCAGCCCATGGGATTTCTCGCCGGCAAACGTGCCCTGATCGTCGGCCTCGCGACCGAGCGCTCGATTGCGTACGGCATCGCGCAGGCCATGCGCCGTGAAGGCGCCGAGCTTGCCTTCAGCTATCAGGAGCGCTTCAAGGATCGCGTCGAGGCGATGGCCGCGGAGTTCGGCGCGGGCACGGTGTTCGAAATGGACGTCGCGAGCGACGAGAGCATCGCTGCTGCGTTTGCAACGCTCGGTAAGAAATGGGACGGCCTGGACATCGTGGTGCACGCCGTGGCGTTTGCGCCCAGCGACGCGATTCGCGGCGGCTTCGTCGAGTCGACGACGCGCGAGAACTTCCGCATCGCGCACGACATTTCCAGCTACAGCCTCACGGCGCTTGCCAAGGCTGCCGAGCCGATGCTGCGCGGTCGTGCCGGCTCGCTGCTGACGCTCACGTATCTCGGCGCGGTCCGTTCGGTGCCCAACTACAACGTGATGGGTGTCGCCAAGGCGAGCCTCGAAGCCAGCGTGCGCTTCCTCGCTGCGGACCTGGGCCCGAAGGGCATCCGCGTCAACGCGATTTCGGCGGGGCCGATCAAGACGCTCGCGGCCGCGGGCATCGCGGGCTTTCGCAAGATGCTGGGTCACGTGGCGGGAGTCGCACCCCTGCGTCGCAACGTCACGATCGAGGACGTCGGCAACGCTGCCGCGTTTCTCTGTTCCGACCTGGCGGCCGGCATCACCGGCGAAGTGATCTACGTCGACGGCGGCTTCAGCAGCGTCGGCATGTCGTTCAACGACGGCGAGTAATTATTCGAACAGCTTATCGTTCTTGACGATCTTCGTCGTGCGCTCGGCTTCGTCGACGTACGCGGCGAACTCCTCGTTGCCGTGCTGCACTTCCGCGCGGCGCTTGCGGGCATTCTTCTCGGCAGCCGCTTCCTTCGCAGGATCGGCGTTGCGCACCTGGGTCACGGCGTAGACCGCGTAGTTGCCGTCATCGGTCGTGACGCCGCCGAAGTGCGGCTTCGCTTCCGAGATCTCGTTGTTCGGCGCATTGAACGCCGAGCGGACGATCGCGGGCGGAGTCACGCTGTCCTGGCGCGTCATGAAGCGCTTGCCGACGGGAGCGAGCTTCATCGCAGTCATCACACCTGCCCACTCCTCGCCCTTCTGCAGGCGCGCCATCGCAAAGGCGCCCTGCGCCGCCGCTGCCTCACGCATCCGCTGCGTCTTGAGCTGCGCACGGATCTGCGCGCTCACCGTTTCGAGCGGACGCGGCTCGGCGGCTTTGTGTTCGGTCACACGCAGCACCAGCGCGCGATCTTCACCGACCGTCACCAGCGGGCTGTTCTGACGACGCTGTAACACGTCGTCGCTGAACGCAGCCTCGATGACCGAGGGCTCCGCGCCGAAGTCGCCGCCGCCCTCGCGCGTGAAGCCAGTCACCGTCTGCAGCGGCAGATTCAGCGTCTTCGCGACCGAGTCGAGCTCCGTCAGCGCCGCGAAGGCCTGGTCCGCGAGCTTCTGCGATTCCTCGTAGAAGATGTTCTGCGCGCGGTCCTTGCGATAGTCCGCTTCGACTTCCGCGCGCGCTTCCTCGAACGTCTTCACGTGGCCGGCCTCGACTTCTTCGAGCTTCATCACGTGGTAGCCGAAGTCGGTCTTCACCGGCCCGCGGATCTCGCCGGCCGACATCGAGAACAAGGCGTCTTCGAACGGTCCGACGAACATGCCGCGCTGGGCCCAGCCGAGATCGCCGCCCTGCGGCGCCGAGCCCGGATCCTTGGAATTGTCTTTCGCGAGCTGCGCGAAATCCGCGCCGCCTTTCGCCTGTGCCGTGAGCTCTTCGGCCTTCTTCTTCGCAGCTGCGTCGTCCACGCCGTCGGCGACGGTGATCAGGATGTGCCGGCCGTGACGCCGTTCCTGCGTCGTGAACCGGTCCTTCACCTGCTCGTAGTAGTCCTTGAGCGCCTGGTCAGTGACTTCGATGCTGCCTTCGGCGCGCTGGCGCGTCAGCTCCACGTATTGCAGGTTGACTGTTTCCGGCAGCAGGTAGTCGTTCTTGTTCTCTTCGTACCACTTCTGCACCTGCTCGTCGGTGATCGTCGTGCTGGCTTCGAAAGCCGAGGCGGCGATCAGCACGTAGTCGATCTCGCGCTCCTGCTTCTCCATCGCGTAGCGGCGATCGAGCTCGTACGGCACGACGAACGCGGACTCGACGACTGCGTTGCGGAGCTGGTCGATCAGCAGGCCGTTCAAGAGCTCCGCTTCGAACTGTGTCTCGGTCAGCCCGCTCGAGCGCACCAGTCCGTTGTAGCGGTCCTTCGAGAACTTGCCGTCGACCTGGAACTGCGGATATTCCATGACGCGTTGCGCCAGCTCCTGGTCGCTGACGCTGTAGCCGAAGCGTTGCGCGCGCTGCTTCAGCAGCGACTCCTGCACGAACTGATTGAGCAGCGCCGCCTGCTGCGTCTTGACCATGTCGGGCGGCAGCTCGTCGCGCAGCATCTGCTGGAGCTGCGACTGCCGCTGCTGCCACGCCCGGCGCACGGTTTCGGTAGGAATGCTCTCGCCGTCGACCTTTGCCGCGTAGGTCCGCTGGCCCGTGTTGAAATCGATCACGCCCTCGGCGCCCCAGAAGATGAACACGAGCGCGATGGCGCCGAGAAACAGTATCGCCACGGTACCCGAGATCTTGTCGCGTATGGTCTGCAGCATGCGGTCGGGGTCACTTTAGGGATTGAAAGAATGGCGGAGCGGACGGGACTCGAACCCGCGACCCCCGGCGTGACAGGCCGGTATTCTAACCAGCTGAACTACCGCTCCGCGCTGAAACTCTGCGACGTCCGCCCAGCGACGCCTCACACCGGATGGGCGTGGTGGGTGCTGAGGGGATCGAACCCCCGACATTCGCCTTGTAAGGGCGACGCTCTACCGCTGAGCTAAGCACCCAGTTCGTTCGCCTGCAGGCAAAATCAGGGGCGGGGCGCCGTCGAAGGCGCGCTAATTTACAGCATCCTTCAAGGCCTTGCCAGCTTTGAAACCCGGCACCTTGCTGGCCGGAATCTGGATCGTTTCGTTGGTGCGCGGGTTGCGTCCGGCACGCGCCGCACGCGCCTTGACCACGAACGTGCCGAAGCCGAGCAGCGCGACCGTGTCGCCCGACTTGAGCGCCGATGTAATCGAATCGAACACGGCATCGACGGCACGCGTGGCGTCCGCCTTCTGCAAGCTCGTCTGCGTGCTCACGGCTTCGATCAGCTCGGCTTTGTTCATGTCGGCGTCCTTCTTGTTGGGGCGCGCGTTATAGCAGAAAGCAGCCGAGAGCGGATAGCGACGAACGTCGCCATCCGCTGGGTTTCAGTGGGCTCGGACCTGCTTGCTGGCGCGCTTCGCGACGCGCCGTGCACGCGGCTTGTCGTTGCTGCGCGACGCGTCGGAGGCCGCAGCAATCGGCGCCGGCATGTGCCGTAGCGCGACCTGCAACACCTCGTCGATCCATTTGACGGGCTTGATCTCCAGGCTGTCCTTGATGTTCTGCGGGATCTCGGCGAGGTCCTTGGTGTTGTCGTCCGGGATCAGCACCATGCGGATGCCGCCGCGATGCGCTGCGAGCAGCTTTTCCTTCAGTCCGCCGATCGGCAACACCTGCCCGCGCAGCGTGATCTCTCCTGTCATTGCGACATCGGAGCGAACCGGCACCTTCGTCAACGCCGAGACCAGCGCCGTGCACATGCCGATGCCGGCGCTCGGGCCGTCCTTCGGTGTCGCGCCTTCCGGCACGTGAATGTGCACGTCGGCCTTCTGATAGAAGTCCGGCTCCAGGCCGAGCACGGTGGCACGGCTGCGCACGACGGTCATCGCCGCCTGAATCGACTCCTGCATCACCTCGCCGAGCTGGCCGGTGTGCGTGAGCTTGCCCTTGCCGGCCACGACTGCAGCTTCGATCGTCAGCAGCTCGCCGCCGACCTCGGTCCACGCGAGACCCGTGACCTGACCGATGTGGTCCTGCTCCTCGGCGCGGCCATAGCGGAAGCGTCGCACGCCGAGATACTTGCTGAGATTGCGCGGCGTGACGTTGATCGCCTTCGTCTCGGGCTTCGCCAGCAACTGCTTGACCGACTTGCGGCAGATCTTGGAGATCTCGCGCTCCAGGTTGCGCACGCCGGCTTCGCGCGTGTAGTAGCGAATGATGTCGAGCAGCGTGTTCTCGGAAACTTTCAGTTCGTCGTCCTTCAGGCCGTTCTGCTTCATCTGCTTCGGCACGAGGTAACGCTGCGCGATCGCGCTCTTCTCGTCCTCGGTGTAGCCGGGCAGGCGGATCACTTCCATGCGATCGAGGAGCGGCGCCGGGATGTTCAGGCTGTTCGCCGTGCACACGAACATCACTTCCGACAGGTCGAAGTCCACTTCCAGGTAGTGGTCGTTGAACGTCGAGTTCTGCTCCGGGTCGAGCACTTCGAGCAGCGCGGAGGACGGATCGCCGCGGAAATCCATCGCCATCTTGTCGACTTCATCGAGCAGGAACAGCGGGTTGTGGAAGCCGGTCTTGACCATGTTCTGGATGATCTTGCCGGGCATCGAGCCGATGTACGTGCGGCGGTGGCCGCGGATCTCGGCCTCGTCACGCACGCCGCCGAGCGACATGCGCACGAACTTGCGATTCGTCGCGCGCGCGATCGACTGACCGAGCGAGGTCTTGCCGACGCCCGGCGGTCCGACCAGGCACAGGATCGGGCCCTTCAGCGTTTTCACGCGCTGCTGGACGGCGAGGTACTCGACGATGCGCTCCTTCACCTTCTCCAGGCCGTAGTGGTCTTCGTCGAGCACTTTCTCGGCGACGACCACGTCGGTGTGCACCTTGGTCTTCTTCTTCCACGGGCACTTCACCAGCCAGTCGACGTAGTTGCGCACGACGGTGGCCTCGGCCGACATCGGCGACATCAGCTTGAGCTTGTTCAGCTCGCTCATCGCCTTGTCGCGCGCTTCCTTCGGCATGCCCGCCTTCTGGATGCGCTGCTCCAGCTCCGCTAGTTCGTTCGGCGCGTCCTCGATCTCGCCGAGCTCCTTCTGGATCGCCTTCATCTGCTCGTTGAGGTAGTACTCGCGCTGGCTCTTCTCCATCTGCTGCTTGACGCGGCCGCGGATGCGCTTCTCGATCTGCAGCACGTCCATCTCGCCTTCGATCAGCGCGAGGATGTGCTCCAGGCGCTTGCGCACGTCCTGGATCTCCAGGACTTTCTGCTTGGCGTCGAGCTTCAGAGACATGTGCGCGGCGACGTTGTCGGCGAGCCGGCCCGGCTGCTCGATGCCAGCGAGCGCGGTCAGCACTTCCGGCGGCACCTTGCGGTTCAGCTTCACGTACTGCTCGAACTGCGAGGTGACGGAGCGCGCGAGCACGTCCATCTCGCGCTCGTCGTACTGCTCGACATCCTTGAACGGCGACACTTCGGCGGAGAAGTACTGCCCGGTGTGCAGCTTCTCGATCTTGGCGCGCTCGGCGCCTTCGACCAGCACCTTGACCGTGCCGTCGGGGAGCTTCAGCAGCTGCAGGATCGTCGCGATCGTGCCGAGCCGGTACAAATCCTGCGCACCGGGGTCGTCGACATCCGCCTGCTTTTGCGCAACCAGCAAGATCTGCTTGCCGGAGCGCATCGCCTGGTCGAGCGCGAGGATCGATTTCTCGCGGCCGACGAACAGCGGGATGACCATGTGCGGATACACGACCACATCGCGCAGCGGCAGCACCGGCAGTGCTGCAGGGGCCGTGCTTTCGGTTTCGGGAGTGTCGTCGGTGCTCACGCGAGATTCCTGTAGAGATTTGACTGTGAAGTTACCGGAAGGAAGGTCGCGCTACCAGCGGCGAAGGCACGGAGTTTGCTGCGTCTTTCGCCGATTCGGCGCGATTCAGGGTTGCACTGATGGCCGCAAAGAAGAAGGGCGCCTCATGGGCGCCCTCTTTCGTCGCGCGGTGCAAGATTTGCTCAGTGATGATCGCTGCCCGTCGGACGGCGTTCTTCCACTGCAGCGAGCCTTGCGTCGTCGGGGGTGCCATACAGAACGTACGGCTTGCTCTCGCCGAGAATCACCTGCTCGTCGACGACAACCTTCTGCACGTTGCGGAGCGCCGGCAGCTCGTACATCGTCTCGAGCAACACGTTCTCCAGGATCGTGCGCAGGCCGCGCGCGCCGGTTTTGCGCTGCATCGCCTTCTTCGCGACTGCCTTGAGCGCGTCCTGGCGGAACTCCAGCTCGACGCCTTCCATGTCGAACAGCTTGCGGTACTGCTTGCTGAGCGCGTTCTTCGGCTCCAGCAGAATCGAGACCAGCGCCGCTTCGTCGAGCTCGTCCAGCGTCGCGACCACCGGCAGACGACCGACGAACTCCGGAATCAGACCGTACTTGATCAGGTCTTCCGGCTCGACGTCATGGAACACGTCGCTGCCGTGCGGCCGGTCGTTCACCTGGCGCACGTCCGCGGTGAAGCCGATGCCGGTCTTCTGCGTGCGGTTGAGGATGATCTTCTCGAGGCCCGCGAATGCACCGCCGCAGATGAACAGGATGTTGGTCGTGTCGACCTGCAGGAACTCCTGCTGCGGATGCTTGCGGCCGCCCTGCGGCGGCACCGACGCGATCGTGCCTTCGATCAGCTTGAGCAGCGCCTGCTGCACGCCTTCGCCCGAAACGTCGCGCGTGATCGACGGGTTGTCCGACTTGCGCGAGATCTTGTCGATCTCGTCGATGTAGACGATGCCGGTCTGCGCCTTCTCGACGTCGTAGTCGCACTTCTGCAGCAGCTTCTGAATGATGTTCTCGACGTCCTCGCCGACGTAGCCGGCTTCGGTGAGCGTCGTCGCGTCGGCAATCGTGAACGGCACGTTCAAGAGGCGCGCCAGCGTCTCGGCCAGCAGCGTCTTGCCGCAACCCGTCGGGCCGATCAGCAGGATGTTGCTCTTCGCGAGCTCGACTTCGTCCTTCGAGCGCTGCTCGCCGGTCTTCGTCTGCAGGCGCTTGTAGTGGTTGTACACCGCGACCGACAGCACCTTCTTCGCACGCTGCTGCCCGATCACGTATTCATCGAGCACCTTTTTGATTTCGTGCGGCCGCGGCAGTTTGTCGCGGGTGCGCTCGGCGCGCTCTTCCAGCTCTTCGCGAATGATGTCGTTGCAGAGCTCTACACACTCGTCGCAGACGAACACGGACGGACCAGCGATGAGCTTGCGTACTTCGTGCTGGCTCTTGCCGCAGAAGGAGCAGTACAGCAGCTTGCCGTCGTCGTGTTTGCCGCGGGAATCGTCTGACATGGATGGTCCTCAACAGGTCAGCGCAAACCAGTCATTTACGAGTGATTGGCAGCGTTGCGGGGGTATATAGCACGCGTTGCCATCAGGCTGCAAAGACGCTCCGCCCGCCCTGTAACGACGCCCGACACCTACGGGAAAACCCGAAGCGTGAGAATTACTTAGCAGGACTCGGTAACCCTTCGCCACGGCGCTCCATCACGCGATCGATGAGACCGTAGGAAACCGCAGCGTCGCCGCCCATGAAGTTGTCGCGCTCCGTGTCGCGGGCGATCTTTTCGACCGTCTGGCCGGTGTGCTTCGACAGAATCCGGTTCAGACGATCGCGAGTTTCCAGAACCTCGCGCGCGTGGATGTCGATATCCGACGCCTGGCCCTGAAAGCCCGCGAGCGGCTGGTGAATCATCATGCGCGAGTGCGGCAGCGCGTAGCGCTTACCCTTCGTGCCGCCCGCCAGCAGGATCGCGCCCATGCTCGCCGCCTGGCCGACGCACATCGTGCTGACGTCCGGCTTGATGAACTGCATCGTGTCGTAGATCGACAGCCCGGCGCTCACCGAGCCGCCCGGCGAGTTGATGTACAGCGCGATGTCCTTGTCCGGGTTTTCCGACTCCAGGAACAGCAGCTGCGCCACCACCAGGTTCGCCATGTGATCTTCGACCTGGCCGACGATGAAGATCACGCGCTCCTTGAGGAGCCGCGAGTAGATGTCGTACGCACGTTCGCCGCGAGCGGTCTGCTCGACGACCATCGGAACGAGATTCATCATGGTTGAAGGCATGATTAAGTTGAGAAGCGGTTAGGGAGATTACGTCACGCGCCGGGCCCCGGACCACCCGGTCATCCGGCCGCCCATCGAATGACTTGCGCTACGCGCCGAAATTCATGAGCTCCTTGAACGTGGACTCTTTGTCGCTCACGCGAGCGCGTTCCAGCAGCCAGTCGACAACCTGATCTTCCAGCACGGCCGCTTCCATCTGGCGGCGCATCTGCGGATTGGTGCGGTACTGCTCCACGGCCTGCGACGCGTCCGGATACTGCTGCGCGAGCTCCTGGAAGCGTGCCTGAACCTGCGACTGGTTGACCTGGATGTTCGCCGTCTTGATGACTTCGCCGACCAGCAGGCTCAACTGCACACGGCGACGCGCGGCCTCCTGGAACGCGTCGGGCGGCGGAATCTGCGACGCGTCGCGCGCGCCCATGCGGCGTGCCGCATCGATCTGCAGCTCGCGCACCTGCGCATCGACCATCGACTTCGGCAGCTCGATCGGATTGGCCGCAGCCAGGCCGTCGAGCGCCTGCTTCTTGAGCCGCGCGCGGATCGCATCGGCGAGCTCGCGACGCATGTTCTCTTCCACTTCGCGGCGGAGCTGCTCGATGCCACCCTGCTCCACGCCGTACCCCTTGCAGAATTCTTCGTCGAGCTCGGGCAGGTGGCGCTCCTCGACCGACTTCACGTTCACCGCGAACTCGGCCTGCTTGCCGGCCAGCGCCGGCGCACCGTAGTTCTGCGGGAACGTCAGCTTGATCGTGCGCTCGTCGCCGGCCCGCGCGTCCACGAGGCCCGCTTCGAAATCCGCGAGCATGCGCCCGGCGCCGAGCACGATCTGAATGTTCTCGCCGCTGCCGCCTTCGAACGGCTGGCCGTCGATCGTGCCGTTGAAATCCACGGTGACGCGATCGGTGTTGCGCGCCCCGCGTTCGACGCTCTCGAACGTCGGCTTCTGCTCGCGCAGGTTCTCGATCATCGCGTCGACGTCAGCCGCGGAGACATCTCCGACCGGGCGCTCGATCGGCATCGTGTCGAGACCCTTGAGCTCGATCTGCGGCACGATCTCGAACACCGCGCGGTACTTGAGGTCACCCTCGCCGACGTTGATCGGCTCGATGCGCGGCCCGGCCGCCGGCGTCAGCTTTTCCTGCTCGACCGCCTCGGCGAAGCTCGACTGCATCACGTCGCCGAGCACCTCCTGGCGCACCTGCTGACCGAACTGCTGGCGCACGACCTTGACCGGCACCTTGCCCGGCCGAAAGCCTTTCAGGCGCACCGTGCGGCTCAGCCGCTGCAGCCTTTCATCGACTGCCTTATCGATCTCGACGGCGGGCACCTGGACTTCCATCCGGCGCTCCAGCGTGCCGGTCGACTCTACCGAAACCTGCATGGACCGAAGACCTCTTGCCGCGAACTTTACTTTATGTATCCGTAACTTAACGCCCGGAAAGCGGCTGGTGCGAAAGGAGGGACTCGAACCCTCACGGGGGTTGCCCACTGGAACCTAAATCCAGCGCGTCTACCAGTTCCGCCACTTTCGCGGGGGCGCGGAGTATACCCGAGGTCGCGGCATCAAGACTCGCTGGAGCGGGCCGATACCGTCCGTGTGAAACCCACCTCCTTACTGGCCCGCGTGCTCGTTGCCGCGGCGGCGATCCTGGGACTTGCGAGCTGCATGTCCTACGAGCCGCCGTTGCGGATCGCGCTGATCCGCTGGCCGCCGTTCGAGTTCCTGCACCTCGCGCAGGAGAAGGGCTATTTCGCCGAGGAAGGCGTGGAAGTGCGCCTGATCGAATTCGTCGCGGTGAACGACACGCAGCGCGCCTTCGAGCACGACAAGATCGACGGCGGCACGTTCTCGCTGTTCCAGGTCCTGCAGAACCGCGACCAGCTCAAGCGCAAGATGCAGGTGCCGCTGGTGATCGACTTCTCGGACGGCGCCGACCTGTTGCTCGCGAAGTCTGAAGTCGCGGACGTGCGCGCCCTGCGCGGCCGCCGCGTCGGCGTGACGCTCTCGCCACTCGACATATTCTTCCTCACGCGTGCCCTCGAACTGCACGACATGACGTTGCAGGACGTCACGCTCGTCTACGTTCGCACCGCAGACATGGCGGAGGCGCTGCGCGAAGGGAAAGTCGACGCGATCACGGCCTATCCCCCGAACAGTACCGAGATCGAGAACGCCGGTGTCGCGCGTCCGATCTTTTCCAGCAGCCACATCCCGGGCGAGATCGTGGACGTGCTCGCGCTCGACGAAGCTGTGATCCGCGAGCGTCCCGACGACGTGGCAGGCGTGATCCGCGCGTTCTATCGCGCCGTGCGCTTCGCGCGGGAGCATCCCGAAGAAGCGTGGCAGATCATGTCGGCGCGCGAGCGCGTGACGTCCGAAGAATTTCGCGAGGCGCTGCAGACCGGCATCACGCTCGTGCCGCTGGCGGACCAGGCGAAGTTTCTCGGTGCGAAATCGAATCTGCCTGGCGTGGTTGCCCGCGTGTCGCAGGTCTTGAAGGAGAAGGGACTGCTCTCCGGCGTGCACCCGGACCGTGACTTGCTGAACGGCCATCCCGCTGAGCTGGCGGTCGAGCCATGAGCACGCGCGCCCCGCGTCCGCTGCGTCAGAAGGTGATGCTGCCGCTGTTGGCGATCGGCCTCCTGTCGGCAGCAGTCATCGGCATGATGGCGTACTTCAGCATCGAAGCGCAGCTCATGCGCCAGCTCCGTTACCGCGCAGTACAGATAATCGACACCGTCAGCGTCGGCAGCGAGAGCCTCGACGAGATCAAGGAGCTGCAACACGTCGTGCTGGCGATGAGCGTATCGCCCGACACTTCGCTGATCGTCGTCGTCGATCAGAACCAGCGCATCATCGCAGCGAGCCGCTCCAATCTCATCGATCGGCCGGCGAACGCTCAGCCGCACCTGCACAGCGCCGCAGACATCGCGCGTGTCATCACCACGCACGAGCGTTTCCTCGAGCACGTCAACGGCAACGACTTCGACTTCGTCGCGCCCATCGCCATCAACGGCGTGCTCGTCGCCGCCGAGCGCGAGCAGCGCGGCGCCGTTCTGGTACGCATGGACGTGCGCGCGATTCGCCAGGACCTGATCCACGATGCAATGCAGGTCGCTGCCGGGTTGTTCGCCGTCGTCGTGCTGTTGTCACTCGCAGCCTGGCGCCAACTGCAGCATCACGTGCTGCGCCCGGTGGATCGCATCGGTGCCGCAGTCGAGAAACGCCGGTCTGGCGACACTGGCGCGCTCCAGCGCGTCGCGCCGGCCGACGAACTGGGCGAGCTCGCACACACGCTCGACGAAGCGTTCGTACGCATCGACGCGCACGGTCAACAGATGGCAGAGGCGCGCGACGAAGCAGAAGCCGCCAATCGTGCCAAGAGCGAATTCCTGGCCGCGATGAGCCACGAGATCCGCACGCCGATGAACGGCGTGATCGGCTTCAGCAACCTGCTGCTGGATACGAAGCTCGACGCCGAACAGACGGATTTCGCCCGCACGATCCGCGGCTCGGCCGAGAGCCTGCTGGTCATCATCAATGACATCCTGGACTTCTCGAAAGTCGAGGCCGGCCGCATCGAGCTGGAAGACGTCGCCTACGATCTCGACCAGGCCGTCGAAGAAGTACTCGACCTGCTCACGGCGCGCGCCACGGAGAAGAATATCGAGCTCGCGCTGGAAGTCGCCGACAACGTGCCACGCGGCCTGATCGGCGACGTCGGCCGCGTGCGGCAGGTGCTGCTGAATCTCGTCAGCAACGGCGTCAAGTTCACCGACGAGGGTTACGTGCACGTGGCCGTGCGCCTCGACGAGCAGGAATCGAGCAGCGGTGCGCCGGCCGCACAGCAACTCCTGTTCAGCATCAGCGACACGGGCATCGGCGTGCCCGCCGACCGTCAGCACGTTCTGTTCAAGCGCTTCAGCCAGGCCGATTCGTCGACGACTCGCCGCTTCGGCGGCACCGGCCTGGGACTCGCGATCTGCAAGAGCCTGGTCGAGCTGATGGGCGGCCAGATCGGCATGCGCGGCCGTGAGGGGGGCGGCTCGACTTTCTGGTTCCGCCTGCCGCTGCGCGTGGCACCGTCCGCGACGCTGATGCTGCCGCCGTCGTTCGCGGCGCCCGGCCGCGTGCTCGTCGTCGACGACCTGGAAATCAATCGCCGCGTGCTGTCGCGACAGCTCACGAGCTGGCGCATCGAGCACGAGTGCGTGAACGGAGCGGCAGCTGCCATCGTGGCTCTGCGCGACGCACTCAGCAAAGGCACTCCATACCGTCTCGCGCTCATCGATCACATGATGCCGGACGTCGACGGCCTGACCCTGGGCCGCCAGATCGCGGGCGACCGCGAGCTGCAGCACACGGCGATGGTCATGCTCTCCTCCGCCGGCCAACAGAATGCCAAACGCTTCCACGAAGCGGGCTTCTTCGCAGTGATGGTCAAGCCCGTCGTGCGCG
>Ga0209382_10002439_pt1 | contig 27164 bp, 23 predicted proteins | sample SoiMetdeltSBSDD5_FD_187599 | JGI IMG/M metagenome (GOLD analysis project Ga0209382, IMG submission 187599) | Bulk soil microbial communities from a Populus tree surrounding site in Tennessee, USA - Soil MetaG P. deltoides SBSDD5 (SPAdes) (version 2) | ecosystem: Environmental > Terrestrial >... | reverse complement strand
TGGCTGACCGCTGAAAGCTGATCGCTGACCGCTCTCAAATTGAATTTCCATCCCCGCTGTAATATGGTTTGGGGGCCGAAATTTCAAACCAGGGAGGGCAGGAAGCCATGGCCGAATATCCTTACGACCCGCCGCGCCCGACGGGCGGCCCGCTGACCCCGACGCCGGCCCCGACGCCGGCCGGGGGCCGCGCCGGCGACACGATCGAGGAAGTCACCACGACGATTCGCGATTTCGTCAACAAGGTCCCGGAGACGATCAACAAGGCCATCGAGCGCGCGCTCAACGTGCGCGACACAACCGTGCTCGTGCGCCTCAGCGAGGCCACCTCCGACGGGCTCGACACGCTAGTCTCGGCGGGCATTTTCAAAACCCGCTCCGAGGCGGCCGCCTTCCTCGTCGACGAGGGGATCAAGACGCAGGGCGCGCTCTTCCAGAGCATCCGAGAGAAGCTCACCGAGATCGAGCGACTGCGCGCCGAGCTGCGCCACAGCGTCTCGCCCGAGATCCACCGGCCGTAACTGCCGTAACTGGGCCGCGGCCCCGCTTTGATGCTCATCACGAGCCCCGCGAACGCGCAACTCCGGCGCGCCCGCCGCGTGCGAGCCGGGCGCGAGCCGGGCCTCGTCTTTGTCGAGGGCGAGCGCCTCGCCGAGGAATGTCTGCAGTCGGGGCTCGCGCTCGTCGCCGCCTTCCACCCCGTCGCCTTGAGCCCGCGCGCGGCGGCGCTCGTCGCCGAGCTTGCGCGCCGCGGCTGCCCCCTCTACCCGGTAACGCCCCCGGCCCTCGCCGCCGTCAGTGACACAGTCAGCCCGCAGGGCATGATCTTGCTCGCCGCGCGGCCGGAGTCGGGGCTCGGCCTGGCCCTCGGCCGGGGCGCCGGCGCGCCGCTCGTCGTCGGGCTCGACGCCCTCCAGGACCCGGGCAACGTCGGGACGATCGTGCGCACGGCCGAGGCGGCGGGGGCGCGGGCGGTGGTGGCGCTCGCCGGCACCGCCGACCCCTTCGCGCCGAAGGCGCTGCGCGGCGCCATGGGCTCGGCCTTCCGGCTGCCGATCCCGGAGAGAGTCGCGGCAGGCGAGCTGCTCGCCGCCTGCCGCGCCGCAGGCGTCGCCGTCGTCGCGACCGCGCCCGGCGCCGCGCAGGACTATACCGCCTACGACTGGCGGCGGCCATCGCTCCTGCTGCTCGGCAATGAGGCGCGCGGCCTCGGCCCTGAGCTGCTCGCCGGCGCCGACGTCTCCGTGCGCGTCCCGCTGCGCCCGCCGGTCGAGTCGCTCAACGTCGCGGCGGCCGCAGCGGCGATTCTTTTCGAGGCGGCCAGGCAGAGATCTCAAATTTGACATTTGGGTCGCCGCGCTGGTGGCAACCAACCGGCCCCGGCTGGCGTATAATGTGCGGCATGGGCATGAGCCGATCGGAGAAGACGGGGAACCTGGCGGGCCGCATCGAGTACTTCGTGCGGCGGCTGTTCGAGCGAATCGGTGGCGCGTTCGACTTCGCGCTGCGCCGCCCGCTTAACCCGCAGCCGCGCACCGACCTCTCGGCGCTCGTCCCGCCGATCGAGCGCGCCATCGAGGAGCGTTTGCGCCGCGAGCCCCCCCGCGTCTTCGCCCCCAACCTCATCGAGCTGCGCTACGACTACGAGACCTACTCGGGCATGGGCCAGGCGCGCGTCGGCTTCCTCCAGCGCGAGCTGCGCGCGACGATCTACGAGTACATCCACAACCGCCGCTACGCGACGCTCGGCGAGGTCCAGGTCAAGATCGGCTTCGACGTCTTCACGCGCCAGCTGACGGTGCGGGCGCTCTACCCCGACGAGAGACGGGGGGCCGGCGCCCCCCGCGCCGAGCCGGGCGCGCGCCAGCCGGAGGTCAGGAGCGGGGAGGTCAGGCTCCGGGTAGGCGGCCGGGACCTGCGCGCGCGCGCAGCGAGCGACGGCGGGCCGATCGGCGTCGGGCGCGGCCACGACAACCTGCTGACGATCGAGGACGCGACGGTCTCGAACTTCCACGCCGCCTTCACGCTCGCCGCGAACGGCGCGCTCTGGCTGGCCGACCTCGGCAGCAGCAACGGGACCTTCGTCAACGGGGTGCGTCTCCCGGCGGGCGAGAAGAGCCTTGTCCGGACCGGTGACCGGCTCCGCTTCGGCGAGGTCGAGGCGGTGCTCGGTCTCGACTAGTTCGTCATGGCTGCGGTATGAACTTCCCATTCATCGCCACGCTCGCCTTCCTCGCCGGTCTGGCGGCCCTCATCTGCGCGCTCTTCCTTTCGGCGTGGCGCTACCGCCCGCGCGCGGCCGAGCCGGCGGCAGACGTCCCGGCCGACTTCGGGCCGCGGCTGACGAGCGTGCGGCTCCGCTACGTGCGCTGGATCTTCGCCGCGCTCGTCATCGGGGCGCTCGGCTTCCACGCCTACTGGGCACTCTTCGCCGCCGGACCGCTCGGCGAGAACCCGGGCTTCGCGCTGCTCAAGAACAAGCGCGACCAGCGCAATCGGCGCGAGGCCGAGAGCCAACTCCGCGGGTGGGTCTTCGACCGCCACCGCGACATCCGCCGCGCGCTGGCGAAGTACCGCTACCTCAACGGGCAGGTGATCCGCGACTACCCGCTCGGCCCGGCGGCGGCGCACCTCATCGGCTACACCGGCCTCCAGCGGGGCGACGCCATGCTCGAGCGCGCGCTCGACTCCGCCCCCCCGCGCGAGCCGGAGCGGGCCTGGTGGGAGCGCCTCCTGCGGCCGCAGAGCCGGGAGCAGCGCGAGGCCGTCGGGCGCGACCTCGCCGTGACAGTCGACTACGAGCTGCAGCAAGCGGCGGCGCAGCAGCTCGCCGGCCGGCGTGGCGCGGTCGTCATGATCAACCCGCAGACGGGGGAGGTGCTCGCCCTGGCGAGCGCGCCGAGCTTCGACCCCGACGACATCAACAACGACGTCCGCTGGCAGGAGATTACGCGCGACGTCAAGAACCGGCCGCTGCTCAACCGCGCACTCGATGAGTACTACCTGCCCGGCTCGACGCTCAAGACCCTGACGGCGGCGGCGGCGCTCGACGCCCGGCTCGACGACCAGACTTTCTTCTGTCAGGGCGCGGGCTGGACCCCGCCCGGCTCCAACCGTCCGATCCGTGACGACGAGGGAGAGGCCCACGGGCGGATCGCGCTGCACGACGCCTACACCCACTCCTGCAATCAATACTTCGCCCAGTTGGGCGTCGCGGTCGAGCGGGAGCGGATGGCGGAGGCGGCCCGGCGTTTCGGCCTGCGCGTCTTCGAGACCGGGCCGGCCTCGCTCAACGCCGGGCCCTCGCGCAACCTCTGGAACACGGAGAACGCCCTGCTCTCCGACGTCTTCGCGCCGCTCAGCTCGACCTTCGTCGCCAGCCGCCGGATCAGCAAGTACGATCTGGCGCTCGAGTCGATCGGCCAGGGCTTCGTCCAGCTGACGCCCTTCCAGATGGCCATGATCGCGGGGGCGGTGGCCAACACGCAGGGCATGGTCATGCGGCCGAAGCTCGAACTCGACCGGGCGCCCGCCGCGCTCAGCCAGGCGATGTCGCCGCAGGCGTCGGCGCGGGTGCGCGAGTTCATGGCCTCGGTCGTCAAAGGCGGGACGGCGCGCGGGCCGTTCGCGGCGATCATCCAGGGGAAGACCACGGCCGGGGGCAAGACCGGGACGGCGCAGCGCGAGGTGCCGGTGATCGACCAGCGGACGGGCAAGCCCGCCGTCTACCGCGACGGCCGCGGGCGCGAGCGCGTCCGGCGCGAGCACCGGATCGACTCCTGGTTCATCGGCTTCGCGCCGGTGGAGAACCCGCAGATCGCCTTCGCGGTCGTCGTCGAAGGCGGCGGCTACGGGTCCCGGACCTCGGCCCCGATCGCGGCTAATCTGCTGGTCAAGGCCCAGGCCCTCGGCCTGCTCAACCCTCCGCCGGCGCAGGTGGCATCGAGGCAGAAGTAGACCACGCCGCGCGCATCGGTTAACCTGTCGCCGGATTACCAGGAACATCCCCCCGTTCGAGAACTTCCTCTTATTCAAGGAGAAAAGCAGGTTGACAAGGAAAGCTGTGCGGGCTGCTGCGGTGTTGCTCCTCCTATCGGGTCTCAGCGGGGCGCTCTAGGCCCAGCGCGGCTGGGTTTATCTGGGTGAGGCAAACGTGGATGGGAACGTTGATCACGACCGGATCAAGGTAGGTCGCGACGACGGGAGGTTCCGAGCGCTTCAAATCCGCGTCGAGCGCGCGCCGATTGAGTTCCAGCGCGTGGTGGTCCACTACGGCAATGGCGCCGACGAACAGCTCGATATTCGGCAAAGAATCAACCCCGGCCGGTCGACTCGCGTCATCGACCTGCGCGGGGACAACCGGGTCATCGAGAGCGTCGAGATCTGGTACGCCAGGGGGAGCTGGAGCTCGAGCAAACCGAAGCTGCGCCTGTACGGCCGCTTCTAGAGCAGCCGCGAAACCAGGAGTAGGGGCAGGGCTCGTCCCGGCCCGGCTTTCGCTGAGCGGAAACCGGGCCGGGACGAGCCCTGCCCCTACTCATTTCGCGGCCCCAGTCCTTACGACTTGACTCGCAAATTCTTCATCTGGTCGATGCGGGTGCGGAGGGCCTTGGCGAAGCACTCGACCTCTTCGGGGGCGCCGCCGCTTGCCTCGAGGCCCTGGCGAATCTGGGCGTCGGTGACGCGCCCGAGGTACTGCATGAGCCACTCGACGTCGGCCACGCGGATGCCTTCGCGGAAGCTGTCGGTGTGCTGCCCGTAGTAGCCCCACTTGACTTCGACATCGTCCTTGACCCCGTCGACAAAGAACTTGGTCTGCTGGGCGAACGAGCCGCAGTCCCACTTCTGGCGCTTGAGGTGGCTGATCCCGCCGCGCCCCCACCGGCCCATCGAGGCGCCCCAGTCGGAGATCAGGAGGCGCGATTCGACCGCGCCGGCGACCGTGAGCTGGTCGATCGCCGTGTTGGACCCGCGCTTGATGTCGCGGAGGTCTTTGTTGTCCCAGTTCGAGAGGAGCATGACCATAACCTTGAGGCCGTTCATCTCCTTGGTCCCGGCGAGCGGGTTGTCGGGCCAGCCCCAGCCCTGCTCCTCCTTGAAGCGCGTCACCCCCTTGGGCCGGTCGTCCGGCTCGAAGCGGGCCTCGACGAAGCTGCCGTCCGGCTGAATCACCTTCTTGGCGCGGGTCAGGCCGGTCGCGCCCTGAATCTTGCCGCTCGGGACGAAGTAGGCGGGGTCGACGAAGTAGCCGACCGCCCAGACCAGGCGCGTGGCGAAGGTCTCGGCCTTGACCTCGGGGCCGAACTTGACCGACCACTCGACCCCCTTGGCATCCTTGACCTTGACCTTCGGGTTGCTGCCGCCGAAGTCCTCCTTGACGAAAGTGAATGGGCCCTGCGGCGCCTTGTCGCGGCCGCCGGGGCCGCCGACGAAGTCGCGCGTCTCGACCGCCCCCGGGTCCTGCCAGACGACCACTTTCGTCTGGGAGAGAGGGACGGCGGCCTTCTTTGGCTTCGGCGCCTTGGCCGGTTCCTGGGCGAAGGCGGCGAGAGAAGTGACGGCGAGAGAAGCGGCCAGCAGGGCGCGGCGGGGGGCGAAGTAACCATATTGACGCATCGAGAGTTCCTCCGGTCGTAAAGAGTTGGGTGGATGATAGCAAATTTTCTTGAAACAAGGGAGTCGGGCGCCGCAGCGGGCGGGGGCGCGGCGCGACTCCGGGGCGCAATCCGCTTGACTATCACGGGTTGGTGGCTACTATAAGGAAAAGGGGCGCGCGGTGGGCGCGCCCCTTCACATAAATCGGCCGGCGCCGGCCGCGGGACAGACAGTAACCTCGAGGAGCGAGCGGTGAACAAAGCTGGGCAGAGATTCTTGATCTTCGGCATGATGGTCGCCCTGATCGCGAGCAGCGCCCTGGTGCGCCCGGGCGCCTCCGCGCAGCAGCAGCGGCAGCCACAGCAGCAGCCGGACCCGGCAACCAAGAAGCTGTGGCAGGACTACGTCGCAGCCGCGGAGGTCATCCGTAATAATTACGTCGAGCCGGTCGAGTACGAGGCGCTCACCAAATCGGCGATCCAGGGCATGCTCAGGACGCTCGACCCGCACTCGAACTATTACGACCCGAAGAGTTTCACCGAGATGCGCCTCGAGCAGCGGAGCCAGTATTACGGCATCGGCGCAACGATCGCGCAGCGCCAGGGCGGCGTCTACATCCTCGAGCCGCTGGGCAAGACCACGCCGGCGGCGCGCGCCGGGTTGCGCTACGGCGACCGGATCGTGGCGATCGACGGGAAGAGCACCGAGCAGTGGAATTCAGATCAGGTCCGCGGCACGCTGCGGGGCGAGCGCGGGACCAAGGTCAAGGTCTCGGTCGAGCGGGCGGGCGTGGCCGAGCCGGTGACCGTGGCGCTCGAACGCGGGGCGGTCGACCTGCCCTCGATCTCGGCCGTCTACACGGTCCGGCCCGGCATTGGCTACATCAATCTCCAGCGCGGCTTCCACTCGACGACGACCGACGAGTTGACCGCGGCCATCGCGCAACTCAAGGAGCAGGGCGCGGGCTCGCTGGTGCTCGACTTGCGGAGCAACCCGGGCGGCTTCCTCGACCAGGCGATCAAGGTCTCCGACAAGTTCATCCAGCGCGGCCAGGTGGTGCTCTCGGTGCGTGGCCGCGAGGGGCGCTCCTGGGACCGCGAGTTGCAAGCCGAGTCGGGCTCGCCGGAGACCCTGCCGCTCGTCGTCCTGATCAATGGCCAGACGGCCTCGGCCTCCGAGATCGTCGCCGGCGCGGTCCAGGACCACGACCGCGGCTTGATCGTCGGTGAGGGCAGCTTCGGCAAGGGGCTGGTCCAGACCATCTTCCCGCTTTACGGCGGCGCGGGGCTGACGCTGACCACCGCGCGCTATTACACGCCCAGCGGGCGGCTGATCCAGCGCGACTATTCCAACGGCTCCTTCTACGAATACATTTTCCGGCGCAACTCCGGGGGCGAGCCCGGGGCAGCGGTCAAGCCGAAGCAGGAGGAGCGGCGGACCGATCTCGGCCGCACGGTCTTCGGCGGCGGCGGGATCGAGCCCGACATCAAGGTGGCCGCCTCCGAACTGACGCGCCCGCAGATCCAGCTCTGGTCCACGGGCCTCTTCATGTTCGTCCGCGAGCTGACGGCCGGGAAGGTCGCGGCGGCCCCGAACTTCAAGCTCAACGGGATCGAGTTCAATCACACGCCGCGCCCGAACGAGTTCCCGATCACCGACGAGATCGTCAAGGCTTACCGCGACTTCATGACCGATTACGTCGCCAAACACCCGGAGCTCAACCTGAGTCTGGCGACGGTCGACGAGAACCTGGACTGGGCGCGCAAGCAGCTGCGCCAGGAGGTGCTCGTCGCGGCCTACGGCTTCGACACGGCGCAGCGCATGCTGGCGGATCAGGACCCGCAGCTCCAGCGGGCGATTGCCGAACTGCCCAACGCCGCTCAGCTCGCCGAGCGGGCGCGCGTCGCGCGCGGCGGCCTCATGCGGAACTGACGATCCGGACCGGAAATCACCGGGAGGCATGGGGGGCACGGGGGCGTTGATCAAATTCCCGTGCCCCCCGTGATTTTAGAGCGGCAGACTCGGGTCTCCCGGACCCCTGGCGGAGCTCACATGAAGGCATCGAAAAAAAGGTGGCCACAGAGGCACAGAAGCACAGAGATTTTCTAAATCTTTCTCTGTGCCTGCGGTGCCTCTGTGGCTATCTCTTGGAGCTTTGAGGACCGCCCCAGCTTATGCGTCAGCGAGTCGTAGTCGTCTCAATGCTCGTGCTGCTCTCGGCGGCGGCCGGGTGGTTATTCGTCAACCGCCACCGGCCCGTGGAGATGGCGGCCTACGTGCCCGACTCGGCGCTCGGCTACATCGAGATCAACGACTGGACGCAGGTCGCCGACGGGCTGACCGGGACGCGCGCCTGGGGTCAGCTCGCCCCCGCCTACGGGCTGCCGGAGAAGTTCCGCTACCTGGGCAAGGTCGGGTGGCTGGCGCGCGCGGCTGGGGTCGGGAGCGCCGAGGCGGTCATGCTCGCGCGGGCGCAGGCGGCCGTGACGATCACCGGGCTGGAGGTGCGCGGCGAGGAGGTCAAGCCGCGCCTGGCGGTGATCATCGAGACGCACGGGCGGCCCGAGGCGCTGCGCGTGGTCGTCGAGCGGCGGCTGCCGGAGCTGGCCGAGCGCTTCTTCGGCCGGGCCGCGCGCGAGACGACGACTTACAACGGCGTGCCGGTGACCGTCTACCGCGCCGCCGCGGGGGAGCAGCGCCTGCTCTCGGCCCAGGTCGGGGGCGAGTGGATCCTCGCCAACCACCCCGACCCGCTGCGCGCCTGCGTCGACACGCGGCACGGGCGGACGCCCTCGATGGCCTACAACGCGGCGCTCAAAGGCGCGCGCCCGGCCGTCCGGGGGCGGGGCGACATCTTCGCCTTCATCACCGGGCCGGGGGTCTCGCGGCTGCTGCAGTTCGGCGCGCACCTGATCTCGGGCGGGGCGCTGCGGGCGACCCCATTCGCGGGATTCGTCGAAGGTCTCCTCGCCGAAATTTCGGGGCGGGCCTCGGACGGCGTCGCCTACGGGGCGAGCTTCGAAGGGGGCCAGGTCATCGACCGGTACGCGCTCCTTTTCAAGCCCGAAATTCTCAATCAGCTCAACGCGGCGGTGGAGATCAACGAGGGGGCGCCGCGGGCGCTCAAGCTGGTCCCGGCGGGGGCGCGGGAGGTGACCGTGATTCACGTTCAGGACCCGGCGCGGGCGCTGGCCGGGATCGAGGCGGCAGTCTCTTCGCAGATTGGGGCGGCGCAGAGCTTCGCGCTCCACCGCTTCCTGCTCGGCGCGCGGGAGGCGCTCTTCGGGCTCAAGCCGGGCGACGCGGCTGCGCCCGCGATCGGCGACGAGCTGGTCAGCTACGGCGACGGCCCGGGGCCGGAGGACCGCGTCTGGCTGGTCGCGGCGCGCGACCGCGGGATGCTCGCGCGTCTGGCCGAGAACTACCTCGCGCCGGGCGGGGCGCCCCTCCGGCGTAGTCCCTATGCCGGGGTCGAGATCATCGAGGCGGGTGACGCGCGGCGCGGCGCGGCGGCCTTCGTCGGCGACTTCCTGGCGCTCGGCGCCCGCCCGCAGCTCGAGCGCCTGATCGACGCCGCGCGCGAAGGCGCGACCCTCGAGGCGACGCCGCAATTCGCGGCCGCGAGCCGGCCCCGGGAGCCGGCAGCGATCTCCAGCTTTTCCTCGGTCAAGGAGGAGACGGGGCAGATGATGGCGGCGCTCGCGCGGTGGCTCGGGGCCCGAGGCGGGGGCGAGGGGCGGCCGGAGACGCTCGACGCGCTGCCCCTGGCGGCGAGCGCGACCCGCCTCGGCGAGGGCGGGATTTACATCGAATCGCACGCGCCGCTCGGGAACTTCCCGTTCTTCGTCTCGCTCTTCGATGAGGCGGAGCGGGCCGGGGCGGCCGGCCAGTAAGGTTGAGGCAGGGGATGGCCCACGGATGACGCGGATCGGACGGAGTTCCACGGATCAGACCCGTGCGTATCTGCGCGCCGAGGGGCTCGCGAAGATCTACCGCGGGCGCGCCGAGGAGGTCGCCGTCTTCCGCGACCTCGGGCTCGAAGTTGAGCGCGGGGAGATGGTTGCGATCGTGGGCGCTTCGGGCGCGGGGAAGTCGACGCTCCTGCACCTGCTCGGGGGGTTAGACCGCCCGAGTGCGGGAGGCGTGATTTTGGGCGAGTTTGACATGGTCAAAGCCGCTGATGTAGACTTGACCCGCTTCCGCAACCGGAAGATTGGCTTTGTGTTTCAGTTTCATCACCTGCTGCCCGAATTCTCGGCGCTCGAAAATGTGATGATGCCCTTATTGATCGGGGGAGTCGGGAGGCGCGAGGCACAGGGACGCGCGCAGGATCTTTTACAGCTTGTCGGACTCGCCCCCCGTGCCGCGCACCGGCCGGGCGAGCTCTCCGGCGGCGAGCAGCAGCGCGTCGCGCTGGCGCGCGCTCTGGCCCGGTCGCCGGCCCTGTTGCTCGCCGACGAGCCGACGGGGAACCTGGACGAGCGCACGGGCGAGGAGGTGCAGGCCCTCATCCATCACCTCCACCGGGCCGAGGGCTTGACTTCGGTCCTGGTGACGCACAACCAGCGGCTGGCGGCGACCTGCGATCGCGTGCTTCATTTAGAGAGTGGCCGACTTCGCGAGACTCGGGCGTGAGGTCTCTCCCCCCGGGGCTCGGAACCCGCAACTTTGAACTGTTGAACGTGAAACGGGATGTTCGAACGTTACACCGAGAAAGCGCGCCGCGTCATCTTCTTCGCCCGCTACGAAGCCAGCCAGTTCGGCGCCTCGCAGATTGAAGCCGAGCACGTCCTGCTCGGGCTCATGCGCGAGGACAAGCACCTGACGACACGTTTCTTCCACCGCTCCCAGGCGAGCATCGAGGCGATCCGCAAAGAGATCGAGGGGCGGACGATCCTGCGCGACCGCATCTCGACCTCGGTCGATTTGCCGCTCTCGGTCGAGGCCAAGCGCGTCCTGGCCTTCGCCGCCGAGGAGTCGGAGCGCCTCGGCCACCGGCACATCGGGACCGAACACCTGCTCCTCGGCCTGCTGCGCGAGGAGAACTCGATCGCCGCCGAGATCCTCTACGAGCGCGGGTTGCGCCTCTCTGACATCCGCAACGATCTCATGCGCCAGGCGAACATGGAGCGCAGCGCGACGGCCAAGAAGGAGACGCCGCACCTCGCCGAGTTCAGCCGTGACCTGACCGAGGCGGCCGTCGAGAACAAGCTCGACCCGCTCGTCGGGCGCGAGAACGAGATCGACCGCGTCGTCCAGATCCTCTGCCGCCGGACGAAGAATAACCCGGTGCTCATCGGCGAGCCGGGCGTCGGCAAGACGGCGATCGTCGAGGGGCTCGCCCAGCGCATCGTCTCGAACGAGGTGCCGTCCTTCCTGGTCGACAAGCGCATCCTCGCGCTCGACCTCTCGCTCGTGGTCGCCGGGACCAAGTACCGCGGGCAGTTCGAGGAGCGCATGAAGACGATCATGCGCGAACTCATCGAGAATCCCCAATACATTATCTTCATCGACGAACTGCACACACTGGTCGGGGCGGGTTCGGCCGAGGGGAGCCTCGACGCCGCCAACATTCTCAAGCCGGCGCTCTCGCGCGGCGAGATCCAGTGCATCGGGGCGACGACGCCCGCCGAATTCCGCAAGTCAATCGAGAAGGACCGCTCGCTCGAGCGTCGCTTCCAGTCGGTCAAGGTGCCGGCGCCGAACGAGGCCGAGGCCGTCCACATCCTCGAGGGGGTCAAGGACCGCTACGAGTCGTTCCACAACGTGCGCTACGCGGCTGAGGCGATCGAGGCCGCCGTTTTCCAGTCCAACCGTTACCTCCCGGACCGCTTCCTGCCCGACAAGGCGATCGACGTCATCGACGAGGCGGGCGCGCGCGTCAAGCTGCGCGTCCAGCGCGAGAGCGGCTACAAGCCGCCGCGCTTCCAAGCCGGGGGGGGGGGCAGCGCGGCGGGGCGCGAGCGCCCGGGCTTCAGCGGCGCGCGCCGCTCGCCGCAGTATGCCGAGCCGCTCGACTTCGAGGAGGCGGCAGCGCTCGTCGTCAAGCACGACATCGACGACGTCATCTCGCGCTGGACGGGCATCCCGGTCTCGGCGCTGCGGGAGGAAGAGACCGCCAAGCTGCTGCGCATCGAGGAGGAACTGCACCGCCGGATCATCAGCCAGGAGTCGGCGATCTCGGCCCTCGCCCGCGCCATCCGGCGCTCGCGCGCCGGGCTCAAGAACCCGCAGCGGCCCGTTGGCTCGTTCCTCTTCCTCGGCCCGACGGGGGTCGGCAAGACCGAGGTCGCGCGCTCGCTCGCCGAGTGCCTCTTCGGTTCCGAGCGCGCCATGATCCGCTTCGACATGTCGGAGTTTATGGAGAAGCACTCGGTCTCCAAGCTCATCGGCTCGCCGCCCGGCTACGTCGGCCACGAGGAGGGCGGGCAGCTGACCGAGCGCATCCGCCGCAACCCCTACTCGGTGCTCCTGCTCGACGAGGTCGAGAAGGCGCACCCCGACATCTTCAACATCCTGCTCCAGGTCTTCGAGGACGGCATCCTCACCGACGCGCTCGGTAACACCGTCGACTTCAAGAACGTGCTCGTCGTCATGACGTCGAACATCGGGGCGCGCTTCATCTTCAAGCGCGGCTACGTCGGGTTCCAGTCCTCGCAGGACGAGGCCGACGCCAAGACCGAAGACCGCGTCATGGCGGCCGTGCGCGAGACGTTCAACCCGGAATTCCTCAACCGGCTCGACGAGGTCATCGTTTTCGACCCGCTGACGGACGAGGATTTGCTGCGTATCGTCGGGCTGCTCGTCGAGCAGCTCAACCACACCCTGCGCCACCGCAAGCTCGAGATCCGGCTGACGCCCGAGGCGCGGCAGTGGATCGTCGACAAGACCTGCGCCGACCGGAGCTACGGCGCGCGGCCGCTGCGGCGCGCCCTGCAGAAGTACGTCGAGGACCCGCTTTCGGAGGCCGTCATTCAGGGGCGCGTCGGCGCGACCCCGGTCCTCGAGGTCTTCCTCGACGGCGGCGCGCTCAACTACCGCCCGCTGCTCGCCGAGGAGCTGGACCAGGACGAGGTATTAATTCATTAGAAGGATGCGGGCGGGGGGCTCTTGCTGGCCCGCGCCCGGTTCGGGAAATAACCGGCTATCTACTGCCCTGACAATCGCCTGGCGCACGCCCCGGCTGGGCCCGCGCCGCGACCGCCCGCCCCCTTGCTCATCGTCAAACTCCGCGCGCGACTGTTGCGAGGTCCCGCGCTTCGCGTATAATGGCCGGTCCTCATTATGGGCTGCAATCTTGAGAGGGGACTGCGTTCAGTAGACACACGCAGGTCCGGCCGGGCCGCGAGGCGGCCGGCAAATATCGGGTGATTGGGAGAGTTTTCATGATTAAGCGCCTGAGACCGTCGGCGAGCGCGCTGGGCGTGGCGTTGGTGTGGGGCTTTATTCTTTCCTCTTTTTCGCTCCTCGCCGCGCCCCGCGCCCTCGCCCAGGACCCCCCGGCGGCCGCCCCGGCGCAGGACGTGCTCGTTGAAGAGGTCGAGATCCGCGGCAACCGCCGCATCCCGCGCGAGACCATCCTCTACTACGTCCAGACCAAGCCGGGGGACCGCTACAACCGGGACCTGGCGCGGCGCGACCTGGAGGCGATCCTCGGACAGGGGTGGTTCGACCCGCTCAAGACGCGGCTCTACGAGGAGACGGGCCCGCGCGGCGGGATGATTGTCATCTTCCAGGTCAACGAGTACCCGATCATCCGCGACCTCCAGTACCGGGGCCTCAAGTCGGCGACCGAGAGCGAGGTGCTGACGCGCTTCAAGGAGCGGCGCGCGCAGGTGAGCAAGGAGTCACAGTTTGACCCGTCGAAGGTCAACGCCGCGCGCAACGTGCTCCGCGAGCTGCTCGCCGAGAAGGGCCACCCGGACGCCAAGGTCGAGATCGAGGTCGAGGACATCTCGGTGACGACGATCGCGCTCATCTTCAACATCGACGAGGGGCCGCGCGTCCGGATCAAGACGATCGAGTTCACCGGCGACCGCGACGGCTTCTCGCAGAAGCGGCTGCGCGGCGCCATGCAACTGGTCAAGGAGGCGGGGCTGATCTCGACCTTCACCTCCAAAGACATCTACTTCAAGGACAAGCTCCAGGACGACCTCGAGCGCGTCCGCTTCTTCCTCGGCTCGAAGGGTTACCTCCAGGCCAAGATCGGCGAGCCACAGGTCGAGCGCGCCGGCATGGTCTCGGGGGGGCTCCCCCTCCCGATCCCGGGGCTGCGCAAGACCGGGCCGGGCCTCAAGGTGACGATTCCGGTCGAGGTCGGGCGCCGTTACACGATCACCAAGGTCGAGGAGAAGGGCGTGACGCTCTTCCAGCCCGGCGTGGTCACGGCTGTCTCGCGCCTCCAGGCCGGGCAGGTGGCGAGCGCCAAGGACATCCAGGAGGGGGTCTACAAGAACGTCAAGGACCTCTACGGCTCGCGCGGCTACATCCAGGCGTCGGTCGACCTCCAGCCGAAGTTCGTCGACAAGACCGAGGAGGAGGGCGAGGTCGAGTTCACGCTTGAGGTCGACGAGGGCAAGCAGTTCACGCTCCGCCGCCTCGAGTTCGTCGGCAACACCAACACGCGCGACGTCGTGCTCCGGCGCGAGGTGCTGATCAACGAGGGCGACCCCTACAGCAAGCAGCTCTGGGACTACTCGATTCTCCGGCTCAACCAGCTCGGCCTCTTCGAGGAGGTCAAGGAGAAGGACGCGATCACGCGGACCAACGACCGCGACCAGACCGTCGACGTAGACCTTCAGGTCAAGGAGCGCGGGCGGCAACAGATTCAGCTCAACGGGGGCGTCGGCGGGTACGCCGGGAGCTTCTTCGGGGTCAGCTACTCAACCAACAACCTGCTCGGCTACGGCGAGAGTCTCAACTTCGATGTCTCGGCGGGCAACCGCCAAATGTACGTCATGTTCGGGTTCAACGAGCCCTACCTCCTCGGCCGCCCGATCAGCCTTGGCTTCCAACTCTTCGCCCAGAAGCTGCAGTACCTGGGTAACGGCTTCTACTACAACAACGCGACCGTCGCCAACCAGTCGGCACTCTTCGGCCTCTCGAGCGTCGACGCCGACACGCTCTTCACGCAGAAGTCCTATGGCGGGACGATCAACCTCTCGACCCCGCTCAAGACGCTGACGCGGCGCTTCGAGCGCTTCAGCGGGCTGACGCGGCTCGGGCTCTCCTACTCGCTCTCGACCTCGAGCATCGAGGACCCGAAGGTCAACACCGACAACGACCCAACCAATAACATCCCGGTGACTTACAGTCAGCCGCGCATCCTGACCAGCCGGATCACGCCGTCGCTCTACTACAACTCACTCAATGCCTCGATCGACCCGACGCGCGGCCACAGCATCTTCCTCGGCTTCTCGCTCGCGGGCAGCTTCCTCGGCGGCGACGTCAACACTTTCGCGCCGTCGGTCGAGTATAAGTTTTTCAAGCCGGTGCTCAAGCGGCGGTCGGAGAAGCCGCACGTCTTCGGCATGCGTTTCCTCGGTGGGCACATCCGCACTTTCGGGACCCCCCTCGATACCCAATCGCTCTCGTTTGTCGGCGGGATCCCGATCTACGAGCGCTACTTCCTCGGCGGCGAGAACGACGTCCGCGGTTACAACGTCCGCTCGATCTCGCCGGTCGTCCCGTCCCTCACCTTCGCCTCGTCGCGCAATGTCAAGGCTATGATCCTGGACCCGACCGACACCACCGGGACGAAGCTCATTCCCGCGCCGACCGGGACGGTCGACCAGAGCGTGCTCCGCAATTATACCTTCGACACCCCGGGGGAGAACGGCTGCACCTTTGAGCCGTCGTCGACCTGCAATATCGTCAGGACGCGGACCTTCTTCACGCCGATCGGGGGCGACACGCAGCTCCTCGTCAACATGGAATACCGCGTCCCGATCTTCGGGCCGCTCTCGGTGGCCGCCTTCGCCGACGTCGGCTCGGTCTTCAACCTGAACAATTACACCGACCAGATCGTGACGACGAACTTCCTCGAGCAGACGCTCGGGAACGTCACGCTCAACCCGGCCGGACGGGCCGCGACGCGGGACGAGCTGCAGAGCGCGCCGACCGACCTCAGCGGGCGCCCGATCGGCTATCGCTCGGTCCTTCTTCAAGGTGAAGGACGAGCCTTCGACCTTGTCCGGACCTCGCAGCAGAACGTGCGGTTCATCGACACGCTGCGCTCCTCGCTCGGGGCCGAGATCCGCGTCCAGGTCCCGATGATCAACGTCCCCTTCCGGCTGATCTTCGCCTACAACCCGCAGGCGAAGACCGATCTCAGCGACCCGACCGTGCTCTTCATCGAGCGCAAGACGGCGATCCGTTTTAGCATCGGGAGGACGTTTTAAGCAGTCCTCCAGGGCTGAGAGCTGACCGCCGACGGCTAATTGATTGGAGAAATTACCCTCGATGAGAAACAAATTACTGTGGACCCTCATGCTCGTCGCCTGCGGCTGCACCGCGGCCCTGGCGCAGACGCCGCAACCGGGCGCGGCGCGGCCGGCTGCGGCGGCGGCGCCCCCGGCCGCCGGCGGCACGGTGCCGACGGCGAAGATCGCGGTCGTCTTCTTCGCCACCTTCCGCAACGACATCGGCCAGCTCAAGCAAAGGTATGACAAGCTGACCGCGGAGTTCGACCCGCGCGCCCGCGACCTGGAGTCGATGCAGACGAGCATCGCCGCCAAGGAGAAGGTGCTCCAGGAGAACAAGAACCTGACGCAGCCGCAGTACCGTAAGCTGACCGACGAGTACGAGGGGCTCAAGAAGGAGTTCGAGCGCAAGCGGGAGGACTCGCAGGCGCTGGCGCGCAAGCGCGAGGAGGAGGAGGCAGGTCCTGTCCTGGAGCAGATCCAGAAGTCTCTCGCCGCCTACTCGCAGCAGCGCGGGATCACCCTGGTGCTCGAAGGGGCGGCGGCGCAGCAGGCCGGGCTGCTCGTCTACGCGGCCCCGGGTATGGACATCACCCAGGACTTCGTCAAGGAGTACAACAAGGCCAACCCGGGCCCCGCGGCCGCGGCGCCAAAGCCCGCGTCGCCGGCGCCGGCGACTCCGAGGCCCGCGACGCCCAAGCCGTGAGCGCCTTGATTTGGCGGGCCCCCTCGGGGATAATATCCGCTCTTTTCATTCATTCAGAGAGTCTCTAAGGAGTGTTAATCAGCATGAGAAGATTGGCTTTCGCAGCTGCGATCTGCAGCCTGCTGTCGCTCGCCGCCTTCGCCCAGACCCCGACGCCCCCGGCAACGCGCCCGACGGGCGGCGGCGCGGCCCCGGCGGCGGCCGGCGGCACGGGCGCCGACGCGAAGATCGCGATCATCAACACCGCGGCTTTCCGCACCGGGATCGGCGAGCTGAAGATCAAGCTCGACGGCCTGAACTCGGAGTTCGAGCCGCGGCAGAAGGAGCTTCAGGCCCTCCAGGACCGCGTCAATAACCTGAAGAATCAGATCCAGACTCAGGGGGCGACCGTCCAGCCGAACGTCCGCAACCAGTGGGCCGAGGAGGCCGCCGAGAAGGAGAAGGAGCTCAAGCGGAAGGGCGAGGATTACCAGTCCCTGGCGCAGAAGCGCCTCGAGGAGGTCTCCGGCCCGATTTACGACAAGATCGGCAAGTTCCTCGAGGGCTACTCGCAGCAGCGCGGGATCACCATGGTCCTCGAGGGCGGCGCCGCGCAGCAGGCCGGCCTGCTCGTCTTCGCGGCGCAGGCCACCGACATCACCCAAGACTTCATGAACGAGTACAACAAGGTCAACCCGGCGGCGGCCGGGGCCGCGGCCCCGGCGGCGGCGCCCAAGAAGCCGTAACGCCCAAAAAGCCATAACGGAAGACAGCTTTCAGCGATCGGCGGTCAGCTCTTGAGCGGGCAGTGGGGAAGACCCGGGTCATCCTCCTGCCCTTTGCTTTCTCCCGACCGCCGGAAGCCGAGGGCTGATCGCCGAAAGCTCACATGACTCTGACTGAACTCGCGCCGCTGATCCGCGCTGAGCTGCGCGGCGAGGGCGCGGTCGAAGTGGCCGGCGTCGGCCCGCTCGATGCGGCGGGCGAGGCGGAGGTGACTTTGGTCGCCGACGCGGCGCGGCTCGGCCGCCTGGGGGAGTCGCGGGCGGCGGCGGTCATCATCCCGCCAGGCCTGGCCGAGGCAGCGGCGCTTTTCGGGCGCCCGCTGCTGGTTGCCCCCGACGCGAAGCTCGCCTTCGCGCGGGCGGTCCAACTCTTCCACGAGCGCCCGGCGGCGGCGCCCGGCGTGAGCCCCGACCTGGCGCTCGGCCTGGGCTCGCGGCTCGGCCGCGACTGCTCGATCCACCCGCGGGTGACCGTCGGGCGCGACACGCGGGTCGGCGACCGCGTCACGCTTCACCCGGGGGTCGTGCTCGGCGACCGCGTCACGGTCGGCGACGACACGGTGATCTTCGCCAACGTCTCGGTCTATGACGACACCGGGATCGGCGCGCGCTGCCGCATCCACAGCGGGGCGGTGATCGGCGCCGACGGGTTCAGCTTCGTGCCCGACGAGGAGGGGCGGCAGTACAAGCTGCTCCAGGTCGGGCGGGTGGTCATCGAGGACGACGTCGAGCTCGGGGCCAACTGCTGTGTCGACCGCGCGGGCTTCGGCGAGACGCGCCTCCGGCGCGGGGCGAAGTTCGACAACCTGATCCAGATCGGCCACAACTGCGAGATCGGCGAGGACACGGTGGTCGCAGCGCTCGCCGGGTTCTCCGGCGGCACCCGGGTCGGCCGCGGCGTGACGATCGCCGGCCAGATCGGGACTAACCAACACATCACGGTCGGCGACCGCGCGGTGATCACGGCGCGCACCGGCGTGACCAAGAGTGTCGCGGCCGGCCGCGTCGTCGGCGGCATGATGCCCGCCATGGACTACCCGAAGTGGCGCCGGGCCCAGGTACTCTTCGCCCGACTCCCGGAACTCTTCGAGCGGCTCAAAAAACTGGAGAAGAAGTGAGGAGCATAGAGCAGTCTGCTTTCAGCTCTCAGCGGTCAGCCAAACCACCGGCTCCCCTCTGGCTGACCACTGACTGCTGATCGCTAGCCAGCTTATGGACATCAACGAAATTCAATCGATCATCCCCCACCGCTACCCGTTCCTGCTGATCGACCGGATCGTCGAGGTTGAGCCGCTCAAGCGGATCGTGGCGATCAAGAACGTGACGAGCAACGAGTACTTCTTCCAGGGCCATTTCCCGGGCGCGCCGGTCATGCCCGGAGTCATGATCATCGAGGCCATGGCGCAGGCGGGTGCGGTGCTCCTCTTCCGCGAGGTGCCCGACCGCGAGAACAAGCTGCTCTACTTCACGCGCATCGACGAGGCCAAGTTCCGCAAGCCGGTCGTCCCCGGCGATCAGCTCCGCCTCGAGGTCACCGTGCTCAAGTACAAGATGGGCTACTGTAAGCTGCGCGCCGAGGCCTACGTCGATGGGGCGCTGGTCACTGAGGCGATCATTGCCTCGGGGCTGGTGGACAGGAAGAAATAGCGATCAGCTTTCAGCGGTCAGCCGGAAGCATTGGGCGAAGACTGCGATACCGGCCGCCGGGGCCGAGCTGATTGCTGACCCTTTTCCATGATTCATCCGACGGCGATCATCAGTCCGGAGGCGGAGCTCGGCGCGGGCGTCGCGGTCGGCCCTTACGCGGTCGTCGGCGCCGGGGTGGTCCTCCACGACGAAGTCGAGGTCGGCGCGCATGTCGTCGTCGAGGGGCCGTGCGAGATCGGGCGCGGGACGCGGCTCTTCCCCTTCGCCTACGTCGGCCAGGCGCCCCAGGACCTCAAGTACGCGGGGGAGCGGACGCGCCTCGTCGTCGGGGAGCGCAACGTCATCCGCGAATACGTGACGCTGCACCGGGGGACGGCCGGGGGCGGGGGCGTGACCGAGATCGGGGACGACAATCTGTTCATGGCCCAGGCGCACGTCGCCCACGACTGCCGCATCGGCTCGCGCAACGTCTTCGCCAACTGCGCCTCGCTCGCCGGGCACGTCGCGGTCGCCGACCACGCCACGCTCGGGGCCTACGTCGGCGTCCACCAGTACTGCCGGGTGGGCGCGCACGCCTTCGTCGGGGGCTACTCGAAGATCGTCAAGGACGCGCTGCCCTACGCCCGGACCGACGGCAACCACGCGCGCTGCTACGGAGCGAACGCGCTCGGCCTGCGGCGCCAGGGCTTCGCCACCGCAACGATCCGTCACCTCCAGCGCGCCTTCCACCTCCTGCTCGCCGCCAAGCTCAACACGACGCAGGCGCTCGCGCGCATTCGGGCCGAGGTGGTCGGCGTCCCCGAGGTCGATCACCTGGCGGAGTTCATCGAGAAGTCGGAACGCGGGGTGACGAAATAGCTGGCAGCGGTCAGCTTTCAGCTGCCAGCTATCAGCCAAACGAAGTGCCACTTCTGGCTGACCGCTGAAAGCTGATTGCTGTCTCATGAAATACGGTCTCATCGCCGGCAACGGCCGCTTCCCATTCCTGGTCCTCGAGGGCGCGCGCGCGGCGGGCGCGGAGGTGGCCGTCGCGGCGATCAAGGAGGAGACCGACCCGCGGATCGGGGAGCTGGCGGGGACGGTCGAGTGGGTCAGCGTCGGCCACCTCGGCCGCCTGATCAAGTTCTTCAAGCGCGAGGGCGTGACCCGGGCGATCATGGCCGGGCAGGTCAAGCACGTGCAGATCTTCAAGCTCAACGCGCTCCCGGACCTGCGCATGGCGCGGATGCTCGCGCGGCTCAAGCGGCGGAACACCGATGCGCTGATCGGCGCCGTGGCGGACGAGCTGGCCGCGGAGGGGATCACGCTCGTCGACTCGACGACCTTCCTCGAGCCGCTCCTGGCGCGCGCCGGGGCGCTCACGCGCCGCGCCCCGAATAAGCATGAGCTGGCGGACCTCGACTACGGGCGGCACGTCGCGACGGAGCTCGCGCGGCTCGACCTCGGCCAGACGATCGTCGTCAAGAACCAGGCCGTCGTCGCGCTCGAGGCCATGGAGGGGACCGACGCGACCATCCGGCGCGCGTCGGAGCTGGTGCGCGGGCGCCCGCTGACGGTCGTCAAAGTTGCCAAGCCGGGCCAGGACATGCGCTTCGACGTCCCGGTCGTCGGGCTCGGGACGGTCGAGACCATGCGCGCCTGCCGCGTCACGGCGCTCTCGCTCGCCGCCGACAAGACGCTCATCTTCGACCGCGCCGAGACGCTCGCCGAGGCCGACCGCCACCGCATGGCGATCGTCGCGCGCTAAACGGGAACCGAACACGGATGACACGGATCGGGACGGATGCGACAGATTGGCACGGATCAAACCCGTGGTCATCCGTCCCGATCCGTGTTCTCTCCCCCTGTCCCGCGGGCGCGACTTGCGCTACCATGACGCGCGGAGTCAAGGATGCCCTATGCCTGGATAGTCTGGCTGATCATCGGCGCGCTGCTCATCGCGGGCGAGGTGCTCACCGCCGGCTTCTTCCTGCTCTGGTTCGGGGTCGCGGCGCTCTTCGCGGCGGCGCTGGCGCTGGCGGGCGTCGAGAGCGTCGCCGTCCAGCTCGTCGCCTTCCTCGTCGTCTCGACGCTGCTGGTGGTCGCCTCGCGGACGATCCTCGACCGCTTCCTCCCGCGCGGCGGGTCGGGGGGCGAGCTCAAGTCGGGCGTCGAGACCATGATCGGGCAAGTGGGGACGGTGGTCGAGGCGAGCCGCGGCGCGCGCCAGGAGGGCGCCGTCAGAGTCTACGGCGCGGTTTGGACGGCCTTCCCGGCCGAGGGCGAGGCGCCGCTCGCCGAGGGCGAGTCGGTGCGCGTCGACCGCGTCGACGGCAACACGATCTATGTCTGCCGTGCCGGGCGCCGCGCCCTGCTCTTCGACGAGACAACCTGAATCACCGGAGGCGAGCTGTGGAATTCCTCATCCCGCTGTTCATCATCGCGGTCGTCGCGCTCTTCATCGCGGCCAAAGCGATCCGCATCGTCCCGCAAGCGACTGTCCTGGTCATCGAGCGGCTCGGCAAGTTCGACCGCGTCGCCGGGAGCGGCCTCAACCTGATCACGCCTTTCGTCGACCGCCCGCGCGGCGTGAGCTGGACCGGGCTGCGCCCGGGGACGAGCCAGATCGACCTCCGGGAGCAGTACACCGAGCTGCTCCCGCAGCCCGTGATCACGCGCGACAACGTGACGATCATGGTCGACTCGGTGATCTACTGGCAGGTCACCGACCCGATCAAGGCGCTCTACGAGGTCAACGACCTGGCCGGCGGGATCATCCAGCTGACGATCACGGCCATGCGCAACGTCATCGGCGAGCTCGACCTCGACCACGCGCTGACCTCGCGTGACACGATCAACAACAAGATGCGCGTCGTCCTCGACGACGCGACGCACAAGTGGGGCGTCAAGGTAACGCGCGTCGAACTGCGCAACATCAACCCGCCCGAGGACGTGCGGATCACCATGGAGAAGCAGATGACCGCCGAGCGCAACCGGCGCGCCGTAGTCCTCCAGGCTGAGGGCGAGAAGCAAGCCTCGATCGCCCGCGCCGAGGGCGAGAAGCAGGCGGCGATCACGCGCGCCGAGGGCGACAAGCAGGCGGCGATCCTCCAGGCCGAGGGCGCGGCCCAGGCGCGGCTGACCGCGGCCTCGGCCGAGGCCGAGTCGATCAGCCGGCTCGCCGGGGCGATCGCCAGTGGTCAGGGCAGCCCGGCGCAGTACCTGATCATGATGAAGTACATCGAGTCGCTGCGCGAGATGTCGCGGAGCCAGAACTCGAAAGTCGTCTTCATGCCGGTTGAGACGAGCAGCCTGCTCTCGAGCATCGGAGCCTTCAAGGAGATCTTCGGCGAGCAGCCGGAGGACGGCGGCGCCCGTCCTCCCCGGCTCAAGCCCTGAGCCTCAGCTTCCCGGCGTACTCGGGCGGGAACGCCCGCGCCCTCCCGCTGGCGTCCATGACGACGTGGTCGGTCTCCCCCTGGGCGAGCAGCGCGCCGTCCCCGGCGCGGCGGACCTCGTAGGCGAAGGAGATCGCGCGGCTGCGCAGCGCGGCGACGCGCGTCCGGACGAGAATCTGGTCGTCGTAGCGCGCCGGGCTGCGGTAGCGCACGCGGGCCGCGACGACCGGCAGCCGGGCGTCGGCCTCGCGCTCCATGTCGCGGTAGTTGAAGCCGTGATCGCGGCAAAGCTCGACGCGCCCCACCTCGAACCAGATGAGGTAGTTTGAGTGATAGACGACGCCGGCCTGGTCAGTCTCGGCGTAGCGCACGCGCAACCGCGTCTCGCTCCAGGCGTGCTCGGGCATAAGGTCAGTCTCACGTCCCAAATTTCAAATTTGAAATCGGGATGGTATTGTTAACCCGGAAGGGGAGCCGATGTCAAAACAATTCGGGCGGGCGGCGGCGGCACTCTTGGCCCTCTGCCTGACGGTCCCGGGCGCGCTCGTCGCCCGGCAGCAGGGGGGGGCGCGCCCGGCGGCGGCGGCGGCGGCCGAGGTCCTGGCGGCGACGAGCGAGATGCTCGAGGAGGTCAGCCGGATGCGCGGGCTGAAGATCCTCAGCCCGGTCAAGAGCGGGCTCAAGTCGCGGGGCGAGATCGAGCAGGTGGTCGTCCGCAACTTCGACGAGTCGTCGACGCCGGAGGAACTCGAGGCGGCGCAGAAGACGCTCATCGCCTTCGGGCTGGCCCCCCGGGACTTCCGCTACCGCGAGTTCATGATCAAGCTGCTCGCCGAGCAGGTCGCCGGCTTCTACCAGCCGAAGACCAAGGAGTTCTTCCTCGCCGACTGGAACGCGCTCGACCAGCAGAAGACCGTCATGGCACACGAACTGGTCCACGCGCTCCAGGACCAGCACTTCGACCTGCGCCGGTTCGAGAAGTGGCCGCGCGGCGACGGCGACCGCGAGACGGCGATCCACGCGCTCATCGAGGGCGACGCGACGGCCGTCATGTTCAACTACCTGCTCAAGCCGCGCGGCATGGAGATCACCAAGCTCCCGATCTCGCTCAGCGCGCTCGGCGAGATGATGCCGGCCCAGGGCGACAAGCCGGGCGAGGAGGTGCTTGCCGCGGCCCCGGCGGCGATCCGCGAGTCGCTCATCTTCCCCTACACCTACGGCGCGGGCTTCGCCCAGGAGATGGTCAAGCGGCGGGGCTGGGAGGGGCTCACCCAGGCCTACGCCGAGCTGCCGCAGTCGACCGAGCAGATCATGCACTTCGACAAGTACCTCGCCCGCGAAGCGCCGGCCAAGGTGGCGCTCGCCGACCTCGCGCCGCTGCTCGGCCCAGGTTGGAGGCGGATCGACGCCGACGTCAACGGCGAGTTCGGCTACTCGCTCGTTCTCGGCGAGTACCTCCCGAGGAAGCAGGCGCGCGCAGCGGCGGCGGGCTGGGCCGGGGACCAGTGCGCGGTCTACGAGCAGGCGGCCGAGGGGCGGGTGCTGCTCGCGCACCTGAGCGCGTGGGACAGCGAGGACGAGGCCCACGAGTTCTTTGGCGCCTACGGGGCGCGGACCGCCAAACGCTACCCGAACGCGCCGGAGCGGCCCGGCGCGGGCGCCTCCGAGCGCGCCTACCGAACGTCGGACGGCGAGACCTACATGGCGCGGCGCGGCGCGCGCGTGCTCATCATCGAGGGCCTGCCGGAAGGGCGGCGCGAGGAGCTCCCGCGGCTCGCGGCGGCGCTCTGGCGCTAAGACTGATTCATGGATTGGGGACTGGTCGTCAAGTTCAGCCCGCTCCTGATCGCGACGCTGCATGGGTACGGCGCCGCCTGGCTCGCGGTGAGGATGCTGTTCCGGCCGCGGCGCCCCTACTACTTTTTCGGGTGGCGGGTCCCGCTGACGCCGGGGATGCTGCCGAAGGAGCGCGAGCGCTTCATCGAGGCGCTGGCGACGGTCGTCTCCGCGCGGCTGCTCGACGTCGAGACGGTGACGGACGAGATCATGCGGCTCGACCTCGAGTCGGAGATCACGACGCTGGCGCGGCGGGAGTACCTCCAGCACTCGCAGAACGAGTCGACCGTCCAGTTCATCGCCGAGCACCTGCGCGAGCGGCTCTACCACCTGCGCGACTCGGTCGAGGCGCGGTGGGAGATCGCGCGGGCGCTGCGCAAAGTGGTCGAGGCGGAGGTCGGCCGGCGGTTCAATCTCTTGCGCCGCATGGTCGCTGACTACTTCCTCGACGAGCAGGCGCTCTACCGGATCGTCGGCGACTCGATCGGCCAGCTCGCCGATCAGATCGTCGATAGCCTCTACGTGCGGACGACGATCGCGCAGGCCATGGCGCGGATCCCGGAGAAGGCCCTCCGGGATGGCGGCGCCGCGCGGACGGCTGCCGTGACGAGCTTCGTCGCCGGGCTCAGCCAGCGGCTCGACATGCGCGCCATCCTGCTGCGGCGTTTGAGCGCGCTCTCGAACGAGGCGATCGAGCAACTGGTCATGGAGACGGCCGGGCGCGAGATCCGGGCCATCGTCTGGTTCGGCGCCGGCATCGGCCTCGCCGTCGGCGCCGTCCAGACGCTGATCAATTTTCTCTGACCGAGAGGGATGGCCCACGGATGAGACGGATCGGGCGGATCGACACGGATTTCTGATCCGTGTCATCGCCAAGCTAGCGACGATATGAAACTCGAAGGACTTGTCCGCGAATTGCGCGAGCTGGAAGATCGCCTGCGCGCGGGCGGCGGGCCGGAGAAAGCCGCGCGGCAGCACGAGCAGGGGAAGCTCACCGCGCGCGAGCGCGTCGGCCGGTTGCTTGACCCGGGCGCGCGCTTCCTGGAGGTCGGGCTGCTCCTGGCCCACGACCAGTACGACGGCCAGGCGCCGGCCGCGGGCGTGGTCACCGGCGTCGGCCTCGTCGCCGGCCGCGAGGTGGTCGTCGTCGCCAACGACGCGACGGTCAAGGCCGGGGCGTGGTGGCCCGAGACGATCCGGAAAATGCTCCGGGCGCAGGAGATCGCCATGCGCTCGCGGACGCCGATCGTCTACCTGGTCGATTCAGCCGGGGTCAACCTGCCCTACCAGGACGGCGTTTTCCCGGGACAGTACGGCGCGGCGCGGATTTTTTATTACAACTCGGTCATGCGCCGCTACCTCAGGGTGCCGCAGATCGCGGCCGTCATGGGGCAGTGCGTCGCGGGCGGCGCCTACCTGCCGGCGCTCTCCGACGTCATCCTCATGGTCGAGGGGACGTCGTTTATGGGGCTCGGTGGGCCGAACCTGGTCAAGGGCGCGACCGGGCAGAAGGTGGGCGCCGAGGCGCTCGGCGGCGCGCTCATGCACAACGCAGTCTCGGGCGTGGCCCACTACCGCGCGCCGAGCGACGAAGCTTGCCTCGACCGGATCCGCGATTTGATCGCGGAGTTGCCGCCGCCGCCGCAGGTGGCGGGCGTGAGCGCGCCCGGCGAAGCGGCCCGCCCGGCGACCGACCTCTATGACGTCATCCCGGCCGATCACCGCGCCCCGTACGACGCGCGGGCGATGCTCGACTGCCTGCTCGACGCGAGCAGCTTCGACGAGTTCCAGGCCGACTACGCGCGCGAGATGATCACGGGCCACGCGCGGGTGGCCGGGGTCAACGTCGGGGTCATCGCCAACAGCCGCGGGCTGGTGCCGGGCCCCCCGGGCGGCCCGCCCAAGTTTGGCGGCATCATCTACGCCGACGGCGCGGAGAAGACGGCCTACTTCATCGAGACGTGCAACCGGCATGGCACGCCACTGCTTTTCGTGCAGGACGTCTCGGGCTTCATGGTTGGTGTCGAGGCCGAGGAGTCGGGGATCATCCGCGCGGGCGCGCGTTTCGTCGAGGCGATGGCGACGGCGACGGTCCCGAAGCTGGTCCTCACGGTCAACCACGCGAGCGGGGCCGGCTACTACGCCATGGCGGGCCAAGGCTTCGACCCGGATTTCATCTTCACGCTGCCGACTGGGAGGATGGGTGTCATGGAGGGCGAGTCGGCGGTCATGGCGCTCTTCTCGGGACAACTGGAGAAGCTCAAGGCGCAGGGCCAGGAGCCGGACGCCGCGATGCGCGCCGAGATGGACCGCGTGCGCGCCGATTACGAGCGCCAGCTCGACGCCCGGTTCGCCGCCGCCCGCGGCTTCGTCGACGCGATCGTCACGCCGGAGGAAGTGCGGCCGGCGATCGAACTGGCTCTGCGCGCCGCGCTCAATAACCCGCGGCCGCGGCTCGGAGCGTTCGGGCTGGGCTTAGAACACGGATGAGACGGACGTCACGGATGATCGCGGATCGATCCTTGCTGACCCGTGACATCCGTCTCATCCGTGTTCCCTGATTGATGGGAGAAGATCAAACATCGGAGGGACAATTCGCCCGCCTGGCCGAGCGGCTCGACCGCCTGGAGGCCGCGCTGCGCGAGCAGACGGTGCGCCTCCACGCGCTCGAGCGGCAAATCGGGGGCGCCCGGCAACCCGCCGCGCCGCCGCCGCCCGAGCGCCCGGCGCCCCCACGGCCAGCGCGCGCCGACCTGGAGGCGCGCATCGGCGGCAACTGGTTTAACCTCATCGGCGTCCTGGCGATCATCCTCGGCAG